>PVBE010186653.1_pt1 | contig 15294 bp, 16 predicted proteins | sample 1631181 | NCBI WGS metagenome assembly PVBE01 (sample SAMN08397723, study PRJNA350692) | Marine metagenome, whole genome shotgun sequencing project. | isolation source: water | place: Pacific Ocean | collected 2012-04 | reverse complement strand
GAGCACAAGCTGACGAAATTTCATGGTCAGAGCATCAATCAACAACAACCTGCCATTCAATGTTTCCCCAACACCCGTGATGATCTTAATCGTTTCCGTGGCTTGAATAATGCCGACCAGGCCTGGCAGCACACCAATCACTCCACCCTCTGCGCATGAGGGGACAAGTCCTGGCGGCGGAGGCTCAGGGACAAGGTCACGATAATTGGGACTTGCTGCACTGAGATTGAAGACTGAGGCTTGGCCCTCAAACCTTTGAACTTATCCATAGATATTTGGTTTACCAAGTATTACGCAGGCATCATTCACCAGATAACGAGTCGGAAAATTATCTGTTCCATCAACAACAATGTCATATTCAGCGATGATTTCAAGCGCATTTTCAGAGGACAGAGCAACATCATGAACGTCAACATCGCAATGGGGATTGAGCTCAAGGATGCGATCCCTGGCGGAGCTTGTTTTGGCCTTGCCCAGGGAGCTGGTGCCGTGAATCACCTGGCGGTTGAGGTTGGAAGCCTCCACAACATCGAAATCGACAATTCCCAGGCGTCCCACCCCTGCAGCCGCCAGATAAAGCAGCACCGGCGAGCCAAGCCCACCGGTGCCAACACAGAGCACGGATGCCGCCTTGAGGCGCTTCTGGCCAGCAAGCCCAACCTCAGGCAGGCACAGATGGCGGGCAGAACGAGCCAGTTCATCAGAGCTCAGCGCCATGCCCCTCGCAACAACGGCACACATCTGAGAAGGAACACTGTTGCTGGTCATCACCACACTCCCAAATGGGTGAACGAAGGCGCCTCTGCGCAGAGATCCTCCTCCACCCACCATGCACCGATCCGCCCTGAACCGGAAACGATCACCATCAGGCTGGGAGGAACAACCCAGCGGCGATCCAAGGGCGAGAGCAGGGGTTCGCTGCTGGGATGGGAATGGGCACTACCGAGAACCTGCCACTGCCACTGCCTTGCCCAGCGCTGAGCATGCAACTGTTCGCGGGGATCAAGGGCAAATCGCGTCTTCCGTGATCCGGGCAACACCCCAGGCCTTACATCCTCACTGCGGGACGTTTCCCGCAGGCCTGGCATCCCCGGGCGCCAGACGTTGCAGCAGGGCCAGATGGATCTGACCCGCAGGGGTGACATGGTCTGCTGCAGCGGGCGACGTTGGGAGCCATTGAACAGCTCAGGCGGAGCATCCCCAAGCAGGAGAGCACATCCCTCCTCGGGGCTTACAGCCAGGAGACTCTGACGCAGCACGATCAGGCAACGCGGATCGAATTCAAGCAGCGATGGCATAACACGAAGACAACCGATACCCTCAATTCAGAATTGATGGTCATTCAAGGCTTCATGAGCGACACCGACACCGCCACGACAGAGCCTGCAGCCGTTGAGAGCCCTGATCCTTCGGCCAGCACTGACAACCAGGAAGAAGGCATTAACTTCTCTGAGCGCTACAGCGAAGTTCTTGGCAAGGTAAACGAGGCCCTCAACAAGGTCGACTGGGGCCAGATGGGTCGAATCGGCAAGGTGGTTGGGATCCTGGCTGCAGTGATTGTGGTTCAGGTTCTGATCAAGGGCATCCTTGACACCATCAATCTGCTGCCGGTGATTCCTGGCCTGCTTGAGCTTCTTGGTGTTGTGGTAGTGGGCCATTGGAGCTGGAAAAACCTCACCACCAGTGAAAAACGCACTGAATTGACCAACAGGGTGCAAAGCCTGCGCAAAGAATATCTTGGCTGAGGGATCAGCCATGCAAGCTGCGATCACAAGATTTGGCTTGAAAGATATTTAAGGCTTTGTATTGTCTGATTTTGGTAAGAGCCACCAAACAGATTTGCATGATTAATTAAATGGTAAAGATTATAGATTTCAACCCTTGATTCAGCTGTTGCCGGAAGAGGTTCAACCTGTTCATAGGCTTCGTAAAACGAACGGGAGAACCCCCCAAACATCCTGGTCATCGCCAGATCCACCTCCCGATCAGCCCACCAGACAGCCGGATCGATCAGCACACCTCTTGAATCCGGCAGAACCGCGGCGTTGCCCCCCCAGAGGTCGCCATGAATCAACGCCGGCAGCGGCTGATGCAAGTCAAGCCTTGAACCCAGAGACTGCAATAGAGGTTCAAGCTCTTCAGCCTGCAACCCCCAGCCAGCCGCCAGCCTGATCTGAGGGCGTAAGCGCAACTCCACAAATGCCTCTCCCCAGGAGCTGCTCCAGCCGCCTGGCTGGGGACCGGCTCCGATGAAGCCATCGGACGACCAACCGAAGCGGCCCGGATGATCCGCAGCGCTCGCCTGATGCAACAGCGCCAGCCCCTTGCCGAGTTGGCGCTGATCCCCAGCAGAGAGATCAAGCCAGGGCAGCAGTAACACCACATCCGAACCAAACCTCTGCACTGGCATCAGCGGTTCCGGAACCACCAGCAGCGCCGGGTCAGCCCATTGCCGCAGGCTCGTCAGGCCCTCTGCCTCGGCAGCGAGCATGGCCTCTACCGAGGTGTCTCCGGCCTTGGCAAAAAAGGAACGCCCATCCTCCAACCACAACCGCCACGACTGATGAATGCACCCTCCTGATACTCCCGAAAGCCGCTGAATCACAGCTCCAGACAATGGTCCTCCATCCGCCACAAGAGCCCGCCGGAGCCGATCGTTCATCAACAACCTCCACCCATGCTTGTCAGCATGGCCCCATGGCTGAAGATCCGGTGATCGTGATCGGGGCCGGCATCGCCGGGCTCACCGCAGCAGCCCTGCTCGCCAGGGAAGGAATTCCCGTCACCCTGCTGGAGGCCCATCATCAACCTGGAGGATGTGCGGGAACGTTCCGACGTGGGAGCTATGTCTTCGATGTTGGTGCCACCCAGGTGGCGGGCCTGCAACCGGGGGGAAGCCATGAGCGACTTTTCCGCCATCTGCAGCTGCCGCCCCCCGCAGCTGAACTTCTCAATCCCGGTTGCGTGGTGGATCTGGCCGATGGATCGCAACCTATCCATCTGTGGCATGACCCCATCCACTGGCGGGAAGAGCGGCAAAGGCAATTCCCAGGCAGTGAATCCTTCTGGGAACTCTGTGGGACGTTGCATCGCAGCAACTGGGCCTTTGCATCCCGGGACCCCGTGCTGCCGCCACGCAATCTCTGGGATCTGAACCAGCTGCTCAAGGCCATCGGGCCTAGGACCCTGGGCTCAGGCCTGCTGAGTGGCCTCAGCGTCGCTGATCTGCTGCGGCTGTGCCGCTGTGGAGATGACCCTCGTCTGCGCAGATTCCTGGATCTGCAGATCAAGCTTTATTCCCAGGAACCCCTGGAGCAAACCGCAGCCCTCTACGGCGCAACCGTGTTGCAGATGGCCCAGGCACCTCTCGGGCTCTGGCATCTCAACGGATCGATGCAGATCATCAGCGATCTGCTGGTGAAATCACTGCTCAGAGATGGCGGCCGTCTGCGGCTCCGCCAGCGTGCCGTCCACCTTCAGGGCAATCCTCAAGGCTCGCTCTGGCATGTCGATGTGCAGACAGCCGCCGGCACGACCGAGCACCTCTCTGCAGCAGATCTGATCTGCAGCCTGCCGCCCCAGTGCCTGCCGAGGCTGATCTCAGCAGCAGATGAACGCTCAGGGGCTTATCTCCGCCAGCTGAGCAAGCTGCCAAAACCCAATGGCGCGCTTGTCTTCTATGGAGCCACAGACCGTGCCGCACTGCCAAACCAGTGCCCTGTTCACCTCCAGTTCGATAGCGGCGAGGCAGGCTCCCTGTTCATCACGATCAGCTGTGAGGGAGACGGCCGCGCTCCTGCAGGCCAGGCCACCGTGATCGCCAGCATGTTCACGCCAACAGCTGACTGGTGCTCCCTGATCGAGCCCGCTTATCAGCAGAAAAAAGATGCCGCTTTCGAGGCCATCCGTGCAGCCCTGCAGACGGCCCTGCGACTCCCCTCCTCTCATCAGTGGTGCCATCAAGAGCTGGCCACACCAAGAGGGTTCGCTGCCTGGACCGGTCGACCAGAGGGAATCGTTGGCGGCCTGGGACAGCACCCGCGACGCTTCGGTCCATTCGGGTTGGCCAGTCGAACACCCCTCCCTGGCCTCTGGCTCTGCGGTGATTCGATTCACCCTGGCGAAGGCACCGCAGGCGTGAGTGTTTCGGCCCTGATGGCATGCCGCCAGTTGATGGCTCGGCGTGGCCGTGATCTGCGCCTGGCCAGCTGAGCTCAGCCCGGAGGTTTTAGAAAGCTTGGACGCAACGCCTGAGTCCGTTCAAGCTCCGCTTGCAGCTGTGACCAATTGCCTGCCAGCACGGCTTCCTCCAGCTGCTCCAGACTCCAGCGATAGGCCGCCAAACCACGCAGAACAGCGGCGGTGTTCGTGGCCGCCATCGCCGTTCCCAGCAGAGGATTTCCACCACCAACCCTGGTGGTGTCAGCAAAGCCACTGGAGGCGAGTCCCATGGCCAAATCCCGCACAGCCGGATCCCGCTCCTCCCCCAGGACCCGCAGCAGGGCGGCACTGACGAGTACAGGCAGATGAGAGATCAGGGCCACGGCCTGATCGTGAATGGAAGCCTCGGCGGTGAACCAGTCGCTGCCCAGTGAAACCGCAAGCTGATGAACCGTCTCAAGGGCCTCGGGCTCCGTCTGAGTCTCTGGTGTTGCCACCCAAGGACGACCGGCGAAGAGACCCTGAAAGCCTGCATCAACCCCTGCTTCTGCCGTGCCGGCCATCGGATGACTGGCAACAAAGCGGGGATGCAGGTCTCTCCAAATCTCGAGGACAGGGGCCTTGACCGAACCGACATCCGTCACCACAGCGTTTCTTGGTAAGGCATCAACCAGGGCTGGATCCGGGTTGAGCAGCTGCTGTAGCGGCAGCGCCAGGAGGATCAGCTCACAGTTCGAAAGACTCTTCGGATCAAGGCTCACCTCATCAACAAGCCCTCTTGCCATGGCACGTTCTGCTGTCAGCGAACGGTGAACCAGGCCATTCACCCGCCAGCCGAGCTGCTGAAGATCGAGTCCAAGGGAGCCACCGATCAAGCCCAGGCCCACCACCCCCACACAACCCGAAGGCCTGATCTGCTGATCCATCACTGCCTTGATCTGCGCTTCAGCCCATGTTGATGGAACAACCAGCACGACACTTGAAACAGCGGCCTATCCCTAGGCTCTTTCCATGCTGGAAGCCAGGGCCCACCACCAACTCAAAAACCTGCTGCTGCAAGATTCATCGGCCTGGCCCAATCATCTGACTCTCAGCCGCCTGGTCGGCCGCAGCCTCAGACGCCGTGACCACACGCTGATCCAGCTGGATTCCAACAGCCACAACCTCTGGTGGCCTGGCCTGCTTGTCCCCCTTGCCCTGGAGCCCAAGGGGACCGCACTTGTGATTGCCAACGATCAACGCCAACGGTTGCTGCAGGTGGAACTTCCCCGCCTACAGGCAGCAGGGTTGAAGATTTCCTGCTGGGAAGGCGACCATCCACCCTCCGCTGCACAGGTCTGGTTACTGGATCCGCTCGAGCTGATCGATGCACACCAGCAGGGCCGTCTCCATACCAGGCAACTGATCGTTCCCGAAGCTGAGCAGTTGTCTGCTCGCCTGCGGGCAGCCATGGCCATCACGATCAAGCCGGAGGAGTGGGAACGATTGCGGCGCGCCCACCCCACTGCCAATGCCGCCGTTGTGGAACTGCACGAGCGACTCAGCCGCAGACTCTTTACCCAGGCCACCAGGGCTGATGCGCTGATCCGTCTTGATGGCAGCGAAATCGTGGCGTTGAAAGATCTCATGGCTGTTCTGGGAGAAGCACCTGCGCCATGGCCCGCCATGCTCAAGGCCAACTCCATGGACTGGGCCAGCTGGGCTGAACTTGATCACCGACTGCTTCAGTGGCACTGGCAGTTGCAACCTCTCAATCCCCTGCAACTGCTGTCAGGACTGCTCCGTGACCATCCCGCGACCCTGCTCAGCCAAGCGGGGGAATCGCTATCACTGCGCGCAGAGCTCGATGCCGCGAAATTTCCCGCCACCGTCACCGCCTCCCTGATTGATCGGGGACTGGAGGAACCGCTGGCGCTGTTTGCCCCTCGGCGACAACCGCTTCCGAATACGGAGATCTACGCAGAGCACCTGCTCGAACAAGCTCGGAGACTGATCCTGGGTCGCTCAGGTCTGACTGTTGTGCTGCTGGATGATCAACAGCTGCGCCATCAACTGACCAGTGAACTGGCAGCGGAATTCGGTCGCAGAGTGATCCATGAGGCCTGTGCACCGGAGATCAACGGCGTGATCTGCTGCCGTTGGTCATGGTGGCTGAAGCAGCAGCTGCAGCTGCCCCAGCCTGAACAGCTGATCATTGCCCTGCTGCCTCTGGCCAGCCTGGAATGTCCGGTCACCGCCGCACGGGTGGAAGCCCTGAAACGTGAAGGGCGCGATTGGTTCAGAGAACTACTGCTGCCTGACGCCCTGGCTCTGCTCGCACCGGCAGTGGCCCCAATCCGCCAGAGTGGCGGACGTCTGGCGATCCTGGATGGCCGATTACGGCGCCGGAGCTGGGGACGGCAGATTCTGGCCAAGCTCGAACCCTGGACTGCGCTGCATCGCCTGCTGCCCGATTAGCCCCCAACTAGTCTTCAGATAGTTGATCTGATCAAAAGGCCATGGGAGAAGCCCGCCGCAGAACCCTCAAGGGATTGCCACCACGTCAACAGAAAGCCAAGAAAGATGACTCCCCGAGAATCTTTTCCTGGCTACCCCTGACCAAAAATCAGGCGACACGGGTTGTCGAAGTCTCTACGCGAGGCGCCTGGATTGGGATCGGAGCTCTCGTGGTCTTCTGGATCGTGGTGCGCTTCATCGGTCCAGCGGCCGGCTGGTGGACCCTTGCCGATGCGCCATAACTTCATCACTTGATCCCCCCCTCAAGCACTGCATCAACCCTTCGCATCAATCCCTCGCCTCACCCCCTCGAGCCCACAAGCTCAAGAGGTTAAAGCGACCTGTTCAGGACCTCAGGCCCTTGACTCGGCATTCCTGGCCTTGCACACAGCATCCCTGAAGGCTGGCCAGCCGAGCGGCGGCAAGCCTTCAGTGCTGAACACAGCCGGTGTTGTCTGAGCACAGCCGGTGACTCACACAACCGTTGTTGGCAGAGGCGATTAAGCCGCCTCTGCCACAGCGTCTGCTGAGGTCTTCTCTGCTGAGGCCTTTTCTGCGGAAGCCTTTTCTGCTGAAGCCTTTGTCGCCGTGCGTGCCGCCGCCGCCAGGGGACGCATGGAATTCGCCGTCACCTCAGACCCTTCCGTAAGCTTCTGACGGACGATCACCTCGATCTGATCAGAGGATTCAGGGTTCTGCTCAAGCCAGCCAATCGTGTTGTCACGCCCCTGACCGATGTTGTCACCCTCGTAGCTGTACCAGGCCCCTTTGCGTGTGACCACACCGGTCTCCTCCGCCAGATCAAGCAGACAGCCGAGGGTGCTGATGCCTCTGCCGAACAGAATGTCGAATTCCGCAATCCGAAACGGAGGCGCCACCTTGTTCTTGGCCACCTTGACCTTGGCACGGATACCGAACTCCTCTGTTCCGCGCTTGAGGGTCTGAATCCGACGGATGTCCAGACGCACAGAGGCATAGAACTTGAGGGCATTTCCACCGGTCGTGGTCTCCGGGTTGCCATAGGTCACGCCGATCTTGAGGCGTAACTGATTGAGGAAAATCACGGTGCAGCCGGATTTTCCGATATTGCCGGTGATCTTTCTCATCGCCTGACTCATCAAGCGAGCCTGACTGCCAACCGCGAGGTCACCCATCTCCCCCTCGATCTCCGCACGGGGAGTCAGGGCCGCCACGGAGTCGATAACAACGATGTCAACAGCAGCTGAGCGCACAAGCTGGTCCACGATCTCAAGGGCCATCTCTCCGGTGTCTGGCTGAGAGACAAGCAGGTTCTCGATATCAACCCCGAGGGAGGCTGCATACACGGGGTCCAGGGCATGTTCAGCATCCACGAAGGCAGCCACACCACCACGCCGCTGCACCTCAGCGATGGCATGCAGGGTGAGGGTGGTCTTACCGGAACTCTCCGGTCCGTAAACCTCAACGACCCGACCCTTCGGATAACCACCACCAAGGGCAAGGTCGAGGGTGAGAGCACCGGTGGGAATGGTCTCAACCCGCATCCTGGAGGCATCCCCGAGGCGCATGATCGAACCCTTGCCGAAATTGCGCTCGATCTGGCCAAGCACAAGATTGAGGGCCTTGTCTCGCTCTCCCGGGCGGGACGAAGGCTGTCGGGAGTCGGCCCCGGAGGATTGTGCTGCTTTCACGTCGGCTGGCATAACGATGAGTCGTAGTTAAAGGGCAGACGGGTGTCGCCGGGTTCAGTCCTGGACGGCGCGAAAAGCGCCGCGACCTAGCTGGCGAACATCGGTCGAGAGTCCAATGCCACCGCCAGCGCGAACCGTCCCATGTAGTACAGGTGTACGTTAACGAATCAAGGCCATGTCGCCAAGGGGGTCGCCAGCACATTCTGATCAAGCAGGCGTATGCCCTGGGGCAGGCCCTGCGTGTCCTCCGGTCTGAGGTAACCCCAGCTGGCGAGATAACAGGGCAGGTCTTGCAATCCTGGTGTGACCAGGACCCTCTCAAGGGTGGCGCGGCGATCCTCGACGAACCCACGCAACGGGCACTCCGCAGCCAGCCGCAACAGAACCTCAGGCTTACTGCCCGACTCGTGGCCAAAAAGCCCTTGAGGGCTGAGCTGAAAGGACTTCAGCAATTCAGCCGTGAACTCAGCCCCTTTGGTGGTGAGGACAGCCCAGTCTGTGCCTTCAGCAGGCAGGGAACGCAACCGCTCCACCACACCGGGGAATGGACGGTGACGGGCCAGCCATGTCTGCCGATCCGTGAGAACAGCATCGCGACGAGCCTGTTCCAGGGCCTGCTGCAACTGCTCAGAACGCCATCCCCAGGCCTCAAGAGAGCGTTGACAGAACTGGGGATAGCTCCCGGCAACAGAATCAATGCCCTGGCGGAGCAACGGACTTTCGGCCCGCAGCAGCTCAGCGGCGAGAAGCACCATCTCCCAGCCGTGATGGACCCAGGGCCGCAAGCCCAGGAAGGCATCCGGGACAGCCTCAGGCCAGGGGGTGTCGCCAAAGCGGGAACCGATGAGCCGAAGGCAAGCCTGACGGGCACTCCACCAGTATTCCTCCATGCCATCGACGATCACACCGTCGAAATCAAAGACCAGCAATGGACGGGCTGACACCGGAATGACCAAGAAACTGGGCCGCTAGGATTCGAACCTAGGAATGGCGAGACCAAAACCCGCTGCCTTACCGCTTGGCGACGGCCCATTAATCCAGTTCGGCCACTCAACGGAGAGGACCCAACTGGCGTGCAAATAGTTACCCACAGCAGAGTGACTTTCGTCAATCCATTGCCCACGAAAGCAAGCGATCAGGGGGGGAACACCCTTAAGCGCTGCTGATCCGCCTGACCGAACACATCACTCCGCAACCTGTAGCGCGTCACAAGATCCGCCTGCATCAGACGCACCCTTTCACTGCGGGGCAGGAGTTCAACAGGACGTCCAAGCGGAACAACCACTTTCTCCACCGCCTGGCGACATTCCTCAAGGGCCGCCAGGGAATCCTCCTGATCGCCGCAATCAACGGCCATGGCCGCGCCAGATTCTGCCGATCCCTCGGCCCGACGGGCCAGCAAGCGTTCGAGAGCGCGTTCAACCTGGGCAAGGGTATCCGCCTTGATCACCAGAATCGGAATCCGCGCCTCCCTCGCCTGACGTCTCAGCATTGGCTGCTTGCCAAGGCCCTGCCGGATGGTGAGCACAACATCAGCCTCATCAAGGGCGGAAACCTGGCGGGCAGGCCAGCGGTGACGACGGATCACCTCCTCCACGAGATGGGGCGTGATCCCACAGCAGAGAACCTGCAGGATCTCCCCTGCCTCCCCCTCAGCATCTGCATCTGCATCCACCGCGGCAGCTGGATCCAGCCGCTGGCCAGGCCTCGCAGCCAGTCCCCGTTGCATTGGTTCCCGGCCAGAAGCGGCTGCAGGATCGGGTAGGGGCACCGTGGCCAGGGCCGGACGCTGCTGAAGCGTTCCGGGGGATGGCCCGTTGTCGACCAAGCGCACCGATCCATCAACAGTCAATTCCCGTTCCTGAGGACGTGGGGTCTGACCACGAAGCAGCAGATCCACAGTTGACGCCACATCGGTGTGGATGGACCAGCGGTTGCGGGTGTGCATCTCAACGGCAAGGGGAAAGGTGGGTGCCGACGCACGCTCCAGCACTGTTTTCTGAGTGCGCCGGCGACGGGCCTCGTCATCGCCGAGGGTGACGGACTGAATGCCGCCGACAAGGTCACTGAGGGTGGGGTTCTTGATCAGATTGGCGAGGGCGTTGCCATGGGCGGTGGCCACCAGTTGCACGCCCCGCTCCGCAATGGTGCGCGCCGCCAGCGCTTCCAGTTCAGTTCCGATCTCATCGATGACGATGACTTCGGGCATATGGTTTTCCACCGCCTCAATCATCACGTGGTGCTGCTGCTCAGGCAGGGCCACCTGCATGCGACGGGCACGACCGATGGCCGGATGGGGAATGTCACCATCACCAGCGATCTCATTGCTGGTATCGATCACAACAACACGTCGCTGCAGGTCATCCGCAAGAACTCTGGCGATCTCTCGCAATGCCGTGGTTTTTCCGACCCCAGGCCGCCCCATCAGCAGCAACGACTGGCCGCTGTCCAGCAGATCACGAACCATCACCACGGTTCCGAACACAGCACGTCCAACCCTGCAGGTGAGTCCAACCACGTCTCCCTGACGATTGCGAATCGCACTGATGCGATGCAGGGTCCTCTCGATACCGGCCCGGTTGTCAGCACCGAACTGCCCGAGACGATCAACAGTGGCCTGCAGATCCTGTCGGGTCAGATGGGCCTCTCCCAGAGCCATGGCTCGCCCGGGATATCTCGCTTCAGGCACCCTGCCCAGATCAAGAACCACTTCAAGCAGCTCCCTGCGGCATTCCTCAGCAGCAAGCGCCCGCTGAACGTCATCGGGCAACAATTGGAGCAGTCGATCCAGATCGTCGGTGATCCGCTCCGGCGGCATGACCTTCACTGCATCCGCCATGGAGCGAGGGAGCCACTAGAAGCCTTCTAGCAGGCTTGAGCAGCCAGGAGGGTTAGGGGCCAACAAGGTTCAAGCGCCAGCAGGGTTGAGGCATGGGCCAAAAAACAGGCATGGCCAATAAAACAGCCCTGGGTCAACGACACAGCTATTTGTCAACGACACAGCCATGGGTCAACCAGGGCCTGGGCCCTGGCGAGGGCTTGCAGCCAACCGCTTGACCAGTTTCTGAGACTCACCTGTCGCGCTTCTGCCTCCAGCAACCAGGGCTTGATCATCCGTCGTGCCATTCCCCCGAAGGCGACGCCTGCCGGTCCATGCTCCTCCGGGAGCAGTGCAATGGTATGGGCATTGGTTCCACCGGCAAGTTGAAGCGGGCCTGGGGGTGCCATGGGGCGAACCTGCCGCCAGAGGGTCACCGCAGCGCGCGCCGTGCCGGCACCAACGTCACCACTCATCGGCCGACCATCCAGCTGCCAGAGAGGCCGGAGTCCATAGCGCCGCAGACACTGATGACGAAGCCAAAGTTCGCAGGCCAGATCGTCAATGTTGAGGCCATGGCCCTCGAGGCCACAGCTCACCGCCAGTCTGCCCAGGGACAAGGGAACCTCCATCAGGCTTTTCACCAAGAGGCCAAAGGCCTCACTCCGCCCTGGAGCCGTGTGAATCTCCACAGCATCAGGCTGCAGCTCCGCCAGCAGAGACGCCAACGCTGGCTGCGCGAGCCTCTGATCCTGGGCTTCAATCAAACCGAGTGGGCAAGCCGGCAAACAGCGTCCACAGCCATAGCAGCGCTGGGCCAGCACCCCCCCAACCCGGCCAATGGCATCAGCAGGGCAGACCCGTTCACAAGGGCGTGAACAATCACAAGGGCATCGAGCCGGATCAAACCAGGCTTTGCGGAAATGCACGTCCGCACCATCACTGACACTGACCATCAGCCAGGGGCGGTGGCCATAGCGCTTCTCGGCCCAGTCAAGCCCCTGCCGTGCAGCAGCGACAACGGCCGGATCAGCCGCCACATCAACACAGTGAACACCTGCACTCCCATAGAGAGCGCAGAGATCAGCCACTGCAGGTAGATCCTGGTTGCTTGCTCCACAGATCAGCTTGACCCAGGTGCCCCTGGCAAGGGCAACCTCGCCACGATCACCCCGACAGGGAGTGTCAAGCAACAGGGTTGAGTTCAGGCCTTCAGAAGTTCCCGCATCGGCTGCCAGCGCAGACTTCGCGCCCCACCCATTTCAACCACCACGCGCAGGCGCGGCTCTCTGTTGGTGAGATCGCAGAGAGTCAACAACTCAGATCTGCTCAACACCTGACCTTCAAGCAACCAGAGCACCACGGGGGAGTCATCGAGAGCAAAGTCGAAAAGCTGAGGCATCACCTGTTGAACCTCGCCCACAGCAGCTCCGCGGCCGACACTTTGATGGCCCAGGTGGGGCGGCCGGAAACCGTGCTTGCGAAGCAGATAGATCTCCGGGTCTCCAAGTCCCCGAGCCGAGGTCAGATGGGTGCGATAGCCAGCTGCTCGCAAGCGTCTGAGCAGTCGGGTCTCAGCCCCACCCTCAAGGGGCACATGCATGGCCACACAACCACACTCTTCAAGGTCACGGCGGAAACCCCGACCGGTGAGCAGCAGCGGCATGACCTCAACTCCAATCAACATCAGTCTTGCAGCCCTGGGGGCATTGATGTTGGGCAACTCTTTGTTGTATGGTCTTTGTTTGTTACGCAATCTGTGCCCGTCCGCTAGCCGGGCCTCCAGAGCGCGAAACAGGTCCAGCGATTGCGCTGGATCCCCAGGCCAGTGCAGCAATGGCACAACCATTGACTGCCGGGAAACTCTCCGTCCCCTTCGGTCGGCAAAGTCCCAGCCAGCTGATTCGCTCGCTAGCCCCAACCGGTCCATTTTCAAAGCCTTCACTGGCTTTTGACAAGTTCCGGCAACGTCTGCGTCACCAAAGATCAGCGCTTCTCTCTGCCACCAGCCTTTAACGGATGGTGGTTGTTATTCACGCTGGCGTTCCTCTCTCCCATGTCTATCGGCATCCTTGGGAAGAAACTGGGCATGTCCCAGTTCTTCGACGATCAAGGCAGAGCCGTCCCGGTCACCCTGATCGAGGCGGGCCCCTGTCGCATCACCCAACTCAAGAGCTGTGACACCGATGGCTATGCCGCGGTTCAGATCGGTTTCGGCGAAACACGCGACAAGCTGATCAACCAGCCTTCAAAAGGACATCTCGCCAAATCAGGTGAAGACCTTCTGCGTCACCTGCGGGAATACCGCGTGGATGCACTGGACGGTCTCGAACTCGGTGGGGCGATCACAGTCGACAACTTTGCAGCTGGCCAGAAAGTGGACGTCAGTGGTGACACCATGGGCCGCGGCTTCTCTGGTTATCAGAAGCGGCATGGTTTCAGTCGGGGGCCGATGAGCCACGGCTCGAAAAACCACCGCGAACCAGGCTCCACCGGTGCAGGAACAACCCCGGGCCGGATCTATCCAGGCAAGCGGATGGCTGGTCGCTATGGCGGCAAGAAAACCACCACCAGAGGCCTCACCATCCTGAAGGTCGATGCAGACCACAATCTTCTTGTGGTCAAAGGCTCCGTTCCTGGCAAACCAGGGGCACTGCTCAACATCCGACCCGCCAATCGGGTTGGCTCCAAGCCTGCCAAGGGAGGTAAGTGATGGCTAGCTGTGTAATTCGCGACTGGCAGGGCAAGGAGGCCGGCAAGGCAAGCCTTGATCTCAGCGTGGCCAAGGAGACCTCCGCCCTTGATCTGATGCACAGGGCTGTGCTGCGCCAACAGGCCCACAGTCGCCAGGGCACCGCCAGCACCCTCACCAGAGCCGAGGTTCGCGGTGGTGGACGCAAGCCCTACAAGCAGAAGGGAACAGGACGTGCCCGTCAGGGTTCGATCCGTACGCCCCTGCGTCCTGGCGGCGGCATCATCTTCGGACCCAAGCCCCGCTCCTACAACCTGGCGATGAATCGCAAGGAAAGACGGTTGGCACTGCGCACCGCCCTGATGGCACGGGTGGCGGATTTTGTGGTTGTCAAGGACTTCGGCTCAGAGCTGAAAGCCCCGAAGACAAAGGAGATCACAGATGCTCTTCAGCGTCTCGGCATCGCCGCAGACACGAAGGTGCTGGTGATTCTCTCCAAACCATCCGAGATCATTCGCCGCTCGATGCGCAATCTCGAGAAAGTGAAGCTGATCTCAGCTGATCAACTCAACGTTTTTGATCTGCTCCACGCCAAGTCCCTGGTGCTGGGAGAAGACGCTCTCGCAACAATCCAGGAGGTCTACGGCGATGACTGAGCGGTTCAACGAACGGTTGGCGGATGTGATCCGCCGACCCCTGATCACTGAAAAAGCAACCCGTGCACTGGAAGCCAACCAGTACACCTTTGAGGTTGATCATCGCGCTGCAAAACCGGATATCAAAGCCGCTGTCGAGCAAATGTTCGATGTGCGTGTGATTGGTATCAGCACCATGAATCCTCCCAGGCGCTCCCGACGTGTCGGTCGCTTCGCGGGTAAGCGTGCCCAGGTCAAAAAAGCTGTGGTGCGGCTGGCCGAGGGCAATTCGATCCAACTTTTCCCTGAGTCCTGAGGGGTCTGAAACGTCATGGCAATTCGTACCTTCCGTCCCTACACACCTGGCACCCGCACAAGGGTTGTCACGGACTTCAGTGAACTCACAGGCCGCAAGCCTGAGCGCTCCCTTGTGGTGGCCAAGCACCGTCGCAAGGGTCGCAACAATCGCGGGGTCATCACCTGCAGACATCGTGGTGGTGGTCACAAACGTCTCTATCGCGTCATCGACTTCCGCCGTAACAAGCACGGCATAGCAGCCAAGGTCGCCGCGATTCACTACGACCCCCATCGCAACGCCAGGATCGCCCTGCTGTTCTATACCGATGGCGAAAAGCGATACATCCTTGCCCCTGCTGGGATCAGCATTGGTCAGCAGGTGATTTCAGGTCCTGACTCCCCGATTGAGACCGGCAATGCTCTGCCGCTTTCGAACATTCCCCTGGGCGCCAGTGTTCACAACGTCGAGCTCTACGCCGGACGTGGTGGCCAGATGGCACGCACCGCCGGAGCCAGTGCCCAGGT
>PVBE012096905.1_pt1 | contig 15296 bp, 13 predicted proteins | sample 1631181 | NCBI WGS metagenome assembly PVBE01 (sample SAMN08397723, study PRJNA350692) | Marine metagenome, whole genome shotgun sequencing project. | isolation source: water | place: Pacific Ocean | collected 2012-04 | reverse complement strand
TACCCCATAACCACTGCCTTCTTGGCTACATGCTGAACGAGCAATTCACATGGCTGACTCCTTTCATTCAGCTAGAATGCCCAAGCTTTGCCTGGCGCACCAAAGACGCAAAAACGCGAAGAGCGCAAAGGTTTTGGTCTGGGAAATGTCCGAGCAAAAAGACTCTGCGCCCTTTGCGTCTTAGCGACTTTGCGTTGAAGAAATCCCTTGCCAGGTGAAATGCCGCCATCAAGCCGCACTCCCTGGTTTTGGGCCTTCCCTACGGTAATCGCCACACCCAGAAAGCAGCCTGGTTCCCGCTTGTCTCAACGACCTCGACCTCGACGGCGTTGCTTGTGCTGAGTTCATCGAGCAGGCGGTCCTCAGCGATGCAGAGCAATCTCGCGCCTCCGGGGTCCGTGAGCTCGGCCAGTTCCTGTTCGGACAGAGCTTTCTGAATCCGATTATCCCGATAGAACTGAAGCCCGTACTCCATCCAGCGGTCAGGCTTGTACAGGATGACCTCCTGGCTCTCGGACACGAAGCGCTCAAGCTTGCCCGTCCATGGGCGCATCGTCTCCAGAGTGTCCGCTCGAGGATAGAAGACGTTGGTGATGGCAAACACCAGAATTCCGATCGTGACAACGTTGAAGCCACCGAGCACGGCCGGGGGCAGCAACATGCCGATGGCGACCAGGGCACCCGCCAGAACGAGGGCCGCCGATACGAGAGCTATGGGTGCGATGGCGAAATCGACGTTGATGGCCTCACCGAAGAAACCGAACGTCACACCGACGGCGACAACTAGAAGGGCCTGAAGAACCACGGCCAACTTAAACAGACGCGAGGTTTCCGAACAGAGCTCACGGGCGCAGAGCAGCGCAATCGGGGGTGCCATAGGCAGGATGTAGGCGGGTAGCTTCGAGCCCGACAGGGAAAAGAACACGAACGGCACCAGCGCCCACATCAGGATCAGTTGTTCGTTCTTTCGAAACCGGCGCCGCAATGCGGGAATCAGGAGAAAAGTCCAGGGGAACATCATCAACGGCAACACCGGCACAAAAAAATAAAACGGTCTGTCGTGCCCGTATGTGTCCGTGGCAAATCGCTGCAAGTTGTGATCGAGTATGAAAACCTGGATGAATTCCCAGCCATTCGCCCAGGTCACCGCGATATACCACGGCGCGGCAACCAGGATTGTCACCAGTACCCCTTCCAGATGCCATTGCTTCCATTCGTGTCTCCCTCCGCGCCACAGCAGAAATAGGACCAGGGTGAGTGCCGGAAGCAGGATCGCAATGGGGCCCTTTGCGAGTACACCAAAACCGAGCGCCGCATAGAAACAATAGAAGTACCACCGGCGAGGCCCCTCCTCGGACTCGTACCCGAGCAGAAAGAACACCAGCGCCGCGGTCAACGAAGCGGTGAGCGGCATGTCCATCGATGCAGCACGACCCAGTGCTAAAAAACCCAGCGAGGAAACCAGGATCAGCGCCGCGGCGAAGCCGGTCCCCCGGGAAAACAGCCGACGGCCACACCAGTAGATGAAAAACACCGAAAGTGTTGCGCCCAGGACCGACGGAAAGCGGGCACCGGTCTCACCGACGCCGAACAGGGCGTAACCGATCGCGGCAAGCCAGTACATCAGCACCGGTTTTTCGAACCAGGTGTCTCCCCACAGCCGGGGGGTGATGTAGTCTCCTGTCTCATACATCGTCCGAGCGACGGCTGCATAGCGGGGCTCGTCGGGCCCCATCAGACCCACGCCTCCCAACTGATGAAACAACAGGACATAGCAAAGAGCTGCGAGAGCGATGACGATAAAGTAGTCGAGGTGTTGGTCCAGCTTCGGTCTCATCTTGAAAGTATGTGAAAATAACACGGATGCGAGTGGGTGGAAAAGAGTTCATCCAATATGTCCTGGCGAAATTGTTGCTCGGAACCTTCGGATCGATGCCGCGAGGCGTTGCCTACAGGATCGGCGACATCGTCGCGGGAGCCGGCTATCGCCTCGCCCGGCGACAACGGGAAACAGGCATGTACAACCTCCGCATGGCGCTTCCCGACCTGTCCGACGACGAGCGAGAGAGGATCATCCGGCAGGTATTTCGAAACCTGGGGCGCCTGCTCGTTGAATTCAGCAACTTCCCCAGACTCACCCGAGACAACATTCCCGACATCGTCGAATACGAAGGGCTGGACAACTATCTCGAAGGACACCGACGCGGCAACGGCATCCTTTACCTGACCGCCCACATCGGTTCATGGGAACTCTGCTCGTTCGCGCATTCTGTCTACGGTTATCCGCTCAAGTTTCTGACACGTCCGATCGATAACCCGTTGATCGATAAACTGATCACACGATTTCGAACCTGGAGCGGCAACCAGGTAATCGATCGAACCGATGCCGTTCGCGACGTCCTCAAGGCTTTGCGCAACAACGAGGCCGTTGGCATTCTCGCCGATCAGAACACCACACGAAGCGAGGGTGTCTTCGTAGACTTCTTCGGAATACCGGCCGCCACGACACCAGGCCTTGCGACCTTTGCCCTTCGGACCGGCGCCGCAGTCATCCCCGTCTACCTTCGCTGGGACGAGAGCCGAAAACGTCACATCCTCCACTTCGCCCCTCCTCTGGACCTGATCACAACAGGCGACAGGAAACAGGACATCGAGGAAAACACCAGAATGTTCAACCAGGTCCTCGAAGCATTCGTCCGAGAATTCCCCGACCAGTGGCTATGGATTCACAGGAGATGGAAGACCCGCCCGGAAGGTGAAGATCCACTTTACTGAAGGGAGGGATTTCAACGCAAAAACGCGAAGACGCAAAAGGGTTTATTTTGGGGAGACCGAAAGAGTTCGAATTCAATCGGGTCAGTGTCCAAGAAATGTCGCGGGCATTGCTCAGGTAAGAAAGCCGGGCCTGTCTCCCAGAAAACACACTTCGCGTCTCTGCGTTTTTGCGTTTTTGCGTTGAAGATTCCTACTCTTATTCGATAGAGCCGTAAGCCATTTTCTCCAGGCGGGACACCCGTTCGGCCATTGGGGGGTGGGTGCTGAAGAGCTTGGTCATGCCGCCGCCGCGTAAGGGGTTCACTATGAACATGTGGGCGGTGGCGGGGTTGGCATTCATCGGGATGCGCTTGGACTGGATGTCCAGTTTGCGCAGGGCGCTGGCTAGCCACATCGGGTTCCCGCACAGGCCCGCGGCCGTGGCGTCGGCCTGATACTCGCGGGATCTGGATATCGCCATCTGGATCAGCGCGGCGCCGAACGGGGCGAGGATCATCATCGCGATCAGGCCGATGATACCGCCGCCGTCATCGTCGTCGCTGCGGCCGCCGCCGAAGATCATCGCCCACTGTGCCATGCTGGCTATCATGCTGATCGCTCCGGCGATCGTGGCGGCGATTGTGCCGATGAGGATGTCGCGGTTCCGGACGTGCGCCAGTTCGTGCGCCATCACACCGGTGAGTTCTTCTCTGTTCAGGAGTCTTATGATTCCCTGGGTTGCGGCCACGGCGGCATGGTTCGGATTACGACCTGTAGCAAACGCGTTGGGCGCATCGCCGGGGATAACATACACCCTGGGCATCGGCATGTTCGCACGCATCGCCAGATCGCGAACAACACCGTAAAGTTCAGGTATGTCCTGTTCGCTCGCTTCCCGAGCCTTGTACATCTTCAGAATGATCTTATCGCTGAACCAGTAGGAAAACGCGTTCATCCCCAGCGCAAAGATAAACGCGAAGACCATTCCTCCGCGACCACCGAGCGCCCCACCGGCAAACACCAGCAGAACTGTCAACCCGGCCATCAAAACAGCCGTTTTAGCAGTATTCATGACTCTCCTTTGGATTCGCGGATGCCGGCCCGTGTGACAGTCACATATAGCTGTAGGGGCGGTCATAGACCGCCCCTACAATTGGACCCGACTTTCACCACGGGCTGGTTGACCCGCGACTCATACTGAAATTGTATGCGGCCAGGTGTTTTTGTCAAACTTCCAAGGCACTCATTCCCCCAGAGCCCGAGTTAACAGCTCTGCGATATGAACGACTTCGAGCTTCATTCCGTGCCTTCGCGCACCGTACTGAAATTGAAAAAGGCAACCCGGATTCCCTGTTACGAGGACGTCCAGATTTGCCGCCCGGATCTTCTCCATCTTCCGGTCCAGGATCTCCATCGACAGTTCCCTCTGGGTCAGGCTGTAGACACCGGCGCTGCCGCAGCACTCGTCGGCTCCGTCAACCTCGACGTACCGGACGCCGGGAATGGTCTGGATCAGATCCCGTGGGGGCTGGCTTACACCCTGGGCGTGGATGAGATGACATGGGTCGTCGTAGCCGACACGCAATTCCAACCGCCGGGTCAGACGGTCTGCGATCGAAGTGGTTCCGAGGAACGAGGTCAGGTCGCACACCTTACCTGAAAAGGCCTCCGCACCTTCCACCAGAAGCGGATATTCTGCAAGCATGGCGCCACATCCCGACGCATTGACGATGATGGCCTCGACGCCGTCAAGTGAGAATGCACGGAGGTTGGAGAGTGCCATCCTCCGGGCCGTGTCCTGGAACCCTGCATGATTGGCCAACGCCCCACAACAGACCTGTCCGTCCGGGACAACGACGTCGTAACCGGCCCCCGTCAACAAACCCACGCTCTCCGTGTTTAACCGACCGAGAACGGAATTCATGACACATCCGGAAAAGAACGCGACCCGTCCTATGGGTCGGCCTCGGGCGGAATACACGCTTCCGGGCGTCACTCCCAAGCCGGGCTCTACTTCCTCCGGCATCATCTCTTCCGCAGCCGCATAATCGGGCAACAGCCTCTTGAGCAACCCCGTTGAACGCAGGAAACCAGAAAAGCCGGACTGGCGGTAGAGTTGAAGACAACGGGCGGCCAGATGAAAGCGCCCCGGATACGGGAAGATGTGATTGAGCGTAAACCTCAAGATCCAGTTCGTCGATCGTTCCTCCACAATTCTGGCACGAGTAGATTCCATCATGTGCCCGAACCGGACTCCCGAAGGACAAACAGTTTCACAGGCCCGACAATCCAGGCAACGAAACATGTGCTCCACAAACGTATCCGTCATCGAAGCACGGCCTTCATCGAGAGCCCGCATCAGGTATATCCGTCCACGCGGCGAATCCATTTCGTTGCCTAGGACCTTGTAGGTCGGACAAGAGGACAGGCACAGCCCGCAGTGAACACAATCCAGATACAATTCCTCATGTCGGGCTTCGAGGGTGCTCTTCATGCTCTGTACTCTCCGTCCACGTGGCGGCCGGGATTCAAACGGCCCTCCGGGTCGAAGGATTTCTTGAGTTGTTTCATCAGTTCGTATTGCGGCCCGTTAAGGCCGAAAGCCGGGACCTGACGGCGAACCTCGATCGGTGCGCGGTCGATGACAACAGGAAACTCCCGCCGGAGTTCCGCAATTTCGTCCGCGCTCTCGACAGACAGCAGGACGACTCCGTTTGCAACGTGCGCCAGCCAGCGATCCGGCTTGAACCGGTCGACCACCCGCTCGATCTTCGACGGCAACGTCACCAGCCGCACGACAATTTCTCCAAGTTCCTTGTAGTCTCTTCGCACACCCCGCCAGAGGGCGTCCTCGGCTTCCCCCTCGAACGTTTCCCATTCGGCCGCAGGCAATGCGGAAAGTTGCCAGTCAACCGCTCGTTTCTGGTCACCAAAACGAACGTAAATTGAATTATCCGGACCGGTCCACAAGAACGAAACAGGCTCGACGGGGCCACGTCGGATCGCCGTCGTAAGATGTAAGGCTTCAGATGAACTGCCCACCCGCGTGCGCGCGGTCACGATCTTCTCAAAATTGGCCCGCAGCTTGAAACTGACCTCCGAGATGACCGCAAGAGAGCCCAGGGAACCCGTGTACAGTTTGGCCAGGTCGTACCCGGAAACGTTCTTGACGACACGACCGCCGGTTTTTGAATTACGGCCGTCAACGTGGACAACCCGCATCCCGATGATCCAGTCGCGAATGCTGCCGGCAGCACGAAAGGGGCCCTGTGCGTTCGTCGCGGCGATACCACCGATCGTGGCTTCAGGGCCGTTCCAGGGGTCGAGCGTGAGGATCTGATTGTGTTCTGCCAGGGCGGTTTGAAGCTCACCCAGGGTGAGGCCGGCCTCCACATGGACGGTCAGATCGGCAGGGACATATTCGGTGATGCGGGAAAGCCGGCGCATATCGATCGCACAATCGATCGGACCGAGGGGGTTGCCGAACTCGAGCTCGGTACCGGCGCCAACGGGGGATACAGCTCCCGTTTCGGACCCTATGGCCTCGGTGAGTTCAGCCGGTGTCCGAGGCGCGTGAACGCGGTCGACATGGACAGAGTCCAGGATCAAGGTCCGGTCTCCTCAGCTCCCCGGACATAGCGGTCGATGCGTCGCGCCGCTTCAGCCGTGCTCGTAACGCCGGGACCTACTTCGGTGCACGAACTGCCGGTCGGAAAGATCTTGCCGGGGTTCAGCGACCCCAAGGGGTTGAAGACGGCCTTCGTCCGTTGCATGACCTCCAGGTCGTCCTCGCTGTAAACCATGCGCATGTACTCTTTCTTCTCCAGCCCGATGCCATGCTCCCCGCTGAGCGCACCACCAACACTCACGCAAACCTCGAGGATTTCTTTCGCCATTCGAAAAACACGGTCTACATGGTCGCTTCGGCGATTGTCGAAGAGGATCAACGGGTGCAGGTTGCCGTCGCCGGCGTGGAACACGTTCGCCACCGGCAAGTCGTAACTTTCAGAGATTGCCTGTATTCGCTTCAGAACCCCGGGAAGCCGCGTTCTGGGGATCACAGCATCCATAACGATCATGTCGGGGCTGATACGACCCATAGCCCCGAACGCACCCTTGCGGCCAAGCCACAATCGAGCACGCTGCTCTTCGTTTTCGGCAACGCGGATGTCGTAGGAACCGTTGCGCTCGCATATCGACACTAAGGAATCTGCAGTATCTTCCAGGGCAACGCTGAACCCATCGACTTCGATCAGGAGGCTGGCGATGGCATCGAGCCGATACCCGGCCCTGTAGACCGAAGCCTCCACGGCCTCGGTCGTCTTCTGATCCACAAACTCAAGAGCCGAGGGCAGGATGCCCGCGGCGATCACGTCGGAGACGGTTTGGCTGCAAGCCTCGACGGAGCGAAACGCAGCCAGCAGGGTCTTCACCGCACTCGGTTTAGGCAACAATCGCACCGTTATCTCGGTCACGATGGCAAATGTCCCCTCCGACCCGACAACCAGCCCGACAAGGTCATAGCCTACCGGCTCACCGACCGGGTTGCCGATCCGAATGATCTCACCGTTCGCAAGGACGGCCTCGAGTTCGAGGATGTGGTTGGTGGTCATGCCGTACTTTAAACAATGGGGCCCGCCCGCATTCTCGGCCACGTTGCCACCGATGCTGCAGGCCATCTGACTGGAAGGATCGGGAGCATAGTAGAGACCGTAAGGGGATACCGCTCGGGAAACGTCCAGGTTGACGACTCCGGGTTCGAGGACAGCGAGACGGTTCTCGGGATCGATCGCCAAGACACGGTTCATCTTCTGCAATTCGATGATGATCCCGCCGTCGACCGCCATGGCTCCACCACTGAGACCGGTGCCCGCTCCTCGAGGCAGGAACGGGATCTGGTACTCATTCGCCACACGGACGATTGCCGCCACTTCGTCGGCTGTGGTGGGAAACACGACAACGTCGGGCTTGTGCTTGAACAGGGAGAGGGCGTCGCACTCGTAGACGAGCAGCTCGGTCTCGTCAGCCGTAACCCTCCCGGCGCCAACAACCGCGTTCAGTTTGTCGAGGATTTCCTGTTTCATGACGGTACCCGGGTGTTAGTGAGGAATAGGCGGTGATGCCAGGAAAGCGCAGGTCAGGAGCCGCCGAGGCTCCTAGGGCTCTCGCTCCTTCAGCCTTGCAATTTCCTCTCGAACCATTCCGATCTGGGGATAAGCCGGATTGGCCTCGACCAGGTGCTCCCAGAGCTGGATCGCACCTTGCCGGTCGTTCCTTTCCTCCAGAAGAATCACACCCATGTTGAACAAGGTTTGCGGGTGATCCGGATCGATCGCCAGCGACTTCTCGAACTCGGCGATCGCGGCATCGACCCGATTGGAGGAGTAGAGCGCGGTGCCCAGATAGGTTCGGACGTTCGCGTTTTGGGGCCGCACCCGAAGAGCCTTCGCGTAGTAATCGGCAGCCCCGGAAAAGTTCTCGGAATCGAAATTGAGATTCCCCAGCTCCACGAGCGACTGGAAATTCCCAGGGTCGTTCGCCACGTCCTCTTCAAGTTGTGCGATCAGCCCAGCATTGCCGGAGGGGCCAGCCCCGGTCACTGCTGCCGGGACATCCCGGATCACGATCGGCCCCAGATCACGGTCTCGAACCCAAAGATAGGTCAGCAGGAAACCGAGCAGGAACCCCACCACGAGCAGTAGATAGGAGTCCTTGTTCATGGCGTCGATCATAACATGGCCCGTACTGCGGCCCGGGTTCCTGCCGACGCGTCAGAATAAGGCTCCGCTCAAGCATAGCGTTTCATTTTGGCATCCCATCTTCACCCCATGTTCGGCCGCTCCTCAATCGGTCGCAACCGAATCTGACCGAAATCTGGGCGCCAACTTTGCCGGGGCTCATTCCAGTCGAAACGGAAGAAATGCCTGTTTCATCTCGTCGTTCGGAAACTCAGATCCGACCAGGCGCGATTCCGTCAGGTCGATGGCGGTCGCAGGCCGTTCGAGATGGTGGAGGGCGTTCGGAATCCTATCCGGGGCCAGCAACCGCAGGGCCAGCACAATGGAACAGTCCGCCAGATTGCGTTTGAACAAGCGGACGGTCGCATGGACCCAGGCATCGAGTTCGGAAAAGCCAAGAGGCCCGGCCCACCGTAAGAAAATCCTTTGGCCTTCCAGGGCCAGAACCACATCGCCCTCGCCCATTTCGATTCTCGGCCAGCCGGCCCGACCCACGATCTCCCTGGCTGCATCGAGTACCGCATCCTCGAGGGCTGGCGGTCCGGCTACTCTTGAACTCTGGTCATAGTCTCGACGCTGCCCGATGTCGCCAAGACACCCGTAGGCTTCGTTGACGAGCATCATGAAAGTTTCGGCCTCGTGCGTCGGGTTCCGGTCCGGGTGGTATCGACGGGCAAACGAACGGTAGGCACGATGGATCTCGTCAGCCGTGGCATCACGACCCAGGTCCAAGACCCGGTAGTAGTCAACGTCCTGTGTCATCGGGCATCTCCGAAATAGCAAGTTCGATAGGCTTCCTCCACCGACACATCTCCTCTAAGGACCAACTCGATCGCCTAGTCCAGGAGCGACACGAAACCCATCTCTCTAGCGGCCTTCAGCAACTCGTCCTCCCGACCGGATGCGATGTGCGGGCGGACTTCTTGGCTTATCTCCAGTATTTCGAACAGGGGTTCGCGTCCATCTCCGCAGCTGAAATTGCATTTTGTGCATCCATAGCTGGATCGAAGGTTCATGTGTTCGCCCGGAGCGATACCCAACCGGTCACCGTATAGCGCAGGAGGGAAATCCGGTCTCAAGCAGTTCTGGCAATTCTTGCGAACGAGTCGCTGGGCAATGACCCCGATCATAGCCGACGAAATCAAGTGTCGGTCCACACCCAACTCGACCAGACGCATCACAGCCGACGCGGCATCGGTCGCGTGGAGGGTGGAGAGCACGAGATGACCCGTCAAGGCCGCGTTGAACGCTATCCGGGCAGTTTCACCATCCCGGATCTCCCCGACCAGGATGACGTCAGGATCCTGTCGCAAGGTCGACCTCAGAGACGCGTGGAACGACAGACCGACTCGGTCGTCGACCTGCACCTGCCGGACACCGTCGACACGGTATTCGATGGGGTCCTCGATGGTCACGATGTTGAGGGGAGACGATCGAAGCTCGTCGATGAGCGCGTACAGGGTAGTCGTCTTCCCGCTTCCGGTCGGTCCGACAACCAGGAGGATCCCTTGCGGCCTGTGGCAAAGGGCCCGCAACCGTTGTTCCATCAAATCCCGGACGCCCAGGTCTGCCAATGTCGGAAGGGACGATCGGTCTCCAAACAGCCTGATGACGGCGGCTTCGCCGCGATGGGTCGGCAGTGTCGACAGACGGGCTTCAAATCCCAGATCCCGATCAGCTAGATGCCCGTCCTGCGGGAGGCGTCGTTCGCTGATGTCGAGCCGGGCCATGATCTTGATCCGTGCCAGAAGGCGATCGTGCAGCCACCCTGGAACTTCGAACACATCCTGCAGCAGACCGTCAACACGAAGCCGGATCCGTGTGAACCGATCGCCGGGCTCGACGTGAATGTCGCTGGCCGACATCCGTATCGCCTCGTTGAAGACGAGCTTTTGAATTCGTACCACGGGAGGCTCGATCAACGCTGTTTTCTGCTCGCGGGATACGAGGGCGGGGAGGTGGGATTGCTGGTAGTGGGTCAAGACCGCCCCTTCAATCGCGGCAGGACTGGATTCGACCGCGTCCACGCGCATTCCCGTCAGGAACTCCACATCGCGGATCGTTTCAAGGTCCGTCGGGTTCACCATTGCCACAACCAGAGACGATCCCTGGCGCCGGAGCGGAATACAACGATACCGATCGACATCTGCCGTCGACATCAAAGCCAGCGCATCCTCCTCCGGCCGGAGACTAGACACAAGTTCAGCTCGAGACATTATTTTGTTATTGGAAGGACCTGAAAGGAAAGGCCCAGCCATCACACCACAATTCGCTTCGCCGGTCAAGCATCGGCAGCTCGATTGAAGTTCCGGCTAGATGGCAGTTGTCATTTCAACGCAAAAACGCAAAGACGCAGAGGGAAACTCTTTGTCAGAACATCTCGTACCTGCGGGCCCGACCTCCACCTTGGTGCCATCCGAACAGCTCCGAAAGACAAACACCTTCGCGTCTTTGCGTCTTTGCGTTGAAAAAGAATGTCTCGAATTCACCGAGCCCGTCCAGGTCAGCCCCCAGACCGGTCATGTTATAAAGTGGTATTGGGAGAGAGCAGGATGATTTACGACATTTCGGTGCCCATCCACAATTCCATGCACGTGTGGCCTTCCGACCCGGGGGTGGAACTGGTAGCGAACAATCACATCGCAAGGGACAGGTCACACACGATCATGGTGACGTCGATCAATTGCGGCTCGCATACGGGTACTCACCTGGATGCTCCGTGCCACATGATCGCCGGAGCAGGGACGCTCAACGACATACCGCTCGAACAACTGGTCGGAGCCGCGCGCGTGGTCGAGATTCCCGGGGTCCGCTCGATCGGTGTCGACGACCTGGAGGGTCTCCGGTGGGAGGGGGTCGAGCGTGTGATATTCAAGACCGACAACTCCAGCCACTGGCGAGACGACAGCTTCTACGAGGACTTCGTGTCCCTGGATCCGGAGGGAGCCCGCTTCCTTGTCCAACGGGGGATCCGACTCGTGGGCATCGACTATCTTTCGATCGATCGATTCCGCTCGCCTGACCACCCGACACACTTCGTCCTCCTCGCCGAGTCCGTCGTCATACTCGAAGGGTTGAATCTTCATGACGTGCCGGCCGGAGACTTCCAACTCGCTGCGCTTCCTATAAAACTGGACCGGGCCGATGGGGCACCGGTTCGGGCCATATTGATGAACTGACAATCTTGGGGACACCATGCAGATTCAACAGGTCAAGGCCAGAGAAGTACTCGATTCCCGCGGAAATCCAACCATTGAGGTGGACTGCTTACTGAACAACGGGGTGGTTGGACGGGCGATTGTCCCCTCAGGGGCCTCGACCGGCGAGCATGAGGCAATGGAGTTGAGAGACGGGGATTCGGGGCGCTACATGGGCAAGGGCGTCCGCCGGGCCGTCCGAAACGTGAACGAACAGATCGCTCCGGCGCTCACCGGAGAGGACGCCGCGATGCAGTCTCGTATAGACCAGATCATGCTGGGTATCGATGGAACGAAGAACAAGTCCAAGCTCGGGGCAAACGCAATCCTCGGTGTTTCGATGTCCGTGGCACGCGCCGCAGCCCGGGCCCACGGGCTGCCGCTGTATCGCTACATCGGGGGCCTTGCCGCCCAGACGTTGCCCGTGCCAATGATGAACATCGTCAACGGTGGCGCCCACGCAGACAACAGCGTCGATTTTCAGGAATTCATGATCATGCCGGTCGGTGCGTCGAGCTTCGGAGAGGGGCTGCGCATCGGAGCAGAGGTGTTCCACACACTCAAGAAGATCCTTCAAGACGAAAATCACACCACGACCGTAGGAGACGAAGGAGGGTTCGCGCCAAACCTGAAAAAAGACGAGGAAGCGATCGAACTCATACTGAAGGCGATCGAGAAGGCCGGATACATTCCTGAGGAGCAGGTCGCCATTGCGCTGGACACCGCATCCAGCGAGCTTTTCAGTGACGGGAAATATGTATTCAAGAAGTCGGACGGGTCAGCAAAGACATCGGCGGAAATGGTGGAGTTGTTCGCGGACTGGGTCGAGCGGTATCCCATCGTTTCGATCGAAGATGGACTGGCCGAAGACGATTGGGACGGATGGGCCCTGCTTACCCGGGAACTCGGCGAAAAGGTTCAGCTGGTCGGTGATGACCTGTTCGTGACCAGCACCGAGCGACTGGCCCGCGGGATGGGATCGGGCGTCGCCAACGCCATTCTGATCAAGGTGAATCAGATTGGCACGCTGACCGAAACCATGGATGCGATCGAAATGGCCAAGCGAGCCGGCTACGGTGTCGTCATCTCCCACCGCTCCGGCGAAACTGAAGACACGTTCATTGCCGACCTGGCCGTTGGAACCAATGCCGGACAGATCAAGACCGGTTCCCTGTCGCGCACAGACCGGATTGCCAAGTACAATCAATTGCTTCGGATTGAAGAAGAGATCGGGGCGGGAGCCATGTATCCAGGCCGGTCCGCCCTTCCCGTGTAGGCACGTCCTGACCGGAACAGGCCACCCCATGCCCGGCAGAATAGAATCCCAAATCACCTTCCTCGCCACGACAGCGCTCGCGGCAACCGCCGACTTCTATGAGCGGGTGCTCGGGCTGGAGCTGGTTCTGGACCAGGGAACCTGCCGTATCTATTCGTCGTGCGCAGGTGGGTTCATTGGATTCTGCGAAGGAAAAGGAACGCCCAAGTCCGACGCGATCATTCTGACGCTTGTGTCAGAGGACGTGGACGGATGGTACGAAGAGCTTCGAAACCAGGGAGTCAAGTTTGAAAAAGCGCCGGCCAGCAACCCTGAATACAAGATCTACCACTGCATGTTGCGCGACCCGAACGGGTATCTGATCGAGATCCAGCGATTCGAAGATCCCAGGTGGGATAAGAAATAACAGGTCCTTTGCCTCCGCCTCCGGTAGGAAGAGGTTAGGAACTTCACCGCAGAGGCGCAGAGGTCTGATTATATTTCAGGAAGAAATTTAGGGTTCTGCTCTGCGCCTCTGCGCCTCTGCGGTAAAAATCCCTTTCTTCCCTCCCCGACTGCGGTTGGAAAATTCCTGGCTAGCCCGCATTTCTCAAGAGATCTGAGATAAGACGAAAGAGAGAAGGAAGGGAAAGGACCGTAAAAGGCCGCCCTGTCTGGCATAGATGACTTTGACTAGAAGCATCGAATGCGAAGACGGAGGCGGCCTTTATGAATACAGAGTGTAAGACAGAAACGATTCAATTTCACGCATTAGGTTCACGGGAAGTACGGGGCCAATTCGACGGAGGAGACATCAGCACGGATGCGGGTGGCTTGCTGCTACGAGAAACAGAAAAACGGACCGGGATCCTGAAACGGTTTGCCGGATGTTTCCAGGATCATCGGGATCCGCGATTCGTGGAACACGGGATCGAACAACTGGTATCACAACGAGTCTACGGATTGTGTTTGGGGTATGAGGATCTGAACGACCACGATCAACTCCGGTCGGATCCGATGCTGGCGGTGATGGTGGGTGAGACCGATCCGAAGGGTCGGACCCGGAAACAGGCGCGAGATCGAGGCAAGGCCCTGGCGGGCAAGAGCACGTTGAACCGACTGGAACTGTCGACCGAGGGTGCGGCAAAACACCCGTACAAGAAGATCGGCCGGAACGAAGCGGCGATAGATAGGTTGATGGTGGACGTGTTCGTCCAAGCCCATCGGCGGGCACCGCGGCAGATCATTCTGGATCTGGATGCGACCGACGATCCGATTCACGGGAGCCAGGAGGGTCGCTTCTTTCACGGCTACTACCGGCACTATTGTTATCTGCCGCTGTATATCTTCTGTGGGGAGTTTCTGCTGTGTGCCCGGCTACGACGATCCGACATCGATGGTGCGGCCGGATCGGTAGAGGAACTGGAACGGATCGTAGGGCAGATTCGGCAGAAGTGGCCCAGAGTTCAGATCGTGATTCGGGCCGACTCGGGTTTCTGCCGCGATGAGATCCTGACCTGGTGCGAGTCCCAACACCGTGTCGATTACGTGATCGGGCTGGCGAAGAACAATCGGCTGCTGGGTGCGATTGAAACTCCGATGGCAACGGCAAAAAAGCGATTCGACAGGACGGGAAAGCCGGCGCGCGTCTTTAAGACGTTTCAGTATCAGACCCGCGACAGCTGGTCCCGTGAGCGACGCATCATTGGTAAGGCCGAACATCTGACCAAAGGCGCCAACCCCCGGTTTATCGTTACCTCGTTACCGAAAGGCCGAACGCCCCCAAGGCAGATCTATGAACAGATCTACTGTGCCCGAGGGGACATGGAAAACCGGATCAAAGAGCAACAGCTCGGATTGTTCGCCGATCGGACCAGCACGGCCACCATGCGCGCCAATCAACTCCGACTCTACCTCTCATCGGTGGCGTACATGCTGATGCAGGCCTTGCGACGACTCGGGTTGCAGGGCACCGAATTGGCGCGGGCACAGTGCACCACGATCCGTCTGAAGCTACTCAAGATCGGAGCGCAGATCCATGTCACTGTGCGTCGAGTCTGGATTCGGATGGCTGGGGGCTACCCCTACGCTGCGGTGTTCGCGCAGGTTTACGCAAACCTTCAAAAAATCCCTCTGCGCTGTTAAGCGTTTCTTCTCCGACATCCCAACCTTCCCGTCTTTGCTCAGGATAGCTGTCTCTGTAATCCGATTTCACGTTGCCATTCCCTTCAGCACCAGGCATCCAGGCTCCGTTTCTCAGCTCAGCCGGCATCTTTGGTCCCGCGATGCAGCTTCCGACACCTTTTCCTGCTCCAAAACACAGCCTTGGACTCTATCCATGAGAAATGCGGG
>PVBE011659421.1_pt1 | contig 15301 bp, 11 predicted proteins | sample 1631181 | NCBI WGS metagenome assembly PVBE01 (sample SAMN08397723, study PRJNA350692) | Marine metagenome, whole genome shotgun sequencing project. | isolation source: water | place: Pacific Ocean | collected 2012-04 | reverse complement strand
TGTAATCGAAGGATCCGAGGCGCCCGAGGATGCGCCCGGAGCCTCCCGCCTCCTCCGCTGCCTCCCGGGTCGCGGCCTCGGCCGGGGTTTCGCCCTCCTCGATGCCCCCCTTGGGAGCGATCCACTGGCCCGTGTACTTGCTGGTGACGAGTAACACCTTTATACCAGACTTGCCGCGACGCACCGGCAGGCACCCGGCCTGCAACTTGATCTGGGACTTGGGGCTCACGACCTCCACTATATATACATTTTCCACCGCCGTCCCACGGATTCCGGATTCGGGGACGGTGCTGTTATGTTGTTATTTTTGGGGCGGTGCTGTTATTTTTCGAGGGCGGTGCTGTTATTCTGCCCCGATGCCAAAAGTACAAAAGCTAGGTCCGGGCAGAGTTTAACTTGCTTGAATCAAAGCGGTTCAGATCAAGAAAGTACAAAGGTTAGGTCCGGGCAGGGAGGGGGGTATTGACAGGGGAGGTGTTGCTGCTACTAATTTGGTTGGTTGACCAACTTAGATTGAAGGGATGAGTGGACATGGGACGCCCGAGCAACAAGGAGCAGCGCAGAGCGCAGATCGTCGAGGCCATGACCTCGGTCATGGCGCGGAGAGGATACGAGGCCGCCTCGGTGGCACGTATCGCCCGCTCCGCCGGGCTGACGCCAGGACTGGTGCACTACCACTTCAAAAACAAGCAGGAGATCCTGCTGGCTTTGCTGGAGCGGCTGGTGGCGGGGCACGGCGAGGTGTTGGACCGGCACCTGGCCGAGGCCGGAGAGGGGGCCAGGGCGCGGCTGGAGGCGTTCATCCGCTGCCACCTCGGCCTGGGCGCCAGCGCCGATCCCGAGGCCATGGCCTGCTGGGTGCTGCTCAGCGGCGAGGCCCTGCGCCAGCCCGAGGTTCAGCAGGCCCTGGGCGCGGCCCTGGAGCGTCTGGCGGGCCGCCTGGAGGCGCTGATCGAAGCGGGGGTGGACGACGGCGCCTTTGTCTGCCTGCGCGTGGACGCCGCGGCAGCTGCCCTGCTGGCCACCATCCAGGGCTACTTTGTTCTGGCCGCCACGCGGAGGGAGATCATCCCGCGGGGCTCGGCGGCAGGGGCCGCCATGGCCATGGCCGCGGGGCTGCTGGGGATGTCGCCGGAGGCGTCCAGGTGACCGCGCCACGGCAGCGCACAGAGAAGCTGGGCGCTGTTGCACCATGTAGGGGGTGTTTCACAACAACCGGGCCGGCCGCGGCCCAGGAGGTGACCTCATGAGCGCTATCTCCACACAGACCATCATCACCGTCGCTGCAACCCTGGGGGCTTGCGTCGTCCTGCTGGCCTTCATCCGCCGCCTGATCGAGGTCTCCCGGCCTGACGAGTGGCTGCTGGTCATTCGCAACGGGCGGCTCGTGCGGTCCGGGGTGGGCATCTATCACGTGCGCCGGCCCGGCGACGCGGTGGCGCGCTTCACCGCGACGATTCAGCGGGTACGCTTCGTGGCCCGGGCCCTGACCCGGGACCACCTCCCGGTCAACGTCGAGGGCTTCCTGCTCTGGGCCGTGGCCGAGGAGGGCGACTCGCCGTTCCGCGCGTTCAGCCGCCTCGGCATCGTCAACCTCGCCCAGAGCGGCGTGCGCGACGCCAACCGCAAGCACCTGCTCACCACGCCGCAGCACCACGCCTTCCAGCAGCTGTTGGCGGCGGCGGCCCAGCGCCGGGCCGCGGCCCACGACCTGGACCAGCTGTTGGGGCAGCAGGACGCCTTCGTCGCGGACCTGCGGCAGCACCTGGGCGTCACCACCGGGGAGATGGGCATCAGCCTGGAGGACCTGCAGATCCTCTCCATCCAGCCGGCCGACGCCGAGGTGCTCGAGCAGCTGGGCGCCGGGCCGTCCGAAGCCCTGCGCCAGGAGGCCGCGCGCACGCACCAGGAGGCCGAGGACAAGATCCGTCGCCACGAGGCCGAGCTGGCCGCGCGCCGCCAGGAGCAGCAGCACACCCACGGGCTGCGCACGGTGGAGCTGGAGCGCCAGCGCCAGATGGCCCGGGAGGAGGCCGACCGGGAGCTGTGGCGACAGCAGCAGCAACGCGAGGCCGAGCAGCTGGCGGCCCGACTGGACGCCCGCCGCGCCGAGGCCCAGGCCGAGCAGGACGCCGCGCTCCTGCTGGCAGCGGCCGAGGAGAAGAAGTCGCCCGCGGTGCGTGAGTACGAGCTGGCCCGCCTGACAACCGAGCGTGTGGCCGAGGCCCTGGAGCGCCTGCCCCTGCGGGACATCCAGTGGATCAGCGTGGGCAGCGACTCCCCCCTGGCCGGCATCGCCGGGCTGGTGGCCGGCGCCGAGAAGGTGGTCAAGCGGCTGAGCAACTGACCGTGACCTGCTAACATCTCCCCATGCCCGCCTTCGACACCCTGCAGATGGGGATCACCACCCGCTGCAACCTGTTGTGCGCCCACTGCCCGCGGGAGCCGGCGGACTGCTTCGAGCACCTGCCCCTGGAGCTGTTCAAGCAGCGCCTGGCGCGCTTCGAGGCTGCCCGCTTCGGCACCCTGCTGGTGAGCGACTTCGGTGAGCCGACTATGGTGCCCGGCTTCCTCTCCTACCTGCGCCACGCCAGGCGACAGGGCTGGCGCGCGGTGGAGTTCGTCACCAACGCCTCCTGCACCGACCGCGCGCTGTGGGAGGCCGTGGTCCGCGAGGAGCTGGCCGCGCGGATCATGATTTCGCTGGAGGCGGCCACCCCCGCGCAGTACCGCGCTTTTCGCGGCCAGCCCTGGGAGACCTTCGCCCGCACGGTGGCGCTGATCACCGCGCTCAAGGGACGCCACGCCCCCGGCGCGGCCCCCGAGATACGGCTCAACGCTGTCTGCCTCGTGGACACGCTCCATGAGCTGGAGCCGCTGATCCGCTTCACCGCCGAGGTGGGCGCCGACGCCCTGAGCCTGGTGCATCTCAACCCTACCGCTCGCTGCTCGCGGGATGACTGGCGCGGCGGCCCGGACCACCACCTGGACGGCCTGCCCCGGGATCGCCTGCTGGAGGCCTTCGCCCACGCCCTGGCCCTGGCCCGGGACCTGGGGGTGGACGTCTCCCTGCCCGAGCCGATGCCAGAGCTCGGCGAGGCCGCGCCGTGGGTCCCGCCGCCGGCCGCCGCTCCCGACGGCATCCGCTGCACCCAGCCCTTCCTCTGGGTCCAGGTCCACGCCGGCGGCGCGGTCTATCCCTGCTGTCAAATGTCGGCACGCTGGTCGGTTGGCAACCTCGACGAGGCCGACTTCGAGCAGCTCTGGCGCGGCCCGCGCTACAGCCGGTTGCTGGACGGGCTGATGCCCGGCGGCGAGCCGCTGGAGGTGTGCCGCCAGTGCAACATCCTGGCGGGGCGTTACTTCTAGCAGCGCTCTCCAGCCCGCTACTTGGCGCAGCGGAATCCCACGTCGGAGCTCTTGAGGGTGGCGCTGTTGTGGTCACGCCGGGTGGCGCGCATGTTCTTGGCCGGGTAGTTCCAGCTGCCACCGCGGTTGATGCGGTAGTGGCTGTGGCAGCCGGTGTTCCAGGCCTTGCCGTCGGTGGGCGCGCCCGTGTAGTCGCGGTGCCAGCAGTCCTCCACCCACTCCCAGACGTTGCCGGCCATGTCACACAGCCCCTGGCTGGTGTTGCCCGCGGGCTTTGAGCAGACGGGCCAGGTGCGGTCCTCGCCGCAGCCGTCGGTCTCGCCCGAGGGTCCCTGGGTGCCCGGCTCGTCAGTCACGGCCCGTGCGCAGGTGCCCTGCTCGTCGCCCCAGGGGAACTGCCGGTCCTTGCCGCCGCTGCGCGCCGCGTACTCCCACTCCGCCTCGGACGGCAGCCTGCCCTCGGCCCAGGCGCAAAACGCCCTGGCCTGCTTCCAGTCCACGCCGTTGATCGGGTGCCTGTCGCGGCCTTTTTTGCTCCAGTTGTTGTAGGACACGGTCTTGGGCAGGCTGCAGATCCCCGCCCTGTTGCACGCGCGGTACTGCGCCACGGTGATCTCGCTTTTGGTCATGAAGAAGGACCCGACCTTGACCTGGTGCACCGGCCGCTCGTCGGGCCGCCCCTTGATGGAGCCCATCTTGAAGGTGCCGCCGGGGATCGGCACCCAGCGGATGCCCGCCTTGCCCACGGTGGAGCGCGTACACCGGAAGCCCACGTCCCGCCCGCGGTTGCCCCGGGAGAGCCCGTCCCGCGCCGTGGCGCGCAGGGTGGTGGAGATGGACGACCACGCGCCGCCGCGCAGCCGGCGGCTGGAGCATGCCCCCCTGGTCCAGGCCGAGCCGTCGGTGGGCGCCTTGACGTAGCTGCCGGGCGAGCAGTCCATGACGAACTCGCTGACGTTGCCTGCCATGTCGCACAGGCCCTGGGACGTGTTGCCGGCGGCCCTGGAGCAGACCGCCCAGGTGCGCTTCTTGCCGCAGCCGTCGCCGCCGTGCTTCATCACCGCCCGGGCGCAGGTGGGCGCCTGGTCCCCCCAGGGGTACCGCCGCTGCTTGCCGCCGCTCCGGGCGGCGAACTCCCACTCCGCCTCGGTGGGTAGCTGGCCGCCGGCCCAGCGACAGAACTTCAGCGCGTCCCGATGGGTCACGCCCACCACCGGCTGCTTGCTGCCGGTGAAGCCCTTGTAATGGAAATCCTTGCCGGTCTTGAGGTTGCGGTCGTTCTCCTCCTCGGCCCACTCCGGGGCGCGGCAGGCGCCCGCGCGCAGGCAGCGCTTGTACTGAGCGTTGGTCACCTCGCTGCGCGTGATCTCGAAAGCCTGGACGGTCACCCGGCGCACCGGCTTTTCGTCCAGCTCGGCGTTGGAGCCCATGAGGAATGAGCCGCCCTTGATGGCGACCCAGGTGGAGGCGCGAGACGGCCTCTTGGCCGCGCCCGGCTGCTTGCGCTCCTGGGCCGACGTGGGCCACGCCAGGGCCAGCAGCGCGGAGACCAGCAACGCGAGCCCCATCATCTGTCGTCTGTTCATGGCCATGGTCTTTTTACGCGCACCCGTGACTCAATATTACCAGACCCCGGTGCTGGAAGCTGAACGCTGAATGCCGACAGCTGAAAGCTACTGCGCCAGGTGGACCACGAGAGCGTCAGTCATGGCGGGCAGGGTGTAGCGCCCGGGCATGACGTCCACGGACAGGCCGACCTCGAGGCAGGCGTCGCGGGTCACCGGTCCGATGGCCACCACCAGCATCTCCTGGCACAGCCGAGGCAGGTCCGGCCCCACCAGGGCGGCGAAGTTCTTCACGGTGGAGGCGCTGGTGAAGGTCAGCACGTCCACCTCACCCGCCCGCAGGCGCTGGAGCCCACCGGCGGCGCGAGCCGCGTCGGGCAGACCGGTGACGTAGGCCACGACAAAGTCCACGGTGGCGCCCCGGCGTCGCAGGGTCTCGGGCAGGATCTCCCGGGCCACGGCCGCCCGCGGCAGCAGTACGCGCTTGCCGGCGACGACCTCCTCCGGCAGCAGGTCGAGGATCCCCTCGGCGCGGTGGTCCTCGGGCACCAGGTCGGCGCGCACGCCGAGGCGCCCCAGCGCGCGGGCCGTGCCCGGGCCGATGGCCACGACGGTGACGCCGGCCACCGCGCGGCTGTCCAGGCCCTCCTGCTCCAGGGCGCGCGAGAGGGCGTCCACGGTGTTGGCGCTGGTCAGCAGCAGGTAGTCGTAGCGGGCAAGCTCCGCCACGGCGCGGCGCAGCGGGCCGTCGTCCTCGGGCGGGCGGATCTCGATGGTCGGCAGGGCCACGGTCTCGGCGCCCAGCTCTTCCAGCAGCCGACAGGTCTCGGCGGCCTGATGGCGGCTGCGCGTGACCAGCACACGCTGACCGAACAGGGGCTGGTCCTCGAACCAGGTGAGCTGCTGGCGCAGGGCCACCACCTGCCCCACCACCAGGGCGGCCGGCGAGCCGACATCTTTTGCCGCCTCGGCGATGGTGTCCAGGGTGGCCACGACGGTGCGCTGGGCTGGCAGCGTACCCCGACGCACCACCGCCGCCGGTGTATCTCCGCAGTAGCCGCGCCGTCTCTTCAGCAGCTCGACGTTCTGCGCCAGGTGCTTCATGGCCATGAGCACCACCGTGGTCACCCGGGGAGAGTCGGTGGGCCGGTGGCCGGTGAGCACCTCGAAGCCGTCGGCGTGGTCCCGGTGGGTCAGGGGGATGCCGGCGAAGGCCGGCGCCGCCACCGCGGAGGTCACCCCGGGCACCACCTCGAAGGGGATGCCCGCCTCCACCAGGGCCGAGGCCTCCTCGCCGCCGCGGCCGAAGACGAACGGGTCGCCGCCCTTGAGCCGCACCACCCGCCGGCCCGCGGCGGCCTCTTGCACCATGAGCGCGCAGATCTCCTCCTGGGCCATGGTGGCCTCACCGTCCCGCTTGCCCACGTAGACGCGACGGGCCTCGGCGGGCGCCTCGTCCAGCAACTCCGGGTTGGAGAGGTCGTCATGGAGCACCACGTCGGCGCGGCGCAGGACCCGCCGGCCGCGCACGGTGATGAGGTCCGCGGCGCCCGGCCCGGCGCCGACGAGGGAGACTCTTCCGCCTGTGGTCGTCATGGCCTAACTGTTACCAGGGAACCGGTTGGGGGGAAAGCGGGGAACACGATCTTTGGCCGCTCACGGCGGGCTCGGCAAGGGCGGGGCGTCCCGGGCCAGGTCCTCCAGCAGCCGGCCCCGCAGCCTGTGCGCCGCCCGAATGCGGAAGCGCATCTGCCGCAGCTCCTTGTACTGGCGGGCGACCTCCTCCGGCGGCAGCTCGTCCTTCTTCTCCGCCAGCGTCCGGCGCAGGGTGCCGCGCTTTTTATGCAGGTCCCGCAACTGCCCCTGCACGTTGGTCAACCACTTGCGCTTGCCCGCCTTGGTGGCCGGCAGCGGCTCCTCGCCGGGGGACGGCGACGTGGACGGCGGCGCAGAGGGGATCGGCACCGGCCGCACGGGCCGAGCCCGGGTCGTGCGCGGCCGCGGCGCCGGGGGAGGCGACCTGGGCTCCGGGCCGGGGTCCTCCGCCAGCACGGGCGGCGCCGGCAGCGGCTCGCCCTTCTCCACGGGCCCCTCCGTGGGCTCTCTATCGGCCGGAGCCGGCCCGCCGAGTCCGGCCACCAGCCCCACAAACAGGGACAGGCTGAGCACGCCAGCCAGCACCCACAACGGCCACCGGGGCAGCGCCGCCGGCGTGGCCGCCCGCACCTCGGGCTGCTCGGGCATGGCCGGCGTTCGCCGCGGAATGGACGGGGGCTTCACCAGGGAGGCCCCCGCCAAAAGCTCCGAACGCTGCTCCTCGCTGGCCGCGACGAAGAACTCACGTAGCTCCTCCATTCCGGCCGGCCGCGACCGGTCCCGCGCGGCGCCCTCGTCGGCCGCGCTGCGCTGTTCGAAGAAGTCTTCCAGATCGGCCAGGTCCGCCGGGGCCAGCTCCAGGGTCTCGTGGGGCATCAGCTGCGCGGTCTCGGGCAGGGCCCGCGGCTCCACCCATTCCTCGAGCCCCTCGTTCCAGACCAGAGCATCCGACGCCTCGTCGCAACGCGAGAGGCGCCGCTCCAGCTCCTCGATGTCCATGGGGCCGAGGATCTCGCCGTCCAGGCCGAGGTACCACTCGGTGTCCCGGTCCGGCTGGTTCTGGGCGGCGGCGGCGCCGTTGCCCTGGCGGGGGGAGGCCATGCCCGAACTATAGCAAGGCTTGGACCGTCGGTTGGTACTTGAAATGAACGGCGCCCACCCTTCAGTATAGGTGAATGGACAGGCCGTCACAGCCTAACGGCGATCCGGACCAGCCGCCCGTGGTCCACCACCGCGATCCGACCTCCGAGGTGGTGCCCGTGCCGCGCCACCGTGATCCGACCTCGGAGCTGTCCCCGGTGGTGGGGCGGCGCTGCTCGATACACAACCTGGCCCTGGGCGTGGACGGGCGGTGCGTGCGGTGCCGGCGCGCGGATGAGCGGCTGGCCCAGGCGACGCGCTCTCACTTCCCGGGCTGGACGGTGATCATCGCTGTGTTGGTGACCCTCGGCGCTCTGGGCTGGCTCTTCTTCGGCCCGCGACCGGCCGAGGAGAAGCGGCGCGTGCAGGACGAGGGCGGCGCGACCGCGGCCGCGAAGCCGGACTCGCGTGTGCAGTGGGAGCTGCTCGGCAGCGGCCCGCCGGCGGCGCCCACCAAGGCCGCGGCCAGGAGCGTGGCCCCGGTAGTGACCTCCCCGGCGCCCGCCGCCTCCGGAGCCAAGATGGCCGAAGACTACCTCGAGCGCGTGCGGGCGGCGGCGCGCCAGGTGCCGATCCAGATGTACTACGCCACCTGGTGTCCGATCTGCGTCCGGGCGCACAAGTGGATGTCCGACAATCAGATCCCCTTCACGGGCCACGACGTCGAGCGGGCCGAGGGGGCCAGAGACGAGATGAAGAAGCTCAACCCGCGCAACACCATCCCCACCTTCAAGGTGGGCAAACAGGTGCTGGAGGGCTACTCGGCCAGCCTGCTCTGCAAGACCGTGCTCAACGAGGCTGGCAGGTAGGCGACGGCGTCAACCGCCCGGGCGGATGCCGGTGCCGGCCATGCCCTCGGGCGGCGGCGCCTTGACCGTGTCGCTGGCGCCGGCGTCCTCGCCGGAGTCGTCGCTGGCGTCGACCTGGGTGCTCGTGTCGTCCTTCATGTCTGGCCGGATGCCGGTGGCCACGTCCTCGCTGCAACCCAGGGCCGTGGCCGAGGCCACGGTGGCCGCGCTGGCCGCCACCACGCGCATGAAGGTGCGGCGCTGGACGTTGGTCTGCGTTGTGTCCATGCCGTCGATCGCCGCCTGCAGCTGCGGCCGGGGCACCGCGGCCAGCAGCGCCAACTCGCTGTCGCGCAGGGGCAGGCCGGCTCGTTGCACCGCCCCGGCACGGTCGGCCATCAGCGCCTCCCTGAAGGCCGGGTCGGTGGCGGCCATGTAGAGCACTCTCTCCACTCCAACGGGTACGCGTCTGTTCACGTCGTGCTCCTCCTGCTGCAGATCGTACCACGCCCTGAACGTCAGCAGACGCCGCGCAGCAGCTCCACCAGCTGGTCGCGGGACAGCTCGGGGATGCCCGGCAGCACACCCTGCGCGGTGCCGCTGACGCGGATCGTGTCGTCGGCCATGGCCTCGAGGTCCGGCTCGTGGACGCCCACCTGGGCCAGGCGCGTGGGCGCGCCGATGGACTCCACGAAGCGCTCGAAGGCCGCCACGCCGGCCAGGGCGGCGTCCAGGTCCTGGGGGCCCGCGGCCTCGATGCCGAAGATCCGCCGGGCGAACTGCACCAGCCTTGCGGTGTTGTTGGGCGCCGAGGCTCGCATCCAGGCTGGCGTGAGGATGGCCAGCCCGGCCCCGTGGGCGATGTCGTGGTGAGCGGAGACCACGTGCTCCAGGGCGTGCACGGGGTACGGCCCGCCGGCGCCAGCTCTGGCCCAGCCGTTGAGGGCCACGATGCTGTTCCACTGAAAGATGGCCCGGGCGTCCACGTCGTCGGGGCGCTCCAGCAAGCCCGGGGTCACCTCCATGGCGGTGAGGACCACGCCCTCGCGGATGCGATCTTGTAGCGGCGCGCGATCCGCGCAGTTGAAGTAGGTCTCGGTGACGTGGCTGATCATGTCCACGCAGCCGAAGGCGGTCTGGTCCGCGGGCACCGACAGGGTCAGCTGCGGGTCCACCAACGCCACGGCGGGGAAGAGGCAGGGGGCGATGACGTGGGACTTCTCGCGGCGCTCGGGCCGGGAGATCACGGCGCCGCCGTTCATCTCGGAGCCAGTGGCGGCCAGGGTCGGCACGGTGACGATGGGCAGGGCTCGGTCGGGCAGACGCTGCTGGCCGGGGCCGCGCAGGATCATGTCCCACGGATCGCCCTCGTAAAACGGCACGGCGGCCATGACCTTGGCCGCGTCCATGACGCTGCCGCCGCCGAGGGCCACCACCGCCTGCAGGTCGTGCTGACGGATCAGCGCGGCGCCCTGGAGCACAGACTCCAGGCGCGGGTTCGGGTCCACGCCCGACAGGTCCACGCAGCGGACGCCGGCGGCGGCCAGAGACCCGGCCGCCACGTCGTAGGTCCCCGCGGTGTGGACGTGGCCCTTGCCTGTGACCAGCAGCGCCCTGGTGCCCAGGGCCGCCACCTCGCGCCCCAGCTCGGGCAGCCGGCCCGGCCCGAAGACGACCTTCGTCGGGTTGTGAAACTCAAAGCTCTGCACGTCGCGCTCCTGTGGCTGGTGGTTCAGCGGAGGTGTTTACCGTAAAAGGAGACGTTCTTCCACTGGGGCCGCTGGCCCAGGCGATTGCACATGGTCTGCACCAGGCGCAGGCGCGCGCGGCGCCAGTCCGTGGGGGTGGTCCAGGCCGCGCGCCGGGCGGCCAGCTCGTCCATCAGCTGCGCCGGCCGCGGGCCGAGCTCGGGGGAGACGAAAAACGTCGGCTCGAACAGATCGGCGCTCGCGGAGATGGCGCCCTCGTCCCGGGCCGCGCGCTCCATGGCGGTGCCGGGGTAGACCCTTACTCCGGTGGAGACGAACACGGCGTTGGCCGGCGCGCAGTCGTCGAGGAAGGCCTGGGTGCGCTCCAGGTCCACGCGGCGCTCGCCCGGCAGGCCGAAGAGGATGAACGCGGCGAAGGGCAGCTCCGCGGCGTGCAGGGCCGCCATGCTCGCCTCGATCTGCTCCGGGCCGAAGGGCTTGCGCGCCGACTGCAGGGTGTGGGGCAGCACCGCGTCCAGGCCGAGCTCCACGCCGAGGCAGCCGGCGTCGACCATGGCGCGTGCCAGCTCGTCGTCCAGGCCCACGGGGTTGCAGTAGGCCATCCAGCCCAGGCCGGGGCAGCGCCGCGCCAGCAGTCGGCAGACCTGCAGGGCGTGCTCCCGCGGCGCGTTGAACACGCCGTCGGTGAAGTAGACGAAGCGGTGGGCCGCGGCCGCCCGGGCCACCTCCTCCACCACCCGCTCCGGCGCGCGCAGGCGCCAGCCGCCTCCCTCCAGCGCGGGGTAGGTGCAGTAGACGCAGCGGTAGGCGCAGCCGCGCTTGGTCTGCACCCCCACCCAGCCGCCGGCGCGAATATATGGTTCGTAGGCGCAGAGGTGGTGGGCCGGCACGGAGACGGCCTCGCCGTCGAGCAGCGGCGTCGCGGCGGCAGGCTCGTCACGGAGGGCCACGCCCGGGAGGCCGGCGAGGGACCCACCGGAGGCCAGGCGCTCCAGCACCAGCGGCAGGGCCTGCTCCCCCTCCCCCACCACGCCGCAGCAGGCGTCCAGCCGCCGCAGCCAGGCGTCAGGCGTCACGGAGAAGCCGCCGCCGCCCAGCACCACCGGCGCGTCGCAGCGCCGGCGGACCTGCTGCACCACCGCGGCCACCTCCTTGTAGTAGTGGGTGGTGTCGCCCGCCACGCAGCTGTCGAGGTTGCGGACGCTGACACCGACCACGTCGGGGCGCTCGCGGCGCAGCGCGGCCCGCACGGCCAGGCCCGGCGTTCGGGAGAACATCAGGTCCAGCAGCTGCACCTCGTGGCCCGCGTCCTCGGCAGCTGCGGCCACGACCAGGGCCCCGAGGGGCGCCACGGGAAACGGCGAGCGTTCCCGGTTGGTGGAGATGATCAGGACCTTCATCAGGCCGTGACCCGCGCGAACAGTGCTGTGGATATCATGGCAAGTGGCCTAAGATACCATCGCCATGAGCGAAGACAACGGCAGCCGGGGCGTGCGCCTGACCTGGCCCGGCAAGGAGCAGGTGGACCGACCCCGCGGCGGACCGCTGCGGACCGTGGAGCGGGTGCCCGGGACCGCGCCGCACGAGGGGCCGCCCAACCGGCTGATCCACGGCGACAACCTGTGCGCCATGGACGCGCTGCTGCAGACCTGCGCCGGCGAGGTGGACCTGGTCTACCTCGATCCCCCCTTCGCCACGGGGTCGCGCTTTCAGTACGCCCCCACCGTGCCCGGTCGCGGATGCGTCCAGCGCACGGCCTACCGCGACAGCTGGGGCCGCGGCGGCATGGCCGCCTACCTCGACATGATCTACCCGCGGCTGGCGGCCGCGCGAGCGCTGCTCTCCGACCGGGGCAGCCTGATGGTGCACGCGGACTGGCGCGCCAGCAGCCACCTGCGCCTTGTGCTGGACGAGCTCTTCGGGCCCTCGGCGCTGGTCAACGAGATCGTCTGGTGCTACGGCGGCGGCGGCGCGCCGCGGCGACGCTATCCGCGCAAGCACGACACCATCCTTTGGTACGCCCGGGGCGACGAGTGGATCTTCCACCGTCAGTTCCGGCCCTACACCGAGGGCACGCGCCAGCGCGGCCTGACCGCGGTCAAGGGGCCACGCTACAAGCTGCGCGAGGAGGGCGCGGGGCTGGACGACTGGTGGCACGGCAAGGAGACGCAAAAGATCCTCAGCCCCACGGCCCACGAGAACCTCAAGTACCCGACCCAGAAGCCCGAGGGGCTGCTGCGGCGCATCGTGCTGGGGCACAGCGATCCGGGCAGCCTGGTGGCGGACCTGTTCTGCGGCGCGGGCACCACGCTGGCGGTGGCGGAGCAGCAAGGGAGGCGCTGGATCGGGTGCGACGTGGGGCAGAGCGCGGTGCAAGTGGCGCGCAAGCGGCTGCTCTGTTTGGAGGGGAGGGAGCGGAGCTTCGAGGTGCAGGAGGTGGGGGGGCTCCATGGCGGAGACCGGGGGCAGGTCGAGGTGTCCGTGGAGCAGGTGGAGGGGGGCGTGCGCGTCAGGCTGGCCGGCTACCGGCCCGCAGCCGAGGAGCTGGAAGGAGTGCCATGGGCCGACGTGGTGGACTCCTGGGGCGTGGACTGGGACCACGACGGTGAGGTGATCGAGCTGGGGTGGGTCAGCTGCAATTGCCGCAAGGATCCTGGCGTGGAGCTCTGTTCACCGACTCGCGAGCACGCCAGGGCCGGCAGCTACAGGCTGGCGGTCAAGGCGGTGGATCTGTTGGGCGACGAGGCCACCGTCGAGGTCGACGTCAATCATTCCTAGATATCTTGTTTGTTCCCCCTGCCTTCCCGTGGCACGGTGACTCTCACCTGGAGGTTTTTTGCAGGTGAATGGTGTTTCAGGCTAGACAGGTTTGGGCTCTGGTGCTGCTGGGACTGGTTGGGGTCTTGTTGGGATGTCCGCCCCCGCAGCGCACGACGACCGCCAGGCAGCACACAGAACCAAGGAGGAAGCCACACGTGCTTCACAAGCTCGATAACGGCATGCATGTCGTACTGCAAGAGAACCGCTCGGCACCGGTGGTGGCGCTCCAGGTCTGGGTCAACGCCGGCAGCGCGGACGATCCCGCGGACAGATCCGGCATGGCCCACGTGCTGGAGCACATGGTGTTCAAGGGGACGCAAAAGCGGGCCGAGGGACAGATCGCGCGCGAGATCGAAAACTCCGGCGGGCAGATCAACGCCTGGACCTCCTACGACCAGACCGTGTTCCACGTGGTCATCGCCAGCCGCTTCTTTTTGCGGGGGCTGGACATCCTGGCCGACGCCATGCAGAACTCGCGCATCGACGAGGACGACCTGCGGCGCGAGCTGCAGGTGATCCACGAGGAGATCCGCCTGGGCGACGACTCGCCAGGCAAGGCGGTGGCCCGGCAGATGTTCGCCACCGCTTATCGCAAGCACCCCTACCGGCGGCCGGTCATCGGGCGCGCCCGCTCGGTGGGCAGCATGCGCAGGGAGCACGTGGAGGCCTTCTCCCGGAAGTGGTACACGCCGTCCAACATGACCCTCGTGGTGGTGGGCGACGTGGACAAGGGCAAGGCCCTGCGCCAGATCCGCAGGCTCTTCGATGGCGGCGCCCGCCCCCGCCCGAAGAAGGTGCGCACCCGCGAGCCGGGCCAGCGGCGCATGCGAGTCTCCGTGATGAGCCGCCCGACCCAGGAGGCCTACATCACCATGGCCTTCCACATCCCGGACCTGGTGCACCCCCATACGCCCGTGCTGGATCTGGCCACGGTGATCCTCGGCGAGGGGGAGAGCTCGCGGCTGGTGCGGCGGATCAAGATCGGGCGCCAGCTGGTGACCCACATCTACGCCTACGCCTACACGCCGCGGGATCCGGGGCTCTTCATCGTCGGGGCCACCGCGCTGCCACGTAACGTGGAGCGGGCGGTTGAGGCCATGGCCGCCGAGGTCTTCGCCATGGGCGCCGAGGAGGTGACCACCGACGAGCTGCGGCGGGCCATGACCATCGTGGAGAGCGAGGCGGTCTTTCAAAAGGAGACCGTGCAGGGGCAGGCGCGCAAGCTAGGTTTCTACCAGACGGTGGCCGGCGACGTGGGCTTCGAGCAGGAGTACAACCGCCGGGTCTCCGGGGCCACGCCGGCGGAGCTGCGCCAGGTGGCCGCCCGCTACCTCAAGCAGGGGAACCTGTCGGTGGTGGTGATGAGCCCCAGGGCCAAGGGCCGCGAGGACAAGATCAAGAGCGCGGCCACCGCGGCGGTGCAGCGGGCCAGCAAGGCGGTGGCACGGGCGCGCAAAGTGACCCTCGGCGCGCCGGGTAAGGTGCTCAAGGTGACCCTCGCCAACGGCGCCCGCCTGCTGGTGAAGAAGGACACCACCGTGCCGCTGGTCTCCATGCGCGCGGTGTGGCTCGGCGGCCTGCGCAGCGAAAACCCGCGCACCAACGGCATCCACAACATGCTGGCCGCGCTCATCACCCGGGGCACCGGCACGCGCAGCGCGGCGAGCATCTCCGAGACCATCGAGAACATGGCGGGCACCGTCGGCGGCTTCTCGGGCAACAACAGCTTCGGCATCTACTCCGAGATCCTGGCCGGCAACTGGGAGCAGGGCCTGGAGATCGTGGCCGACTGCATGCTGTCGCCGACGTTCCCTGCCGACGAGGTGGAGCGGGTGCGGCGGCGGACCATCGAGGACATCCTCTCCCAGCAGGACAACCCGGCCACGGTGGCGCTGCAGCTCTTCGGCCGCACCATCTATCGCAAACACCCCTACCGCATGACCATGCTCGGCACGGTCAAGTCGGTCTCGGGCATCACCCGCAAGCAGCTGATGGAGTACTACCGCCGGCGGTTCCAGCCGGGCAGCATGGTGCTGGCCATCGTGGGCGACGTGGACACCGACCGGGTGAAGGCCAAGTTCAAGCAGCTCTTCGGGCGGCCGCTGGCGGGCAAGCCGCGGGTGGTCAAGCCCGCGGCCGAGCCGGCGCGCAAGGCCCCCGTGCTGGTGTCCCAGGCCATCAAGCAGCAGCAGGCCCACGTGGTGATCGGCTTCCCCGGCGCCACCATCCGCAGCAAGGAGCGCTACGTGCTGGACGTGATGACGTCCGTGCTGTCGGGTCAGGGCGGGCGGCTGTTCCAGCAGCTGCGCGAGCG
>PVBE012839603.1_pt1 | contig 15302 bp, 8 predicted proteins | sample 1631181 | NCBI WGS metagenome assembly PVBE01 (sample SAMN08397723, study PRJNA350692) | Marine metagenome, whole genome shotgun sequencing project. | isolation source: water | place: Pacific Ocean | collected 2012-04 | reverse complement strand
CCTCGTGATGATCGTGGGGCAGCTTGTCGGTGGGATCCTTGGTGACCGGTTCGACAAGCGCGTCATCGCCATCGTCTGCATGATGGGACACACCGTGGCCCTGCTCACGCTGGTGGTTGCGTCGTCACTTCCCCTCGTCATGGTGTTCGCCGTGCTGCACGGGCTGTCGTGGGGGGTGCGAGGGCCGCTGATGATGGCCATTCGCGCGGACTACTTTGGGCGGCGATCCTTCGCTACCATCATGGGGTTTTCTTCGCTGGTGGTCATGATGGGCATGATGACAGGCCCGCTCTTTGCCGGCTTCATGGCGGACCGGCTTGGCGACTACCGCATGGGGTTCGCAATCCTGGCCGTCATGACGGGCCTGGGCGCGATCTTCTTCGCCGCGGCGCGTCCGCCCGCGCAACCTATCCGCTTGCGCGCCACCACCGACAATGTCGCGTCTCCCGACCCGGTCGGTTGACAGGAAAGCTCTCCGTGAATACGATGCACCCACCCATTTCAATGCCAGCGGACGCTGCTGGCCCGGCGCGGTCGCGCCCCGAGGAAGCTGGACACCGGACGTGAGGAGAGGCGAACTGTGATCAATATCGGACAGGCGGAGATGCTTGAGAAGCTCGAGCGGGGGTTCAACCCCAGGAACGTCGCCGTCGTCGGCGCCGCACGCCACAATCAGTTCCGCTGGCTCAAGTGCCAGATCCCCTTCCGCGACAACTTCGGCAAGCTCTTTCACGTGAACGTCGACAAGGACGAATGGCCGGGCGCGGAGGAGCTGGGCGTACCCAACTACATGAGCCTCCTGGACATCCCGGACGAGATTGACTACGTGACGATCTCCGTGCCTCGTCAGATAGTGCCCAGGATCTTGGAGGACTGCGTCAAGAAGGGCGTGGCCGTGGCCCACGTCTTCGCCGCCGGGTTCGGAGAGATCGATGAGGAGGAGGGGCGGCGTCTGGACGGCGTGGTCAAGCAGATAGCGGAGGCCGGCAACCTTGCGGTCATCGGCCCCAACTGCATGGGCCTCTACAACGGCGCCAAGGGGATCCGGCAGGACCACAACCAGATCGCCCTGGAGCCGGGGTACATGGGCTACATTTCCCAGAGCGGGAGCCAGGCCATCGGCTTCACCATGGAGGCGGCATCCCAGGGCGTCCCCACCAGCATGTGCTTCAGCATGGGCAACGGACTGGTGCTGGACATCCACGACTACGTGGACTACCTGGCGCAGGACGACGCCACCAAGGTCATCGGCATGTTCGCCGAGGGACCGCGAGACCCGGTCCGGTTCTTCCAGAGCCTGGAGGAGGCGACCAAGAAGAAGCCCGTCCTGGTCTGGAAGATGGGGCAGACGGAGGACGCCGCTCGGGCCACGGAGGCCCACACCGGAACGCCCTACCTGCGCGCGGAGCTTTGGGACCAGTTGATGGCCCGCTCCGGCGCAACCGCCGTGAACAGTGTTGAGGAGCTGATCGACACCGCCAAGGCCCTCACCATGCTCAGGCCCGCCACCGGGACCAAGCTAGGCATCCTTGCGGCGACGGGCGGCCACTCCACGGAGATGGCCAACGTCTTCTCGAAGCAGGGCTTCCGCTGCGTCCCTTTGACGGACCGATCGTACGAGCGGCTGGCTTCATTCTTCAACCTCATCGGCGGCAACTACGTGAACCCGATTCAGGGTTCCGGCGACCGCTTCGGGGATATCGTTGAGATTCTGGCGGAGGACGAGAACCTGGATGTCGTCACCGTTGAGCTTTCGGCGAGCCGCCTGGTCGCCGACGAGGCGTACCTGAATGAGCGTATCGCCATCCTCCAGAAGTTCCAGCGGGAGTCCTCCAAGGCCCTGCTGACCATCGTCACCACTTCCTTCCCCAGGGTAGAATCCTCCTCCCTGGAGGCACTGGACAAGAAGTTCAGCGCCGCGGGCATTCCGATCTTCTACACGTTCCAGCGCGGGGCGCAAGCCCTCAAGAACGCGGTGGCGTGGCACTCCGTGCAGGCGTATATCGGGACCTAGCTCTTAGGTCGCCCAGCGGTGGGTCCGTGCCTGCCCACGGGCGGACCCGATCGGACAGGGGGTGGAGTGGATACCGGCTCCGTGACAAGCGAGGCAACAGCGCGGCGACCCCGGGTCTTTTACGGCTGGTGGATCGTCGCGGCCGGCACGGGCCTGATGACCCTCATGGCCACCTTTTCCTACTACGGCATGGGGATCTTCTTCGGGCCCATCCGCACCTACTTCGGGTGGAACTCAACGGCGCTGGCCGCTGCCGTGTCGTTCGCTCGTGTGGAGGGGGGGTTCATGGCCCCCGTCGTCGGTTACCTCATCGACCGTCTGGGGCCTCGGAAACTCATCCTCATTGGCGTCCTCGTCGGCGGCACCGGATACATCCTGCTGAGCCAAACCATGTCCCTCGCCTACTTCTACGTGGTCTACATCGCGTTCGTGCAGGGCGGGATCAGCCTTGGCATGGGGAACGCCCCCAGCGCGGCCGTGGCCAACTGGTTCCAGCGACGGCGCGGGGTGGCGATGGGACTCGTGAACCTCGGCGCGAGCTTCGGCGGCATCCTGGCCGCGCCACTGGCATTGCTGATCGAATGGGTCGGCTGGAGAAAGGCCATGCTCATGGCCGGCGTGGTGGTGTGGGTCGTCGGTTTCCCCCTGGGGTTGGTTATCCGCCACCGACCGGAGCCCTACGGCCTGCTGCCGGATGGTAGGCAACCCGCGCCCGTGACGCCCGTGGAGACGGGGGAAGCGAGGCAGGTTCAGCCAGCGGCGCCGGAAGAGCCTGAGGAGGTGGAGTTCTCGGCAAAGCAGGCGCTGAAGACCATGGCTTTCTGGAGCATCGCCATGACCTTCGCCGCCCGGCAGCTTGTCACCGGCTCCGTGGCGCTCTTCCTGGTGGAGTTCCTGCAAGAGGACCGGGCGATGTCCCATAGGGCCGCCGCGGCGATCATCAGCTACATGTCGTTCATTGGGATGCCCGGGCGGGTGGGCTTCGCCTGGCTGGGGGACCACTTCGACAAGCGGTGGGTCATCGCGGGGTGCTTCGTCTCCCAGTCGGCGGGGCTGATCCTCTTCACGGCTTTAAGCGGGAACCTGGCGATCTTGTTCTTCCTGGTCCTGTACGCCCCCGCCTACTCCGGCGTGCTGCCGCTGATCCCGGCGCTCCAGGCCGACTACTTCGGCAGGAAGTGGTTCGCGACGATCCGGGGGATGATGGCGCCCATCGCCACGGCCAGCGCGGTGGCCGGACCGTTTCTGGTGGGGGGAATCCACGACATCACGGGCAGCTACCAACCCGCGTTCTACGTACTGGGCGTGTCCAACGTGCTGGCTCTGGTGTTCATCGTCATGACGCGGCGGCCTCGGAACCCCGCCTTCGCGCAGTAGGTCTCAGGGGCCGCTGGGCCGAACTTCGCAGCCTACCCCGCTTCACGCTGCCTCGCGCCCTGCTCCTCCGTGCCCCGTGCCGGTGGGATCAGGGGAGGGCGCACCAGCATCGATGCGCCCCCGCCTGGCGATGCCCCGCCCGCTTCAGGCGACGCCGCTCCGCAGTTCGACACAGTGGGGCGACGCCCCATCCCTACGCCCCGAAGAAGCCCGCGAGCTCCGACCGGTTGCGCTCCAGCCACCGAACGTTGAGGCGGATCTGCTCCAGAGACTGGCGGACCGTCCTCTCGGCGGCGGGGGCCGAGTGGTTGGCGAAGAACCGCTCCACGTCCTCCAGCCGCTCCTGGGTGGCGAACCCGCCGGGGATCGCCACAAGCCGCATCAGCGCGAAGCCGCCACGCCCGTACCGTCGGTCGAACTCGCTCCAATTGTCCTTGATGAATTCCCACGCCAGGTCTCTCCCGTGGGAGTTCATCGAGAGAACGGTCACGACGATGACGGTGTCCTGGGATCGCACGTCATCGGTCAGGGAGCGGTCGAGGAAATCCTGCAACAGATCCGGTTGAGTGAACCGAGTCAGCGCCTGGAGGAGGCGCATCTTCTCTTCCTGGAGGGGGGTTTCCCGCTCCAGGTCCCAGAGCCGGTCGTAGGTCGACCGGTCGCCGCCCTGTGCCGCCAGACCGTAGACGACGCCTCGAAGGTCGGGTGCGATGGCGGTCCCGGTTGACAGGAAGCCCTCGAACCGCCGCTTCGCCTCCCGCACCGGCGCCTCATCCCCAAAGTACCCGGCCTGGCCCAGCGCCAGGCTGCGCAGCAGCGCGTCCAGGTGAGTCTCCCCAGCCCGGGCTTCCCAGCCCATGCGGACCGACAGCGGCGCGAAGAGGTTCCGGGCCAGCGTGCGGAACCGATCGTGGAACGGCTCCTGCGCGATGATCTGGTCCAGGTCGCCCAGGTTGCCTGCCAGGTCCCGCCATACCGTGGAGTCCACCTCCTCACGGTACGAGGCGGCCAGACCCAGGAATCGGGTAATCGGCAAATAGCCGGCGCGGGAGAGGGCGTAGGCATCGCTCTGAACGCCCAGCCGGTCCGTGGGCGCCAGCTCCCGCGACTCGACCGCTGGAGCCAGGGCTGCCCAGTCCTCCTGCGGCAGGCTCACACGGTAGAAGCCCGTCTGCGCGGCGTTCACCTTCACCCACGGGCCTCCAGGGCCGGACGCCGCCGGCTCGGGGAGGTCCAAGTGCGCGGTCTCTTCCTCCATCAGCAGGCCGACCGGCTCGCCGCCGGCGGCCGTTACGATGCTCAGCGGGACCTTCCACCGCGACGGGTCGGTCTCCCCTTCGTCCAGGAGGTGGGTGTAGAGGAAGCGCGACTGCGAGAAGTCCAGGTGGACCCGGCCCCCCTCCCGCCGCGACTCCACTGCCACAACGGGGTAGCCCATCTGCTTCGTCCATGTCGCCATGAGGGCGCTCACCGGCTGACCGGACGCGGCCTCCATCGCCGCCCACAGGTCCTCGGTGCGGGCATTGGCGTACTGGTGGGTCGAGAGGTAGCGGTGCAGGCCGTCGCGGAAGGTCTCCGGCCCCAGGAACTGCTCCAGCATGCGGATAAGGGAACCGCCCTTGCTGTAGCTGATGGCGTCGAATAGCTGCTCCACCTCCGCTGGGTAGCGGACCTCGGCCTCGATGGGGTGGGAGTTGTTGAGCCCGTCCAGGCTCAGGGCGCGCACTGTGTCCATGCTGACGAACTGGGTCCACATCTCCCACTCTGGGAAGACGTGGTCCACGGCCTTGTCGCCCATCCAAGACGCAAAGCTCTCGTTCAGCCACAAGTCGTTCCACCAGGCCATCGTCACCAGGTCGCCGAACCACATGTGCGCCATCTCGTGCGACACGACCTCCGCGACCCGCTGCCGCGTGGCCGCCGCGCTGTTTTCCGGATCGACCAGCAGTGCAGTCTCGCGGTAGGTGATCATCCCCCAGTTCTCCATCGCTCCTGCCGCGAAGTCTGGGATCGCAACGTGGTCCAGCTTCTCGAGAGGGTACGGGATGCCGAAGTATTCGTTGAAGTACGCCAGCAATCGCAGCGAGGTGTCCAGGGCGAACTGTCCGTACTGCTCCTTCCCTCGGGGCGCCAGAACGCGGACCAATGTTCCCGACGCGCTCCGCTCTTCCACGAGCCCCATCTCGCCGACCAGGAAGGCGAGCAGGTAGGTGGACATGACCGGCGACACCGCGAACTCGACCAGCTTGCGCCCAGGGCTCGCCGCCGCTTCTTTGACCACCGGCATGTTCGATACGGCGTCCAGGTGGTCCGCCACCTCCAGTGACATCTGGAAGGTCGCCTTCAGTGCCGGCTCGTCCCAGCAGGGGAACGCGAGCCGCGCGTGGGCCGGCTCGAACTGCGTCGTGGCCAGGTACATCGTCTGGCCGTCGGTTCCTGGATACTGGCTGCGATAGAAGCCCATCAGACCGTCGCGTATCGCCCCCGAGAAGGCGATGTGCAGGTCATGGATGCCCGGCTGCACGGCCTCGGCGAACGTGAGCGTCGCGGTCTCCGATTCCGAGTCCAAGGCGATCCCCTGGGCGCTCGCGGCAGGCGCTCCGTCCCGCCGGATCTCCGCTGCCTGGAGCTCCAGGCCGTCCGCGTTCAGGACGATGGTTGTCGTGGGCTCGAGCACCTCGATCTCCACCGTCTCTTCCCCACGATACGTGAAGGCGGCGAGGTCAGGGGCCAGGGTGATCCGGTACGCCTTCGGGGTAACGTTTCCGGGCAGCAGGACCGCGTTGGATCTGGGCATTTCTCTCCCTTCCTGGAACGTGCGGATTGAGCAAGAGCCGCCTGGGGCGAAGGGAGGGGGTTTGGGTCGGATGGCACCCTCGCCGCGCGTTTGACCGCTGCGTATTCTACCACGAGACCTCGGCGCGCCGAGGGAGGCGAGGATGACGGCACGGCTAGCGCTGGGAGACGACGCTCGTTGGAGGACGGAGCCCGGCCCGCGACGCGCCGTGGACCGGGCATCAGCGAGAGCGACGGGTGAGGCAGGGCGCTCAGCTACGAGGAGTGGGAATCGCTGCCAGACGCTCGGCAAACTCTTCCGGCGTGAACCGGTACGCCTGCGTACCCTGGACCTCCACCGCGAAGGACGCGCTGGCGCTCCCCATCCGCGCAGCCTCGACGAGGCCCTTACCCGTGACGAGCCCCTTGATAAGGCCGCCGCGGTAGGCGTCCCCGGCCCCCGTGGGGTCTAGGACGCGGAGGGGCCGCGCGATCGGGATCGATGTCTCGCCGTCGCGCGTGTACACCGTCGAGCCGTCCTCCCCCCGCGTGACGATGAGCGCCTCGGTCGCATCGAGCAGCTCGGCCCGGTCCAGCCCGGTCATCTTCATGATCAGGCCCATCTCGTAGTCGTTGGCGATGAGGAGCCGTGCGCCCTCGATGGAGGCCCGCAGCCCGTCCGGGACCCACGCCGGGAGCGACTGGCCGGGGTCGAAGATGTATGGGATGCCCAGCAGCTCGCACCGCAAGCTGTAGACCCGCATGTCCTCCAGGTTTCCCGGACCAATGATCACGAACGTGTCCGCCGGGTCACACTCCTCGAGGGAGAAGCCGGAGGGACGCATCATGGCGCCGGGATTGAAGCCGGTAATCTGGTTGTCGCCTAGGTCCGTGGTGATGTAGGCGCAGGCGGTCGGCTCGTCTTCGATGACGCGGATGCCCTCCGGGTCGATGCCGTTCTCACGCAGCCACTCGAAGTAGCGTTCGTAGTCGTGGCCCACGGTGGCGAGGAAGGTGGGCCTCTCCCCCAGGAGGTTGAGAGCGTACGCGATGTTCCCGGCGGTGCCCCCGGGCCGCTCCACCAAGCCGTTGACCATGAAGCTGACGTTCAGGTTGTGGATCTTGTCCGGCATGATGTGGTCCGAGAACCGGCCGGGGAAGTCCATGATCCGGTCGTAGGCGATGGAACCGCTGACGTAGATATTCATCGATGCTCCTGCGGGCTTCCGGCGGCTGGCGGGCCGCTCGCGTGTGGCGCGTGACGCCCCATCGGAGTGACGGCTGGCTGCCGGTTGCGGTGAGTGAGGCCCCGGGGCGCGATGGACGGGGGTCCTCCGCGCCTGGCGATCGGCGTGTCGGCTTCCGCCCCGACGCCCTGTACCGGCCAACTTCACTATAGGGAGCGGCCACGAGCGCCGTCAAGGGCGCTGGAGCGTGGGTGAAGCTGGTGCTGGCGAGACGATTTGCGCGGGCGCGGAGCCCGGTCAGCCGACCATGGCCCCGAGGCTGGGGACGGCCGAGTGCGATCGCAGGTCCGACTCAAGCTCGGAGCGCCCGTTCCTCAGGACTTCTGTCTCGTCGTCCGACGCGTAGTGGCCGCACTGGATGCATGCCAGGAAGGTGTCGTAGATGTCTCTGCTCTCGTAGAGGTCGCCGCCGCACCGGGGGCAGCCTTTGAGATAGTACATTGGGTGTGTCTCCTCCGGGGGTCGTGCCGTCCTCCAACAAGGGCGGCGCGCCGCGCTCCATCTCCTCATATAACCCACTTGGAGCGCCGTGGGTTCCCAGGGGAGTCCGGCGCGGCGTGAGGAGCCCGGCGAGGGCGACGTGGAGACGAGTTACGGCCGCGGCACCCGGTAGCCGACCTGCGGCTCGGTGAAGATGAAGCGGGGGTGTCGCGCGTCGTCGCCGAGCTTGCGGCGGAGGTTGCGGATAAAGGAGCGGACCAGCTCGGCCTCCCCGGAGTACTGGGGTCCCCAGACGCGGTGGAGGATCTGGTCGTGGGTGAGGACGCGGCCCGCGTTTGTGGCGAGCTCGTACATGACCTTGTACTCGGTGGCGGACAGGGGCACGGCCGTGCCCCCCACGGACACCCGCCGGTCCGCGAAGTCTACCGAAAGGTCGCCGAGAGCGAAGGGAGGGCGGACCTCTGTCCTATCGGGAAGCAGGCGGCGTCGAAGGGTGGCCTCGATACGGGCCAGGAGCTCGGCGGTGGAGAAAGGCTTGGTGACATAATCGTCCGCGCCCATTCGGAGGGCCGTGGTGGCGTCCTCGCTGCTGGATCGCGCGGTCAGAAAGACCACCGGGACGCCGGAGAACTCACGGATGCGCTGGAGCAGGTCCAGGCCGCTGACTTCGGGGAGCATGTAGTCCATCAGTATCAGGTCCGGGTCCTCGGTCTCCGCCAGCTTGAGCGCTTCGAGGGGGTCCGATGTCACGGTCACGTGGTAGCCGGCGTTCTCCAGCGAGCGCCGCAGTAGTCGTAGCATATGGGCGTCGTCGTCGATGGCGAGGATGCGGGTCCGTTCCCCCGCGCGGCTCACGCGGCCCATGTGGCTGGAGCGCTGTGTCGGGCTCACCGGGACCTCATCGGCCTTGGTTGCGACCGCGACGGGCAGCGTGAAGCTGAACGTGGAGCCCCCGCCTTCTCCCGGGCTCTCCGCCCAGATGCGGCCGCCGTGGGCCTCCACGATTCCCTTGGAGATGGCGAGGCCCAGGCAGCTCCCCGCGAGTCGGGGGCCGGCGTCGCGGTGGATCTGGGAGAATCTTCGGAAGAGATGGGCGAGCATCTCGGCGCGGATCCCTCGCCCCTGGTCCTCAACGCGCACGACGATCTGGCCCTCACGGCTCCCAGCCTCGACGGCGATGGGCGACTCGGTGGGCGAGAACTTGGCGGCGTTGCTCAGGAGGTTCGTCACAACCTGCAGGACCCGCTGAGGGTCCGCCATGACCATAGGAAGGTCGTTTGGGACGGTGGCGCGGACGTCGTGTGAACCGCCGGCGCGGGCGAAGTCGGCAGCGGCTTCGTGCAGCACGGCGGAAATACTGGTGGGCTCCGGGGCGATCGCGAGGGAGCCGGCCTTGATGCGCGTCATGTCCAGCAAGTTGTCCACCAGGTCTCGGAGCCGGTCCGCTTGCTCGTCAACAATGGCGAACAACTCCCGCGTTTCGATGGTGTCCAGGGGCCTGCGGGAGCCAAGGGCGGTGGCTGCCGCTCCCTTGATGGACGTGAGGGGGGTCTTCAGGTCGCGGCTTACCATGCCCAGGAACTCGCTCCGCAGCTCCTCCAGCTCCTCCAGGGGAGAGATGTCCTGGATGACCGCGATGGCGCCGGTGATCTCGTCGTCGGCGCCGCGCAGCGGCGTCGCGTTGACCAGGGCCGGGACCGTGGAGCCGTCCGGCAAATGGAACCGGATCTCCTCCGCCCGCACCGTCTCGCCTCGGTGGAGGGCTCGCTGGAGCGGCAGGTCCTCCGGCTCGTACGCCCGGCCGTCCGGTCTCCGGTAGGTGATCTGGGTGTCCAGCCACTCGATCACGTCGTTGTGGGGCTCCGGGAGGCGGAGGATGCGACGTGCCTCGCGGTTCATCTGCACGACCCGCCCGTCCGGCGCGGTCGGTTGCCACGAAGACCCCCACCGGCGACGTGTCCACCAGCGTCCGGAGCCGCTGCCTCTCCTCTTCCCGCTGGTCTTCGGCGTGCTTGCGGTCCGTGATATCGGACACCATGCCTTCGTAGCGGCTCACGGCGCCGGTCTCATCGTGAACGGCGCGGGCGCTCCGCGATGTCCACCGGACGCTCCCATCTCTGCGGTATACCTGAGCCTCGAATCCCTGCACAATCCCGTCACGCTCAAGCTGCTGGGTGAGCTCGATTCGGCGGGCGGGGTCCACGTAAAGCTGGTGCTCGATGTCGGTGATGGTGGCCAGGAGCTCCTCCGGCGATTCGTACCCGTAGATCTGGGCGAGCGCCGGGTTGGCTGACAGGTAGTGGCCGGCGGGCGTGGTTTGGAAGATGCCGTCCGGCGAGTTGCGCAGGATCGCGTCGAGCTGCGCGTGCTCATCCACCAACAGTTCGTGCAACCGTGCGTGGCGGACCGCCGCCGCCGCGTGCCCCCCGAGGAGGGCTAGGAGGCTTTCGTCCTCCTCGGTGAACTCCTCGCCCTCGGCCTTCTCGGACAGTAGGATGCTCCCGAGCGGCCCGTCTGCGTCGCGGATGGCGCATCCGATGAAGGTCTTCATCGTGGGGTGGTTCGGGGGGAACCCCACCGCGGCCGGGTGTTGCGTGAGGTCCGCGAGTCGGAGGGGGCCGTCGGCTTCGATGATGTGTCCCAGCAGCCCAATCCCGTGGGGATAGTGGCCGATGCGCTCGCGCTCCTCCACCGTGAGGCCGTGCGTGACGAGCGTCTGGACCGTCCCCTCGGCGTCGAGGACCGCCAGGGCGCCGTACCGGGCCTCCGTCATCCGCCCGGCGGCGTCGACCACCTCCTGGAGGACGGAGGGCAGGTCGGAGCTCAAGGCGATTCTGTGGCCCAAGGCGCTCAGGTCGCTGAGTCTGTCCTGGGCTCGCGCGACTTCGGCCCGGAAGGACGTCAGCTCCCGGTCCCTCTGGTCTCCGAGCTGCGCGTCCCCCTGTCCCATGAGCCTCCCCAGTGGGCTGTCCGGCGGCCAGACGGAATTAAGCACCAACCGGCCCTTGCAGGCCGAACCCATGGCCGCCGCGCGGGGGCCGTGGGAGAGATGTGGCCCCAAGCCCAAGAAGGGACGGTTGGAGGAGCGGCGTGGAACATTCCGGGCCGCGGTTCGGTTATCTCCAACGGGGCCGTGTAGCGGCCAAAGGAGGCATCCGTGGTCATCACCGGGTTCACTCTTGCGCTGATCCTCCGCCAATGGGCGAAAGCGGAGTACCATCCGCAGCCAGGGTCGTGGAACTGACCGTGGATTCTACCATGCGTCAGCGTCCCGAGCCATTCTCCCCTCGCTCTCGTTTGACGCCGCCCGCCCGGCTGGACTGAGCCCGGCGGCGGCAATTGGGGCCGTCCGGCGAAGGGCGTCCCGAACCCCCCGGTGCTGGAGCCCTTCTCTCAGCTTGGCGGCGCGTCTTCGATCCCACAAGCACCCCGCGGACCTACCGGATGCGTCCAAGGCTCTTCACTCGCGCTTGTCCCACTCCTTCCTCCCCGCCGTTGTGCCCCCATCCATGAGGTGTGCGCTTGTGCGCGGCCCCTCCCGAGGACCACGATGGTCCGAGGCGAGACCGTTGTCTAGCTCGCGGCAAGGGGGCTGCGCGCCGTGTGGACGCGGCGTTTGCGACGGGTATAATGGCGGGGTCGCCATGCGGCACGATGGCGGTCCCGCGCGGTCTTGAAGCGCCGACGACTCAGAGGGAGGGTGGCATGCGGCTCATCGATTCGACCCCCGAGTTCGTGTCCGGGGTCTACGAGCGAATGGAGGCGAACCTGAGCATCGTCAGGCGGCGGCTGGGCCGTCCCGTGACGAACGCCGAGAAGGCCCTGCTCTCTCACCTGGCGGACCCAGAGGGGCAGGAGCTCGATCCCGGCGGCAGCTACCTGCTGCTAAACCCGGACCGCGTCGCCCTCCAGGATGTCACCGGCCAGATGGCGCTCCTTCAGTTCATGCAGTCGGGGCAGGAGACCGTGGCCGCGCCGACAACGGTCCACTGCGACCACCTGATTCAGGCGAAGGTTGGCGCGCGGGAGGACATGGAGGTCGCCATCCAGGGAAACCGGGAGGTGTACGATTTCCTCAGGAGCGCGTCCAGCAAGTTCGGGATCGGGTTCTGGGCGCCTGGGTCCGGCATCATCCATCAGGTGATGCTGGAGAACTATGCATTCCCCGGCGGCATGATGATTGGCACCGACTCCCACACCCCCAACGCGGGCGGGCTTGGGATGTTCGCCGTGGGCGTGGGCGGCGCGGACGCCGTCGACGTAATGGCCGGATTCCCCTGGGAGGTCCTGTACCCGGAGGTCGTCGGCGTGCGGCTCACCGGGGAGCTGAGCGGCTGGACCGCGCCCAAGGACGTGATCCTCTACCTCTGTGGGCTCCTGACCGTCCAGGGCGGCACCAACCGAGTGATCGAGTACTTCGGCCCCGGGACCGGCTCCATCTCCTGCACTGGAAAGGCGACGATCAACAACATGGGGGCTGAGCTTGGGGCGACGACCTCCATCTTCCCATACGACCCCCGGATGGAGGTCTACCTGCGCGCCACGGGCCGCGGCGCTCTGGCCGACCTGGCCAACGCGAACCGCCACCTGCTCACCGCCGATCCGGAGGTCGAGGCGGACCCCGCGCGGTACTTTACGCGGGTGATAGAGATCGACCTGTCCACTCTCGAGCCCCACATCGTCGGGCCCCACACGCCCGACCTGGTGCGTCCCGTTTCCCGGATGGCAGAGGCGGTGGCGAATGAGGGCTACCCGGCGGGGCTGTCGGCGGCGCTCATTGGGAGCTGCACCAACTCGTCGTACGAGGACATCTCCCGCACGGCCGATGTGGCGCGGCAGGCCGCTGCCCACGGTGTGAAGACGAAGGCGCGCCTCCTGGTGACCCCAGGGTCTGAGCAGGTCCGCGCCACCATCGAGCGGGACGGCCAGATGGAGGCTCTGCAAGAGGTCGATGCCCTGGTCCTCGCCAACGCGTGCGGGCCGTGCATCGGCCAGTGGAGCCGGGTGGACCTTCGCTCGGGCGAGCCCAACGCCATCCTCACCACGTTCAACCGGAACTTCCCCCGTCGCAACGATGGCAGTGGGGACACGATGGCGTTCATCGCCAGCCCGGAAATCGTGCTTGCCTATGCCCTGGCGGGTCGCCTTGCCTTCAACCCGCTGACGGACACGATCGAGGCCGCCGACGGCACCGCCTTCATGCTGGCGCCGCCCGCGCCCGCGCCCGAAGTCCCGGAGGCCGGCTTCACTGGAGGCGGCACCGGGTACGTCGCCCCATCGGAGGACCCCGGATCGGTCGATCTGGTCGTCAACCCCAAGAGCCAGCGGCTCCAGGTCCTGGACCCGTTCGCGGAGTGGGACGGCGAAGACTTCGCCGATCTGCCTGTGCTCCTCAAAGCCAGGGGCAAGTGCACCACGGACCACATCTCCCCGGCCGGCCCCTGGCTCAGCCTGCGCGGCCACCTGGACCTGATCAGCGACAACGCATTTCTGGGCGCTGAGAACGCTTTCACGGGCGAGACCGGGAAGGGGCTGAACCAGCAGACGGGCGAGACCGGCGTGACGTTCGCCAAGACCGCACGGGAATACAAGGCAAAGGGCCTCCGGTGGGTGGCCGTGGGTGACGAGAACTACGGCGAGGGCAGCAGCCGCGAGCACGCGGCCATGACGCCCCGGCACCTGGGGTGCGCCGCGATCATCGTCCGTAGCTTCGCTCGAATTTCCGAGACGAACCTCAAGAAGCAGGGGATTCTTCCACTGACCTTCGCGGACTCGGCGGACTACGACCGGGTGCTGGAGACGGACCGCGTCAGCGTGACCGAGCTCGCTGATCTGGCCCCGGGAAGCCTGGTGACCGCCCGCCTCCACCACGCAGACGGCACCACCGACGACGTGAGCCTCCGCCACACGCTGAATGCCGAGCACGTGGCATGGTTCCGGGCCGGCGCCGCTCTCAACGTCCTCCGGGCGAAGGCATTGGGGTAGGCCGCGCGGCGAGCGGCGCTTGGGGCGGAGGAGCGCGGACCGCGAGGAGGCTGGGCATGGCGAAGCTGCCGCTGGAGGGCGTACGAGTCCTCGACATAACGGTCGTCTGGGCCGGTCCCTACGGCACCATGTTCCTGGCTGACATGGGCGCCGAGGTGATCCGGGTCGAATCGGTCAATGTCTTTCCGACCAGTACCAGAGGCCGGTTCGCCCGCCCCAGCCCGGAGGCGGAGGCGCGTGTGCCGACCTCCATCTACCCCGACCGTGACCCTGGCGACCGGCCGTGGAACCGGTCGGCACCCTTCAACGCCCACGCCCGCAACAAGCTTTCCATGACCGTCGACCTGCATACTCCCCAAGGGAAAGAAATCTTCCGACGGCTGGTGGAGAAGAGCGACGTGTTCGTGGAGAACAACGCGCTCGGGTCCATGGACCGCCTGGGATTCACCTACCCGGTCCTTAGCGAGTGGAACCCACGCCTGATCATGCTCTCCTCGACCGGGATGGGGCAGACCGGGCCGTGGGGCCACTTCCGGGGCTTTGGGCTCCACTTCGAGGCGATCTACGGCCACGCCTCGGTGACCGGCTACCCGGATATGGACGTGACGGCCACCCCAAGCTCAGTGGCCGCGGACGCCGCCGCCGGGGCGGCCATAGCGTTCTCGGTGGTGATGGCGCTGCACCGGCGAAACAAGACGGGGAAGGGGGCCTTCCTGGACCTCTCGCAGGGTGAGAACTTCGTCCACCACCTTGGGGAGCTGTTCATGGACTACGCCATGAACCAGCGGGTGGCGGGGCCGCTTGGCGCTCGGGACCCGCTGCTGGTGCAGGGGACCTACCCGTGCCAGGGGAACGACGAGTGGGTGGTGATCTCCCTGGAGGGCGTGGAGCAGTGGCATGCCCTTTGCGGGCTGATGGGACGTCCGGAGCTGGCGGAAGACGGGCGGTTCGTCAGCATGGAGGGGTTGAGGCAGGACCACGACGAGGTGGACCGGATAATCGCGACATGGACTGCGGACCAGGAGCCGATTGGGCTGTTCCATCGGCTGCAGGGAGCGGGGATCACGGCTGGGCCGGTGATGCACGAGGAGCACGCGTACGCGGACCCGCACCTGGAGGAGCGAGGGTTCTTCGTGCCTGTCACGCATCCGGACATCGGGACCCACCGGTACCCGAGCACCGCCTTCAAGATGTCCGAGACCCCCTTCGCGGCGCGGAGACACGCGGTGCGATTGGGAGAGGACAACGACTATATCTACCGGGAGGTGCTGGGCCTGTCGGAAGAGGAGTACGACCACCTGAAGGGGTTGGGGCAGATCGGGATGGACTACGCCCCCCACATCCGCTAGGCAGGGCACGCCCTGCACCCAGGCTTGGGAAGCGCCGCGAGCGGGCCGGGGCCTGCCGAAGGCGAGGAGGGCAGGCAACCCCGCTCCTCTTGGGCCTGTCGAAGGACGAGCGGG
>PVBE011765757.1_pt1 | contig 15303 bp, 15 predicted proteins | sample 1631181 | NCBI WGS metagenome assembly PVBE01 (sample SAMN08397723, study PRJNA350692) | Marine metagenome, whole genome shotgun sequencing project. | isolation source: water | place: Pacific Ocean | collected 2012-04 | reverse complement strand
TACGCGGGTACCGCGGCGTTCCACCTCTGCCACGTAGGCACGGAGACGGTCTCCCACCCGGTAGCTCTCTCCAGGAACCTGGTCCTGTTTGAGCATCGTGGCCTCGGCCTTGTGTCCGATCTTGCAGATGATGTTCCGGCCTTCTGTACGCAGCACACTGGCGGTCACAATATTGCCCTTTTTGTGGGCAAACTCGTAGAAAACCGTATCGCTTTCAGCTTCCCGGATCCGCTGAATGAACATCTGATGGGCGGCCTGGTACTCGATCCGGCCAAGAACGGAGGTATCGATCTGCTCATCACCATCCCAGGCGGTAATGGACCCGGAAGCGCGGTCGATCCGGACATCCGGAATTTCTTTCCGCTGGAGGTGTTTCTTCGCGGCCAGGGCAAGAGCCTGTTCCAACGCTTCGAAAACCGTCTCTTTATCGACCGACTTCTCGCGCGAGATGACATCCACGAATCTGAGGATTTCGACCCCCTGAGGCAGACCGGGCATCGTGGCTCACCTTTCCAAAAAAAAAAGCGGGCTTTCAAAGAGGCCCACCTTGCAAGGTCCTCGAGTACTTCTTTCCCATCAACTACATGGGCGCGGTAGATTATAGCGGGGAGGCCGCCGAAGTCAAGATACACACCGTGAACCACAAGCCGGTGATCGCATCTTCTCTCCGCCCGCTTCCCTCCCGGAAAAGGCGGCGCGGGGAGAAAGAGGATCTGAACTTGTCACCCCCCCTCTCCTTCCGTATAATCCGCGCTCCAATCATGTGGCGAATTTTACTCCTCTCTCTTGTTCCGGGACCGGCCCAGATTCAATCGGGGAAACCGGGGAGGGGAATCCTGTGTTTTTCGCTTTTTCTCTTCTTCTTGAATGGATATTTCATTGCCCCCTTTGTTGTTTCCTTTGCCGGCCTGCAAGCCATCGCATTGGCGATGACCGGGGTGGTTTGGATCCTGGCGCTGTTGGATGCCATCCGAATCCGGCGCCAGCCGCCACCCTCGACACCGGTGGGTGCGAAGAAAACCGGAAAAATATATGAGCGATCGTCTTAAGGACTTCTGCGGGGTCTTCGGAATTTTTGGGGACCCCGAAGCGGTGGAATCGGCCTATCTTGGCCTCTATGCCCAGCAGCACCGGGGGCAGGAATCGGCGGGGATTGCTTCCATCCAAAACGGCCGCCTTGTCCATCACAAGGGAATGGGACTGGTATCCGACGTCTTCAGCCGCGAAATCCTCTCCGCGTTGAAGAGCCATGCGTCCATCGGCCATGTGCGTTACTCCACCACCGGAGCTTCCAGCGTGATCAACGCATAACCCCTCGTCGTGGAAACCTCCATGTGCATGCTGGCGATCGGCCACAACGGAAACCTGGTGAACAGTTCCGCTCTCCGGAACGAGTTTGAAAAACAACAGCGCATCTTTCCGATCTTTCATACAAGCACCGATACGGAAATCATCCTCTACCTTGTTGCCCGGGAGGAGAACCTGCTCAAGGGGTTAAAAAAGGCGATGAGCGTTATCGAGGGAGCCTACTCGCTTGTCCTCCTGACCCCCGATGCCTTGATCGCGGTGCGGGACCCTTACGGATTCCGGCCCCTGGTTTTGGGAAAGCGGGGCGCGGCGTGGGCGGTTGCGAGTGAAACCTGCGCCTTTGATGTTTCGGACATCAAGTACCAAAGGGACATCGAGCCGGGCGAAATCCTGATCATCGACAAGAACGGGCCAAAAAGTGAACGCTACTCCCCCCGCCCCGAAAAATCGAAATATTGCGTCTTCGAGCATATCTACTTCGCCCGTCCGGACAGCCGGATCAACGGGGATACGGTTCACCTGGTGCGACGCCGCCTCGGAAAAAAGTTGTTCGAGGAATTCCCCGTGGAAGCGGACCTGGTCACACCCGTCCCCGACAGTGGGATGTCCGCCGCCCTGGGATATGCCGAAGCGAGCGGCCTCCCCTTCGAAATGTGTTTCGTGCGAAATCACTATGTGGGCCGCACCTTCATTCAACCTTCCCAGAACCAGCGAATGTCGAACGTCCGGATCAAGCTCTCCGTGGTTCCAGAAACGGTTCAAGGAAAACGGGTGGTGGTCATTGATGATTCCATCATACGGGGAACGACATCCCGCTCACGGATCCGGCTTCTCCGGGATGCCGGAGCTTCGGAAATTCACATGAGGATTTCCTGTCCTCCGACCAAGCATCCCTGCTACTACGGTATCGACTTTCCCAGCGCGGAAGAATTGATCGCGGCAAACCATTCGGTGGAAGAGATCCGTCAACATATTGGTGCCGATACGCTCGGGTACCTTTCCCTCGAGGGAATGCTCGACTGTGTCTCTCATTCTCCGGATGCGTACTGCAACGCCTGTTGGACGGGAAATTACAGCGTAAAACCGGTGGACATCATGAAAAAGGATATTCACGAACAATTATGACAACAACTTATGCACAAGCCGGAGTCAACCAGGACCGGAAGGATGCCGCGATCGACATCCTGCTGAAGATGATGCGCAAGACCTACGATCCGGGTGTCATGGAAATCCCGTGGGGCTTCGCGGGACTCTACTCGCTCAAGTCCTCCCCACTTTTCGACCGCCCCATAAAGGATCCGGTTCTCGTTGCCTGCGCGGATGGAGTGGGGACCAAGGTAAAACTGGCACAGCAACTTGGCATTTACGATACGGTCGGCATCGATTTGGTTGCCATGTGTGTAAACGACCTGATCTGCACCGGGGGTAGCCCGCTCTTCTTCCTGGATTACATCGGGCTCGGAGATGCCGATCCCAAAAGGGTTCTTGCCCTGGCCAAGGGGGTTATCGAGGGCTGCAAACAGGGACAATGTGCGCTCCTGGGTGGGGAAACTGCGGAAATGCCCGGCGTCTACAAGCCGAAGGACTATGACCTGGCGGGGTTCTCTGTCGGCATCGTGGACAAGAGCAAGATTCTCGACGGAAAAAGCGTGAAACCTGGGGACGATGTCATCGCCCTTCCCTCCAGCGGAATCCATTCCAATGGTTATTCCCTCGTGCGAAAAATTGTCAAGGGGGAAGACCTGGATGCCCCGTTTGGCCGGTCCACGCTTGGCAGGGAACTGATCAAGCCGACCCGGATCTACGTGAAGGCGATCAGCGACCTCCTCCGCCAGTACAAGGTCAAGCGCGCCGTAAAGGCAATCGCGAACATCACCGGAGGGGGTACGGTGGAAAACATCCCCCGGGTTCTCCCGAAACAATGCTCTGTAGAAATCGAAAAAGGTTCGTGGACGATCCCTCCCATATTTCCGTACCTGCAACAAAAGGGCGGGGTACCCGAAAAGGAGATGTTCCGTGTCTTCAACATGGGGATCGGGATGGTTCTGATTACCGCGCCGTACTACACAAAGGCCATCCTGGCTACGTTGAAAAAATCAGGGGAACGAGCCCGCCGGATAGGTAAGGTGGTCCCGGGACCCCAGGAAGTCCTTTTCCGGAAGAAGGGATAAACGTGCAAATTCCCGTCCTGTTAGCGGAGGTTTCCAGATCATGAAACAAATATGGATCAGCATGCTCCTCGTTGCCACCGTGGGCTGTGCCCAGGGTCCGACCCGCGAGGATTACCAGAGGCTTTCCCGGCGGATGGCCGATCTCGAGAAATCGAGCCAGGCAACCAACAGCAAGCAGACCCTGCTGTACAACAAACTGATCGAAAAATACGGTGCGATGGAAAGAACGGTCCGCGAAATGGATGCCGTTACAAAAATCCTCGATACCACCGTAAAGAGGCTCGAGGACAAGATCGGAAAAACTAAGGCCCCCGGAGGAGGAAAGAAGCCGGAGGACAGGCCCGCGGCCGCGGACATCCCCGCAAAGGTGGCTTCCGTTCTCCGCGGACTGAAGACCCGAAACACCACAGTGGAAGAGGCGGCGCTCACACTCAAACCGATCGCCACCGAGGCAACGCCGCTCTTGACCGGGCAACTGGAAAAACCACTCGGCGACCGCGCCTACCGGAATGCAATTGAAAGCCTCCTGTCGAACCTGCCGGTCGATTCCATCCGGAACCCGGTAACAGAACTGCTCGCCCTTCCCGGCATGGTCCGCATGTCCGGCGCACGGATTATCCGCAACCACCGGAACGTGAAGTTATCCGCCGCCTTGGAAGCCTACGTGGAAACACCCGACGAAGACTTCCGGCTCCTGATCGGCGAAGCCCTGGCCGCCTGCCGGAATTCCGCCGGGATCCCCGTTCTGGTCCACGCCCTCCGGAGCAAGGAGTATTCCAACCGCGTCATCGCAATCGATCTTCTCCGGAAACTGAACGATGGCAAGGACTTCGGTTACCGCGCCAGCAAGACGGGAGAAGAAAACACGTCCGCCCTGGAAGAATGGAAAAAGTGGCAGGACGGGGATGGCAAGGAGCTCTTCTCCTCGAAGTAGAATGACCCCACCCCTTTCCCCTTCCGGAGCTTGTCGATGACCGAGACGAAGAAACCGTCCGCTGTTTTTCTCGACCGGGACGGCACCATCAACGTGGAGCAGGGATATATCACCACCCCGGCTGGTTTGACCCTTCTTCCCGGTTCCGCTGCGGCCATTCGAAGACTCAACGAAGAGGGAATTCCGGTGCACGTCGTCACGAACCAGGCCGGGATTGCGCGCACCCTCTACACGGAAGAAGACCTCTCAAAAATCCATGCCCACCTGCGCAGCCTGTTGTTGAAGGAAGGTGCGGCAGTGGGAAGCATCTACCACTGCCCCCACCACCCCGCGGGTACCGTTCCGGAATTCTCCCGTGTCTGCGACTGCCGGAAACCGGAACCGGGAATGCTCCGCAGGGCGGCGAAGGAACACGGGATCGACCTCTCGAGGAGCGTGATGATCGGAGACAGCGATCGGGATATCCAGGCGGGCAATGCAGTCGGAGCCCACTCCATCCTTGTACAGAGCGGGCAACAGGAGGAATGTCCGGAGGCGGACCGGACAGTCACCGACCTGGCGGAAGCCGTCCGCATCATCCTCGAAGAATCCGTCAGTGCGCCGGAATAATCTCCCTCTCCCCGGAAGCCCGGACAGGCCCGACACGGGGATCCTGACATCTCCAGGGAAACCGAATTCCCGCGGGCATTTCATTCGTACTCTTCACAACCGCTTGCCGGCCCCGTTGAGGGTTCTTCGGATTTCCGCCAGGGAAAAACGGGGCTTCAGGCGAAAAGCGAATCCTCGATGCACTCGCAGAGGACATGGCCGACGGCGATGTGACATTCCTGGACCCGCTGGGTATCGCGGGTGGGCACCGTCAGGACGTGATCGACCATCTTCTTCATCTTCCCGCCGTGCTCGTTGGTGAAGCCGATCGTTACCGCACCGATCTTCTTCGCCGATTTGAGAGCCTCGATTACATTGGGGGAGTTTCCGCTTGTCGAAATCGCGATCACCACGTCTCCCTTGCGGGTGTGGGCCTCGACCTGGCGGGAGAAGGTCTTCTCGTAACCGAAGTCGTTTCCGACGGCGGTCAGGGTGGAACTGTTTGTCGTGAGTGCCAGAACCGGAAGCGCAGGCCGGGCCTTCTTGAACCGTCCTTCCATTTCGGCGGCAATGTGCTGCGCATCTGCAGCGCTTCCGCCGTTCCCGAACACAACGACCCTCTTCCCCCGCTTCAGCGCCTGCACCACCGCTTTTGCCATCGCTTCCACCTGGGGAACACATTGCTGCACCAGAAGAAGTTTCACGTACGCGCTCTCGGAGAGCGACTCTTCGATCTTCGCCTGAAGGTTGGGCTTTTTCATGATTCCTCCCCCAATCCCAGAATCCGGTTTACAATATCCGTCGTGGAGACACCCTTCACGAAAGGAGCGAGCTCGACCCGGCCTCCGTGCTTCTCGACAAATTCACGGCCGACCACCTTTTTCCCCCGGTAGTCCTCTCCCTTGATCAGAACATCGGGCTGGATCTGCCGGATCATCTTCATCGGGGTGTCTTCCTCGAAGATCACCACGTAATCGACCACGGCAAGCGCCGTGAGAAGTCCTGCCCGGTCCCGTTCCGAGAGGATCGGCCGCCCCTCCCCCTTCAACCGCTTCACGGACCGGTCGCTGTTGATCCCGACGACCAGGAGATCCCCGCGGGATCGCGAGAATTCGAGAAGGCTCAGGTGTCCGGTGTGGAAAATATCATAGACGCCGTTCGTGAAAACGATCCTGCGACCGGCCGCCCTTTCCTTTGCGAAGACTTCCAGGACGTCCCCTGCCTCCACGATTTTCTCGGACCGGAAATTCGGTCCCCCGATCAGTTCGGAGCGCGTCACGGTTTCGGTACCGACCTTTCCGACCACGATCGCCGCGGCGGCGTTCGCCAGGACCGCGCATTCTTCCAGGGGAAGGTCTTCCGCGTATCCAAGGGCGAAGGTTGCAAGGACCGTGTCGCCCGCTCCCGTAACGTCGTATACCTGCCGTGCCGTGGCGGGCAGGGAGAAGGACCTTCCGTCGGACCGCACCAACAACATGCCCCTGTTTCCGAGGGTCACCAGCAGGAACTTCAGACGAAGGTCGCCGATCAGCTTTTCCGCGCCGGCGGAGGGATCTTCGAGGCCGGTCAACTGCCGGAGTTCCGCGCGGTTGAGAGACGCCCCCGTCGCACCCCGGTACTTCTGGAAGTCGTGTCCCTTCAGTCCGACCAGGATCGGTTTGCGCACCCGCCGGAACGCCGCGATGAGCTTTCGACAGACCCGTTTGGTCAGCGTTCCCTTGTCATAATCGGAGACCACCGCCATGCCGTACGAACCCGCGGCCTTTTCGCAGGCCCGTATCAGGAGGTCTTCCGTATCCCGGGATATCGGATCCGTCGTCTCCTGGTCCACCCGGAGCATCTGCTGGCTGTGGGCGATCATCCGGGTCTTGACGCTCGTGGGACGTTTCGGCACGGAAATGATCTCGGTCGTCCGGATCCGGTCCCCGCGGAGAACCCCGGTCAATTCCTTCCCACCGGAGTCCCTTCCGACGACCCCCGCCACGCCCGTTTTCCCACCCAGCGCCACCAGGTTGCGCGCCACGTTGGCACCGCCACCGGCACGACCCTCTTCCCGTTCCGCTTTCAATACCTGGACGGGAGCCTCGGGCGAAATCCGGGTCACGGACCCCCAGACATAACGGTCGAGGATCAGGTCCCCGACCACGAGAATTTTCGGTGCCGACGAACGGCTCAGGAGATCCAGAATCTGTCGATTCATGGCGGCGGATTGTACTTTATGATTCCGGTGGGGCAACAGGGAAAAATCAATCGGGCATGATCCCGGCCAAGTCTGATTTTCTTCTTTTCCACGCTCAAACCGGTCATTCCATCCTTGAAGCCCCAAAGACCCCGGCCTATACTGCCCCCTCATTTATTGACGGGAGTCCCACTCATGAAGCGTTTTTCCTTCCTGGCCCTTCTCCCTCTCTTTGCCGCCTGCGCTGGAGATAAAGGGTTTGAACTTCCAACCCTAGCGGTCGGCAGCGGCGGGGCGCGCTTCCTCGATGATGACAGCACTCCCCACAAGGCCTACAACAAGGCGTATGCCACCATCCTGAAAAAGCAACGGGAGATCGATGGCCTGGGAAACGGCGTCGGAAACAACCCTTCCTTCCTTGATGTTGCCCTGGAAGCCATCCTTGAAAACCTGAAAATCATGCAGGGACTTATCGCCACCCCGGCCCCGGAAAAGATGGATCCCGTGATTGCGTTTTATTCGGCCATGCATGACCTGGCACACCGGTCACAGCTGAAACTCGGATCCTTCACAAAGAAAAAACTCCACAATATGGGGAGGGAGGTCCCCCGGAAATTCAGTCCATTGGATGTCACCCTCAAGTTACAGAATGAAGGGGGGAAGGCGGTCTCCGGAAAAAAACCAGGCCCTCCCGGAAAGACGGCCCCGGAAGCGATCACCATTCCCGCTCCAATCGAGAAGGAAGGCGAAGAACGCATCATTCGGGAAGATGGGGAGAACCCCACGCCAACCCCCGAACCGGAAAAGCATCCGGCACCCTCATCCAGTGTGGAATACCGCCTTCTTTACAGGGCATGGACGGCCGCGCATGCCAACCTGGTGGAAGCTTTCCGGAAAAAAGAGAAGACCACCGCCTCCTACGAAGAGGTGACCGCCGCCCTGGAGAAAATCTCCCGGATGCTGGCCCCGAAAGAAGCCAACTCCTTGCTGGTCTACCGGCGCTTCTACACCAAGATTCATGAGGATACAGCCGGATTCACGAGGGTCCCCGAGGGTGCCAAAGAGGAGGACGTCCTGAACGACCTCCGGATCGTCTTCTCGGGAATCCAAAAAGAAATCGATCCGGCGGGAAGGAAATAAGGCCGGAGCGTCGTCTCATGAACATGGTTCTTATATCCGTTCTGATCGGGCTAATCCTCCCCTCCGCACCCCCCATGCAGGAATCGACCGGTGCACGCCGGGACCGGCTTTCCAAAAAACTGGAAGAAATCCGCGGGAGGGCCTTTCAGAAACCCCTGGTCGTCCGGGAAGGAAGCCGGAAAGAATACGCCCGGCTTTCCCTGGAGAATGCAAAGAGGCTTTACGGGGATGATCTCGACGCAGCGGAGATCTTCCTGAAGACATTCGGCCTGATCCCCGGAGGGATCCGCCTGTCCGTGGCCATCACCGCGCAGGCCCCGGTCGGAATCAAAGTCTATTACAAGGACGGGGCGATCGCCATCGTCGACCCGGATACTCCCGATGACGTCCTCCTGGGAAAAATGGCGGCAGGCCTCCTCGACCAACACTGGCCCAGAAAACCGAGACAAAAGGCCATTGAGGGGAATTTCGACGCACAGGTGGCCCTGAGTGCAGCCCGGATCGGGGATGAAGATCTGGTAAAGAACATGTTCTGGAAAGGAAAAAAACGGGATGAAAAGATGCCCGGTGGATTCCTGGAAGGCCTGATCCGGGCCACCGAAAAATGGGAAAAAGAAGAGAGCGGATTCAAAAGCATGATCGTACCCCGGATCTTTATCCGCTTCTCGGGATTCGGCTACCGCCGGGGAACGATCTTTGCCGAATCAATCCGGCAGAAGGATGGCTGGGCGGGTATGGACCGGGTCCAGAAAAAACCCCCCATCTCAACGGAACAGATCCTTCATCCGGAAAAATATTGGAAGGGGGAACTGCCCGTGCAAATCGGGACGGAACCGCTGTTCACCTTCCTGGAAAAGAAGGGATACCGGCGGGTCTACGCAACCACACTTGGTGAATTTGGCACAGCCGTATTCTTTGAAACCCATGACAAGAGCCAGAATTCCGCCCGGCTGTCGGCAGGCTGGGGAGGGGATACGGCCGCGGTCTTCGAGAGAAAAGGCTCCCGGCTCCATCTCTGGCTTACCACCTGGGACACCGCCAAGGATGCCGCTGAATTTCAAAAAGCCCTGCTCCGAATTTCAAACCGACAACTCCCAAAAGAACGCCACCTGACAAGCGTCGTCATCCGGCGCGGCACCGCCTGCGTTTGGCTCGCCCGGTATCCGATGTCTATCCAGAACGGGCTTTTGGACGGAGTCTGGAATTGCACCCGGAACGGAAACAAGCCCTATGGAGATTGATTGAACCCTGGAGAGCCCGGGACCGTTTCCAGAAAAGGCTTTTGCTTGCGAGGCCCAACCGGCCCGATATAATCGGACCGTCCTACTTCCAGGAGGCTCAAAGATGCATCGAACGGCTTGGATTGCCCTTATTGTATTCCTCGGATTGGCCCAGACCGCCTTGGCACAGAACGACCGTATTCGCTTCCGGGATCCCGGCCGCGAGGACGCGCGTTGTGACATCATCGACATCAGCTGGAAGAAAGTGGACTATTACCTCATCACCGGGGGAAAGCAGTTCCGCCAGAATGAGTCGACAAAGAAGATCCGGGAGATCCTCTTCGGGGACACCAGCAAGCAATTCGACTACCGCTCCGCGGAAAACCTGATGAACAGCGGCCAGTTTGCCGCCGCCATACCGAAATTTGAAAAGGCCCGGAGCAACCCGAGATGCAACCGGGCTCTCCGACAGAAGGCGGGAATGAACATTCTCCTCTGCCACTATTACGCCGGGCAGTACGACAAGGCGGTCCAGAGTGCGGAGCAATTCCGGAGGGACAACCCCAACACGTACTACCTCGCCGAGACGTACCAGTTGCAGTACGATGCCTACCTGGGAAAGAACCCCCCCGATTTTTCAAAGATGGAACGGACCATCCAGGAATTCTCCCGCGCGGCCGATTCGAAAAACCGGGACTGGAAATATTCCGCGGAAATCATGCGTGCAGGCCTGTACGAATTCCGGAAGAAATGGGACCAGGCGCTTTCCATCTACAGCCGGAGCGCCTACCAGAAAGACCTGGTGGTCGGTCCGAATGCGAAACTCGGAGAACTTCGATGCCTCTCCGCACTGGGGAAATGGAGCCGGTTGAAATCCAGGGGCGAAAGCATCCTCCGGGACGGAAAGAAGCAGGCACTCGACGAGACCCTTCTGATGGGAGCCAATATCGCATTGGGCGATGTCCAGCTCTCCGGAGGGAAAACCAAGGAAGCCATTTACAGCTACCTTCGTGCGGCCATTCAACTTCACAAAAGCGGTGAACCGAGCCGGGAACATGAGACCGCGCTGGGCCGTGCTTCCATCGCATGCTCCCGCCATGCAGCCAAGCTGCAACAGCCGGAAGGAACCAAGGAATACCTCGGGATTTCGGGAGACCTGATCGCGGAACTTTCCCGGACCTACCCCGCTTCCCCCCTGCTTGCGAAAGCCAAGAAGGAAAGATCCAAGGTCCGGATCCCCCGAACCGAAAAGTAGAACCCGGTTTTCCGGAAGCAGGAAGTCCCTATCCCTGCAGCGCCTGGATGGCTGACTCGGCCTCTTCCTTCACCTTCTCGTCCGGATCGTTGTCCCGAACGGATTCGAGAACCGGGATCACCGAACTCTCTCCAAGCACGACCAGTCCCTGAATGCTCATGATGCGGAAGGAAGCATTGTTGGAATTTTGAAGCAGGTCCTGGAAGAACCCTCCAAGAGGGGACGCCTTCATCCCTGCCATCATCTTCAGGATCCTGGACCGCCCGCCTCCCGAGGCCTGCTGGAATTCCTGGATGAGAACCCGGGCCGCTTCCCCGCTTCCGATGCTTTTGATCGCTTCCAGGATTTTATCACGGACTTCGCCGTCCCGCTCCCCGACGAGGGCTGTTTTGAAAAGCGGAAGGGAGGAAGAATCCGGGTGCAGGATCAAACCATCAAGAATCGCCAATTGAATCGCCTTCTCTGTCTGGGACCCGAATTCGGATTGAAGAAACCCGAGTGACTCCTGTACGGGGATCATTCCCAGGAGACGGAAAAGATGGCTTCGCATGAACCCGGAAGGTTCCGATGAAATCGCCATGATCAGGGCCTTGGCACCGCGCACCCCCATCGCCCGGAGAGAGCCCGCCGCGGCTTTTTCGGCATCCGTGTCCTCCATCACCACAGCATCGCGGAACTGGTTGATGAGATCGGCCGGCCGCACCTCGGTATTCTCGGGAAGATCACTCGGTTCAAACGGCTCCCCGTCCGGGATAAGGATGATTTCCTCCGTCACGCGTTCCCGCAATTTCCGGTTCACGGTCCGCATCTCACGACTCAGGCGTTCGTTTTCTTCCATCGACTTCTCGGCGCGATCCTGCAGTTCCCGCTCCATCCTGGAAAGTTCCGTCTTCGTCCAGATGGCGAATCCCACGAAAAGGAGAAACTCCACCACGAGAAGGCTTAACCCTGCGGAGACCCAGAGTTTGAAGGTGCTGAGTCGCATGCGCCCACCTTATCAGATTGAGGTCCGGCCATCCACCAAGGGTATACCCGCTGCGCTGTCCAGATTGCGAAAAAGCCGAGGGCAATTCCCGCGGGGAGATCGACCAGGTAATGGTAACCGAAATAGATCGTCGCCAGTCCGATCCCGGTGACGACCGGAAGATACATCCAGAAAAAGGGCCGGTACTTCCTCCCGCCCCAGAGGGTCAGAATGGCCCACGCCATGTGAAGACTCGGAAAGCAGTCCCGGGTAATTCCCGAACAGGAATCGATCAGGTTCGCGACCGGCTGGATCGATTCATGCTGCCGCCATAATTCGTAGTTTGAAAAGTAGTACCGCGGCCCGATCGCGGGAACCGCAATGTACCCCATGTACCCGATCACCCAGACAAGGGTCAGTGCAAACATCCAGATCCGGAACCGCCTTGGATTCCGGAAAGCAAGAAAGAGGGCCACGACCAGCGGGACGTAGTAGTGGGTCAGGTAGCACCCCATGAGAAGGTGGTCCAACCAAACCGCACCGAAAGTCCGCGGAAACCAGATGTAACTCGGCGTTCCCAGCAGTTCCGTTTCCAGGGCCGCCAGTTCCGCATCCACCAGGTCCGGCCGGATAAAGGGAATCAGGTCGCGCAACAGGACATAGGCAAGGTACGACAGCAGGTAGGGGGCCGCATCCCGGAAAAAGCGGGCTACCGGCCTGAGCCACTTTTTCCACGCAAGAAAAAGGTAGCCGAAAACAAGGACGACAATCGCCAGTGGGACCGAGAGAAACGACCACTGGGAATCAAAGTAATTTCCGACTCTCCAGAGAAGTTGTTCCCCGAGATCCCCCCATCCGTACCGCCCCCGCATCCCAAACTCGATCAGGATGACCATGGTGAACACGAAGAGCAGGAAGATGTACTCTTCGGGACGGACCCGCCGCCAGAAAGGCCGGTTATCCCCGGAGGTCAACGATTTCCCCCAAAATTTCGTCCTGCGTTTTGAGCGCGGTAAGATTTGCCCGAACAGAGGCTTTCGACAGGATCATCGAGACCATCTCGTCCGCCAGGTTCACATTCGCCCCCTCAACCGCGCCGAAAACAAGGGACCCCTCGTTGCCCGGAAGCGGGGCTCCCGATGCCGGGGAAGCGGAAAGAAGATTTCCCCCCTCCCGGTTCAATCCACCCGGATTGGAGAAGCGCACCGTCTCAATCTGGCCGATCTGTTGAAGCGTCCCGTTGGCGAGAACCGCGGATACGGTTCCATCCGCTCCGACCTGCATTCCGGTGGCTCCCGCGGGAACCTGGACCGGAGGATCAAGCGGAAAGCCCTGGGAAGTGACAACGTTCCCCCCTCCGTCCACCTGGAAATTTCCCGCCCGCGTAAAGCGGGGGCCCTCCGGCGTCTGTACCCGGAAGAATCCGTCTCCTTTCAGGGCCAGTGAGAACCCACCCTCCTGCAATTCGAGGGGACCCGAATTGTAGAGGACCTGCACCGACCCAACCGCGGTTCCTCCGCCGGTCTGATCCACCTGGGAGACCCGGGCGGCTTTGAATCCGGGGGTTGTCGCATTGGCAATGTTGTTTGCCGCCGTCGAAAACCGCCGAAGCCCGACCTGTACACCCGACTGGGAGATGTGAAACCCGATCATGAAACCTCGCTCACCCTCCCCGGCTTCATACCCGGACGAACCTCATTTCTCCCCTCTATTCTACCCTGTCCGGAGCCGGACCGCAGGAATTTCCCTCCCGGTCAGTACAGTTTACGAACTTCCGCTCCGGGGTAGTAATGCTCCAGGATCTGGACATCACTGTTGCCCTGGTCCGCCATGCGGTAGGCTCCCACCTGGCACATTCCCGCACCGTGGCCGAATCCCCGTCCATGTATGGTGATTTTCTCCTCTCCAACCTCAATCTTCGTCCAGAGCGTGCTCCGGATCCTCCGGGGACTCAGTTTTCGTCGAAACCCGTTGTTCGCATGCAGTTTTCGGACGGCCGAGCTGTTCTTCAGCGTAATCCCCACCTCCATGGCATGCCCCCCGGGAAGCATCCGGGTGATCTCGATTTTTTCGATATGCGCGTCGGGGCGGTCGGGAAAGAGAAGCTTTTCCGCCTCCCCCCTTCCAAAAGAAGCGGTCCATTCGAAATATTTCGACCCTTTACAATATTCGCAGGCCGTACCTCCCAAGGGGGGGATCTTGTCCCCTTCCCCGAGAATCAACCAGGCGGGCTCGGTGTGCCCTCCACACGTGGAGGAATAGAACGCCTTGATAAGCCGGTCTTCCCAGATCAGGAACATCCCCCGGGTTTCGTCGACCAGCTTTGAGATCCCCTCGGTTTCCCGTTCCATCCCTCCGTACACCTGGGAACGCTCATCGTCAAACAGATCAAAGGGGAGTCCGGCCACCCTTCGAAGCGTCCGGCCGCGAACTTCGTACATCGCATAGGTTCGCGCAGCGATGATCTGTGCCTTGAGCGCCTCGGGATTCGCACGGGGAGACATCTCCTTCCCGGCAACCCCCTTGAGATAACTCTCCAGGTCAACCTCGTTCACCAGCGTCATCTTCCCCTTGTCGCGAAGAATCAGAAGCCGGCCGTGATATTTCCGGGGCCCGACCTGGAGCGTGCCATCCCTCTCGGGAACGATGGTGACCGATTCCACATCCTTGTACTTCCGGGCACCGATCTTGAATCCATAACTCCGGTGTTGCACTTCCGACGGGGGAAGTTCCTTCAACCACTCCCCGTTGACCGTGCACGGGCCTTCCACGGCAATCGTGGCGGAATCGACCCTGAGGTATTTTGTCACCCCGATCTTCAGACGGGGAGCGGTGGTGATTTCCCCGACGGTGAAAACGTTCCGGTAGGCGGGCGGCGCTGTACAGGAATGCAACCAGAAAGCACCCCAGACGGTGGCCAGAACCGCGATGATATGAATGAGCGTGATCCGTTTCATGTCCTCTCTCCTGCAGGGATTGTACCGGGTTCCCGCAGAACGGGCCACCTTGTCTTTCCCCCGGTTTCCACCCCATGCCCCCGCCTCCCAGGAAAAGATCAGGAAAAAGAAACTCTTTTCTCCGATTTGTCATTCCCTCATCCAAATCAGGCTTCGGATGGGATAGTATTATGGAAGATTGAATGGCGGGGATAGTTCCTGCGGGAGGAATCCAGGCTCACCCCACCCACCCGACCGATCTCCCTGGATGAGCGTCCCGCATGGTGGTCCCGCGTTGAGAAGAGAAAGGAGATCGGTGTACCTACTTCTTCCCATTATTTTCGATTTCCCCCCTGAACAAATAATTACGTGCTACCATAAATCTGGGTATTGACTGGGGTAAGGTCTGAGGGAGGACCTGTGCATCATCTTCTCTGGGGTAGTATCAGTGGCCATACTCTTCTTCCAGTCTACCCTCTCCCTCTCCCTCTCCCCCACCACTTCTGTTTGGCAAGGAGAATTCCATGAACGCATCACGATCGATCGCTCTTCGCATGGCAGCCATCCTCCTCCTTCTCGGAGGACTGGCGATTCTCTTGAAGCCTTCC
>PVBE011604270.1_pt1 | contig 15303 bp, 22 predicted proteins | sample 1631181 | NCBI WGS metagenome assembly PVBE01 (sample SAMN08397723, study PRJNA350692) | Marine metagenome, whole genome shotgun sequencing project. | isolation source: water | place: Pacific Ocean | collected 2012-04 | reverse complement strand
TGGTTGTGTCATATTCAAACATAATGTTCTCCTTTCCATACCACAATTATAGCACGGATCTGGTTTGTGTCAACCCCCCTGGTTTTGTAGATATTTTTGCAATTGAAGTACGGAACCACGCCATCCTTATCTCAGGGGACGCCATATGGATATTGGGAAAGCGTCCCCCAATGGTAGCAAGGATATTGGGGTTCACCCTCACCTGACTCTCTATATTATACTACCGTTGGCCCATGGTGTCAACCGTTAGGCTGAATATCGTCCAGCCAATGCCTTGTCTCTGATCTGCCTTAAGGCCTTCCTTGAATTTGTTTTGTCCTCCGCGGACATATCATTGGCCTTCTCCAGAGCACGGTCCTGCAGGGTGAACATAAAAGCATTACCATAACTGATCCTGGCAGGTGAGCCAGCGGGCCATTGATTTATCTCCTGCTGGATGGCATACATCCGCGGATGGGTCAATTGAAGTACGGGATGATTCCCTATCATCGCCCTCATATCAAATGGCCTGTCACCTTCAGCATCAAAGGCCTCCCTCACTCTTTGTTTGAATTGTTCTAATTGTTCTTTCATACTCTCATTATAGCACGATTGGTAAAGGTGTCAACCGCGGACGAAATGGTCAGAACGGTAGGATTATATTAATATATTAACACATATCCCTAGGATGTCAACCGTATTACCATACTAATATTCTGGCTCAATCTGGCCGTACGGTGGTGAACGGTGGGAGATACAGGATATAGTATGGTTGAGAATGGATGGCACAAGGGCCGCCAAACCCCATATATGTCCACCCACATACTACTCTTTGATAGTGTCGTGTGTGCTTTATGATGCTGTCATTCTGTGCTTAAATGTTCGTCAACTATACTCTAATGTACCAGTCAACCCTGTACCAATATGAAGTTCATAGTAGCACTCCACAATCAGCATACTGTGACTATCGCGAACTGATCACTTGATATCACAGGTGAAGTGCTACTATCAACTCCATTATCTACGCTGTTTCCTCTTGTCGTTCAGGTTCCAATTGGTGTTCATTATCACAATATGTAACCTCATAGGTTTCGTCATCATTGACCTTGATCTTCTGTAGATGACGGTAAACTCCTGGCTTCTCTGTGCCTTTGTATGCGAAGCCATCCTGCGCCACGAACGGAACCTTGCCTTTGAAATTGTTTATGCTGTCCTGGATGGTATCGGCATAAGACGTAATGGCATTGATTTCATCCTTTATCTCTTTTAGCCTCTGGTCTATAGGATCCACAAAGTCTTTCTTCTTGGCATTCAGTTCAGTCTGCTCCGCTTCTAGCAAATCCTTGTGTTTGTGATAGGCACTAATGTAAGCCTCGCCGTGTTTAAACAGGTCCTGATCAGACAGCACTATCTTTTGGAAAGTGGCCGTGTCCTTGCTGTTAGGGTATCCTTCTTCAATATTCGCTCCCATAACGGCATATAGTTTTTTATCTTGTTTGTTCATAATCGTTCTCCTTTGTTAGTATTAGTATAGCATACTTCTGTGATTTGTCTATTGATTTGGTAATCTATTTTACGCTTTGTATAGGTAGTGGTGTAAATAAAAGCATTAGGAGTATAACACCTATGAGATATGATCCCTAGGTCATTTATAGTTCTTTGAACGAACATTCCTGCTATACTCCTTTCTGCTCCAATGCATATGGCTCCCTTTGGATTTGTTTGAGATTCAGAGTCATAACCATATACATTTTTTTTTTGACAATGTGACTCTTATCCCAACTTTTAACATTTTAATTAGGTTGGCTTCTTAAGGTGTTCCAGCATAATATCACGATCTATCTTGTTTAATTTCTCTGGTTGATCTATGATATCAATTAAGGATTGTATCTCCATAATTGCTGACTCTAAGTTTCCTTTGCAAGAGTGGATGAATAGATCTCTATCTGATTTACCAAGGCTGTCCCTAAAGTCCCATACACCACTATCTAGATATGTAAAAGCCTGTTGGGCATTCTCTATTACTTCAGTGAAATAACTTTCGTTATCACTATACACATCTGGTGATACTTCTCCATCCATACTGTCTATGGATCTATCTATGCTGGGTATACTGACTTTACCATATCTCTTTTGGTATGCTTTGAATTTACTCATAATCGTTCTCCTTTGTTATTACTATAATAGCATACTATTATAATTTGTCTATTGTTTTGGTAATCTATCTTCCAAGTAATTGCTTGCCGCTGTCATTTAAAATGACGTGGTAATAGGGTGAGATCAACCCAACGATCAATACAACCTGTGGATGAGATCTACTTGAATAATGTATGTTTAGGATCTGTCTTTGTTGCTTCTATCCTGCGGATGCAGATATCTACATAGTTTGCATCCATTTCTATGCCTGTGAATTTATAACCCAACTCTTTACAGGCCATTCCTGTTGATCCACTGCCCATGAACGGATCTAATATATGTGATCCTTGTGGTGCTACTAATTTAATAAGATATCGCATTAAAGCAACAGGCTTTACGGTTGGGTGTGTGTTGAAATCCATTCTTTCTTTTCTACTAACTTTAGGACAATAGAAATACTTTTGATAACCTTCTACTTCACCTATTACATTACTTGGGAATCTGCCCTGCTCGTTGGGTGTGTATTCTGGTGATCCATCTCCACCTGCCTGTGTTTCTTTATTACCAAATGAGAATGACGCCGTCCTGCGACCTGCTTGGGGTTTGTCCTTTTGATTGTTTCCATAGACCGTAAACCCATCTATCTTACTTGGACCACTGGGCCACTTCTCTCCCCACTTCTCCAATTTTTCTTTGTCATTGTTTTCAAATGGTATCCTTGACTCATCTATGTTTAATGCTCCAACACCGTGTTTTAATACATTGTCTATGTGACTACCTTTGAATGGTTTTCTTGCCATACAAATGGGTTCGTGTGCTGGCTTTAATTGTGTCTTCCAACCTGCCCATTTATTATCTGCTGGTTTCATTTCGTCTCGTAATGGACAAACGGTATCTTTACAAGTTTTTTGATTTGTTCCATTGAGTGATTTTTCACATTTTGGACAATAAGTTTTAGGACCACTTTCAATTTTACTTCTACAAATGCCTAGTGGATTATTTTTTCTTTTTTGTTGTCTTCTTTCAATAGCCTTGCCTATGTCTTGTGCTTTAGGAAATCCTGAAGCATACAACCACATAATTTGATCTCTTATTTCAAATCCTACTGATTGTATGTTAGTGGCTAATATGTGATATGTTCTTGCCGCTGAAAAGGCTAATAGATAACCACCTGGCTTTAATACCCTTAAACATTCCTGCCATATTTCTATTGCTCCTGTATTTTTATCCCATTCTTTTCCTAAGAAAGATATTGAATAAGGTGGATCTGTAATAACAGCATCTATGCTATTGTCTTTGAATTTTTTTAGTTCTTTTGCTGAGTCACCGTTTATAATCATTCTTAATGGATGGTGGGGGATCGAAGCATTTTCCACACAATCTCTCGGCTTAACCAATCGGGACATTGAGGGTGCTGTATTAAATGACGATAGAACTCTGGTGTGGCTACCCATTCAGCAGAATCCCGGTATTCTGTGTCATCCACTGTGTGTGTTCTAGGAACACCCGTCTCATCTCTGTATACTGCCACTGCGTTTATGTGCCTACGACTTAATTCCTGTTCGGCGAACTGTTCTATTTCTGCTAGACCATGGAACTCATCAATCCTTTGGAATATGTGGTCCATCAACGTGGGACCTGTGCTGTCCTTCATATTATTTGGCTCTTTTCCATCGGCCATTGGCATCTTGTATGCTCCGGCTGTGTAATCCTTTGGGTTGTATTCTTTGTCGTCCTCGTGTGCTTCTGTGCATACTTTCTCTGCGACTCATCAATTGCACATTGTCTATGTGCCACCCTTCAGCAGTGTTGATTCTAACGAGATTAACACTGTCAAGAGTCCTTCCCCACTTGCCCGTGGCTGTCTTCATGATATCTAAATAATCTTCCCATATAATGGTCCATTCTTGTCCCCAAAACTTGGCTTGACATCTCATTCGTAGAAAACGATAGTAATGTTTTCGCACTTCTGGATCAGGTCCTGTTTTCCATCTTCTTGTTCTGTCGTATTTGAAAAAGTTTGCGTTTGGGTTATCTTTACACCATTGCTTCTGTTTGACAGATGCTAATCGTCTTCTTTCATCACTCCAACCAGCGGCTATGCCTGTTTTTCCTTTGTTCCAACTCATTTCTTTAACCAATCAGGTCGTTCAGCAGTTTCGTATGTGAAAAAGTCTACCACATCCTTGCCTGCGTCCACTGGTTCCATATCCCATACCTTACGCAGTTCAACTATCACATTGTTCAGCAGTGGTCTGATGCTGTCATACTTTGTGCCTGCGAGATATTTCTTGCGCCATCTCGCGAGTTCAATTAGTGCTTGATATTTGTTATTCTTTTTTTTCATATCGATATATGTTCCATAGTGTTGTATTTATATATAATGAGTGGGTGAGTGGAAAGAAAGGATAACCTTTGTGTGATGATGGTTCCTCTATGGCATCAAAAAATATGATTGAAGTCAGTTACCCAACTTCGGTCCATTGACTGCTAGTGTAATACATATATCTTGCGATAAAGGAAACAATCAATTGGCGCTAAACCATCATCACTTGTATTTAATAGAGACTGATTACATCAGTCTAAAAACTCGTTACACTCGTTTTTATTTCTTATTACATTTAATTGATTTGCTCTTTGGCCAGATTCCACCCGTTTAAGGGTGGTGACTTTTGTCCGTCATCCAGAATCTTTTCTTAAATGGAGGATTATACTAACCTTTAGATTCGCTTTCTTTACATACAGTGGTGTAACTGTAATACCATATAAGGATCTGCCTGTGTTCTTTTTGCCTATTGACTTAGAGTTATATTTTAAGGATTTACAACCTATTCTCTGTTTTTACTGTGTCTTTTTGCCTAATTGTTTTGTTGCCATTATACATACATTTATCTTCTTTAATGTTATATGGAGAAATAAAACTTAAATATTATGGGTCATTACTTCCGACTAAACTTACTCTTTAGACATCTCCGTAGTGACCCATAATATTATGATTATATGGTTTAATCATCCTAATGTCAAGACTTTAGCAGAAACATTACCTAAGAAAGGTATTGAAATAGGATGTAATTTTTTTTATCAAATTAGAAATGTTGATCATATATGTTCGTATGATTATAAAACCGTTGATCAAATAACTGAAGATATAAAAACACCAAATTCACCAAAATCACCAAAGTGGTGGACCAGGAGTGGATTTAAAACAGATCTGTTTGATCAAGTTATTGCTCCTTTAAGAATAAAACCCGAAGACAGTGGAACCCTTGCTGTTTATCTTGCTATAAAATATCTTAATGCTAAAGAAATTACAATTATAGGATGTGGTTGGCATACAAATGATACTAGAAGTTTATTTGACCAACAATATAGTCATAGAAAAGGTGCCGCTAAAGTTACTAATTCTAAATTAAAATTACTTAGAAACTATCAGAGAGAGTTTAATGTTCCTATTAGGTTTGTTTGTGATCAGATGATCGATAAAGATTTTTCTTCCATACGTATCGAAGATTTACCAACTGATATTCTTTAGTGTATTTTCCTCGAACTTCATATTCACAAACGTGATGTCCGTTTGGACACTTATTCTTAAGTTTCCTACATCTCCATTGGCCGTATTTTAAAAGTTCTTCATGGAAGTTTTTCATTTTTCATATTAAGCAACTGTATGTGTGGCCGCTGACGCATAATTGCTTCTTCTATCTAATTCGTTACGTGAAGCCACTCTTACGTCATACTGTTGTCCTGATGTTACAGGACCTATGAAAAACTCTGTATCGTTTGTTATACCTGCTGTTATGTAATCTGAACTAGCCGCCAATTTATACTGAATTACATACTCAGTTACAAATGGATCTGTTGTTGCTGTCCAAGATGCTTTTATTTCACTTGTTGCAAAGTATCCGTTGTTATTAACAACGCCCGATGATGTTACTGTTACACTTGTAGGTGCCGCTACTGTAAATGGATCTGGAAGACTTATTGCTGGCCTTGCCGCTTCTGCTGTATGTCCATTTAAACCGTAATCTGATGAGTTGTGTTGAGTCGCTTGTATCCCTACGTCGGCATCTGGAGTTAATATTATACTATTAACTCTAAATATTCCGTCGAAGTTCATATGTGCATTTGTTACTCTAATTAGATCTCCTACACTAAGATTTGTTGCTTTAGGAAGAGTTCTGAAACTTACTAATTGATTGCTTCTAGAATTCTTAACCGTTATACTTGCATAGTTTAACGCTCTTTCTCTGCTAACGCAGTATGGTAGTGTAATATGTTTTGTAAGTGCTGTGCCATCTTCATTTAGAAATGTTGTGTATAAACTCGCATTGTCATCTGGAAATATAACGTCATTGGGTTGATAGTCAGCACTTGGGTCTGTGTATGTTACTCTTAATTGTGTAATTTTTCTATCTTTACTTTCACCTTGTATCTGTAATCCACCTATTAAATCTTCTTCAGTGAATGTCATTGAAACACCGATTTCACTATCACTTGGTGTAGCATCTATGTCTGTAGCATCTCCACCGTGTTCTAATTTTAAATAATATTTCCCCATGGAATAAGGCATAATGCCTCTAAATGATGCTAATATTTGTCTTGTATTATTCATTAGTGAATTATTTGTTGCAAGAACACCATCAAATTCATATGCTTTACCTGTTGTTGAATCTTCTAATGGAACTGTTTGATCGCATTGATCTGCTGTGTCTTTAAAACTTTCCCAATCAAAATAATCATTGCTTAATCCTTTTCCGAAACGTGGGTTACGAAGATAATCTGCTAATACACTTACAGGATTATTTGTATATGTTAAACTATCACTTGCATAAGCAGTATTATAAGTTGCTGGATTTATTCCTGTTACATCTAATATTTTTTTACCTTCTACTAAAGCATTTATTCTTGGTATACCTGATCTAAAAGGATTATTATCTGCATCTTCTTGTGATTCAATCTTCTTCCATTCGAATCTTAATGCCAAATATGCCAATCCTCTTAATCTATGATTACTTCCCCAATTGGGTGCTGGATCAAGAACACTTGAAACAGTTTGATCATCTCTTCCATCGAAGAATTGACATTGTAATCTACCTGAATATCTACCTGAACTCGGTGTTGCCGCTGTTCCATGGGCATATGAACTTAAAGCAACTTCTTCATCATCAACATATAATTTTTGAAAAGAATTTATTTGTCCTTCACATAAAACTATTGCCACGTAAAGATACTGATTGGTTGATCCGTTAGTAGAAACAAATACTCTGTAACCACCTACTCTTCTTTTTCCGTATACAATTGGAATATCGCCAACTCCAGAACTTTTATTCAATAAAGGTCCAACAATATTTTCTTGTGTTTGGTTGTTATTATAATCCGGAATGTCTTGACCAATACCAAAAGGTGACATAACAAGATCAATAGCACCTTGAAAAATATCAACTACTGCATCATATAAGTCTTCTGCTTTTTCTTTTGCCCAGTCCCAAGCATCATCTAACCATCCCATCTTATGTCTCCAAATTGTAAACTTTTGTTGTTTTTTTTACTATCTTGTTTAATAACTCTATTAAAATTGGACAGTCATTACACAATGTCCAATTATCAGTTGTTTTAATTTTTTTAATTTCTAAATTATTATTGAAATCTAAAATGAAATCAATAATTTTCATATAATTTTTTTCATTTCTATGTTCTGGTAAAATATAAATGGTGTTAATTAAACCTGTAGCATCTTTTTCATAAAAGATATGATTTACATCCATAAAAGCATATCCTACTAATGTGTTTAATTTGAATAATCCAAAATCAAATGTTTGTAATTTTCTAGCACAAGCATTTTTTAATCCTATTAGTAAAAGATCATCTCTTATATTTTCTATACCTTTTTCAGTAAGACTTGCTTTGGCTATTTTAAACAAATCGTTTATATCTTGTTTTTGTATTCTTCTAACATTATAATCATCAAGTATCATTATACTCTCCCCCATTTAATATCAGTTTGTATTTGCGGACTAAACTCCATTCCAACATCTGAAGTAAAAAATCTTTGTTGACTTGTATTGTTAGTTCTTCTACCGTTTGTTCTTTCGTAGTCAGCGAATTGACTTGCTACTTGAATTGTTAGTTGAGCAGTTGCGCCAGATTCTTGTATTGTGAAATCTTTTATTCTGCCATCAAAATATTGAAACACTTGTCCTGTTTGTATTTGGAAGTTATCATCTAATAATGCTCTGTATATTACAACTCTTTTATCAATATATGTGTTGTTCAGTATTAAAGCGATTGTTGTAAAATCTACTGCTGTAAATGTTATTGCAAGACTGCTTACTCTAAGGTCTCTTGTTTCAGTTACTCCACCCATACCTAAAAATTGTCCTTGTGCCAAGTATGTGTTGCTACCAGAGTCTGGTGCTGTTACACTATCATAATCAACATTAATATGGCTGTTAGTAAAATAAACTGGTGATGCTAATTGTAGTTCTAATAAATCTACTATTCTTAATTTTTTTTCCTGAAGTCCAGCGTCTAATGAACTATCTATATTTCTGGGCATTAGATATCCTCTCTTACAGAAAACTCTATTGTGTATGTCCCATCAGTATTCAATTTAGATGTAAGTTGATCATTTTCTAATACTACTTTAAATGGAACACTATTATATGTTACTGTATGTGATGTTGTAACTGCTGTTGTTAAATTAGGATAAAATTGTAATGCATTCACTGATGATCCATCTAGATTAATATCTGCTGTAAGCATATAAACTTTATCGTGATTAGAAAACTTAATTAAATCACCTGCTTTTAGATTTCCTGTTTCACTTGAATTTGTAATACCAACTGCTTTACTACCTGCTGATTTGCTCAATGCTATACCACCTGCTTCTGTTTCAACAACTTCAGCCGTGTTTACTGTAACAGTTCCTGATGCTGTGCCTTTTGTTGAACTTATAATAGGAGGAATAATTGTAAAACTATCATATCTACCATCCTGGCTAGCCAAGAAAGCAAACAAAGTATCTGCCTCTGATCTTGTTAAAGGTTTTGTTTGTAATGATAATCTAAAATATTGGCCACCAATAGATCTTCTATACTGTTTGTTAGTTAAAGTTTCTGTAATTCTTGTTTTTGTTATGCTTGTAATTTCAGCATTTACAAAATAATTTGTTGATAAAGTTCCACTCATTATGCTGTTAATCCTCTTCTACCTCTTTCATTCATTGCTTGATTTATTACACCAACTATTGTATTTCTTCTTTGCTCCAGTAAGTTATCGAAACTTCTAGAGTCAACTGCTGTAACATTGAAGTTTATTGTAACGTTTGTGCCCATTTGATCATTAGGAATAATATTTCCTGATTTTCCAGGACTAAAAAATTCTGGGCCAGATTCCCCTACAATATATCCTCTGCCTTGTTGAACAGGACCTCCACGCTCCCTGGCCTGGAATGCTGTTCCTTTGATGGCATTGACCTGTGCCGCCGTGTATGCCGCGGCCGCCCCAGCGAATAGGAACGCAGGTATTGGACCACCAACACCCATTCCATAAGCAAATGCTGATTGCACTGCTTTCTTACCTTCAATGATTGCTTCTGCTATTCTCACCGCTTTGTATGCCGTGAAAGCAGTCTTGTTCATTGTGGCCATCTGTTCTAATATGCTTCGACCGGCTTCTTTATTGATCTTTTTCTTTTGTTCTGCTGTGGCATTCTCAAGATCAATCTCATGTATCTTGCCTGATCGTATCAAATCTATATTTTTCTTGTGTTTTTGTTGATTTTTCCTAATTCTATCATTTTCTATTTTATCGAGTTCTTTTTCATATGCTTTTTTAACTTCTAATTTAAGTTCGTCCGCTTCTTTTTCTTTTAAAACTTCTTTCTCAAGAAGTGCATCAATTCTTTTAATTCTTTCATTTCTTATTCTTATGATTTCGTCACTGTGGCTTTCATTAAGTTGTCTCATTTCGTCTAGGAAACTTTGATTAGCATCTTTTAATTTTTGTAATTTTGCTTGAGCCTCTTCCACTGCGGCGTCTTTTTCTTTCATTGCTTTTAATTCTGCTTCGTAAATCGGTAATGCTCTTCTAATGTGATCAGCATATTCTGGGAATTGTTTGTTAAGTTCTTCTGCCGCTAAAGCCAACTCGTTTTTGCCTTTTATCGCTTTTTCTACCGTTAATATCAATTCGTCTAGTCCATCGTTTATCTCATTATTAACTGTAACAATATTTTTTCCAGTCTTGAAGTAAAACCAAAGTGCTTCTGCTTGTGATAATATTGGGATATCTCCCAAACTAAGAAATGCTTTTTTCCTTTGAACTAGTTCTTCGTAAACTTTTTCTAGATCGCCAGCCGTTGCGGCCGCTTCTAATTGATCTATACTTAAATCTTTTAATGGTCTTCCTGTCGCTATGTTATCAAGCACAACTGTCATATTTTCTAAAACTTTTTGATAACCTTCTGTAACTCCTGATGCTTCTGCTATCTTATTAATGGCTCTGCTAAAAGCATCACTAAATGCAGTTTCAGTCTGCTCAAGTGTTGAATTCATTAAATTAAATGCTTCATCAATCGCTTTAGAGTTCTCCAACATTTCAAACATAACCATCGCATTAAGTTTGCCTGACTGGGACATTTTTCTCAATTGACCAACGCTAATTCCTGTTTCTCTCGCCATAATAGCAAGTGCTGGACCTAGTCCCTCAACTAAACTTCTAAATTCATCACCTCTAACTTCACCTGAAGCCATCGCTTGTCCAAACTGCCTAATAACTGATGATGCTGTATTACCATCTGCTCCTGCAAGTTGTAGTGCTCTAGATAACTTACTTGTTACCGCGGCAACACGTTCTTCAGATACACCAAGTTGTTCTGTTGTAACTCTTAATTTTGAATAAAGATCTACAGTGGCCGCAAACTCAGTCCTGTTTTCTTTGGCCATTTGAACCAAGTTGTTGAAAACCCTGTTTCTGTCTTTCTCATCTTTAGTGATAAGTTTTAATTTGTTATGATATGTTTGGAAGTCTGACGCTATGTTTTTAACAGCACCAGCAAACTTTAGTAGTTGTTGAACTGCGAATGCTCCAGCAATTAACTTACCTGCTGTGGCCGCCATTTTGCCAGTTTTACCTAAACTACGATTTGTCCTATTCAACTGTCTTTCAATTTTGTCCAGTCGTTGGGTGTTCTTTGTAATTACATCAATAATCAGTTGTTGCGAAGCCATTATCTTCTCCTTGTTCTCATTTTCATTTGTCTATTCTGTTTATTGATCTGATCCTGTTCATTTTTCAAGTAAACAGACCAAATATCTAATTCCAACACAGATAGTTCCATAACTTTTTCAATAGGCATTTTAAGCCTATCTGCCAACATTATTAGGAAACCTAACTCTGGGTTGGCTGTAACTCCTTTACTGCTTCTTTGCCCTCCACTCTAATATTTGCAGTGTTAATTGCTGTAACAATTTTTAAAATTACTGAAGGGTCTGCTTCGTTCATTAGATTGATCTTATCAAGATCGTTAAAGATTCTTTTGCCATCTTTATCTAATGCTTTTACAAGTAGAGTTTCAACCAATGCCTCCACTGGCTCACCCTGTGATTGTAATTTCATCACTCGCGATTCCACACTGAATGGATATGATTTTTTGATATAGATATCCATATCCCATTCATCCACTCTAATTTTTTCTAACCCGCCAGCAATGGCTTTTTGCCAATGCTTTGCAATTTTTTCTAATGTCTTACTCATCTTTTTCTCCTTTTATTTGTTCCTGTGATCGCTGGTTTTATAATACCTCTGCCCTTAGTTTGTCTACTGTAATTGTTCTCCAATCTTTCAATGTATGGGACACGGTTTACGACCCTAACCGTATTGCCAGATTGTGTTTTAGTCCAACCCCTCCTTGCTCTACCTTCTTTGAAAGGTGTCTGCTTCTTGGCTTCGTCAAGTAGTATATTGCCTACCCTTTGAAGTGCAATTTTCATTTCACTTCTGATAGTCTTAACTACCTGTCTTGCCGAAGGGGTTGAACTTACTCTGAACATTTTCGTTTACAGATTTGTCTTGGTCAAAACAGAATTTCCTTGGAAACTGATTTCCCGTTCTACCATACTATCAAAATTAGACGATATTGAATCACCTGTGATTAAAATCTCGCCTGATAATTTGACACCTGTTGTTGTGCCTGATGGATATAGTTCGATAGTAGCCGCTGAACCGCCCTGTGCTGATAAAAATATCGCATTGTGAGCCGCGTCATCGTCTCTATGGTATACAGACATACTTCCGCTGAATTGTGCTAAACTTGGTAGATACGATCTTGCCGTGTCTCCCATTATAGTTTTTTCAACTGTTGCTGTCTCTTGGTCAATAGTAAAAGATCTAACTTCCGCCACCACTGCTGGTGAACCAGAAACGTCGAACTTAACTACTCCAGTCTGTCCATCATAAGATGTTGAATTTGTTGCCATCCTACTTCTCCTTTGTTGTTAGATCTTTTGGACCATTAAGATCTGGTTTGTTTGTTATCACCGCGTCCGCTTTGATCTTATCTCTACGACCTTTAGCAGTGTTCGACGGGGTGAAGGTCCATCCGTCATTCAGACGTTGTTGCATTTGTTTTGCATCAACCATCACTGAATCTTGTCCTTTATACATTTCTATTGGCATTATAATACTCCTTTTTTATATTGATATTTTACATTCACCGTGACAATAACTTCACCAAGAGGTAGTTCCCTATCGATTACAGTTATGTTTGATACTTGTGTTTTGACATTGTGAATATTTGCTGTGCTTATTGTGATGTCTCTGTCTCTAGATTGTTCAAGGGTCTCTTCTATTCTTTCCACTATTTCATTTCTTAATGTGTCTATTTCGGTGCCCCTAACAAAACATCTCAGTTCGTATTGTATGATGCCTTCCCTAGCAGTCATTGAAACATCTGTTCTTTCTTCGTTTGTTGTGTTGATCAAGATGGCTGGGAATTGTGTTATTGCTATCTTGCTTGGATCAAAGAATACTTTGCTCACTAACCCCACCGCAGGATCCGTCATATTCTCTAGTTGATTTTTTATGTTTAATGCTATGTTTTCTCGTGCTGACATTACCTAACCAATCTATTGAAATGGAAGGTCTGTCTTTCTGAATCTGTTATGCTTCCTGAACTGTCCCGATCGTATTCCACACCGTCACGTAAAATTAAATCAAACTCTTCTTCGAATTTCTGTTTGTAATACATCATTTTTCTTTCGAATGTATCTGGTGCTTCTTCCATCTTTGTAAGTTTAGGATAGATATAATAAGCCAATACATGATAAACAGCCGCTCTTGTGAATTGGCTTGATGTTAATCGTGATGGACTTAATCTTTGATGGTATTTGCCAGCAATAGTGATATCGTGAGATCCGTAGTCTGCTTTTCTCCACCATCGTATATTCAAAAGTCTAATAATATCATTATAAGTTTGCTCGTGGTCGGAATCAAATTCTCTAATTCCCCAATTTTGAATATCTGGTTCGTAACTTTTTAGATCTGTATCTGACGCGAATGTTGGCATAATAAAGGTCCTTCCTTTTTTTTAATTAATGCTTGGTCCTTCCAAACATTACAACTATTTATTGAATTTGTAGTTAAGGGCGATAATACTACCGCCCTAAACTTAAGAAATATTATTCTATAATTAGAAGTTTTTCTTACCTTTTACTACAACCGCATATGTTCCTTTAATCAATGCTGATTTAACAGCAGTTGATCCAACATATTCAGTGTGTCTCATTGAAGCATCTCTTTGTGATTCAATTCTTAAAGGTCTTTTGATAACGTGTGCAAACGCAGATGGAGAAAATACGCATCCATTGATATCAGTTGCTACTGAATCAGCGTCTATTGCGTTACTTGAGAATACTTTACAATTATAGATTTTTCCAACGTATGCACTTGAAGATAATAATTCATTACCCACATTACTCATTGCATTCGCTGATGTTGAAAAACCAGCCGTTGTAAGTAGTCTCGCTATATCATATGCTTGGCCTGGTGCCAAAACACAATGATAATCACCTTGAGCATCTGTAGGTGCATTTACATTTCTAAGATTGTAAATTGCTTCTAGGATGATCGTTGGTGTTACAGCAGTTCCAGTTGTTCCAACCATAGTTCCGCCGCCTGCTCTGATAGTGTCTTCTCTGAAAAGAGCGAACGCATTTGTGTCCACTTGTTCACCGATAGAACCACCTATTAGTTGTCCAACATCGCTAGCCGTGTTTCTAACTGTTCCTTCATTTAGTAAGTCAGATACGTCTACTCTTGCTTGAACTTCAGCCGCTGTTACATCTGTAGATGCAACACTAAACGCAGTATCAGTAACGTCAGTTGTTTCGTTTCTTTCTTGCGCCGCTATTTCTGGATATACAGGAATTTGTGCTGTTAACCCAGGTGTTCCAGTCATATCGTATGTTTTGAAAACTTTGTCTGCAATCGATTTTTCAGATTGAGTAAACAATGCTTCTTGTAACATATTCGTCAATAATTGACTGTCACTTGTATTAAAATTAGCCATTTTGCTAATCTCCTTTTGTTAGTTGTTATTAAATGTTATACTAGTTTTGATTATAATACTTCTGTCTCAATTCTTTGTATAACGCTTTTTGTTTTGGATCTTTAAGATCCAACTTATTAATATCAACCTTATTGACACCTTCTGGGTTTTGATTTGAAGTTGCTCCGGAACCTGTTGGTCCTGCTTGAACGAAATGTGGATTGGATTTTAACCAATCATTTACTGCGTTATCTACATCCAACGGCTCTCCTGCTTCAGTATATCTTGTATTTCCTGTTCTAGGATCTACAATTTCAACCTGGCCAGTTTCTGACATCTTAACTTGATCTTTAACAAGTTTTACAACTTGTTCTGGATTCACTGCTTTGTATTTGCTTGCCGCATTTAGTAAAGCACCTTCAACCTTGATCTTGTGAAGTTCGTCAGTAAGAGCAGATATTTTCTGAGTTGACTTTTCAGCCGCCTGTTTCAATATCGATTCAAACTCACCCTTCTTTTTTTGCTCTTCGATCTTTCGATCTTCTTCTTGAGCAAGTAAAGATTTATAGGTCTCAACGTTAACTCCATCAAACTGTTTTAATATTCGCTGTTCACCGTGCTTTCTAGCACCTTTCATAGCG
>PVBE010207648.1_pt1 | contig 15303 bp, 17 predicted proteins | sample 1631181 | NCBI WGS metagenome assembly PVBE01 (sample SAMN08397723, study PRJNA350692) | Marine metagenome, whole genome shotgun sequencing project. | isolation source: water | place: Pacific Ocean | collected 2012-04 | reverse complement strand
GCAGGCGATGGATCATCGAGCGGACGATTGCCTGGTTTGGCAACTTCCGCAGGCTGACCGTGCGATGGGACCGCCTGATGGAAACCTACGGTGGATTCTTTCATATGGCTTGTGCCCTGATCACGACGAGAAAACTCATGAGGGTTATGAAATGACTTCTAGAGTCACCGCTCCGGTGATAATGGCCGCCGCTCCCGCCACCACGCGCAGGTTTATCCGTTCGTGCATCTGGAAAAAAATCCAGGCGATCGCGATGACGAAAAGCGGGCGCGACTGCGCGATCGGGAAAGCGAACACCACGGGCGCCCGGGCGAGGGCCAGGTAAAGAAACGTCACGCCCAGGCTCGCCACCGCGCCGGTCAGGCATAGGAGCCCCCACGTTTTCGCCGGCCACGAGCCTAATTCGGCTTTAGAGAGTTTTCCCGAGAGGAACGGCAGAAAAGCGATGGCCCCGGCGGCGGTGGCGTAGAGGTTCGCCTGGTTGGCGGAGGCGAAAGCCGGAATCCCCTTGCGGGCGAGGACGGTCGAGACCCCGAGTGCGAGCGCGCTCATCAGGGCGAGGCCTATTCCCTTAAAATTGTTTCGGGACGATATAGACCGCCGGCCGCCCGGAGGCGGGCAGCGGAGTCCGAAAGTCCCCCATCGCGGCGGAAACCGAGGTCAACACGATGAGGCTTACAACTACCGTTACCGAGGAGCCGAGGACGGGATCGATTCCCCGCACCGCCAGGCGGCCGACAGTGTCTCGGAGCGCCAGCAAAAAAGCCGCGCTCAGGGCGAAAACAGCCGCTGCCGTGTACAAATCCGGCATCTCCGGTACATGAGGCACAGAGGATACGCTGGGCGGAATAATCCTCACATTCTGGCACGTACGGGCGAGTTCGGGCGCGTACGGGCGCGCCCGTGCCGGTGAGGACTAGGGCGATGCGGCTATTCTATGCGCCTTTTCCTGGAAAGAAAAAGCGGAGGGAACCGGTTCGAGGGACTCCAGAAGGCGCTCCTCGACGATCTCGACCAGTTTGGGGTGAAAGCCCAGGTGCCCGCCGAGTTGAATCTCGACAGTGGGATGTCGGCGGCGGCCCTCTTCCATGAAGCGGGGCAGGTCCTTCCGAACATGATTGCCCAGGTGCAGGAAGTAGGGCAGGAGAATGATTCGATCCGCGCCGGCCTCGGCGTGAAAATCGATCCCCTCGGGGATCGATGGGACGTTGATCTCGAGGAAGGCCGCGCTGAACCGATAGGCGGGCCATTTGATCTGGAGACGGTGGACGATCTCGTACATGGCCCCGTTGGCCGCCTCCGCGCGGCTTCCGTGGCCGAGGAGGAGGCCGGCCGTATGCCCCGAACCCTCCGGGCCGTCGCTCAGGACATGCACTCGCCTTCCCCTCGTTCGAGCACATAGGGCTCCGAGCGGTTCCAGTCGACGAACAGGTCGGGGTCGTCCCCGAACTGGCCGCCGACATGGAGATCTTGGAGGGTTTCCTCGAAAGGCCCCTTTCCGGCGCGCGCATAAAACTCGTTGAAGCGCTCTCCGGCCAGCCGCTCTCTCAGGTAGAGGGCGAGAATTTTCTGGAGCCCCTCGGGAACGCGCTTCGCAGGCAGACGGATGTAAATCCGGTCGCCGAGGCGCGTGTTTCCCCCGGTGTTCTCGTATTGTCCGCCGAGGAAAATTTCGTAGGCCGGAAGCATTTTCCCCTCCGCCCGGAGCGTTCCGCCGTGGAAGCCGATGTTGGCGAGATGGTGCTGGCCGCACGAATTCGGGCAACCGCTTATCTTGATGTGCATCTCGCGGATGAGCGGGTCGTCGATGTTCATCTCCTTGAGGGTCTGGATGAGTTCCTCGCCCAGGCCCATGGAGGCGGTGATTCCGAGCTTGCACGAGTCGGTCCCCGGGCAGGAGACGATGTCGGTGATCTCGTGCGCCCCCGCCTCGCCGAGCCCGGCCCGGCCGAGGTCGCGCCAGAGGGCGTAAAGATCCTCGTCCCGGACCCAGCGAAAGACGATATTTTGCTCAAAGCTCGTCCGGGCGCGGCCGCGCGAGTAGCGCCGGCTGATATCGGCGAGGCGGAAGAACTGGTCCGCCTGGATGTCGCCGAGGTGCAGGCCTACCTCTACGGCATGGTAGCCGGGCTGGCGCTGCTCCCTGACGTTCTTGCTCCTCCACACCGAAAAAGCCCACGAGTCGCCGTTCGGGCTCGCGGCGTTGCCGTTCATCGGTAGCGCCGCCGCTGGGAGGTCCGCCTCTTCATCGTCCACCCAGAGATAGGGGGTGGGATCGATGGGCGAGCTCGCCCATTCTTCCTTGAGTTCGTTCTCGACGCGTTCCTTGAGCCCGTCGATGCCGATCCAGGAGACGAGGAATTTGATGCGCGCCTTGAACCGGGTCTTGCGGAGATCCTTGGAGTCGTTGAAGACCCGGAGGATCGCCTCGCTGACCCGCAGAAAATCGGCGACCGGGACAAAATCGTAAAGCACCATGGCCGGCCGGGGCAGGGTGGCCAGGCCTCCTCCCACAAGAAGGCGGAAACCCTTGACCCGCTCACCCGCCACCTCTCGGATAACGGGGATGAAGCCGAGGTCGTGGATTCCGGCGATAACGTCGTCCGCGGCGGTGCTCGAGAAGGCCACCTTCCATTTCCGGGGGAGATCCTGGACCAAGGGCTTGCGGACGAAGTAGCGCACGTAGGCTCCGGCGTAGGGAGTGGGGTCGAAGACCTCGTCCTTGTCGACGCCGGCGTAGGGCGAGCCGGTCACGTTGCGCACGCAGTTGCCACAGGCCTCCCGAGAGGAAAGGCCGGCCGCCCCCAGGGTTCTTAGAATCTCCGATGCCTGCTCGAGGGGAATGAAATGGTACTGAACATTTTCTCGGGTGGTGACGTGGCCCTTGTTCAGCGGCGCGAAGTCCCGGGCGACTTGCCCCAGGGCCTCGAGCTGGTCCGCCGTGACCCCGCCGAAGGGAAGTTTCACCCGGACCATCTGGGCGTCCGATTGCCGTTGGCCGTAGACCCCGCGCTTGAGGCGGTAGCCCATGAACTCTTTTTCGTCGAGGGCGCCGCCGCGGAACCTCGCCGCCTCGGTCTCGAAGTCGTCGAACTCCTCGGGCAGTATCGGAATCACCGACCGGGCCTTGGTCTCATCGGCGTATGGCGTGGATTTCGGGCTCATTTCTTTCTCCTGGTGGTTATCGGCTTTCTAAAGAAACCGGAATAAAATTCTTCTCATTTTCAGAGTCAACTTTTTTCGACCGCGAACACCTGCGCGAGATCCTGTAGCAGACCGCCCATCCGCTGGCTTTCGGTCTCGAGGGCGGGCTCGACCCCGTTCTCGCGGATCGCATCGCTCGTCACCGGACCGATCGAGGCAGTGGCGACACTTTCGTTCAGGGCGGCGGCCAGCTCCTCGGCCTGGCCCATCTCGTCCGCCGCGACGAAAAGATTATTCACCGCCGGGGGGCTGGTGAACGTGATGGCGTCGATTCCGCCATCGAGGAGGCGGCCGATAAGTCGGGAGACGGCCCCGGGGTCCTCGGACGGGAGGATCCGGTAGGGGGAGCCGTGAATCAGCCGCACTTCGTAGGGAGCGAGGGCCCGGGGAAGGGCGCTTGGCATCGCTCCGGGCGTTTGGATGAATACCGAGGCGCCGTTCCCCCCGGCTTCGGTTATTACCCCGGCTTCGGTTAGAGACGAGATGACGCCCTCGGTGGTTCCCGGCTCGGCCTGGAAGTCGGGCGGCCGGCCGCCCTCCCTGAGCGCCCGGAGGGCTTTTCTTCCCCGAGAGAGGACCTTGGCGGCCTTGAGGCTCTCAAGATAGGCCCTGGCACAGCCGCCACTTTCGGCGGCATCGAATAGGGCCCGGACACCCACCCCGGTATAGAAAACCGCCCAGTCCACTCCCTCGATAACTTCCTTGGCCAGACGCTCGGCCTCTTGGGCTGAATCCTCGAAGCGAAGGCTCACCGTTGAGGCGATATAGGGCTCTCCTCCCAAGCGGCGAACCAGCTCCGACATCTCGCCGGCGCGCCGCTGGCCAGTGATGGCGATGATGCGGCCGTCAAGACTGGGCAACGAGAATACGCTTTTGATGCGTGGCGGATTGAATTTCCTTTTTTATTTCAATGTGTTGGGAAGGAATCGAGAGTAATTGACCTCCCGCCAGGAACTCCCAGTCACGGCACCTGTCGCAAACCGGGCCGAAGGGGCCTATATGGTCCGTGGGGGAGAATTCACCGCATTCCGTGCATTCGACTGCCTGTAGTTTGCTCATGTCATTGCCCCTGCAAAATAATGATTTTAACCTGACTGGTACGTTCATATATATTGCAAATAAGATACAGTCTGTCAAGTATAAAATTTAATATACATAAGTAAATTATTTATGTATATGCGGGATGTTTCGTTTCTTGCGGGAAAGCGGTTGTGCGATAATTCATGGAGACGCCATGTTATCCAGGATTCAGCCAATTAAAGGGGACATTTCATGAATATCACGATGTGGAATTGCTACGTCTGACCCTACGCATACCGGGCCACGGAGTGGCTCACTCGTCTTCAGGAAAAGAACAAGGATCTCAGCGTGGACTACAAGTCGTTTGTACTTGAGCAGGTGAATTTCGCCAGCGCGCGCGGTGAGGACTGGAAGGCATGGGAAGATAAGCGCATGGCCAGCCGCGACATCCCCTCGCTCGAGGCCTCGAAATGCGCCGCCCTCCAGGGCGAAGGCCAGTTCGCCAAATATCATGTCGTCCTCCACCGGGCGAAGCATCGGGATGGAAAGGACATCACCAACCAGCTCGTCCTCCGGGACGTTGCTATCGAGGTGGGGCTCGACGTGGAGCGCTGGGAGGAGGACATGAAAAACGGCGCGGGCATTCCGCTCCTCGCCGCGGATCACGAAGAGGCCGAGGGCGAATACGGCGTTTTCGGGGTGCCGACCCTGCTCTTCGAGAGCGGCAATCCGGTTTTCGTGAAGCTCGAGGAAGGAGATTGGGAGGGGCAGGACGACGAGGGACTCCTCGATGCCGTCCGCGCCGCCTCGGTCGATCGCCCCTATGTGCTCGAGCTGAAAACGCCCGAGTCCGCGAAGCGGGGCACCGCCGCATCGGTGAAATATAAACAATACGGCGGGAAATAAATCTTTTTTCCGTCCTTAGTAGAGTGGGGAATAATGACGACCGCCGAGGGGCGCCGCCCCGTCGATTTAACGATGGACAAGACCGCCCGCGAGCTTCGGATCGAGTGGGCGGGGGGCGGCAAGAGCGTTTACGGTTTCGATTATCTGGCGGCCATGTGCCCCTGCGCCAACTGCCGTGAGAAGCGGGCCGAGATGGAGAACAATTCGCTCCGCGTCGTATCGGGCGAGCTGGGGCCCGCCGAACTTGGGGACGCTTCGATGGTGGGCCGCTATGCCCTGAGCATCACCTGGCAGGCGGGCTGCGCGGACGGCATCTACTCGTTCGATTACCTCAGGTCCATCGATCCCGGAAACCGGTACGAGGCCGGGGAAGAGGTTTAGGGAGAGACGCGCGTGAAATCCCAGGCGGCAGAGAAAGCTGAAACCGCGAGGGAGGAGCAGGCCGAGGAGCGGGCCAACGCTCCCCGGAGCGAGCCGGAGTATTGTCCGACCTGACTGAGCGGACTCCTCTTCCTTCTGGTTCAGAAGGGTTTCAGGTGGGTCCGGAGGAAACTGGTCAGGGTTTGAGCGGTTGAGACATACCCCTCCGGCCTCCCGGAGGCCGGAGGTTTTTTGTTGCGATGCCGTTTTCCTTTCCATCTTCCAGGGGAGAATCCAAAATGCCCAAGATTAATCTTCAGCCCTCATCGATGCGTGTGCCCTCGCCGCCCTATGTCCCGGGAACGAAGCGGGGACCTTTCGTTTTCACCGCCGGCCAGGTCGGGATGGACGGTGAGGGAAATCTCGTCGGCGAGGGAGACGTTGCCGCCCAGACGCGGCAGGTGCTCCGTAATCTTAAGGCCGTTCTGGAGGAGGGGAGCGCCACCGTCGCCGACGTGATGAAGACGACGGTCTATCTTTCAGATATCGGCGAATTCGCCGGGATGAACGAGGCCTACGCCGAATTTTTTGGAAACGATAAGCCGGCCCGGACGACGGTCCAGGCGGCCCTCGCCAACCCGAAGTTCCTGGTCGAAATCGAGGCGGTGGCGATGATCGAGGGTTAATGTTGACTGCCCTCCCGGCTGGCAGGTCTTTCGGTCGGGTGGGTTTTATAGACGGGCTGGCCCTTACTCGATGGTGAGTTTTTGCAGCCAGGACTGCCCGCCGTAGCGCGCTTCGATCTCCATGTCGCGGAGTATGGTGAAGTAGATCCGGAGGCGGGCGAGGTCTTCCCGGCTGAAGCGGACGGTTCCGCCCTCGCCGACCGGATATGATTTCGAGGCGCGGTTTTTGAGAAAGGTGATGTGCACCTCACCGCCCGCCGGGGCGGCTTTGTCCGGACCGCAGACTTTTCGTTCGGCGGTTCTCCAGTTCCCGGTAATTTGTCGGCCCGTCGGGTGGCGGTTTGTCGCGCTATAGCTTCCGCAGTTCGAGGCGGGGTTGCCGGGGCTTCCGGAAAGGACGTTCCCGAGCTCGGCGAATTTCGTGAGCCCGCAACCCACGCCCTGCGGGACGGCGGCGGCGGCGGACTGCTTCGAGACCTCGACCTCCCGGAAAATCCGCCGTTCCTGCACCGGGCAGAGCGCCACCCTGCGGAGGGCGGCGAGGCCGGGGCCTTTTCCGGCGAGGCGATAGCTCTCAGAGTCCGCCTTGAGCGTCCGGCGGTCGAGGCGGACGACATCGCCCTTCACGGTTTCGACCGACCCGCATCCGGCGGCCAGCGCCAACAGGAGCAGGGGCAGAAACCGAAAAATCCGCGCGTCCTTATGGGGGTGGATGTCGGTCCGGCTCATGGGAATCCTGCCAAGGTGAATTGACGGCGGGTGAACTTTGGTCTTTATCCTAGTCCGCAATCTAGCCGCCGGCAACGCCGGGGTTTTGTGTTGACTGATCCTCGGTGGTGACCGGGCCTGATCCGAAGCGTATGGTGCATAAAGAAATTTTTTGTTGACGCTTTCCGCGTTCGGAGCCTTCCACACTCGGTAAAGGAGATCCCTCTTGGGCCAGACTATCGTGGAAAAAATTCTCTCCGCCCACTCGGGGACCGAGGCCCGCGCTGGCGACCTCGTTGTGGCCAAGATCGACTATCTCATGGCGGGCGACGCCAAGGGTCCCAAGGCGCTGGATATTTTCAAAGAGGCGAATCTACCCTTTCGTCTCGATCCGAAAAAGACCGACATCATTATCGATCATTTTGTGCCGGCGTTCGACGTTCGCTGGGCGAACGACCATGTGAAACTTCGCGAGTTCGCTTCGGAGCGCGGCGTGAACCTGTTCGACGCGGGGTCAGGGGTCTGTCACACCATCGTGACCGAGGAGGGAAGAGTCGGGCCGGGGGATTTGGCCGTGGGCGGCGACAGTCACGTCTGCACCTACGGCGCCTTGAACACCATGGCGGTCGCCGTGGAAAGCGGAGAGACGGCCTCGGTGTTCGCCACCGGCAGGCTTTGGTTCAAGGTGCCGCAAACGATTCGGGTCGATTTCGAGGGGAGCCTCCCCGAGGGTGTGTTCGCCAAGGACCTGGCCCTCTATCTCGCCGAGGAGATCGGCCTGAACGGGGGCAACTACCGCGCCATCGAGTACGGCGGTCCGGCCCTCGCAGCCCTCTCGGTGGAGAGCCGGTTCACCATCGCGAATATGGCGGTGGACACGGGGGCGAAGACGGGGATCATGGAGGCCGATTCGAAAACAATCGAATGGGCAAGGGCCGCGGGGCGCGAGGGAACTCCCGTCTCACCGGACCCGGACGTCGCCTACGACCGCACCATCCGCCTCGCTGTCACCTCGCTGGAACCGGCGATAGCGGCCCCCACCCCCACGACCGACAACGTGTTCCCGGTGGGGGAATTCACCGGACTCCCGGTGCACCAGGTCTATGTGGGCACCTGCACGAACGGCCGCCTCGAGGACATCGAAATCGCTGCGCGCATTTTGCGCGGCAGAAAAATCGCCCCCGGGGTCCGGTTTTATATCGCTCCCGCCAGCCGGCGGGTCCAGGACTCGGCGGAGCGGAGCGGGGCGATCCGCGCCCTCAACGAGGCGGGGGCCGTCCTCCTCCCTCCCTCGTGCGGCCCCTGCGTATCGATGACGGGAAATGGCATCGTGGGCGACGGTGAGCGCGTCGTCTCCACGGCGAACCGGAATTTTCCCGGCCGCCTGGGGAGCAGGAAGGCGGAAATCTATCTGGGCTCGCCCGCGACGGCGGCGGCCAGCGCCCTTGCGGGCCGGATCGCCGACCCGCGCGAAATCCTGGCCGAGATGGCGGGAGCGGCGCAATGATTTTGGCGGGAAGGGCGTTCCGCTTCGGGGACAACGTGAGCACCGACGTTCATCTTTCGGTCAAGTACCGCCCGCCCAACACGACGCTGACGGACCTCACGAGGGACGCCTTCAAGGATATCGATCCGGCGTTTTCGGCCTCGGTGCGGCGGGGCGACCTGGTGGTGGCGGGGGAGAATTTCGGTCTCGTCAGCAGTCGCGCCGACGCCGCGGTCGTCCTTCGGGAGCTGGGCGTCAGTTGCGTTCTGGCGAAGAGTTTCGGCCACATGTTCTACCGAAACGCCATCAACATGGGGCTTCCGGTCATTGAGTGCGACACAGGCTCGATTTCGGCGGGCGATGAGGTGGAGGTGGACCCGGGGGCGGGCGTCGCTCAAACCGGGGGCGTGGAGATTCGCTTCTCCCCCTATCCCCCTTCGCTCCTGAACATAATCGCCGCCGGGGGGCTGATCCCCTTTCTTCAAAAAGAAGGCGACTACCCCCCCTAATCCTTTTGTCCCAAGGCGGCTTCGAGCACCTCCATCGGCAGTCCGTTCTCCCGGTAGCCGTGTCTTAGGGTGGCGGCGTACTCGGGCGAGGGCCGCGCTTCCTGGATCGGGCCGACCATCATGTAGATAAGCGCCTCTTCGTTGCCGATATCGGATTCCACCGAAATCTTCTCGCGGCCGTAAATATCGGGGTAGTCCTCGTAGCTGTCGAGGGTGTCGATGTCTCGTTCGATGAGGAGATAGAGCACGCCTGGTACCTGGGCGCCCGCTTCGGGCACGACGGTAGCCCAGCCGTGGGCGCTGGATATTTTTTGGGGAAGTGCGATTCGAAGGGCGTGGCCCATCAGACGGGCGAGCCGGAGCGGACGGCTGCGGGGGCATCTGAGGCGCATTCCGTCGTGGTGAAGGTTCGCGCCGTAGGCGAAATAGAGAATCAGGCGTTCAGGTGGCTCGGCCGAGATCCTCACCCTCCTCATCGTCCCACCCTTCCTTGTCGGGCTCGGCCTCCTCGCCCCCGCCGAAGGCGATGAGCAGCTTGGCCGGCTTGCTGCCCACCGGTGCGGCGGAGTGGATCGCTCCCTCGCGGATGGTGATAACCTCGCCCTTCTCGATCAGGACGAGTTCCTCCTCCACGTTGAATTGCATCCGCCCTTTGAGGACGATGAGCTTCTCCTCCTCGTCGTGGGTGTGGTAGGGAACCATCGCGTCCTTGGGCTGCTCGACCTCGAAGATGCGGAAGTCGCGCTCGGCCAGCGCGGAGACGATTTCGTCCTGCACGGGCTCGCAACTGAAGGCCTTGGTCACTTCTTCGACGGTGTAGAATGGCTTCGGCATTTTCGGGTTCCCCGTAAAATCTAGGCGCTGAGAAGTTCTTTGACGATTTGGCTGATTCGGGCGCCGGTCGCCTGACCGGCAAGCTGTTTCGATAAAACGCCCATTACCTTGCCCATCTCTTTGATGGAGGCGGCCCCCGTCTCCTCGATGGCGGCTTTGGCGGCTAGTCGGACGGCATCGTCATCCATCTGGGCGGGAAGATAGCCCTGGACCACGAGAATTTCCGCGCGCTCCTTGGCGGCGAGTTCGGAGCGCTCACCCTTGTCGAACTGCTCGGCCGCCTCCTCACGTTTTTTTATCATGCTTTGGAGGAGTTTGAGAATATCCTCCTCGGAAGTTTCGTCGCCCTTTTCCTTGTCCTTGTTCAGGATCTCGGAGCGCATCAGCCGAATCGTCGAGAGGCGGTCGGCCGCCTTCTCGCGCATGGCCGTTTTCATATCCTCAGCCAACTGTTCGCGGATGTCGGGCATGTTTATTTCCTCAAATCCCGGAAGACCCCGAAACCCTGGCCTTTTCCCGGTGAAGAAGCCAGAAAAGGGCCGCTCCGGCTCCCAGCGCGTCCGCCGCCGCGTCCGCCCAGGAGGCGTGCCGACCTGGAACGAACGATTGATGAAATTCATCGAGAACGCCGTTAACCGCGACGAACAGGAACAGAACGGCGGCCACCCTCAACTCCGGGTGGCGGGGGGCTGTCTCGCGAAGCGGGCGCCAAAAGACTAGCGCCAGGGCCCCAAACTCGCAGAGGTGGACGAGTTTGTCCACCCCCGCGAGGGGGATGAAGCCGGTCGGCCCGGGGGCGAAGGACGAGGTGATGTGAACCAGTCCGAGATAGACGAGTGCGAGCGCCCAGCGCCGGCCCGGGGACAACAATCCGGCGTCAGGGGAGGGAGGCAATGGCCTCGATTTCCACCGGAAAATCGGGCTCGGAGAGGCTCGATATCACCAGAAACGTATTGGCGGGCGGGTCGGTCTCGAAAAATTCCTTCCGCATGGCGGAATCTCCCTGAGTGCATAACAGCCGGGGGCGGATGAAGGGCGGGGGCGGCCCTAGTATTCCAGCTTCGCCTCGTCCAGGTTTCCGACGACGGTGAGGACAGCCTCGTCGAGGCGAATGTGTTTTTTCGCCGCCTCATGCACCTGCTCTTTCGTCACCGCGCGGATGAGGTCGAGATACTCGTCCGCGTAGCCGGGGCCGAAGCCGAGGCGCTCGACGGCGAGGATGTATTCGGCGATGCGCGAGGAGGACTGAAAACGAGTGGCGAAATTCCCGGTGATGAAGGCCTTCGCCTCGGAGAGCTCGCGGTCACTCACCCCTTCGTCCTGCATCTTTCGGATTTCGACGATCGATTCGGCGATGGCCTGATTGGCGCTGGCATTCTTCGTCTGAAGCGAAAGGCGCCAGTGCCCCGTGTCCATCCCGGCGGCGAAGTAGCAATAGGCCGAGTAGACGAGGCCTTTTTCCTCGCGGATGTTTCTCGTGATCCGGCTTTCGAAGCTCCCTCCGCCGAGGATGTAGTTCATCACGCGAGCGGCGTAGAAGTCCTTATGGCGCCGGGAGATGGATCGGTTCCCGAGCAGGACGGTCGCCTGCTTGAAGGGCCGGTCGATCTTGATGATGGCCATCTTGTCCTTGGCCTCGCCCGATCCGGCGGGCTCCGCCGGGGAGGGCCCCGGCCGCGACCGCCACCCTCCGAAATGACCCATGACGATCCCCCGGGCCCGGGCGAGTGAGATGTCGCCCACGAAAATGAAGATCGCACCCTTCATCCCGTAGCGCTGCCGGTGGAATTTAAGCAGATCTCTTCTTCTGATTTTTTTGATGGTCTCGGGAGTGCCCTCCACTTGCCGCCCGTAGGGATGGGAGCCGAAGAGGCGGCCGCGGAAGGCGCGGTCGGCGAGATGGCCCGGCCTGTCTTTCTTGCGCTGAAGGCCGCCCAGCGTTCTGGTCTTCATCTTCCCCAACTCTTTTCGAGGAAAGGTCGGTCTTCTGAGGATGTCGGCGAGAAGATCCATACCCCGCTCGAGGTCCCGGGTGAGCAGGCGGATCGAGGCGGTCGAGAAATCGCGGCCCGCGCTCGCCCCCGCCCCGCCGCCGGTCCGGTCGTTTAGTTTCTCGATGGTCGAGGCGTTCCGCCTCCGGGTCCCCCTGGTGAGCATACCGGCCGTCAGGCTGGCCAGGCCCTGCTTGTCCAGAGGCTCGTAGCGCGTCCCGCCCGGAAAGGAAACCCGTATGGTGACGATCGGGAGCTCGTGCGACTCCTTGACGAGAAGGACGGCTCCGCCCGGAAGCTCCTCGCGGTCGTAGGTGAGGACCGCCGCCGAGGCGGGAAGAGAGACGGCGAGGCTGATTACGATCGCGCCCGCGGCGAGGAAAATCGATCGCAGGGGATTCACCGGCTTCCTCCGTGAGTCTGTCCGCCCTTGGCGTTCTTGGGCCGGGGCTGTTTTTTGTCGAGCGGAATCGGGACGAGCGTCGCCGTCGTCCGGTTTTGGGCGCGGAGAAATTTTTTCGCGACCCGGACGATGTCCGCCGAGGTGACCTTGGCGAGGGAGGGCAGGTAGCCGTTCACCAGCTGCCAGTCGCCCGCGATCATCGCCCGCCCGAGCTGCATGGCGCGGTAAAAGTGGCTGTCCATCGAGAAGATGGTCTGGGCCTCGATGCTGCGCAGGTTGCGCTCGAGCTCCTCCTTGGAGACGCCTTTGCGGATGAGGCGGTCCACCTCGTCGAGGATGGTTTTTTCGACGTCGATTGCTTCCTTGCCCGGAGCCGGTTGCCCGTAGAGGTAGAAAAGCATCGGGTCGAGGGATACGTAGGTGTAGTCGGCGCCGGCTCCGAGGGCGATGGCGTCCTTTCGGACGAGGCGCTGATAGAGGCGGCTCGTCTCGCCGCCGCCCAGGATGTTTTCGAGCATGATGAGCGCCGGGCCGTCATCGTGCTTCCAGTTCGGCGCATGGTGGGCCATGGCGACGTAGGGAAGCTGCGCCTCCTTCCGGACGACCAGCCGGCGCGAGGTCGTCTGTTCGGGCTCCGTCATCCGGGGCCTGCCCTCGAAGGGGAGCGAGGGAATCGGACCGAAGTGCTTCTCGAGCAGCCGGATGGCCTCGCTCACATCGAAATCCCCTACGATGACGGCGGTCGCGTTGTTCGGGGTGTAGTATCGCTTGTAGAAGGCTTCGAGGTCCTCGAGCGAGTAGCCGTCGATGTCCTCCGCCCATCCGATGATGGGATTGCGGTAGGCGTGTTTCGTGTAGGAGGCGGCCCTGAGTTTCTCGAACAGCGCGCCGGTGGGGCTGTCCTCGGTGCGCGAGCGGCGCTCCTCCATGACGACCTTCTGCTCGGGGGTGAGTTCCTCTTGCTTGAGTACGAGGTTCACCATGCGGTCGGCCTCGAGTTCCATCACCAGGCCGAGGCGGTCCGAAGCGATGCGCTCGAAATAGGCCGTGTAGTCGAAGCTCGTGAAGGCGTTGTGGGAGCCCCCGTTTCGCATGACGATGTTACTAAATTCCTTTGGGCCGTATTTTTCGGTCCCCCGGAACATCATGTGCTCAAGCATATGGGCGACCCCGGTCTTGCCCTTGGGCTCGTCGCGGCTGCCCACGCCGTACCAGACCTGAAAAACGATCGAGGGCGCCCTCCGGTCCTGGAGCATGAGGGCCCGCATCCCGTTCGAGAGGCGGTGTTCGGCCACCCTCCAGGGCACCTGAAGAAGGCCGGAGGAGTCCACCGTGCCTCCCGGAATTTCGCCCCCGCCCACCGCAATCGAGACAGGATAGGCGGCCAGCAGGGCGGCGATGAGCGTCAGGGCGATTCGTCGCATGAGTTATCCTTCGTTTTGAAGTGACGGCATTCGGTATAACGGCGGCGGGGCGGATTTTCATCCCGTTTATTTTTCGTAAAAACAACTATGCGTTAAAAATGGCTATGCGAAAAAAACGGCTACCGCGGAGCCCGGGATTCCACTCCCAGTCGCCGAAGTTTGAATTAAGCTCCCAAAACGGATTATGCCCCCGAAGCTAGGATTATGCCGTTAGCCCCACTTTTTCCAAAACCTCGGGGTTGGCAATGTCCGAGGGGAGCCGCCCGGCCATATAATCGACCACCGCCCGGACGCCGTGGCTGAGGCAGTTCTCGCAGGCGTCCTCGGCCACCCCGCCCGCGTGGGGTGTCACGATGACATTATCGAGGCTGAACAGGGGGTGTGAGATATCGGGGGGCTCTTGGGGGAATACGTCGATTCCGGCCCCGCGGATTTGTCCCGAGGCCAGTGCATCGGCCAGGGCGTCGATGTCCACCACCGGGCCGCGCGCGATGTTGATCAAAAACGCGCCCGGCTTCATGAGCTTGAGCAGATCGCGGCTGACCATTCCCCGTGTCTCGGGGGTCAGGGGAACGTGACACGAAAGAAAATCGGCCCGGCCCGCTATCTCCTCGAGCGAGTGGAAATAAACGCCCACCTCGGCGGCGAAGCGCTCGTCCGGCACGATGTCGCAGGCGATGATCTCCATGCCGAAGGCCGAGGCGCGAAGGGCGACCTGTTTTCCGACGTTCCCGAGCCCGAGGATGCCCAGCGTTTTCCCCTTGAGGGGAGTCGAGGGAGTCCGGAGCGCGGCCCATTCGCCCTCGCGGAGGGCTTGGTCCTTCCAGGGGATTTTCCTTGCGATGCCGAGCATCAGGCCGAAGGTGTGCTCCGCCACCGAGTCGCGGTTCTGGCCCGCGGCGTGGGTGACGACGATGCCGTTCTCGGCGGCGGCGGCGAGGTCGATGGTGTTCAGCCCCACACCGGTCCGGGAGATGATCTTGAGGTCGGGGGCGGAGGCGAGCACGCGGGCCGTGTAGGTGTCGTTGCTCGGCAAGGTGGCCACGACGCCCGGAAGCCCCGCGAGCAATTCCTCCTCATCCAGATGAATGCCCGAGGTTTCGATCCTGATCTCAAGGCCCGCTTTCTCTTCGAGCGGGCGGAGGATGCGCATCGGGTCATCGAGCATGCCGAGCCATGTCGTAGTGATCCACGCAACGCCGTTCGCCACTGGGTATCTCCCTAAAATAAATTCGCTGAAATGATGGACTCCGTGCCGGGTGCGGCTTCGCGCCGAGAATGGCTCCGTTTCACCGAGGATGCCACAGACCCCCGGAGATCGCTATCCGGGCGGCCTAGAGAAGACGGAGGATAGCGGCCCGCTTTTCGTCGCACCAGATCGTTTCGAATCCGAAGGCGCCGCAGATCCACTCGATTGTCTCCCGCCGGTAGAAACAAAGATGGGTGAAGTCCCGCCGGTAGTGCCAGTTCGCCCGAAAGACCTCTTCGCTCCAGAAGGCCGTCATCAGCCCGAGCAACCCCCCCGGCCGGAGCAGGGCGCGGATGCGCTCGATTTCGCGGCGAGGGCGGCGAAAGTGCTCGAAGGTTTCGGTCGAGACGATGAAATCGAAGGGCCCCTCGGGCGGCTCGGAAAAGTAGTGGGGATCGTAGGGGCGGATCTTGAATCCTCTTTGCCCGAGGAGGCGGCATAGGACGGGCTCGGGTCCGCAGCCGTAGTCGAGGCCACTGGCCCCGGCAGCAAGCCGGTCGGCGAGGGGAGCGGCGATCGTCTC
>PVBE010433325.1_pt1 | contig 15305 bp, 10 predicted proteins | sample 1631181 | NCBI WGS metagenome assembly PVBE01 (sample SAMN08397723, study PRJNA350692) | Marine metagenome, whole genome shotgun sequencing project. | isolation source: water | place: Pacific Ocean | collected 2012-04 | reverse complement strand
GTCTTCACCGTGGGCGTGTGGCTGATGTCGGCGGGGGAGTTCAGGAGCGATCCGTTCGCCCTGTGGACGGTCGCCATCCTCTTCGCCGCCGTCCTCGGACAGCTCATCCAGTTCGGTCGACGGCGCACGCTCATCGCCCTCATCCGGGAGTCCCGGGAGGCGGCGGATGCCCGCGACGCGGCGCTGCTCGCGGTCCAGGCGAGGGGCGAGTTCCTGGCGACCATGAGCCACGAGATCCGCACGCCGATGAACGGCGTGATCGGGATGACCGGCCTGCTGCTGGATACCGAGCTCAACGCCGAGCAGCGCGAGGTCGCCCAGACGGTGCGCAGCTCCGCCGACGTGCTCCTGGCCCTCATCAACAACATCCTGGACTTCTCGAAGTTCGAGGCCGGCGAGTTTGGCCTGGAAGAGGTCTCCTTTTCGGCGCGCGCCAGCGTCGAGGAGTGCCTGGACCTGGTGAGCGGCAAGGCCCATGAGCGCAACGTGGAGCTGGTCGGCAGTGTCGATCCGGCCGTGCCGGCCAAGCTGGGCGGAGACGTCGGGCGCCTGCGCCAGGTGCTGCTGAACCTGCTGTCCAATGCCGTGAAGTTCACCGAGAACGGCTCGGTGGTGGTGCGGGTCAAGGTGGTCGAAGACCTCGATGAAGGCTGCATCCTTCGCTTCGACGTCCGGGACACCGGCATCGGCATCGCGCCCGAGGCGATCGAGGGGCTGTTCGACCCGTTCGTCCAAGCGGATCGGTCGACGACCCGAAAGTACGGCGGCACGGGCCTCGGCTTGGCGATCTGCGAGCGGATCGTCGAGCGCATGGGCGGTGAGATCGGCGTGTCGAGCGACCAGGGCAAGGGCAGCACCTTCTGGTTCACCGCCCCGTTCGTCCGGCGGGCGACGACGTCGATGCCCATGCCCGAGGGCGGGCTGGCCGGCGTGCGGACGGCGATGGTGACCGCCCACAAGGAGACCGGCGAAGCCCTCGCAGAGCGGCTGCGCGGCTGGGGCGCCTCGGTCAGCGCGTTCCCCAGCGCCGACGGCTTCGTGGAGATGCTGTCGGCCGCCGAGGCGGGGGGGCTCGGGTTCAGCGTGGCCTTCATCGATGCCCGCATGCCGGGCCAGTCGGGCATGGCTCTGGTCAAGCGGCTGCGGGCCGAACCCGCGCTGCGCACGCTCCCCGTGGTGCTGCTTTCGGCCAAGGCGGACCGGGCGTCATCGACTTACCAGCTGCCCCTCGGTCCCACCTGCCGGCTAAGCAAGCCGATCCGGGAGGACCGCCTGGCCCAGGCGCTCGAGGACGCGATCGGTCTCGGGGATCGGATGGCCGCCCGAAAGCGCGCCGCGACGCCGAAGCCCCAGCTTGTTGCGAGCGCGCTGCGGTCGCCCAACGCCCGCGGCCTGAGGGTCCTGGTCGTGGAGGACAACCCCGTCAACCAGGCGGTGGCCCGCAAGAGCCTCGAGAAGCTCGGGCTGGTCGTGGACGTCGCCGGCAATGGCGAGGAGGCGCTGGACTGTTACGCGGTCGCGCCCCACGGCTTCATCTTCATGGACTGCCAGATGCCCGTCATGGACGGGTTCCAGGCGACGGAAGAGATTCGCCAGCTCGAGACCAACCGGCGGCTGCCGCGGGTGCCTATCGTGGCCCTGACCGCCAACACCTCCCCTGCGGACCAGGCCCACTGCAAGTCGGTGGGGATGGACGACTTCCTGGGCAAGCCGATCACGCCGGCGCAGATCGCCGACATGGTCCGTCGCTGGTGCCCGGACGCTCTGAAGAAGGCGGCCTAGCGGGCCCGGGATCTAGACTCTTTGAAGTCCCGTCGGCATGGTGGCGGCCATGCGCACGCTTCATCTCCCGCTCTCCCTGTTCCTCTCCATCTTCCTGGTGCACTGCGGCTCGGATACGACGACGGTCGGGGGTGAGGGTGTCATCACGCCCTCCGGCGAGGGCGAAGGCGAGGCGGGGGGTGGCGACGGCGACGACGGGGATCCCGCTGGCGGCGGCGAGGGTGAGGGCGAGGCGGACGATAGCGGCGGCGAAGGCGAGGGCGAGGCGGACGATGGCGGCGGCGCAGGCGAAGGCGAGCCCGGCGGCGACGACGGCGGGGGCGAGGGTGAGGGTGAGGGCGAGGGTGAGGACCCCGGCGACGCCGGCGGCGAGGGCGAAGGCGAGGTGGACGATCCCGGCGGCGAGGGCGAAGGCGAGGGCGAGGTGGATCCGGGGCCCCAGGCCTGCGGTTCGCGCGGCCTGGACCCCTGCCCGGATCATCAATTCTGCAACTGGGCGCCCGACGCCGACTGCGGGCGGGCCGACCGCCCCGGGGTCTGCGAGGACATCCCGCTGCGCTGCGAGAAGGACTGCCCCCGCGTGTGCGGCTGCGATGGCAGCACCTACTGCAACGACTGCCTCGCGGCGGCCGCGGGGATGTCGGTGGACCACGCAGGGGCTTGCGAGGGCGAGCCGGAGCCCCAGGTCTGCGGGACCCGGGGCGCCGGCCCCTGCCCGGACGGGTCGTACTGCGACCATCCCATCGAGGCCAACTGTGGCCGGGCGGATGCCCCCGGCGTGTGCCGGGTCATTCCCGTGGCCTGTCAGCGGGACTGCCCGCAGGTCTGCGGCTGTGACGGCGTCACGTACTGCAACGCCTGCATCGCCGCCCAGCGGGGCCAGATCGGTCTCGACTCGGTGGGGCCGTGCCGAGACGAGGACATCCCGGAGCGCTGCGGCGGCATCCAGGGCCTGGTCTGCGAGAACGAGGGCGACTACTGCCACATGGAGCCTGGTGAGTGCCGGATCGCGGACGGCCAGGGGGCCTGCAGGGTCCGGCCCCGTGCCTGCCAGCGCGACTGTCCCGGCGTGTGCGGCTGTGACAGCCAGTTCTACTGCAACGAGTGCGCGGCCAACACCGCGGGCGTGAACGTCCTGCACCGCGGCCCGTGCCGCCGGCCGAACGAGGACCCCCGGGACGACGGCGACGAGGAAGAGCGCTAGGGTCCCTTCGGGGAAGAAGGGTAGTCCTGCGGGTCCGCCGACGGCTGGCCCGCGGGCGGCCAGGGACGGGCCGGGATCTTCATCAGCCGCTCCCGCAACGCGTAGGTCGCCTCTTCGCAGGCCTGCACCCGCTGAACCCCGACGTACGCGCCCGCCCCGAAGGCGGCCGCGGCGACTCCGAACAGCGCCAATGCAAACCTCGAAGGCCGGGGATCCGCCTTCCCCTTGGCTAGGAGAACAGCGCCAGCAGCAGCGCCACGCCGTAGCCCGTCGCTCGCTCGTGGGTGGTGGCCGGGCCTGCGATGTCCACGTGCAGCCAAGGGCCGGTCCACGGGGTCATGTGGTTGGCCACGAACTGGGCGGCGCACGACGACTGGGCGTTGGCCCGGTCGGCGACGGAGTTCTTCATGTCCGCGACCTTGCTCTTGAACTCCTTGCGGAAGAACTCGGGGCAGTAAGGCAGCGGGTGCGCCAGGTCGCCGGACAGGCGGCCGGCGGCCAGGGCTCTTGCCTCGAGGCCGGCGTCGTTGCAGACGATGGCGGCGTGGCGGCGGCCGGTGGCGGTGAGCTGGGCGCCGGTGAGGGTGGCGAGATCGACGACCACCTTCGGGTCCAGGCGGCGCACCGCCCAGGCGACGCCGTCGCCGAGGACCAGGCGGCCCTCTGCGTCGGTGTTGTTCACCTCGACCGTCTTGCCCGAGTACAGCTTGATCACGTCGTCCGGGCGGAACGAGGTGGGGCCGACGGCGTTCTCAGCGAGGCAGAGCACGGCGTGCAGCGGGCCTCGCTTCTTCGAGTCCCAGCCCCCGCGTGCGGCGGCCCGGAAGGCCCCCAGGACTGCGGCGGCGCCTGCCATGTCGCCCTTCATGCCCGGCATGCCGGACTTGGTCTTGAGCGACAGCCCGCCGGTGTCGTAGACGATGCCCTTGCCGACCCAGACGACCGCCTCGCCGAGCTTCGAGGCGGCACCCTTCTTCGCGCCGCTGCCTGACAGCTTTCGGTCCCGGGGCAGCGGCTTGCCGCCGAGGGACAGGGTGACCAGCGCCGGCGGGGCCACCGCGGCCTTCCCAACCCCCCACAGGCCGCCGAACCCCTTCTTGTGCAGGTTTGCGCCCCGCACGACATGAATCTCGGCCCCGGTCTCCTCCGCCACCTCGCGGGCCGCGGCGAGCAGGGCGTCGGTGTCGACCTCGGAAGTCGGCGCGTCCACCAGGGCGCTGGCGAACCGCACGCCGTCGAGCGCCAGCTGCGCCCGCTTGCGCTGCGCAGGCTTGGCCACCGCGCCGTCGGGGCCGACCAACAGCAGCCGCACCTGACGGGCCTTGGGCTTCTTGGCGCCGGCCTTGGCGCTCTTGAGCGAGAACTCGGGGTAGGCCCGCGCAACGGCGCAGGCGGTGGCCAGCGCATCCTCCGGGCGCTCCATCGCCGCGATGATCTCGAGCACGCCTTTGCGGGGCGCGTGCCCCCGGACCACGTTGGACACGGCGTGCGGGCGCGCCGTGCAGTTGTGCCTCGAGCACGCAGACGGCAGCGCGCCCACGGAGACCTGGTGCGCCGTCTTGCCTTCAACCCAGGTGCAGGTCCCAGCCCCGTTGTCGCCAGGGACCACCCTGCCGACCATGGCCTCCCAGACTCCGGCGACCCCGGCGGGAAGCAGCGCCCGCACGTCGTCCTCCAACAGCCGGCGCTTGGTGCCGATCACCAAGGTCCCCGCTGCCTGCTTCGGCCTCTGCGAGGCCCCAATCACTCGGATGTTCACGGCCATGGCGCCGGAGTCTACCCCGGCCGCCGGATCATCCACGTGCGGTGGAACGGCCGCGCCCCCTGCCGGAAGTCCTCCGGGACCGTGCGCGACGTGATCTCGGAGATCTCCAGCCCGGCGAGCAGCGGGGCGTCGGCCTGCATCTGAAACCCGCGGGCGTGGGAGCTGAAGTACAGCTCACCGCCCGGGTTGAGCAGGCGGAGCACGGCGGAGATGAGCCGAGGGTGGTCCGGACCCACCTCGAAGTCCCAGCGCATGCTCTTGCTGTTGCTGAACGTGGGCGGATCCACCCAGGCGACGTCCCACCGGCGGCGCCACTGCCTGGCCTCGTCCAGCCAGGCCAGGCAGTCCGTCTGGATGAGCTCGTGGGACCGGCCGCTCTTGATGCCGTTGAGCCGCAGGTTGCGGTCGGTGCGATCGACGTATGCAGCCGACAGGTCCACGCTCGTCGTCCGTCGGGCGCCGCCGGTCGCGGCGTACACGGTCGCGGCGCCGGTGTAGCAGAACAGGTTGAGGAACCGGCCCCCCAGCGCCACCGTGCGCTCGGCCAGCAGGGCCCGCGTGCGGCGGTGGTCCAGGAACAGCCCCGTGTCGAGCCGATCGGTGAACTCGACGAGGAACCGCCTGCCTCCCTCGCCCACCTCGTGAAGCTGGCCGGTCTCGCTGAGCTGTCCGTACTGCGCCGCGCCCCGCTGACGGCGGCGGACCTTCAGGAACACGTCGGCGGCGTCCACGCCGAGCACCCCGGGCACGGCGTCCAGCACCTCCCGGAGCCGGGCGCGGGCCTTGGCGGCGGGGATGTCCTTGGGCGCGGCGTACTCCTGGACATGGACCCAGCGCTCGTAGCGATCCACGGCCACGGCGTAGTCGGGTAGATCCCGGTCGTACACCCGGTAGCAGGTCACCCCTTCGCGGCCCGCCCACTTGGCCAGGTGCTTGGCCCGCTTGGCCAGGCGGCGCCCGAACGGGGACCGCTCGGCGGCCTGGGCCGACCCCGCGCCCACCGGCGCTCCGCCGGGCACACCGGCGCCCTCCGCCACCTTGGGCGCGGTGAGTGGGAAGCTCAGCAGCCGACACTCGATGGGGCCGTTCCAAACGGGCAACCGTCGCTCCGGCTTGAGCCCGATGAGGCCGGCGAGGGTCCGGTCCCCGGCCAGCACGTGGGCCCGCCAGCCGCCGAACCGCTGCTTGAGCGCGTCCCCCAGCCGGCCGTACAGGATCTCCAGCGCCCGCTCCTCGCCCAACCGATGGCCGTACGGCGGGTTGACCACCACCAGCCCCGGCCCCTCGCCCACAGGCCCCGCGTCGTCCAGCGCCCGTCGCTCGAGGGTGATCCAGTCGTCCACCCCGGCGCGCTCCGCCGACTCACGGGCCTGGGCGACCGCGCGGGCGTCCCCGTCGAAGCCGACGATGACCGGCCGATCCGCCAGCGCCCGCCTGTCTGCCCGCGCCTTCGCCGCGGCGAGCCGGGCCGCCCACAGCTCCGGGTCGTGGCCGTTCCAGGCGAGGAACCCCCAGCGCCCCTTGCGGAGCAGCCCCGGGGCGATCTGCGCGGCCATGAGCGCCGCCTCGACGGGCACCGTGCCCGACCCGCACATGGGGTCCAGGAGCGGACGGCCCTGCGCCGCGGCCTCGTGCCAGCCTGCGAGCAGCAGGATCGAGGCCGCCAGGTTCTCCTTGAGCGGCGCCACGACCCGGCCCGGCCGGTACCCCCGGCGGTGCAGGCTCTCCCCGGACAGATCGAACGACAGCGCCACGCGCCCCGCGCGCAGGTGCGCGACGATGCGGACGTCCGGGTCCTCCCGATCGATGCTGGGCCGGCCCCCCGTATCCGCCCGGAAGCGGTCGCAGATGCCGTCCTTGACGACCTGGGCGCCGTAGGTCGTCCGACGGAATGCGTCCGACCGCCCCGAGAACTTCACCGACATCGTGCAGGCGGAGTCGAACCACTGGCCCCACGCGATCGAGCGCACGCCCTCGAGCAGCTCCTCGGCGTCACCGGCCGCCGCCTCGCCGACGGGGAGCAGCACCCGCTGGGCGGTGCGGCTGCGCAGGTTGAGGTCGTACGCGACCGCCAAGTCGGCCTGCACGGTGACGTGGGACCGGCCGGGAGTCACCTCGGTGGCGCCCAGGCGCGCCGCCTCCTCGGCGACCACCTCCTCGAGCCCCCGGGGGGCGATGAGGGTGAGGTTCACCCCTGCGTTTGGGACAGCGGCAGGCGGACGACGAAGGTCGCCCCGGCGTCGACGTCGGACTCCACGGCGATGCTGCCGCGGTGCCGCTCGGCGATCTTTCGGCACAGCGCCAGCCCGATGCCCGTGCCCGGGTACTCCTCGGGCCCGTGCAGCTCGCCGCTCGCCAGGACCGCCCGGTCCTTCGCAGTAAAGAAGTCCGCCTCCTCGGCGGGGAAGAAGTCGTAGTCGTTCTTGCCGTACATCTGGGTCCGGGGGATGCCCAGCAGCTCCTCGCCCGCCTTGTTGAAGCGAACGAACCGCAGCTCCTGGGCGTCCTTGACGAAGATCATGTGCGGGATGTTCTCGATGATCGCCTCGAGGAAGGAGGCGCTGTGTTCGAGGGTGTCGTGGGCCGGCGTGGGCCGGGTGGGATCGTCGGTCATCGCGAGTGCCCTCCGGAGGGGTCGGCTAGCTGCCGCAGACGTTAGCCCATGCGGCCCCATCCTGGTCGGCTCGGAAGTAGTTCTGCGGCGAACACACGCCATACAGACCGTTGGAGTCCCAGTTGTCGCCGTTGCCCGAGTCGCCGTTGCACCCGCCCTGTCCCCCGCTGACGCAGTTGCGCTGGTCCCGGCTGTAGGAGCCGAACGCCCGCGAACCAGCGAAGTGCTGATTGACGAAGTCGTACGACGTGTACGACCCGTTACCCCCGCAGCCCTCGTTGGAGAAGCCGGGCTGCCAGTGGTCGCCGCACATCAGCCGATAGCCGTGACCAATGGACTCGCAGTCCGCGTGGGCGTCGCGGCAGAGCCCCGCTGCGTTGGTGTAGCAGAGGGTGATCCCGCCCTGGATCATCGTCTCCCAGCCGATGGAGTCGCAGTCCGGCCCGCAGTCTCCCTGGCCGTCGTCCTCGTCCTCCTCGCCGTCGCAGTCGTTGTCGAGCCCGTCGCACTCCTCGTCGGAGGGCTGCACGTTCTGGTCGCAGAGCACCACGCCATTGATGCAGGCGCTGGTGCCGAGCTGGCAGACGCCCACCAGCCCGGTGTCGCAGCCGCCGACGATGTGGGTCTCGTCGAACTCCCCATCGCAGTCGTTGTCCAGGCCGTCGCAGTCGTCGATCTCGCGGTCCGGCCAGACCGATGGGTCGTCCGGGCCGCAGTCGTCCTCGTTCAACGAGTTGTCGCCATCCCGATCGTCGTCGCAGAGGTCGCCGATGCCGTCCCGGTCCAGATCCTCCTGCTCGAGGTTCTCGTCGAAGGGGCAGTTGTCGCAGGCGTCCGCGATGCCGTCGCCGTCTTCGTCGCCGTTGGCCTCGCCCGGGTCATCAGGGCAGGGGTCACAGAAGTCGCCTAGCCCGTCGTCGTCGAGATCATCCTGGTCCTCGTTGGGGACGTCGGGGCAGTTGTCGCGGACGTTGGACCAGCGATCTCCGTCGCGATCGTCGTCGCAGACATCTCCCCGCCCGTCGTCGTCGAGATCCGTCTGGGGGGCGTTGGCGACCAGCGGGCAGTTGTCGAGGTGATCGAGGACCTGATCGCCGTCGTCATCGTCGTCGCATGCGTCGCCCAGCCCGTCCTGGTCGAGGTCTCGCTGGTCGGCGTCGGGCACCTGCGGGCAGCCGTCTTCGTCGTCCGCGACCCGGTCGCCGTCGTCGTCGGGATCGCAGGCGTCGCCATCGCCATCCAGATCGGTGTCGTCCTGCTCCGGGTTGTCGGTGAAGGGGCAGTTGTCGGTGGCGTTGACCACCTCATCGCCGTCGAAGTCGTCGCCGGCACCCACCCCACCGTCTCCGCCGTCCTGCCCGTCCTGCCCGTCCTGCCCGTCCCGGCCATCCTCCCCATCCCGTCCGTCGCGGCCATCCTGTCCGTCATCGCCATCGCGGCCGTCCCGGCCGTCTCGACCGCCGGCGCCTCGCAGGAGCTCCCGGCAGTCGGCCAGGTCCACGTCGCCGTCCCCGTCCTCGTCCGGCACGTCCGCCAACGGCCCCGGGCAGATGGCGAACCACACGCAGTCCCAGGAGTCGACGTCGCCATCCCCGTCCTGATCCTCGAGCCCGGCGTAGCAGTCCTCCCCGTCGCGGCCGGCCCCGCCGTCCTGCCCGTCCTGGCCGTCCTGGCCGTCCGTGCCAAGAGGTCCCTGCGGTCCGGCGGGGCCTTCTGCGCCGGCGGCCCCCTCCGGGCCGACGTCCCCCTGGACCCCGGCCGCGCCGTCCACGCCGTCGCGGCCAGCGGCCTCGCCTTCGCCCTCTGACGACGGCCCATCTCCGGCGCGCTGGTCACCCGGCTGGGCGGTGCAGCCACCGAGGATCAGGGCGATCGAGGTGGCGGCGGACAGGGCGGTCGACAGCAGGGGGGCAGCTCGCATGGGTCCATGATCCAGGCCGTCGGGGCCGAGTTCAAACGCGGGGCGCTGCCAGCAGCTTCCCCGAGCGCTGCTAGAGTCGGACCAGGATGTCCTTCACCATCTGGTAGGTCAGCCCCCACAGCGGCTGCCCCGGCCCCAGGTCGACGGCGTCGAACGTGCGGGGCGCCCCGGCGCGCGAGGCGTCAAAGCGTACGTGGCGGGCGGGGTCCTGCAGGTGGGCGATGGGGGCCCAGAACGCAGAGGCGACCTCGGCGTTGGGCGTCAGGTCCGGACGCTCGGGCGTGTCCAGCACGAAGCCGAAGGGTCGGATCGCCATGCGCTGGATCTCGTCGCGGGCGCGGGCGCGCAGCTCGTCGAGGGGGCCCAGGGGCTCGACGACGTCCCGGCCCAGATCGAGCCCCACCTCCTCCATCGTCTCCCGCCGGGAGGTGTGCTCCAGGTCGAGGTCCGAGGGCTCATGTCGGCCACCGGGAAACGCGATCTGACCCGCCCATGGGTCGCCGTTGACCGCAGACCTTCGGATGAACAGGAGCTCGACACCCTGTCGCCCGTTACGGAAGATCGCGGCGACGGCGGCGTACCTCCATCCCGGCTCGCCGACGACCCGACGGGACCCGCCGGGCAGACGCTCCCTGACCTGCTGAAGGGTCAGTGGCTGCCGCCGAAGTTCTGCGTCCAGTACTGGCCGAACTCCGAACCCTCCACGTCGGCGAAACCGTAGCCGACCACGTGGTAGTCGGGGTTCATGATGTTCCGGCAGTGGCCCGGGCTGTTCATGAGCCCCTCCACCGAGGCCGCGGCCGTGGCGTAGCCGGCGCTGATGTTCTCGCCGGTCGGCCCGGCGCCCGGGAAGCCCGCGGCCCGCATGCGTTCGGTGGGCGTGACGCCGTCCAGGTTGTCGTGCTCGAAGTAGTTGCGGGTGCCCATGTCGTGGCTGTGCAGGCGGGCGGACAGGCGGAGGAAGTCGTCCATCTCCAGCGGTCCCGCGGGCGCGAACTCGTCGTCCGCGCAGAACGCCCCCGCCGCCCTCTCCTGGTTGACGAGATCGAGCATCTGCAGCTCGAGCTCGGCCCACGCCGCGGGCCAGGCCCCCCCGGTGGCGCACTCGACGGACAGGCAATCGTCGTCGTCGCAGTCCACGTCGCCGTCGCCGTCGTCGTCGACGCCATCGTCGCAGGACAGCTCGATGCCCGTGACCGTCAGCAGGAAGGGGCCGGAGGCGTCGTCGAAGCCGTCGATGACCAGGACGATTCGGCGTCCCTCCTCGAGCTCGAGGGTCAGCTTCGACGCCCCGTCGCCGGCGCCGTCGTCGTCGCAGGCGATCTCTGCGCCAGTGCACCAGCGGTCCCTGGCGTACAGCACCGTGTCGAAGCGGGAGCCCTCCAGAGAGAACTCGTAGCGGCCGTCTCGAGGCGCGGTGAAGCCGTAGACGGCCTCGGGGGCGCCGCCCCCGCCGTTGCCGCAGCTCGCGTCGCCGAGCGCGCTCTGCGGGGCCAGGGCGTCGCCGCCGCGGCTATCGGTCGAGCCGTTGATCCGGGCGCCGACGTCATCGATGGTCTCCCCGGGGCACTCGATGCCCCGGCAGGCCGGCGCCTGGTCGCAGTCGGAGTCGTCACAGTCGACCTCCCCGTCGCCGTCGTCGTCCTCGCCATCCTCGCAGAGCCCCTCGGCGCGCTCGATGGTCAGCCGGACCTCGCCGGCGTCGTCCGCGCCGTACCCGTCCACCGCGATCAGCACGGCGGCGCCTGCCTCGAAGGCACGGGTGATGCGAGACCACCGCACCTCCCCGGCGACCACGTCGTCGTGGCACTGCAGGACGCCTTCGCGGTCGTCGTCACAGGTCGGCTCGCGCAGCGCCAGGACGGTGTCGAAGCTCGATCCCTCGGTGGAGATCCGGTAGCTGCCGTCGCGAGGCGGCACCCACACCCACAGCCCATCCGGCCCGCTCGCGCCCTGTCGATCATTGCAGCGGGACGACATGCCTGCGCGGCCGTCGGTCGTCGCGGTCACCTCGTGGCTCGCCTCGCCCACCAGCGGCGTCGCGTCGCAGTCGGACAGGTCGGGGTGGTCCGTGGGGACCTCGACGTCCCCTCCCCCGCCCGGTCCGCCACCGTCGCCGCCATCCCCGCCGCCGTCCCCGCCGTCCCCGCCGTCTCCGCCGCCGTCTCCGCCGTTCCCGCCGCCGCCGTCGGCCTCACCCTCGCCGACCACGTCCAGCCCGTCCCCCCCACCCTCGCCCTCGCCCTGCCCGCCGCCGGCCCCCGCGCCGCTGCCGGGGACGTCGCCGCCGCCGCCCCCACCCCGTGAAGGGCTCATGCAGGCGGTCAGCAGGAAGGTGAGGATTACGATTCGAGCCATGGGGCCTCCGTAGCGGCAAGACTGTACGGGATTGGCGCGTTGGACTCACGCGTCGCATCATCCCCGTGTTGAGACGCCGCCTCACCGGATGCGTCGCGGTCCTTCTGCTGGGGGCCGCCGACGCCGACTCGCCGCTCAAGGTCGCCGAGCGCTGCGAGCGCGCCCCGGCGTTGAGCCCGTTCGAGCTCGCCGACCTGGCGGTCGTGCACCCCCCGTCGGGGGTGTCGCCGCCTCCGTGCACGCGTCGGCTGCTCGAGGTCGGCCCCCGCGCCGACAAGGTGCTGCTGCCCCTGCTTTCCCACGACGACCACCGGGTCGCGGCGAGGGCGGCGCGGCTGCTTGGGCTCCTCGGTCGAATGGAGTCCGCACCCGCGATCGTCCAGGCGCTGCCTGCCGCTGCGCCAGCCGCCGAGGCGCCGGGCGCCGTCGAGCGGACGAAGCGAATCCTGCAGGCCCTCGGCCGGATCGGCGGCGCGACCGCGGCCTCGGCGCTCGCTGAGCGCGTCCGTGGCGACGCCGCCTGGCGGGCCCTGGGCGCCGGCGACGCGTTGTCCCAGATCGGAGGCCCCGCGGCCGTCGCGGCCCTTCAGACCTGCGCCGCCACCGACTGCGCCGCGCCGTGGGCCGCGGTGGCGGGCGTGGGCCAGCTGCAGTCCGAGCCTCCCCCCTCCCCGCTCGTGGCCCGGTGCGCGGACGTCCTTGTCTGCTGGCGATCGGTGCTCCGCGATGGCGAGGCCCCGGAGCGCGAGCTCGCGGCGCGCTGGGCCGGCCGCCTGCTCGCCACGGACAAGGACGCGGCCGGTGATCTGCTGCGCGCCCTGCGCGATCCCGCCGACGGCGTGCGGCGCTGGGCCCGCGAGGCGCTCCTGCGGCACTGTCGTGCAGGCTGCGCGCAGGCGGCCCGAGAGCAGCTCGACTCGCCCCAGCTGCGCCCCACCGAGCGGGTCTGGCTGCGGTACGTGCTCCTGCGGGGCGGCCGTTGAGCCGGGCCGACCTGTACGAGCGCCTCGAGCAGCTGGGCGAAGGCGGCCAAGGCCGCACCTTCAAGGCGCGGGACACCCGCAACGACGACATCGTCGTGGTCAAGGAGATGCACCTGACCGAGGCGCAGGGCTGGGACGCGGTCAAGCGCTTCGACCGGGAGTGCGAGATCCTGGGCAAGCTCAAGCACCCGGGCATCCCCCGGTACCTCGACCACTACATCGACGAGGACACCGGCCGTTACGGGCTGGTCATGGAGCTCGCCCCGGGCCGCCCGCTGTCCGAGCACGACGCGGCCATGTCCGAGGCGGACCTGAACCACCTGGCGTTCCAAGTGCTGCACATCCTCGAGTACCTGCATTCGCGCAGGCCGCCGGTGATCCACCGCGACATCAAGCCGGCCAACATCGTCCGGGCGGACGACGGCGAGATCCGGCTGGTGGACTTCGGCGGGGTCAAGGAGGCCACGGGCGCGACCCAGTCGGGGTCGAGCGCGTTCGGGACCTATGGGTACATGGCACCCGAGCAGTACCGCGGGAAGGCCAGCGTCTCATCGGATTTGTACGGGCTCGGCGCCACCCTGCTGTCGCTGTCCACCGGCAAGGCGCCCGAGGAGCTGCCGGACAAGCCCGTGCTGGGCGGTCGCGTCCCCAAGGTCGCGGCGCTCATGCCCGCGAGCAAGCTGCGCGACACCATCGAGGCGCTGATGGCGCCTGCGCCCGAGGACCGACCCGCCGACGTCAGAGCCGCCCGCAGCTGGCTCGCCCACGGCAAGTCTTCGACCGGGCCGTTCCGGAAGAAGGGGACCCTGCTCGCAGTCATCCTGGTCATGATGGCGCTGCTCGGCATGGGCGCCGGCGCGTACCTGGCGCAATCCAGGAGCGCCCCGCCCGCGCCCGTGGTTGCGGTGCCTGCCAGGCCGGTGTCCGTGCGACCGATCCCGCGCGCCCCGGCACCCCCGATCCCCCAGGTCGCGCCTGCCGATCCCTCCCGCGCGCGGTACCGCTCGAGCAGCCGCGCCCTGGCCGCTACCGCACGCCGGGCCCTCGAGATCGCCGGGGCCGCGCAGCTGTGGGCCGGCCCCCCGGTCACCTCGCGCCCGGCGATCGCGCCGCCCGGCGAGGCCCCGCCACGGGACGCGGCCCGGGACCTCGCGACCGCAATGAACAAGGACGCCCAGCGCCACCTGCAGCTGCTGCACCTGCAGGCCTGCGAGGGCCACGTCGACGAGGCGTGCAGGCTGCTGAACGCGCAGGGGTGGCGTTGCGCCGTGACCGCCAACGCCGAGGTGGACTGCGTTCGGACCGGTGGGGCGGCTACGCCTTGAAGACGTCGCGAATCTCGGGCTTGAGCCCCTCGAAGGCGTCGAGCCACTCCTGACGTTCGGACCGCAGCTGCTCCGTAAGGCCGGCGAGGGTCTCCTCGTCGTAGTGGCGGGAGATGTCGAAGCGCGAGATCTCCACGCCAGGCACGGCCTCGGCGACCTCGTAGCCCCAGTCTGCGTCGGCGCGCCAGCGCACGGTGCCCCGGGCGATCTCCCGGATGATGGACTGGCTGTCGCGAAGCTTGACCTTGTTGCCATGCTTGCCGCCGACCCGCCCCGTGTTGAGCAGGAAGCACTGCAGCTCGCTCGCGTTGCTGCGAACGATGTCGTAGAAGCGGTTCCCCTCCTCCGACAGGTCTCCGACGATGAACGGGTTGGTGCCCACGCAGCGCACCGGCTCGCCCTTGGCGTCGGGGTCGGCGGCGCTGGTCTTGATCGACTCTCCGAGCATGAACGCCGCGGCCGCCTGCTCCGGATTGAGCCGGGCGACGGGCGGGACGATGGTCTCGTTGCGCGTGATGAAGAAGATCAGGTCGGTCTGGGCCAGGTCGATCCGGTCGGACGTCATGCCGACCTCGGTCCTCAGCACGATCGCTCGGCCGTTGCCGGTGAGCGTGTCGTTGTCGAAGTCGACCTCGTGGTCCGGGCTCACCCACACGTTCTCGAAGACGGCGTTTTCGGACGTCGCCGACTCGTGCAACAGGGCCTGGTCGTCGGGATCGAGGCCCTCGGTCTTGATGAAGAAGCCGTCCTCGGTGCCGTAGCAGGCGCCGGTGGAGTCCATGAGCACCACGTCGTCCTGCAGGATCTCGACGGACTCCTGGCCGGTCAGATCGTGGTGGTGGCAGGTCAGGCTGGTCTTCCCCGTGCCGGACAGGCCGAAGAAGATGGCGCCCCGCTCCTTGCGGGTGCCCGTGTACGAGTCGATGACGGTGAGCAGCTTGCTGCCCGCGTGCAGGCCGATGCCGCCCCACTGGCGCTTGGCCGCGTACATCGCCTGGCGCAGGAACGACTTCTTGGCCTCGCCGTAGTAGTCGATGCCGAGCACGAAGTTCACGCCGGCGTCGACGTCCGCGAGGACCTTCCGCTCGGGCCACTCCGGCACGTAGATGGTGACGAAGTGGGGCATCGCCTGGGCCGCGGCGGCCAGATCGGCCGGCTCGAACAGGCTCTTGGCCCACATCATCGCGACGCGCGCCAGGCGCGGCTGGATATACAGCCGGCAGTGGAACGTCCGCTCCGGATCGAGGCCCATCTGACGATCGACCTGGATCATCTCGCGGGTGGCCACGAGCTCCCGGACCTTCTTCACGGTCTCGAGATCCTCGGCGGACAGCCCGTGATCGATGTTGTTCT
>PVBE011189554.1_pt1 | contig 15308 bp, 16 predicted proteins | sample 1631181 | NCBI WGS metagenome assembly PVBE01 (sample SAMN08397723, study PRJNA350692) | Marine metagenome, whole genome shotgun sequencing project. | isolation source: water | place: Pacific Ocean | collected 2012-04 | reverse complement strand
TGTCGGCGAAGAGCTTGGCGATTCCGTCGATCGGATTCGGGCCGCGGGCAAGGACCTCTGAGTTGTTGTCGATGACCGCCATGTGGTTTTAGGACGAGTAAGAGGCCGAGCGTAAATTATCTGGCCGGTAGCAATGAAACTCGATTTGGAGTAATCGGGCAGTTTCCGCCGCCTCCAGGTCCAGACAGACGGACGTTGCAACGAGGCCGAGAGCAGTGAGTCAGGCGTACTTGTCGCGGAGGCGGCGGGCTGCCTCGGCCTCGTTTCTGAGCTTGAGGTAGGCCTCGTCCAGGGGTATCTCGGCTTCGATGCCGGGCGCGAAGCCGCAGTCGGGGTTCAGGCTGACCCGCTCGGGGGCGACGTACTTGAGCGCCTCCTCCACCCTGGCCACGATCTGCTCGGACGTGTCGACGTGCTCGAAACGGCACTCGACGGAGCCGAGTCCGATCAGGGCGTCCTCTGGCAGCTCTTTGAGTATGGCCACGTCGCCGGCGGCCGAGATGCTGAACTCCATCACGTACTGGTCGACCTTGATCTTCTTCATGGTCTCGATGATGGGCCCGTAGCCACCATCGGCACCCCATCCCTTTCGGCCCCAGTTGCGGCGGCACAGGTGGAGGGCCAGGCGAATGCCGTCGACGCCCTCTATGACCTCGTTGATCTTGGCGGCGGCCTGGTCCATCTCGTACTGTGGGTCGTCGAAGGTCGCCCTGATCTCCGGGTCAACCAGCACGCACAGGTGCGGCTCGTCGATCTGCACCACCGACACGCCGACGTCGCGAAGGGCAAGAAGCTCGGCGCGCAGAATCGGCACGACGGCGTCGATGAAGGAGTCGCGGGTCGGGTAGGCTTTGGAGGACCACTCGGCCTCCCAGAGCCGCTCTCCGAGGATATAGGGCGAAGGCAGGCAGACCTTTGTCGCCCTGTCGGTGGCCTCGACCAGGAAGTGGGCCTCGTCGGCCACCAGGCCGGGGTTGACGACCTCCATTGGCTCGGTGACGGTGATGCCCCACCGGTGGGGGGTGGTCCGGCGGTCCGGCGAGAAGCCGGTGGCGATGTCGACGACGATGTGGGTATAGGCGTGGCGCCGCCACTCGCCGTCGCTGACCTGGTCCAACCCGGCCGTCTCCTGGAGCGCGATGGCGTAGCGCACGGCCGCGTCCATGCGGGGAGACCGGGCCGCCTCGGCGGACTCGGGCCCTGGGCTGCCGGGCAGCATGTCCTTGACGGCGTTGGGTCTGGGCAGGCTGCCGACGACCCCGGCGGCAAAGGGGACGTCGAGGCGGTCGGCAGATGTGGCGGTCATGGTGGTGCTACCTTTGCTGCGGTCAGGCTGCGTCCACGCGATTGTAGGCAGGGCTGCGGCGTGGGTCAATCTTGGTGGGTGATCGCCGAGCGCGGCGGGCCAACGCGGGTTGGCGTGGTTGACGTAACGCCGATCGGGGCCGGCCCCAGCCCGCTCTCGTTGCCCGCCCTACCCGCCCGCTCGGGTCGAGGTAGCCACCGTGGCGCACTGATGCGTGGGGCATGGCCATCACTGCGACGAAGGCCAAGAGCGGCTTTTCCGTTCGTGGTGAGCCCCTGTATGCCTCGGTGCGGCATCGGGGCCGTGCAGATGGAAACAACTGTGGCGGCTTGAAGCAGGAACGTTCACTGCCCCAGTACCGTAGGGACGGGCTTAAAACCTGCCCCTACCAACACGGTACGGCACGCAGACTTGAAAGCCCTTCGGCATAGCTGCCGTGTGGGCAGTACCCTTCGACAGGCTCAGGGCGAGCGGATCGCGAGGCGGAGGCCCTGGGAGTGGGCCACGCCTCTACGGGCGTGATCGAATGAGGGTGTGGTGCTCAATACAGGGCGTCGCCGGCGGAGGGGACGTAGCAGCCAGTCGTCCAGAGCGGGCGGGAGGATACGACGATCAGTGCCGTGCTGGCGATCCTGAGTCCGAGATGCCGGACCACGTCGTACGCCCCGGGAGACAGGCCGGCGAGCTTGAGCGACACCTGCCCGATTCCTCGCTGGCGAAGCCGTCCGACCGCGGCTGACAGGAGCGGCCCGGCGTCTGACTCGTCGAGAACGGCCGCGGGCCCGACGCCTCCCTCATCGGAGACGAAGGCGTAGCCGGCAGGCACGCCGTCGACCGACAACACGAGGCACTCGACGTCCGGCTGCTCGAGCCAGAAGCTGAGCTGGCCGGCGCGGTCGATTCCCATGACCCTCCAGTCGACGTCCGCGACGACGCCGAGGTCATCGGTCGGCTGAACGTCGGCGTCCGCCGCTACCGTGATCTCGGGAACAATCCCCCCGGGAGCGGTCTCCCACTCGAAGACCGGGGTCCAAGGCAGCATTCCCGCACGGACGTAGATCGCGTTGGCGGACGGTTGCATGCCGGCGGAGATGGCGCAGACCGCATCGGACTGTTCAGCAGTACCGAGGGTCAGGTCCAACAGACGGCGGCCGATCCCCAGCCCCTGGTACTCGGGCAGTACATGGAGCGCCGCCAGGTACCATACGCCGGGGTGCCTGATGCCGATTCCGAAGCCGACGGTACGATGGCCGTCGTGGGCCACCCAGTAGGCGTCGCCGTGGTGGGCGCGGGCGTAGCGTCTGAACGCCAAGAACCGAGGCGGAGGCTGGTAGGCGATCCTGTCGGGCAAGCCGCGGCGCCTGTTGAGCTCTCTGGTGGCCCTGGCGAAGACGTCGTAGGTGACCGGGTCGTCTTCCTCGACGCCTGGCCGGTATTCTATTGACATGGCTGGCTCCCTGAGAGGAACGGGACTGCGTCGTTTCCAGCCTCTCTGTGATGCAGGCAGGGTGCTGAAAACCCTCTCGACCATCCCCCTGACTTCCATCCCTTCGGCATGCTCAGGACACGGACTGGCCAGCCAGGAAGGGGGAAGAAAATATTATATCTGAGGCACACCCTCAGACTCCCGGCAGAGCGGCGTCGCCCCTCTGCACTCCCCTTTCTTCCACGGCCTGCTAGCGTCGAGGCTGTTGGGCTAGACGCGACATTACCTGGGCTCTGGTTGGGATGCCGTCCACGCCGGGGGCCTGGACGCTGAAGCCGGCGGCGCAGCTTGCGTATCTCGCGGACTCGATGGGGTCGCCCGTCTCGTGGAGCCCGACGAGATATGCAGTGCCGAAGACGTCTCCCGCGCCGGTCGGGTCGGCCTCACGGGCGGGGAACGGCGGGACGTCGCGCCTGACGCCTCGGTGATAGAGGCTGGCGCCATCGCTGCCTCGGGTGACGATGAGCACCGCAGCGCTGCCGGCCCAACGCACGACCGTGTCATCGCCGGCGAAGTCTGCCTCGGATACGATCGCGGCGTCGACGTGAGGCAGCAGGCCGCCGCCGTCCCAGCGCATCGGGGTGACGAGCCCTGATGCGTCCCAGCGGCGCAGCCAGCCCTGGAGCGATGCCACAACGGTGGCATCGGGGAAGCCAGCCGCGACGTCGTCGCCAAGCTCTCTGGCCAGCGGCGCGAGGAAGACCATGGGCGCTCGTCTCCACTCGTCGGGCACGTCAGACGCGACGATGGGTCCGGCGACGTCGCGAATGTGCTGGGTCCTCGTCCCGCCGCGGTAGACGTTCCGGAAGGTGGTCGTGGCGTCGGCGGGGACGACGTGCAGCGGAACTCCCGCGAGCGCGGGGCCGGGGTCGAAGCCGCGGGCCGCACTGGTCACGATGGCGGCGCGGAGGCCCATCCTGGCGGCCGTGACGGCACCGAAGATTACCGCACCGCCGACGGTATGGCCATCGGGGGTGTCATCCCTGGCGACGTGGCCAACTGCCAGGTAGTCGGGCATCGCCACGGCGGGAGATCCCGGCTAGAAGGTGGGGCCGACCACAACCTGACGCCCGTCGCCGTCGCCTATGCTGGTAGTCTCGACGCCCGGGAAGTCAGACAGGGCCATGTGGACCACCCGCCTCTCGTTGGGCGGCATGGGCTCCAACGTGACGGACTGGCCTGAGGACGCCACGCGCTGGGCGACCCGCTGGGCCATGTTGGCGAGGGACTGGTTGCGCCGCTCCTGGTACCCCGATACGTCGATGAAGAGATTGACGCGGTCCTCGAGCCTGCGGCTGGCCAGGAAGCCGACCAGGAACTGGAGGTATCGGAGCGTCTCGCCGCGGCGGCCGATGAGCAGACCGGAGTCGTCGCCGTCGATGTCGAAGACGGGTCCGCCTACGTCCTCCTGGTATGAGCTCTTCAGGTTGACGACGGCGTCGACACCCATTTTGGCGATTAGGCTCTCAAGTATCTCGGAGGTCACCTTGACCACATCGGACTGTGTCTCGATAAGGGTGACGCGGACCCGCGCGAGCTCGGCGCCTATTCCAAGGATCCCCGACTTGCCCTTGCTAACGACGTCTATTTCGACGTCCCCGCGTTCGGCGTCGAGCTCCTTTAGCGCGATTTCGATCGCTTCGTCGGACGTTCTTGCCGTCGTCTCTATCATCTTCATCAGGTCGCGTCTCCTTCACCGGGGAAGCCTGGGCGGATGCCGCGACGGGCTCCGCAGTACGTCCGAATGGGGCCATCTTGGTCAAAGGTTCCCAGCCTGTGAGGAAACCCTGTATCACTATACCCACAACGCTTGACACGATCCAGTAGAGGGCTAGCCCGGCCTCGAAGTTGAGGGTCAGGAAGCCGAACATGATCGGCATCATCCACAGCAGCATGCGGTTGGTGGACTCCTGCTGGGCGCTGGTGGAGGCCGTAGGAGTCATCTTCTGCATCGCAAACATCGAGCCGCCGACCAGCACGGGCAGGAGCAGGTTGAAGGGGGCGGGGTTCTCGCTGGAGTAGATGGCGAGGTCCATGGTGAGGAAGCCGCTGTCCAGAGGCACGGCGCCGTGGACCCAGGGCAGCCAAGGGTATAGCTTGTCGGAAAGGTCGGCGAGGCTCTCCGGTGTCGACGGCAGGGTGCGCCGGAGGGCCCAGAACAGGCCGAAGAAGATGGGCATCTGGAGGACCATGGGCCCCAGGCACCCCAAGGGATTGACCCCGTTCTCCTTGTAAAGCTTCATGGTCTCCCGGGACGCGCGGGCCCGGTCGCCGGAATAGCGCTCCTGGATCTCCTTCATCTTCGGCGACAGGGCGGACATCGCCCTCATCTGGCGACTCTGCTTCAGGGTAAGCGGGATCATAGCCGCGCGCACCAGGATGGTGAAGGCGATGATGCCGAGGCCGAAGTTGTTGAAGAACACCGTGTACAACAGCACCAGGCTGTTGACCATCGGCTCGACGATGATGAAGTTCCAGACAGCGCCTATGTCCAAGGTATGTGCTCTATTCCCCGTCTCCGGCGGCGCCGTTGCGCCTCTTGCGGAAGCCGGCCAGCACCTCGTTAAGGCTTCCGGAGCGGAAGCCTTCCAGGTCGAGGGTAATGTAGGAGTATCCGATGGCGCGGAAGTGGGCCGCGATGGCCTGCCGGGTATCGTCGCCGACCAGCGCCGAAAGGTCCGCGGGCTCCACCTCAATCCGCGCGACGTCGTCGTGGTGGCGCACCCTGACCTGCTCTATGCCCAGGCGGTGCAGGAAGGCCTCCGCTTTGGCGATACGCGTCAGGGCCTCTACCGAGATGGGCGTGCCATAGGGGAGCCGCGACGACAGGCAGGCCTGGGGCGCCTTGTCCCAGGTCGGCAGCCTCATCTCGCGGGACAGCGCGCGGACCTCGTCTTTGGACAGGCCCGCCTCTATGAGGGGGCTCCTGACGCCCCGCTTCCGGGCGGAGCTCATACCGGGCCTGAAGTCTCCACCGTCGTCCGTGTTGTGGCCGTTGACGATGTGGGCGTAGCCTTCCGCCTCAGCCAGCGCGGCCAGGTGAGTGTACAGCTCTTCCTTGCAGAAGAAACAGCGGTTGGGATCGTTGGCCTGGTAGTCGGCCCGCTCTACCTCGGCGGTCTGGATGACGCGGTGATTGAGGCCGAGGTCTCGCGCCAGCTTGACCGCCCCGTCGAGCTCAGAGGGCGCCAGGCTGGGGGAACTGGCCGTGACGGCCAAGGCGCGCGGTCCGAGGACCTCGTTGGCGGTGGCAGAGAGGAAGGCGCTGTCGACGCCGCCGGAGAAGGCGACGATGACGGACTCCATTTCCCTGAGGCAGTCCTGGAAGGCATTCTTTTTCTCGTTGAGCGGCGCGGCCTGTTTAACCACGAGCTACGGCTATCTCCAGGTGTGGATCCGCAAAAGGCTCCGAGGAGCCGGGCCGGGTGCCGGCTCGGCTTCGGCGAAAAGTCCAGCTATGACTACGTGAATAATAGCACGATGGCTTTGGGCCGGGGTCTCGGGACGGCCTAGACTAGCCGGGCCGGTTCACACCTACGCTTTACTGATCCAACGAGGCGCCCATATACTTGGCCTGCCGGGTAACGAAGGGGACAGCCTGCCGGGCGTCTCCGCAAAGGCGGGTGTGTCATCGACGAGAAGCGAGTGCGGCGGCTCCTGGAGGACGTGAAGGAAGGGCGGCTGAGCCAGGACGAGGCGATCTCCAGGCTGGCCAAGCTGCCCTACGAGGACCTGGGCTTCGCCAACGTGGACCACCACCGCGCCCTGCGCAAGGGCTTCCCGGAGGTCGTCTACGGCCAGGGCAAGACGCCCGAGCAGGTTGCCAAATTGGCCGCCGCGCTGGTCGAGAAGTCGGACCGCTTGCTTGTGACCAAGACGGGACCGGAGGCTTACGCGGCGGTTCGTGGGAGGGTCGCCGACTCGGTATACGACGAGACGGCGCGAACGATCACTGTGGACCGCAGGGCCGACCCGGAGCTGGTGCCCGGCGTCCTGGTCGTCAGCGGGGGCACGTCGGACCTACCGGTGGTGGCGGAGGCCGCGATCACTGCGGAACTGATGGGTTGCCGGGCGGAGCGCATCTCGGACGTAGGCGTCGCGGGAATACACCGCCTGCTGGACCACCTGCCCGCGCTGCGGGCTGCGAAGGTCGTCGTGGCGGTGGCCGGCATGGAGGGCGCGCTGCCGTCGGTGGTGGGCGGGCTGGTGGCGGCGCCGGTGATCGCGGTGCCGACGAGCGTAGGCTACGGGGCCAGCTTCGAGGGGCTAGCGGCGATGCTGGCGATGCTGAATAGCTGCGCGCCGGGCGTCGCCGTGGTCAACATCGACAACGGCTTCGGCGCGGGCTACTTGGCCGCGCAGATCTGCCTGCAGGCCGGCGAGGGTTAGCGCGGGTTCCGAGACGGCCGGCAACTCTCTTAGTGCGGTTCACCAATCTTAGCGCTAAGATCCGACGTGAGGAGAACCGGGAGACGGGGTCAGGCCAGGACGTGGTCGAAGACGTAGCGGCCGAGGTCGCGGTTCTCTGCGAAGCTGAAATCTCGGAAGTCGCCATTGTAGGCGAGGATGGGTACGTCGCGCTCGTGGTGGGAGCCGTGTGAGCGCAGGCGCGGCAGCAGCTCCACCTCGGACGGGTCGCCGAAGACGGTCACGCGGTCGCCTGTAACCACGATGTCACCGATTCGGTCCGCCAAGAGCCGCAGCTCCGACGCCGCCTCCTCACGCCGCAGCGCGTCCTCGACTCCAGGCGTGTCGCCCAGGACGTCGAGAGCCGCGGGCACATCGGCTTCGTCCAGGTAGACGTAGGCGCAGCCGCCCAGGTTGGCGTGGTGGACGACATACCGATCCTTGATGATGGGCACCGCCCGCGCACGTATGCCCCGCGCCGCCAGCACCCCCGAGACGTCGACCATCCGCGTCTTGGGCGACATGCCGTGGTCGGCGGTCACCAGCAGCGTCGCGTCGGGGTTGGCGTCGACCAGCCCGCCTATGGCCTCGTCGAGCAGCGCCATGTGCCGGGCTGACTCGGGCTCGTCCGGGGCGTAGGTATGCATGGCGTAGTCCGTGGTCGTGACGTAGACGACTTCGGCTGGATGGCGCTGGAGTACCAGGCCGGCCGCCCTGATCGTCCAGCCGTTGACCTCCACCGAGTAGATCTCGGGCGGCGGGCCGAGCTCTTTCACCAGCCAGTCCGGCGGCCTTTCGGACGACACGGATACGGTGGCGCCGTCGGAGAGCAGGGTCCGCAGCTTGTCCTTACTGGTGATGAGGACCGACCGCTTCCCCAGCGACCGCGCTCTCTGGAACATGGTCTCGGCGAGGATATATTCGGCCGACTCCGTGTAGACCTCTTCGCCCGAGTCCCGGATCAGCCAGTAGTTGGAGCAGATGCCGTGGACCTCCGGGTATGAGGCCGTCACAAGCGACACGTTGTTGACGTTGGTCACCGACGGCATCATGGACCGGCCGACGGTCAACTGTCCGACGGCGGCGAGCTGGGTGAAGACGGGCATGTCGCACGCCTCAAGATACTCGGGGTCGAAGCCGTCGATGCAGACGATTATGGCGCGGGCGCTCATCCTGGCTCCATGCTACCATTGGGCGCATCAGCCATGGTAGACGCGAAATCCGAGTTCACCAACGTCCGCAGCCTGAAGGCAGAGGCCCTGGGCGAGCCCGGCCAGCGCACCTTCCGAATACTCGCCGACAGCGGCAGCAGCTCCGCGGTCATATGGCTGGAGAAGGAACATCTCTTTCAGCTCGCCATCGCAATCACCCAGCTTGCGGCGACAGTGCCCAGGAAAGAGGCGACCCGAGGCGAAGAGATGGACGCCCGGGAGGCGGCACCGGCGACGCTCTTGGAGTTCAAGCTGGGCAAGCTGGCGCTGGGGCACGACGGCGGCAGCGGGATGTTCATCATCGACGCCCACGACGTGGAGGCCGACGAGGACGCTCCGCCGGTGGTACGCGTCTGGACCGAAGGCCCCCAGGTAACGGCCTTCGCCGAGGAGGCGCTCCGGGCGTGCGCGGCGGGCAGGCCGCTGTGTCCGCTGTGCAGCGCGCCGATGGACCCGGGCGGCCACAGGTGCCCTCGCTCCAACGGGCACGTCACCGAGGAGATCGGCGACCTGTAGGCAGGGCCGGGCAAGACGCCACCTTCGATCCTCCCCATAGATGGAACAGGCCGGAATCCTCCCCCGAGGGTTAGAAAAGACAGTCGCCTGCTCGGGTAGCAGCCGAGACGGCAAACGACTCGATCTCAGCGCCTTTGGTGATTCTGAAGACACCATTGCCCGCACAGCCACAGGAAGAACGTGTAGCGATCGACGTCTCCGAAGAGGAGGCGCTGCCGATACTTCAGAAAGGGGAGATCATCGGCGGTCAGCGCATCCCGTGGGGCTCCAACTACACGTTCCTGGTCCACATAGACGCGGGGCCGGGACGCTATCTTCGGGGGATCTACAAGCCCCGGGACGGCGAGCGCCCGCTGGACGACTTTCCCGCCGGCTCGCTGTTCGAGCGAGAGTACGGCGCATTTCTGCTGGCCCGGTCGCTGGGCTGGCCCGCCATACCCCTGACCCTGGTCAGGGACGGCCCATACGGCACGGGAGCGATGCAGCTCTACGTCGAGTCGGACCCCAACGTCACCTACTTCGAGTTGATCGGCGAGAGGGCCGACTCGCTGATGCCCTTCGCCGTGTTTGACGTCGTGGCGAACAACGCGGACCGGAAGGCCGGCCACTGCCTTCTGGGCAAGGACGGCACGATCTGGAGCGTCGATCACGGCCTGACCTTCCACTGGGCGTTCAAGATGCGGACGGTGATGCTGGAGCTCTGGGGCAAGCCGATCCCGGCGTGGCTCGTGGGCGACCTGGTCTCGCTGGCGGGCCGGATAGAGTCCCGTGACGGCGACACGGCAGAGCTGTGGGAGATGTTCTCGGAGCGAGAGATGTCGGCGCTGCTGGAGCGCATCGAGTACCTGAAACAGACGCCGGTGGTGCCGCAGCTCGACCCGCATCGGAACGTGCCGTGGCCTTTCACGTGAGAATAAAGGCTAGGGGTTACGGTTTGAACCGGCATCGTCAAGTTGGAATAGGCTCGCCGGCGACAGTCTAGCGCTGGAAGCTGGGCGATCAGCTCGTCGTGCGCAGCATGTGGGCGAAAAGATCTAGGCTGCGCTACCGATGACTGTGGTCGTCGATTCAGAAGAGGTCCTGGTCCTCTATTTGGCGGGTGGCACGCCGTTCAAGATTCGAAGCACCTACCTCGACATCCACTTACCGGTCGGCGATTGGGAGGCCGTTGACGGCGTCTGAAGAAACCACCTGGTCCGAATAAACTACACGGGGGACAATCACGCTTACTTTGGGATCTGGAAGGGCGAGGACGAGCTCGCCGAGGCGGTATCGCTGGGGCTCGTCACGCAGGCCCAGGCGAACTCATATTACGTGGACGGGAAGCGGGCCATTGAAAGGCTGGAGACCGAGATCTCGCCGTTCGGTGAGGCTGGGAGAAGTGTAGGCCCGACCTCGCATGGAAGATTCCGCAGCTACCACCAACCTGGCGGCTGAGCGAGTAGCTAAAGCCCCCGGAGTCGGCTGTGCGTGGGCTAGCGGCGGCGGAGGGGGTGGCGTAGGCGGCGGAGGAGGTTTCGGCGCGGGGTGACCGCGGCGACGAGGCCGGCGACGACGTCGGGCCTGCCCAGTATCATTGGCGACGACCAGCGCCGGAGTTCGCCTAGGGTCGTGGTGCCGGTCTGCCAGCCGTCGACAAGGGTTGTCAGCGGCCTCCACTCGATGCCGGCGGACGACAACGGTCTCCTGCCGCACTCTCGACGTCCGATGCGGACATCGCCCCCGACCTCTGCCACGATGGCCGCTCCGGCCGCAACGTCCCACAGCGACGACTTGCCTACGACAGAGTAGCGGAGCACTCCGCCGGCGACCATGGCCAGCTCGTAGGCGATGCTCCCGAGCACCCGGACCTCACCGACCTTGCCCTGCATCTGCTTGCCCATCTTGAAGGCCCCACGGAAAGAGCCGGGAAGCGTTACGAGCCTGCCGTCACCGGCCTCCGCCGCCAGAGGCTCGAGACGGTCTTCGTTCAGGAAGGCGCCTCCGCCCTTCCGCGCGTGGAAGACGCGGCCCGCGGCCTCGCCGGGCCACGGCACGTAGACGGCGCCGACCACAGGCGCACCCCGGTACAGGACGCCGATGGAGCAGGCGAAGACGGGAAGACCGCCCACGAAGTTGTTGGTCCCGTCCAGGGGGTCGATGGCCCAGACGAAATCGGGAGCTACCGCGTTGCCGTCCTCGGCGCCCTCCTCGCCTAATACGCCGTGGCCCGGGTAGCGCTCCGCGACGATCCTCGATATGTACTCCTCGCTCTCGGTGTCGGCCGCAGTCACCGGGTCGGTGCGGCCTTCGTCCTTGTAGCGGACCTCCATGTAGCGGACCTCCATCGAAGCGCTGAAGTACCGGCCGAGTATCCCGCCAGCCCTTCGGGCAAGTGTGGCGGCGAGGTCCTCGATCTCCGCAAGCAGTTTGTCGTCGGGCGTCTCGGACATCAGTCCCAGGTCGACTCGTGATAACAGGTTGCGGAGCGAAGCGAATCTCGGGGAACAATGGTCCGACATATCATGAAATACATCTCATGCTTATGGTAGAGTAATCGCCTGGGCGGGGCCTTCACCCACCCGTGCCATGTTACAGCAGACCCCAATCAGCGATGTCGACGGAACACGCGGACATGATAGACCACGGAGCACCGTCCGAGCTCTCGTCCTCGATCCCGAACGCGCTTCCCGTGGGCGGCGCCGTGCCGCCGAAGGCGAGCTCCGAGGTCCCGGGCTGGGTAGCAACCCGCCGCAAACCCCTGCTGCGACGGGTCCACACCCTGGACTCGATACGGTATCGGGACTTTCGCAGGCTATGGACGGTAAATTTCTCACTAAGCGGCGCGGCCTGGCTGCAGGACCTGGTCGTGGGGTGGTTGACGTTCGACCGGACGGGTTCGCCGTTTCTGACGGCGATGGCGGTGGGACTGATCGCACTGCCATACTTCTTCGCGGCGCCCCTGGGAGGTCTGGTCGCGGACCTCTGGGACCGCAGGAAGCTGATCGCAGCCGCCGGCGTCTGCCAGGCGCTGATGACGGGCGGGTTCGCGGCCCTGATCATCTTCGACGTGCTGGAGACATGGCACATATTCGTCTACATCCTGGCCATCGGGGTGTCGTGGGCTATGTCGGAACCGGCGCGAGCAGCCGCCGTGCCGGACATCGTGCCCAAGCGCGGGCTGGTGAACGCCTTTGCACTGAACGCGCTGGCCTTCAACTCGACCAGGCTTTTCGTACCCGGAATCGCGGGACTGCTGATCCTGTGGATAGGACCTGGACGGACACTGCTGTTCGGCGCGGCCCTGTACCTGGTCGCGTCGCTGACCGCGTTGGGGATGCAGATTAGGCCGCGTGAGACCACCGAAGGCACCGCATCCAAGGGCGTCAGCAGGCTGGTTGAGGTGGCCCGCTACGTGTTCTCGGAGCCTCTGGTGCGTCTGGTGATCGGGCTTTCGGCGCTGCAACTCATCATCGTGATGCCGTTCGTTCACGGCCTGCTGCCCGTTTATGCGGCGGAGGTCTTCGAAATGAGCCCGGCCGGGCTGGGCCTGCTGATGTCGTCGCTGGGCGCCGGGGCGGCCATTGCCACTATCACGCTGGCGACTCTGGGCGAGGTCGCCCGCAAGGGCCGCTTCCTGTTGGTGGCGATGTCCGCCAACCTGCTCGCGATGGTCACGCTGTCGCAGAGCGGAGGGATGCTGCCTCCTGTACCGACGATGCTAATGCTGGGCGCGTCGATGGCAGTGCAGTTCTCGATCGGTGGGGCGATCGTGCTCGGCATGACGCCCGCCTCCATGCGCGGGAGGGTCTCGGCGCTGAGCATGATAACTCTGGGGCTGTTCCCTGTCGGCGCGCTGGCGGCCGGCGGCCTGGCAGAAGTGCTGGGACCCCAGGTGGCCACGCTGCTGGGCGCCGGGGCGATGGTCGTCATCCTGGTGGCGCTGCGACGGCATCTGACCCGTCTCTGGCAACTGAACGAAGTAGAAGTCTACCAGGAATGCTGAACCCTCTTTGAGCATCCCAGCCAGAACAGGGCTCAGTAATATCTGAGGGACACCTCCGATATCCCCGATTCCACCAGCCTGTTAGGAGTGCTCTGGGCTGAATTCCCGACTGCGCTCGCAGTCGCTGCCCGCAAAGGGTTCCAGGGCCCTGGTGATGGTGGCGGGCCACCCTGACGAGGGTCACTCCGCGGAGTCGAAGACGGCACCAAAGCCCCTGGGACCCTCTCGTGGTGCTCGCCGTCTTTAGCGGTCGCCCCCTGCAAACTGGGTCCCCATAGCCTCCTGCAGCGCATCGATGACGTCGCCGCCGCTGCCGACGTATATCACAATCAGCTTGCCGGACTTGTAGAAATGCGGCGGTGTGAGCCATCCGACCATGCTCGTGCCGATTAAGCTGCCATCCGCTGAGACAGTCCCGGCCACGGAATCGGCTTCTTCGGCACTGGCGAACTCGAACGCCTGAACATCCTGGCCACCCACGGTTATCAGCCGGCCCTAGGGTGTGAAGAAGGGCTGTGATACGGTGCCCGCGGGAACAACCGTCGCTCCCACCGCGCTCAGACCGTCCACCAGACTAACGTAGTAATCGACCGGGCTACCATGGGAGATGATGGGCGTAGGGTTCGATCCCGTCGGGGTTGTCTCGCCCGCCGTGGGCGGCACCTCATCGCTGGGGGAAGCCGGATCAGCTCCACTTGCACACGCCGCTACGACCGCCATCAGCGCGGCGGCTCCAAGAATTGCCGCGAGGCCCTTCATCCTGTTCGTCTCGTGTCCCTCCCGATTCCTGTACTTCACCGTGATTCGCGCCGTGCTGTCCGTCTCTTTGCCTGTAATAACTAAAACCGACGTGCGTCGCCGGTTTGTTCCAGGAACTTTGCCAGCAAGGCTAGCGGACCCGGCCTTTGGCCTCCTGCCAAAGGGCCTCTTTGTCGTCTAGCGGGAGAGTCTCGAAGCTCAGGCCCCGCTCGGCGGCGATGCGCTCCATGGCCTCAAAGCGTCGCTGGAAGCGGGTGGACGAGGCGCGAAGGGCAGACTCGGCGTCGGTCTCGAGCCAGCGGCAGGCGTTGACGAGCGAGAAGAGGAGGTCGCCGATCTCGGCCTCCCGCTGGGCTCGATCTTCGGCGCCGCGGAGCTCGCCGACCTCCTCATCGACCTTGCGGAGCACGCCGTCCAGGTCGTCCCAGTCGAACCCGACCCGCGCGGCGCGCTCCTGGAGCGTCTGGGCGTGCGCGAGTGACGGCAGCGACCTCGGCACGCCGACGAGGGCGCCGGCCTCCTCGTCGGACCGCTCCTGCCTTTTGATCGCGTGCCACCGCGAGAGCACCTCGTCCGAGTCGGAGACGTCGGCGTCGGCGTCGGCGAAGACGTGCGGGTGACGGCGGACCAGCTTACCCATAACCCCGCTGAACACGTCCTGCTCGTTGAACTCACCGCCCTCATCACCCAGCCTGATCTGGAACGCGGCGTGGAAGAGGACGTCGCCCAGCTCCTCGACGAGCCTGGAGGCGTCGTCCTCGTCGATGGCATCGAGCAGTTCGTGGCACTCCTCACGCACGTCGGACCGTATGGAGGCGCGCGTCTGCTCGCGGTCCCAAGGGCAGCCATCGGGCCCGCGGAGATGGGCTACGAGCTCCATCAGGCCGGTGAAGCTGCTGGGGTACGTGGGATTCCACATGGAGGTCTCCTTCCGAGAGGGTGGCTCGGACGCGGATGGATTATACCCGGCGCCTTAGCGGTGGTCTGGCCTCTCGATAGGCCCAATGGGACATCGGGACACTCGGCGTGGACGGACTACCGGAAAATAGACAATATGGAGACCGGTTGACGGGGTCCGCACGGGCGCGCACCTAATGTGTAAATGGCCCGGCCGTGCTGTAACACCCCGAGCCGTGGCGTCGTCTGGATTAGCAGAACGACGCGATTTGATTATCGCATGTCAAAACCCGCTCGCCTGGTGGCAGCGGGTTGTTTGCGTTCTTAGACAGCGTTCAGATAGGAGACCATTGTGCTTATAGGCTTTGTAGGAGACGTTCACGGACTGGTGTATCACGCTGTAGCCCTCGTGGCTACATGGCACGTGAAGACAGGCAAGAAGCTCGACCGGGTCGTCGAACTCGGAGATATGGTGGCGTCCCCAAGTATCGACCGGATGGATGCAGCCAGTCGGAGTTACGTAGCCGTCGACCCGCCACAGGCCGACTTCAGCCGGCTGCTGCGAGCCGACGGCAGACGGGCGGAACGCCTGCGCGCCGTTCGGGAGCGATTGGCCACACCGATTCACTTCTTGAGGGGCAACACACTGGGTAATACCCGCTAGGAGAGCGGCCATGCGCAGTAACCAGTTTTGTTATAGTCCTGTCGTTGCGCACTAACCCGGGGCTTCCATTAATGGAT
>PVBE010565636.1_pt1 | contig 15309 bp, 9 predicted proteins | sample 1631181 | NCBI WGS metagenome assembly PVBE01 (sample SAMN08397723, study PRJNA350692) | Marine metagenome, whole genome shotgun sequencing project. | isolation source: water | place: Pacific Ocean | collected 2012-04 | reverse complement strand
TCATGTACTATACTTGGGACAAGAAGTTCAAGACGATCGGCAAGCATGTTGCGGCTAAAGGCGCAGGTATTGGATTGCACATTGTTACTGCCGACTTGGACGCCGATGGTGATCTCGATATTGTCGTTCCTGGCAAAGAAGGAACTCAGATTCTTTGGAATAAGCGTAAGTAAGGTTCAACCATCTTTCTTCAGAAAGCCCGCAATGAATGCGGGCTTTTTTCTGCTCAACTAAAAAAGGGATTCTGATTGCGAAAGCTATTTCTTGATTCTTACGAAGTGGAATCACATTCCCTTCGTTTGAAGCCGTTCTAACCGTTCGGACTTGGATTTTTTCCCGAGAAGAGCAATATTGGACGGGTGTAAGGGCATGGGGTCAGAACTAACCCTCAAGAGCCCGCCTTTAAACTTTTTTATAGACCAAAATGAAACATTACATAATTGCCTGCATTACATTGATGATATTTGGCCTTCAGGCCGAAGGGGCGAAGAAAAACGACTTGCACCTGATTCATGATAAAAGTGCTCAGACCATTTCACTATATCGAAAAGGTAATGACACTCCGTTAATTGTTCAGAATGCGAAGAAAGATTTTCGGCCCTATATTCATCCTATCGTAGGTCCCGATGGCAAAGGTGAATTAACTCAATACAGCCCCGGGCATCATAAACACCAAACGGGTGTTTATTGGGCATTTACGGGCGTGAATGGTCGTGACTATTTCCATCATCCTGAAGGTAGTTATTGGAAGAAAAAATCCATGGAAATTATAAATGGCCAAGGAACCGAAGTGAAATGGAAGACTGTTTACCATCTGCTGGCAAAAAATGGTGGACCTGTAATGGAAGAAACTCAGACATGGAGCATTTTCGATACGGGTAAAGAGTTTGTGATGGACCTAGAATGGTCTGGCAAAGCTGTTGTTGATTTGAGTGTCAAAAAATATCCCTATGGTGGACTTTTTCTTAGAATGACCTATGAGAGGGGCGCGAAGGCTGAAGCCAGAAATACAAAGGGGCAAAAAAATAGCGAAACTGAAGGCATGCGGGCTCCATGGGTAAATGTTGGAATGAAGGTTCCAGGGCGTGACAACTGGGGGAATATAACCGTTTTCGATCATCCCGATAACCCAGAGTATCCAAATTTCTGGCGTGTGGACCGACAGTTCGGTTTTGGGCCAGCGAGTGCCCGCGGAGTGGGCTGGTCACTTAAGCAAGGCGAAAGCAGAACATACAAGCACCGTTTAGTAGTCTATACGGGGCAGTTTAATAAAGAACTGATAGACCAAACGTGGGCAGGATGGGCAGGGAAATTGCTCAAAGCTAAAAATTAAAAGAACCCGGCGGTTGCACCATTTCAAGTCGCTCCCCTTATTTTGCAAATCCCATTTCATAGGGTAAATTATTTATTATGAATGCATTGTGGCAGTCGTTATTTATCACCCCAATTTTGGCCTCAATCGGTTGTAAAAGTGATGGAGGGCTAAGCGTAGGCGATGTTGCGCCCGATTTTTTGCTTAAAGGTAGTGATGGAAATTCTTATCAGCTTTCCTCTTATACAGGAAAAAAAGCCGTTGTGTTGGCGTGGTTCCCAAAGGCGTTCACTGGAGGCTGCACCAAGCAATGTAAGGCGATCGCTGAAAGTTCGGCGGCGCTGAAGGAATACGAAGCAGCTTATTTTACGATCAGCTGTGATCCGTTGGACGGTAAAAAGGGTATCGTGAAATTCGCCGAGTCATTATCAGTTGATTACCCAATCCTTAGTGATTCAAGCAAGTCGGTGGCCGAGCAATATGGTGTTTTGGGAGATGTATTACCATTTCCCAAACGATGGACTTTTTACATCGGGAAAAATGGTAGGATTCTCAAAATAGATAAAAGTGTAAAGACAGGCTCCAGTGGAGATGACATAGCTGTCACACTTGGGGAATTGAAGGTTCCCAAAGTGAATCTGTAACGGGTTTTACCGTTAGGGATTCGCGGTTGAAGGGAGGTATATCGCCGCTAATTCACGAAGGATTGTCTCCAGTTCTTCGTAATACTCATCTTCGTTTATTTTAGATTTGCGCTCTCTGAGTGTAGCCAATTTCAAATCTAAAACATCTCGCTGTGCACGTTGGTCTATTGAAAGCTTTCTTTCCGCTGCGCTTGGGACCAAGTGAAACTGATGGGATCGTAGTCCATCGGGCAGTAATTTGGGGTCATCAGATTTTTGGGTGATTCGCGTGCCTCGAAACCAGTCGGGAGAGGTGCCTTTGCCATCGCCGTTATCATCTAGTAAGGAGTGTTCTGGGCTAAGGCGGTTTTCGTTTTTGTAAAACTCCGCGGTTTGGCGGGTGGCGGTGAGCCAAGCCTCAAGCAGGGAAGTTTGGCCGTCCTTATCCAAATCCGCTGTGGGGCTGGCAATGGCCCGGGAGAGGTAGCCGCCCAGTCGGCAGAAATTGCGTTCGGCGCCGCTGCGGGTGGCGGTGAGGATGACGCGATTGGGGCCACTCAGGGTATTGAGAAACGGGGCACTGGAGGAGGTGCAGTTGATCACGGCGATGGGGCGTTGGCTATTGGCCAGCCAGATCTTCAGTTCGGCGGCGGTCAGGTCCGGGCCGTGGAGGTTGAACTTGGCCATCTTGCCATCAAACGTGCCGTGACCAATGAGCACGAGCCAGAGGGGCGTTTGGCCGGTTTGGGTTTCGGCGGCCAATCGCGTTTTCAGATCGGCGGCCTGCTTGGAGCTAGCTGGAATCTCATGATACGCGGCGTCGCCCTGTGTGGCGGCGGTTTTCCAGTGGGCGGTCCATTGGGCAAATTGTGCCTGATACTCGGTCGTGCCGGGCGCGCCGGTAACGACAATGACAGTGGGGCGATCAGTGGCCGTGAGCCACGGGACGATCAACCACAAGACCAGGACAAGAGCGGGGATGCGGGGGAAAATCATGGCAGACCTTTTCGGCGGCGGAGGAACCATTCGGTGACAAAACAAAGCAGGGCGAGCAGGAAGATGAGGCCCTGATGCCAGAGCGGGACGTGGCGGATTTCCGTGACGGGCGCGCGCAGGGCGGGCAGGTTCGCGGCGAATTCCTTGAGATACTCCAGCTGAATCACACGGCCGCCCGTGCGTTGCGCAAGATCCTCCATCAGGGCGGTGTTGGGAGCGAGGGAACGATATTCGGCGGCGGCATGGTCGGTGGCCCAACCGGCCTGGCATCGGCCCAATAGTTGGCCGGTTTCATCATGGACAGCCGCTTCCACCAGATAACCGCCATTCGTGCGCGGCAGGTAACGCGATTGGTAGAGCCCAGCCTGATCCGGTACGGCTTCGGCCTGAAGTTCGACGGATTGATCACCACCCAGCGGCTTGACGGTGAGTTGGACCTGCGCATTGTCCAGCGGTGCAAAGGCGGGGTCGTGGGCGCGCACGGTGATTTGTCGTCCGCCCGCTTCGCTGCCTTCCAGCGTGGCGAGATCAAACGGTACGGGGACATCGGCCACCAGCCAGCGGATCATCTGGCGCCAAGCCTTGTCGAGATCCTCGCGCTCGGTCTCGCCCTTGAGCCCCCATCGCCAGAAATCACCTAGTAGCACCGAGGCCGCGCGGCCACGGCCGAAGGTGTGGGTGACCAGAGCCGGATCGGAACCCTGATTACCGGTGGACACGGTGGCCAGCACGTTGGCGCCCGGTTTTTTGCCGCGCACGCGGTTGAGCGAAACAAACTCGGTCATCTCCCCGAGGCGCGCGCGGTCGTCGGCTTCATTATCGCGCAGACGCACCCACGGCTGGAGCCAGCCGTCGCGCGTGAGGGAGAGCTTGAGGTTGTTCAAGGGCGCTACATCCTCGGGGCTATCGAGATAAACGGGCAAAAGGTTGCCCACGGGGGTGCGGGCGTACTCGCCCTGACGGAATGATTCCTGACCGCCCAGCATCAGCAGACCGCCACCGCGTTCGCTGACAAAGCGATGGAGAAGGGCGTGCTGGGCCGGTGTGAAAAAGGCAGACTCCAGATCATCGAGGATCACCGCGCTGTACTGGAACAATTCCTCGGCCTCCGTGGGGAAGCCAGTTTTCAACTCATCCGCATCTGCGGTGTTCAGCCGCACGAGCACGGGCTGATCGTAATCGCCGACATCCTGGCCGGACCCGCGCGCCAGCGGATTGGCGTTCTCACCCTTACGCCCCTTGAACTCGAATTTCGCCTCCTTGCGCGCCACGCGGATTAGGCCCACGAGATCGACCTGTTCATCCTCGGACACAGCGCGTTGGAGGAACTTATATTCCCAGTTGGGTCGGCCGGCGAGATACAGCACACGGTACGGGCCGCCGCCGCGATCGATCACGACCACGCGTTGGTTATTGGCCTGAGTGGCTTCGGGGGTATCGCCTTCAGTCGCCACGTTCAGTCGGTAAAACAAAATGCCTTTGACCGCCGGTCGCACTTTGAAGCGGAAGGTTAGCTCGGCGTTGTCGTTAGTTGCGCGGCGGGTTAGTTGCTTGATTGTGACCGCTTCCTTACCGGTGGAATCGAGCAACTCCAATGAGGCCGTGATGTTCTCATCCTCGCAACCGCGTGCGGTGACTTGGGCGATGATGGACACGGGCGCATCTTCAAAGGCGGTTTGCGTGGGCGTCACAGTGCCCAGGGCCACATCGCGCTGCGGAGCGGCGTTGCCCATCAGCACGGGATACACCGGCGGCAATCCCTCGAGCTGGGGCAGGGTATCATCCAGATCGGTGGCCACGCCGTCGGTGAAAACCACGATGCCGGCTAGCGGTTGGCCACGATAGCGTCGGGCGACCGTGCGCAAGGATTCGCCCAAACGGGAGGAATGACCGGTAAAGGTGAGTCTCTCAAAGCCGGCGACATTGCGCAGGCGTGCATCGAAGGCGTAGCGTTTCAGGTCGAAGTCATTGGCCAACTGCGCCTGCCAGTTGTCGGCCTGTGGGGCGAGTGTTTCCTGTAGGATTTTCGCGCGCGATTTGGATTCGCCCGCGCCGGTGAGGTTCATGCCGTCACTGGTATCGGCCAGTAACGCGAGCCGGTTGGCGCCGGGCTTGGCGCGTTCCTGACTAGCCATGGGATCGAGCAGGCAAAGCAGTAGCAGGAGCAGGCCGAGACATTTAAGTCCCATGCAGGCACCACGGATATGGCGGTCCATGGAGGCACCGCGGTAGGCCCACCAAACTGTGGCCAGGCCCACGGCCAGCCAGAGAGCGGCGGGAAGCAGCCAAGCTTTGCCTGCGAGATAAACGGATTCCATTGGCCTATCGGGGTGGTGGGTGCGGGTTATTTGCCTTCGCCCAATCGCTCGTAATATTTTTCCACCAAATCACTGAAGCGACTGGGAACCGGGTCTCGGTCGATCGGCACCAGAGCGCGGTCGGACTCGGATTTGGCCAGCTCTTCGGCGAGGGTGCGGCGGACTTCATCGAGCGGTTTTAAAATCTTTTTCTCCACCAAATCCCACTCGGGCTCCTTGCTGTGGCGGCGGAACTCGGTGTTCAGCTTGCGGATGTCTTCGCGAATCTGGGCCACCTGCTCGCGGACTTCAGGGCGGTCAACGGCTTCCTCCACATCGCGCAGGCGATCGGTCCATTCGCGGTGATGGCCCCCGGTGATGGGGTTCTGGCCGCTTTCACTACGGTTGAAGCCTTTTTCCAAAAACGAAGCCGGGCCAGTCTGCGGTTGCTGACCAGCCTGTTGGGCTTGGGAATTAGGTGGAGTCGGCTGATTGGGCTGACCGGCTTGTTCGTTGGGGGAGTTCGGCTGATTCGCCTTCGGGTTGCTCTGGGCTTGGGCCGGTTTATTTTGGGCGTTCGGTTGTTCGCCGTTCGGATCGCCTTTCTGTTGGCCTGGTTTTCCCTGTTGCGGCTTGGAGGCGGTTTGCTCATTCGGCTTTTCGCCGGTGGCTTCGGCTTTTTCGTTCTTGAGCGCCTCACTGAGTTCGCCCAGTTGTTGCTCGGCGAATTTGAGGGCTTCGGTTTCATTGCCGAGCACGCTTTCGGCGGCTTGTTCGACACCTTTCTTAAGGTCATCGAGTTTGCGTTGGCCCTGGTCGCTGAGGGTTTTGGAGGCCTGCCGGAAATCCCGTTGGCGCAGCTGGTCGATGAGCTTTTGCTTGTCCGGATCTTTATCCATGATCTCGTCGAGCGTGCGCAGGAGTTGATTGTTGCGGAGGGCGTCTTCCTTTTGTTCAAGCAACGTGGCGGCGGCCTTGAGGGATTTGTCGGCCTGATCCTGATGCGCCTCACGGAATGTTTCGTATAGCTTTCGGTTAAGCAATGGCTCGGCGATCTCAGATTTCTCAACGACGTTTTTCATGTCCTCCAACAGGTTCTCGAGTTTCTTTTGCTGATCGTTGAGTTCCTTGGTGATCTCCTTCTGGTTGTCGGTGCCGGTGAGCGATTTGCGGGGTTCGTTTTTCTTTTCGGCCTGATCCAGCTTGTTGCTGAGTTCTTTTTGTTTCTCAGATAACTCGCGGGCGTCCCGGCGCATGGTCCGCATTTCCTCGGTGAATTGGTTGGAGGTTTTTTCGCGGAGATCATCGCGCATTTCCTGCAAGTCCTTCTGGGCGCGCGTGGAGTTGGAAATGGCCTGAGACAGCTGCCCCTTCTGCATTTGCTCGGCGGCCTCATTCATTTGCTGACGGGTCTGCTCCAGTTGCTGACGTTGAGGCTGCGTATCGGCGCGGTTCTCTGGCTTCTCCATGCGTTGGTTTAACTCATCGAGATCGGCCAGATTTTGACGCTGCTCCTCGCGGAGCCGTTTGAGTTGGCGTTCGATTTCCTCTTTGGCCTTGGCGGTCTCGGCGGCGCGCAGGGCGCTTTCGAGTTCCTTGAGTTTTTCATTGAGATCCTGCTGGCGCTGGGCGAGATCACGCAGTCGGCTGAGCACCTGCAATTGCTCGCGCTGCTTGGGTTCCTCCAGCTTGCGGGCCTGTCGCTCGGTTTCGTAGCGGTCTTCCTGTTTACGCAGATCCAGTTGATCCAATTGGCTCTGGGCGCGCTGATTGGATTGCTGTTGTTGTTGCTGGCTGGATTGTTGTTGCTGCTGTTGGCTGACCTGGAACTCATGGGCTTGTAGGCGGAGCAGGGACTGGTAGCCGGCCTGTTCCGCGGCGAGTGCGGGCATCAAGGCAGCGGCTTCCTGCGTGGCCTCGGTGAGTTGGTTGACGGCGCGTTCCATGTGAGCGACCACGGCCTTGATGTGTTCGGTGGCTTTTTCGTCGCTGCTTTTATCCAGGAGTACACGCGCCTTGGTCAGGGCTTGGGTTTGGCCCTCAACCAATACGGGCGCGTCCTTGGACAAAGTGGCGGGTTGGCGACGAAGCTTCCATGTGGCGTTGATAATTTGTTTCTGCAGCTTGATCAGTTCCTCGGTCTGTTGATTGGGGGATTGCTGTTGCTGTTGTTGTTGCTGGCTGGGGTCACCTTGACGAAAGATTTGCTCGAAGGGTCGGATCTCGGCAAAGAACATATCGCTGTAAGCGCGGCGCGGTTGGCCGTCGGGACCGGTGTCTTCGGCCCAGAAGAACCAGTTGATGAGTTGATCCGGTTCCACTTCAAGGGTTTCCAGCGCTAGCAGGTGGCGGGCGAGGGCCTTGGTGTTGCCGGGAGCGGGTTGGCCGAGGGGGGTTTCCTGCATTTCGCCGCCGTTGATGTTGTAGGTGAGACCGTAGCGACCGAGGCCGAAGTCGTCCTCTATTTCGGCGGCGTAATCGACTTCCTCCAGCGGCGACACCTGCTGATCGCCATGGGGGCTGCTGACGCGAATGACAGGCGGTTTGTTGGCGTATACCGAAACCTCAATTCGCGGCGCGATTTTGTTTTGGCGGCCGGCCGCATCCGTGAGCTCGAGTTTCCAGGATTGGGTTTGGGTTAGCGCCAACGGCGGCAACTCGGCCAACGGCTGACCGGCATGGACCTTGAGGTCGATGGACTGGTCATCAGGGCCGATGAGACGCGCACTTTGCACTGGTTTGTTGAGGTGGAAGCGGTAGGAGAGTTGTGTGCCCTCTACGGCGCTGAGGCGGCGGGTGTCTTCCACGGTTCGGCTGGGCAACCGGGTGTAGGTGGGGTATTCCAGCGCGGCATCGGCGCGGTCGAGCGTGGGGAACTCGAACACGTTCACCTGATAGGTTTCGGATTGTTCGCCATCGTATTCCACGTGATAGGAAAACGCCTGATCCACGATGGGCAGGGTGGCGCCGAAGATGGGGTCGTCGAGGTTCTTGGTGAGATCAATGCGTCTGGTGCCCTGCGGATCGCGCACCACCAGCGTGGCGTGGTCCGGCGCTTGATTGATGAAGTGGGCAAGCACGGCCAGCGGGGTGCCGCGTTCCACCTCAGTATTGCCCGGCTCCACCTGATCCAGCTGCGCTTGCCGAGCGATTTCTTCCGTCACGGATTCCTCTTGGCCTGGGGTTTGGGCGAGGGTGGTGGCCTGAGGCAGTTGATGCAGCTTACCGAGGCACACACAGGTCACAAGAAACAGCAGGGTAAGCGCGGCTTGCAGGGCGAGGAGTTTGCTGTGGGGGATCACTTTGCAGAACTGCGATTGCTCATAGGCGGCTTTGGCGTCTTTGATGACGCGTTCCTGCAGAAAGTTGTATTCGCCCGTGTCAGGATCAGGCTGTTGTTCGATGGCAGTAAGCAAAGTGGCGTGCAATTCGGGATGTTCAGCCTCAATGTCCCGGGCGAGTTGCTGATAGTCGAATCGTCCGCGTGAGGTGTTCATCCACAACACCACAAACGTGCCGAACAAGAGCGCTCCTCCGAGGGTCAGCGCGGTCCATGCGGGGAACACGTCGCCGGACTGTGCGCGGATGAGGATGACACCGGACACGGTGGCCAGTGCGCACCACCAGTAGAGCATTTGGTTCCATGTGCGCCATTGTTGTTGGCGGCGAATGATGGGGTAGAGGATGCGTTTGAGTTCGTTCATGTTGCCTCTCCGGGGGATTCAGCGGCGGCGGCGGGTTTGCGCCAGAGCCAGCCGCCCAGCCATGTCTCCAATAACACCAGCATGATCGCTGCCACGATTAGCCAGCGCCATATTTTCTGACGTTTTTCGAGTTGTTCGTCGATCAAAGTTTGTTCCCGGTTCTGCTCGATTTTGGCCTTTTCAACTGATCCCGGGGCAAAGGGGAGGTTTAACCCATCCAAGCGCTCAGGCGCCAGAGTTTCGGTGTGGCTTTCACGAGCAGACACATTCACGGCAAAGGTCACCGGCCGTGATCCTTGTAGCGTAAACAGACCCGGTTGATCGGCGTGAAAACCACTCTGACCGGCGGGAATTTGCGCGTCCGGTCCCGGGCCGGTAACGGTGCGGGCAGTGTCTGATTCGCCGGGGAGCGTGACGGGTTGGCCAACAAAATGCGCGGTCTTCAGCCGCCCACCGGTTTGGCCCAGCTCCAGCATCGAATAGAGTAGAGGCACAAACTTACTGGCCAGTGCGAGTTGGCTGTCGGCCGGATGCCAGCCGCTGGTGAGAACAAAGAGATGGCCGTGGCCCAACGGCAGATCGAGCAGCGCTGGATCGCCGTCATCAAACCGCGCCAGCACGCGTGCGCCGGGCAGTCGGGCTGGGTCCAGCGTGCGATGTTTCCAGAAATGAATTTTGGTGAAATCACTGAAGCGCGGTTCGTTGAATGGCGCCAGCAGGGGGTGCTCGAAATCCACCTGACTGAGCAGCGCATATTTCTCTACGCTCGCCTCGCTTAACGGTATGGGCCCGGATTTTGCCAGCGCGGTCAACGTGCCCGCCATCGCGTCGCTCGTCAACGCCAGCAGCACCGAGTGTCCGCTTTGGGCAAATTGCCGTACACGATCCACATGCTCCGCCTCGATCGGTTCGCCAATGATCAACAGGCGATCATCCGGATGCGCCAGTTTACCTTCCAGCGCAGACGGTAGATGCGTGAGTACCTCCACATGTTGCAGACGTGTGATTGAAAAGGCGCGCTCTAGATAAAAGCGCATTGCCTCTGTGTCTTCGGCCGATTCGCGGCCAAGATAATGAATGCGCACTGGCTCCGGCGTGAGAGGTGCGATATGCAGGGTGTTATCAAACGTCTCGGAATCACCAAGCAGAGCGAGTTGCCAATTAGGTCCCGCAGGGCGGCGGGGCGTGGTGAGCGTGCGACTTTGGCCGGCGGGCACATACACGGGCATGGTATTGGTGTGCGTGTTATCGCCTTGGCGCCAGGCGAGTTGGAACTGTTCGCGGGCGGCATCGCCGGAGTTAGTCACGCGCACGCGTTGGCCCGTGCTGTCGGCATCCTCGGTCGCGTGGCCGTGCGCCAGTTGCAGGCCGGCATTGCCGGGGGCGGAGGGTGCCACCGTTTTCAGTGTGAGTTGTAGGCCGCCCGGCCAGTCATGGCCCTGTAGGCCATCTAGTTGCGCGCCTTCCTGCCGGTCGGTGAGGACAATGATCTGTTGCGGGCCGGTGTGCGGGTTTTCCTCCAGCAATTCGGCAGCGGTGAGAATGGCGTTGCCCAGATGCGTGCTGCCCCAGCCGGGTTGTAGACCGTTCAGGGCTTCGCGGGCGGCGGGCAATCGGCTGGGCTCGGGCAGGTCGCGCCATTGGTCAAACCGTAGCAGCGGCTGGGTTTGGCCGTTGAAGGTCAGGATGGAAAAAGAGTCCGAAGGTTGCACCTCAGCCAACGCGGCGCGCGCTTCTGTCAGGGTTTTCTCCCAAATCCCTGCGCGCTGCATGCTGGCGCTGGTGTCGATAAGCAACACGATCCGTTGGCCGATTGTGGCATCGTGACCGGCAGTAACGGTATTGCGCATAAACGGTCGCGAAAAGGCGAGTGCCATCACCGCTAACAGGGCGCAGCGGACCAGCAGGAGCAAGATATCTTCCAGCCGACTTTTGCGCGTGACCTTTGGCGGATCGGCTCGCAGAAACATGAGCGAACTGAAGGTGAACTTTTCACGCGTGTTACGCCGGATGAGATGGAACAACACCGGACCGGCAATGGCCAGGACACCGAGCAGAAAGAGTGGGGCGAGGAAACTCATGCGTTGGCGTGGCGTTGAATGGTTTTGCCGCGGCGTTGCCGTTGGCGGAGATAATTGGCGAGCACCTGATCCAGTGGCTCGTCGGTGGTCACCTGCAGGTAGTCCGCCCCTAGCTTGGAACAGGCGGCCCGTGCGGCGTCGCCGTGTTCGGCAAAGCGTTGCAGGTAATTACGCTTGGCGGCGGATGGATCGATGAACAGATCCTTCTCCGATTCCACATCGTGAAAGAGCAGGGCGTCTTCGAAATCGAAATCGATCTCGCGCGGATCGAGGACGCGTAACACCACGACGTCATGGCCGGTGGCAGTCAGGCGGCCGAGCTTGGCTTCCAGCTCTTCCACAGGAGCGAGTAGATCGGAGATCAGGACCATCAGGCCGCGTTTGTTGACCAGCTCCACAATCCGCTGCAGTGGCTTGGCAATGCTAGTGGCCTGACCGGCGGCGGGTTTTTCCAAGGACAACATCAATTGCCGCAAATGCCCGGGGCGATTGCGGGCTGGAAGATAATCCCGAATGCTCTCATCAAAACTCAGTAAGCCAACGGCGTCACCTTGTTGAAAGAGAAAGTAGGCGAGGGTGGCGGCCAGTGTGTGCGCATAATCGGCTTTGGTCCAATCGCCGGAGCCGAAGGTCATCGAGCGACTTTGGTCGATCAACAGGTGGCAGCGCAGATTGGTTTCGTCCTCAAACTTCTTGATGTAATAGCGGTCGCTGCGGGCGTACACGCGCCAGTCGACATAGCGGGGGTCATCTCCGGGCACGTATTGGCGGTACTCCGTGAACTCGACAGAGAAGCCGTGGTAGGGGCTGCGGTGGATACCGTTCCAGAAGCCCTGCACCACAATGCGCGCGCGCAGTTCCAAACTGCGGATCTGCATCAGGGTGCGCGTGTCGATAAACCCATCGCGCGCCGAGTTAGCGGCGACTTCAGGCATTCGGTTTCACTTGGTCGAGTAGTTGCTCGATAATCTTTTGCGTGGTCATGCCCTCGGCTTCCGCGCGGTAATTGACCAATACGCGATGGCGCAATACCGGGGCGGCTACGGCCTGAATGTCCTCAGCGGTTACGTGGCTGCGGCCCTGCAGGAGCGTGCGCGCTTTGGCACCGAGCACAAGGAACTGGGCGGCACGCAGGCCGGCACCCCAGCTGACCCATTCATTGACGAAATCCGGGGTGTTGTCCTGACTTGGTCGACTGGCGGCAGCCAATTGCACGGCGTACCGCATGAGATCCTCGGCCGCGGGAACCTTGCGCACGAGATCGTTGAAGCGCTGCACATCCTCGGCATTAAAAAGCGGCTCAATGGTTTCGCTGCCGCCCGCGGTGGTTTGCTGGACCACGGCTACTTCCTGATCCTCGGGTAGATAATCAATGACCACGTTGAACATGAAACGGTCCAGCTGCGCCTCGGGCAGCGGGTATGTGCCTTCCATCTCAATGGGGTTTTGCGTTGCGAGCACGAAGAAGGGTTGGGGTAACGGATGCCGTTGGCCAGCGGCAGTGACCTGATGCTCCTGCATGGCCTCCAGCAGGGCGGCCTGCGTCTTGGGTGGGGTCCGATTGATTTCGTCCGCGAGAATGATATTGGCAAACACTGGGCCGGGCACGAACCGCAACTGTCGGCCGGCATCGGTTTCGCTGAGCACCTCGGTGCCGGTGATGTCCGCTGGCATGAGGTCTGGCGTGAACTGGATGCGCGAAAATTGAAGGTCAAAAATCTCGGCAATCGATTTCACCAGCAGCGTCTTGGCCAGACCGGGCGCGCCAGTGATCAAGACATGGCCGCCGGCGAACAGGGAAATGAGGATCTCGTCGATCACGTCTTCCTGGCCGATGATGGTTTTGCCCAGCTCGGACTTGATGCGGCTGTAGCCAGTGAGGATCTGGTCCACGGTTTCAGCGTCGGTGGGGGGTTGGGTTTCGGTATCCATTAGTGGGTCATTGCGTAAAAGATGATGTTGATGCCCATGGGGTAGGCCTTGGGCTCGGAGAAATTCTTGAAGTAATACTGGTTCTCGCCCTCACGTTCCCAACCATCGCCGAGATCGGTGTTGTGGCAAATGATCACCATGAGCCGGTCCTTGTCGTCGAAGATGCCTTTGTAATGGACCTGACTGCCGTTATCCGGCCCAGGCCGGTATTCGAAATTCATACCCTGCATGGCCTGGCCGATGGAAGGCAGCTGCGGTTTTTCCTTCAGATCGAACACGCAGTGGAAAATCGGGTGCTCCAGTGGTAGTTCCTTGGGCTCGCGGTCGGGGAATACGCGCCGCATTTCCGCCGCGAAATTATCGTATTCATCGCCGCCCCAGAAATCATCTACCATTAGAAATCCGCCATTAAGCAGATAGCCGCGCAGCGCCTTCACCTCCGGCTCGCTCAGCCACAGGTCGCCGGGCTCGGCCATGTAAACGAACGGATAATCGGTGAGCTTGGGGTCGGTGATGTTCAGCACCATGCCGTCCGGATGCACCTTCATCGAGGTGAGTTCCTGCAGACGATAGGAGAAATTCAGATCGGCATCCGGGTAATCAGTGGCCCATTTTCGACCGCGGCCACTATAGCTGCTGTAGCGCAAACGGCAGAAGGTAAACACATCACGCGGCATCTCGTTGTCCACCTGCCAACTTGGTACGCCACGCCGGTCGATGGACGGCGGAAGCGGGCGGGGTTGTGCCATAATCCAAGCCGCGGCTGCTATTGCGACGCCACTCAAGGCGATAAACATTTTATTTTTCATCGGGGTTCCCTTCGGTTGTCTCCCAGTCCAACAGGAGCTTCAGTGCCTCACGAAAACGCGGGGCCTCTTCAAGGGCCATCAGGAGATGCCGCTTGGCCTTAGGGTTATCCGGTTCACGCAACAGCCGCGCCAGCCGGTAATTTGCCTCGGCCGGATCGAGCGGGTCCAGTCGTAGCAGGGTTTGCCAGGACTCGATGGCCTGCGGTGCATCGTTCAGCGCTTCGGTCGCCATTGCAAGGTGCCGATGGGTATCGGGCAGAAGGGGGTTCACCGCCAGTACCCGTTCGCAATTCAAACGCACTGCCTCCCAATCCTTTTGTTCGGCAGCTAGTTCCGTGAGGCGTTGGAATATTGGGTAGGCATCATCGGCCATGGCAGCAAGCGCCTCGAGTGTTTGGCGTTCAGCCTGATATTCCTCCAACTCGCGCTGTGCGCGGGCGAGCATCACGTAGGGATTGCCTTCGCCATTTGTTTGGCGCGGGAACAGCTTGATCAATTCCTTGCATGGCGCCTTGACGGCTTCCCAATCCTTGTCGTTCAACGCCCGTCGGGCCTGGCGCACAAGGAGATAAAAATTCTTCGGATGTTTCTTCGCGAACTTCTCCATGCCCGCCCGCAGGGTTTCCGAATCGGGCTTGGTCCAGTCCAGCTCCGGCGCTAGCGCCTTGGCTTTGGCCACGGCGTACGCGCGGAAGGCGGTCTCCAGTTTGTCCAATGGCTCGGTGTGCTTGGCAATGGCTGCATTGATCTCCACGCCTTCACCGAGATCCTTGAGAATATTACGGATTGCTTCGAGTCCAAAGCGTTCGGTGAGATGTTCCACCACCAGTGAAGATTGATAATAGGCAAATTGTAGATGGAGATTACTTTCCGGCGCCAAAAACGCGCCGCTCATTTTGCTTACAGGAGTTAGTTCACCGCCAAGAATCAATTCCCGAAAGCGCGGGTTCATTCGCTGTCCCCAGGTCGGCTGTGCTTGGCGCTCCTCGTACACACTGATGCCTTCACTGAGCCAGCGCGGCATTTTGTTTCGGGTGAGTGCTAGGGTAACCGTGTGGCAAAATTCGTGCCAGAGAACGCTCTCCCAATTCGCTGGCGCAGGCATTTGCGAGGCAGGGCTGTTGGCGGTAATCACGCAGCCAAAACACACGCCAAGAAAACCCGGATTGTCCGGCATGCCGAAGGTGCGCACGCCAAAATCCTTTTGTTCGGCGAAAATTTCCACCGTGGTGCGTTGCTCGAGCTTGAGGCCGTATTTCTTGCACAACGTGTCATGCGCGCGATCGAGCAGGCGAAGAGCGCGCGGGCCGTAAATGGCCGCCTCGTGCGGGTCCATGCGGACGATGAAATTGGCGTTAGTGAGTGTAGTGTATTTACCGAGCGTATCGCGTAGGGTCACGAGGTTGTAGGTTGTGACATCGTAGCCGTCAGATTCATGAGCGGCCTCGGTCATGGCCCAGCCTTCCTTCTCAAAGCCTAGCCGCAGCAAATCCTGCGCGAGCTGGATCTTTGCAGGTAGATACTTCTCATCAAATGCCAGCGCCTGTTTCTGGTG
>PVBE012650797.1_pt1 | contig 15311 bp, 18 predicted proteins | sample 1631181 | NCBI WGS metagenome assembly PVBE01 (sample SAMN08397723, study PRJNA350692) | Marine metagenome, whole genome shotgun sequencing project. | isolation source: water | place: Pacific Ocean | collected 2012-04 | reverse complement strand
TTGAAAGATTGGCTAAGAAAACGGACTTTTATAGAAAAAGTCATTATACATGTAGGACTTTTTCCAATTCCTGTGCTTTTTATCCTATTTACTTTTTTAATTCTTGATATAATGTGTATTTATCTCTTAATTCATTTACTTTTAAATTAAATTCATCATTTTTTAGTATATTTCTTCTAACCGCTCGGGTGTTCCCACATCACTCCAGTAACCAATATAGTGCTGGCCGCTAAGATTTTTATCCTTTGCAGATTTGTATAGTAGTGGGGCTAACGGAAAACGGTTTTTGTTTGAAATATATTTCTTGAAAAACTTCGGGTGATAATAGCCTATACCACTATAAGTTAGTTTCTGGCGGCCTGTTTCTAACACACGCCCGTTCTCTAAAACAAAATCACCTAGTAAATTATGATCAGGATTGTTTACTAAAACAAGATGGGCATCAGCAGAATCGAGTTGATTAGGTAATGTTCTATAGTCAAAATCCGTAAATATATCCGCATTCGTAAGAATAAATGCGGTGTCGCCTAATAATGGTAATGCCTTTACCACCCCTCCGGCAGTTTCCAACGGCGAATCCCCTTCATCGGAATAGCTTATTTCTACGCTATAATTCTTGCCTGAACCTAAATTGTCACGTATTTGTTCGCCGAATCTACCCGTATTAATTATTATTTTTTCAACACCTGCCAATACTAAAGATTCTATTTGGTAAACAATCAGCGGCTTGCCGGCAATTTCAATCAATGGCTTTGGCTGATTCTCAGTCAAATCACGCATTCGTTCGCCATGCCCGGCGGCGAGAATCATCGCGAGCACTTATTCATTCTCCTTTAATCTTGGCAATACTAATTCTTCTAAAATAATACATATTGGTCGTAATTCTTCATATGCCTCTTTTAAATCTAAAATATATGACAATGTTCGCGGTATATCTTCAAGAAAATTATGTTTGCCATCTCGGTGAGATAGGCGCGCAAATATTCCGCTTGCCTTAAGATGCCGCTGCACGCCCATTAAATCAAACCACCTTACAAATTCATCACGATTAATTCTGTATTGCGCTTTTTCTTCATAAAGTTTGTTAAGATAAAAATCTACCCACTTATTAATTTCCTCTTTTGGCCATTTTATATAACAATCTTTTAAAATAGATACAAGGTCGTAACTGATTGGACCATATACAGCATCCTGATAATCAATTACTCCTGGGTTATTTTCTTTTGTGACCATAAGATTTCTTGAATGAAAATCTCTATGAACAAATACTTTTGGTTGCTGTAACGCATTGTTTACTAAAAGATCAAATAATTTGGTAAGTATTTTTACTTGGCTGTCACTAAGCTTTATATTTAGATGTTTTTCTATTAGCCATTCGCGAAAAAGATTCATTTCTCTTATTAATAGAGACTTATCATACCCATCCACTCCGCCCACATTCACTAAGACCTGTATAGCTACTAAAGTGCTTAGTGCATCAGAATATAATTCATATATAGATGATTTATTAAGTTTATCGAGATATAAATCATTTCCAAGATCGCTTAACAGTAAAAAGCCTTGCTCAATATTTACATTATGAATTATTGGTACATTGACATCGCATGCACGTAGTTTTTTTGTTATTTTAATAAAGGCTTTACAATTTTCTTGTTCTGGAGGCGCATCCATCACAATAAATGTTTTATTCTTCAAAAATAAACGATGATAAGTCCTAAAACTTGCATCTTCCGAGGCTGGCTTTAAATTAAAAGCATTTGTCCCCAGAATCTCTGTTAACCAATTCTGTAATGAGTTGTAACGATCGGGCATAATAACTCCCTATTTAACAGTAAAATGACTATATTTTTTAGTGCAAAAGTAAAAAAATAATACCCGCTTGTATTAAGAATCATCATATAATCTGTCATTATCTTCAATTATTGTTCAATCCACGCAGGAACACTAACACATGCTGAGCTTATTTTTCTCATCGCCACCGCTACTAGTAATCCTTGGGCTAGGTCTTCTAATTGCAAGTTCACATTTTTTTATTGACGCAACAGCAAACCTCGGCCGAAAACTTAACATATCTCCATTAATTATGGGCTTAATTATTGTTGGCTTTGCAACATCTGCCCCGGAAATTATGATTGGCATAGAAGCGGCCTTGAAAAATAAAATCAATATAGCCATAGGTAATGCAGTTGGTTCAAATATCGCAAATATTGGATTAATTTTAGGTGTAACTGCATTATTTTTTCCATTCGAAATTCATAGCATAACAATCAAAAAAATATATATTCTTATGTCGATCATCATGCTAATACCGTTAAGTTTAATGTGGCATAAATCAGACTTAAGCCAATATGATGCAATAATATTGCTATTATGCCTAACAGCGACTTTTTTTCTTTTAGTAAAAATTGTAAAAAGTGTGCATGGAAACGACCCTGTCAATAGTCAGTTTTCTAGTGAATTGAGTGGAATAAATGAAAAAACAACAGGGCGATTAGTGATGGTGTTAATTATAAGTCTTATATGCCTGCTAATAGGAGCAGGCGGTCTTGTTGATGGAGCAGTATTGGTAGCTAGAAATTATGGTATTTCTGATCTTGTTATTGGGCTTACTATCGTAGCTATAGGAACTAGTTTGCCTGAAATCGCGGCTTCGATTGCAAGTGTAATCAAAGGTAAAAATGATATTGCCATTGGGAATATTATTGGCTCAAATATGTTTAATATGTTGGCAGTACTTGGGATCCCAACACTAATACAACCAGCTAAGATGCTTGATCCTGAAATCTTTAATAGAGATTTTTTGGTTCTGTTTATTCTCACTGCACTTCTTGCAATAATGCTATTTAGCTTCAAGAAAGTTAAACTGTCGCGACACAAAGGCGCGGTATTGTTACTTTGTTTTGTAGCATATCAATTTTTCATTTACCAGAATATTATAGGCAAATAAACATTGGAAAAGATAAGCCCCGATAAACTCAAAACTCTTGCAAAAGCAGTAATTAAAACTGAGGAAAAAGCACTTTCATCATTAATTGAGCGAGTTGATAACAAATTTGTAGATGCTTGTAGTATTATTCTTAACTGCCAAGGACGCGTTGTTGTTACTGGAATGGGCAAATCTGGCCACATCGGGAATAAAATTGCAGCGACACTTGCTAGCACTGGGACACCTGCATTCTTTGTGCATCCAGGAGAAGCTAGTCATGGCGATTTAGGAATGATTACCCTCGATGATGTCGTTATAGCATTATCAAATTCTGGAGAAACTGACGAAATCGTTGCTTTACTCCCCGTAATTAAAAGATTGAATACTCCACTAATAACATTAACTGGGAATCAAGACTCGACGTTAGCTAAATCATCAACTGTTAATATTGATGTTAATGTCGAAAAGGAAGCATGCCCGCTTGGCTTAGCCCCAACTTCTAGCACAACTGCAACATTAGCCATGGGAGATGCAATATCTATTGCATTATTAGAAACACGTGGATTTAATGAAAATGATTTCGCTTTGTCCCATCCGGGTGGAACCTTAGGGAGACGCCTATTGTTACGTGTCGATGATATTATGCACACAGGTGAGGAAATACCAAAGGTTTTTGAAAATTCAACTCTCAATGATGCTTTAGTAGAAATGTCAACCAAGGGGCTGGGGGTAACAACAGTGGTTAATAAAAATAATAATGTTTTAGGTGTTTTTACTGACGGCGATATACGCCGTGTACTAGACTCCGAGATCGATTTTAAAAGTTGTCTAATAAAAGACGTGATGACAAAAAATAGTAAAAATATACCTATTAATTCACTCGCGGCATCTGCGTTAGCGCTAATGGAAGCTCACCGTATTAATGCGCTTACTGTAGTCGACGAAAAAGAAAAATTATGCGGGATCCTAAACATGCATGACCTTTTACGGGCTCGAGTTATTTAAATACTATGACAACATTTCCAGAAATTAGTAATAAAAATATCTTAAACCCGGATATCGAACTAATTGTGATGCCGTTGGCAAGTAATATTAAACTTCTTGTGTTTGATATAGACGGTGTATTGACTAATGGCGAATTAATTCTTGGTGAAAATGGCAATGAATACAAATCATTTCATGTTAGGGATGGCCAAGGCATAGTTATGCTAATGGAAACTGGATGCAATGTTGCGGTCATTACTGCTCGGTCATCTAATATTGTAACTGAACGAATGACATCGCTGGGTATCAAATATATTTATCAGGATGAAAAAAAATAAAGGGGGGGCTCTTATGAAACTTATTGATGAATTAAATCTGAAATCTTCTGAAGTTGCATACGTTGGTGATGATTTAATTGATTTACCAGCAATGAATAAAGTCGGTTTACCAATTGCCGTTGCAGATGCCCACCCTGAAGTTAAAAAATTAGCAAAACTTATTACACAAAATAATGGCGGTCATGGGGCTGCTAGAGAAGTATGTGAATTGATAATGAACGCTCAAAATAATTTTGCAAATCTAATAGAAACATATCTTTCTTCATAAAGATTCATTTTTGTTTAAAGTTTTAAATTGATATGTTTAATATTAGATGGAAAATCACACTTATGCTGATAGTGGCAGCGGGCCTTAGTTATTGGTTGTTAGGCAAACTAATCGGGGGTGACGACCAGATACTAACAAAATTGGTGCATCATCCTGACTACTACATGGAAAATTTTAATACACTTAAAATGGACGTAAATGGTACCCCAAAAAATCATTTAAGTGCTTCTTATATGGCGCATTACCCCGACGACAACACAACCGAATTAGATTACCCAGTACTTGAGATATTTAGAGAAAACAAATTACCTATCAATGTTAGCGCGGATAAGGGGTGGGTAACTTCTAGTAATGAAGTTATTCTATTAATTGGGAATGTACGCCTATATCAAGTAGACAATTTTGGTGAAATAAGCTTCGAATTAATAACAAAAGATGCTCGTGTTTTAGTCGACAAAAAATATGCGGAAACAGATAAACATGCTACCTTAATTAGTAAAAATTCTATTACTAATTCAGAAGGTATACGCATATATCTACAAGAACAACGAATGGAGTTTCTAAACAATGTACAAACAACGATTGAAAAAAACCAAAAAAATTGAAATTTTAATAGCCGCATTTTTTTCGTTGCTCGTGAATTGCGTATTTGGGCTTTCTACAGATAGCCAACAAGATATTGAAATTGAAGCTGATACGGCTGAAATGGATGATGTTGACAAAATAACTATCTACCGTGGCGATGTTATTGTAACGCAAGGCAGTATTAAAATGACTGGACACACCATGACTGTGCATTTTGATAAAAATAATGACATGGAACTTGTCATAATGAACGGAACACCAGCAACATATCGTCAATTGCCAGACAACAGTAAAGTATTTGATGAAGCTGAAGCCCTACAAATGGAGTATTATGCCTTAAAGAACTATGTAATCCTTATTGACCGAGCGCTTGTAATGCAAGAAGGATTAAAATTTAGCGGTAAACGTATAGAATATGATACGGTTTTAAGTAAAGTGAAGGTAGAAGGACAGTCCAATACAGCAGACAAAAAAGAGGAAAATGATAATAAGCAAATAGAAGACGGTCGAGTAAAAATAATAATAAAAAAGAAAACACAAGAGTAGAGATTGGATAAATCATATTTTTAAAAATATTACATATTATAAATGCATTTCTTGGAAAGTTATTTAATAAACTAATGCCATTCTATATTTGTCTATGAGTACTTTATCTATACGTCACCTGTCGAAATCCTACCGTTCAAGAGATGTTGTTTCGGACGTTAACTTAATGCTAGAGAGTGGTGAGATTGTTGGTTTACTTGGCCCTAATGGCGCAGGCAAAACCACTAGTTTCTACATGATTGTGGGTTTAGTAAAATCTACTGCTGGTAGTATACACATTGATGATCTGGAGATTAACCAATTAAGCATAGATAAAAGATCACGCCTCGGCCTTAGTTACCTGCCACAAGAAGCCTCTATATTTAGAAAATTAACAGTCCAAGAAAATATAATGGCAATACTTGAAACGCATATGGCAACTAGCAAAGAATCTATAAAAAAACGTTTAGACCTTCTATTAGATGAATTTCATATTAACCATCTTAGAGATCATTTAGGAGCAAGCCTATCTGGTGGTGAACGTAGGCGCGTAGAAATAGCTAGAGCAATCGCAACAAAACCAAGATTTCTGCTACTTGATGAACCCTTTGCGGGGATAGATCCGATTTCGATTAGTGATATACAAAAATTAATACATGACCTTTGTGGCCACGATATTGGTATATTAATAACAGACCATAACGTAAGAGAAACACTAAGAATATGTGACAGAGCTTATATAGTGAATAATGGTAAAATTTTAGCTGAAGGAACATCCGAACAAATTTTAAATAATGAAAAAGTTAGAAATGTGTATTTAGGAGAACAATTCTCGCTCTAAAGATTTGAATTTTCTATATTAATTATAAACAAATAAATTAAAATAAATAAAATGAAACAGACGTTACGATTAAAAGCAGGACAAAGTCTTGCAATGACCCCTCAAATGCAACAACAAATGCGTCTGCTGCAATTATCTAATATAGAATTAAAAATCGAAGTTCAGGAATTATTAGAATCTAATATAATGCTAGAAGAAGATGAAAAAGAACAAAGTACAAAAAATTTAGATTTAAATGAAGACCGGAAATTAGATACGACAGAAAAATCTACAAAGGATTTACTAGAAAATAACACAATAAATGACTTGGATATTGATATTGCTTGGGAGGAGAATTTTAATAATACGCCCCTTCGCACAAAAACAAATCCAGAAAATAAATCTAATTCTATGGAATTCGAAGAAGAAGATAGTAAATACAAGACATTGCAAGAACACCTACGTTGGCAGCTTAATTTAATACCAATATCAGACAGCGATAAAGTTATTTCTGAAACTATCATTGATTCGCTCAATGATGATGGTTTATTGGATGGTTCTTTAGAAAATATACTAGAAACTGTTAATAATGATCTAGAAGAAGTCGTTATTGAAGAAATTGAAGCTGTTCTAAAAATAATTCAATCGTTGGACCCGGCTGGAGTGGGTGCACGAGGTCTTAAAGAATGCCTAAGTATTCAATTAAACCAATATGACCCTGAAATACCTAAAGTAAAAAAAGCGAAAGAAGTTATTGATAATTATTTTGAATTTTTGGAAGCTCATGATAACAAGAAATTAATGAAAAAACTGAAGTTAACTGATAAAGAATTAATGAAAATCATCCATTTTATTCAGACCATGAACCCGCGTCCTGGCAGTCAAATAAATAATTCGCCTACAGAATACATAATACCAGATGTTGTTGTTAAGAAAGAAAATAATAAATGGAAAATCAAAATCAATGAAGACTCAATACCAAGTCTTCGAATTAACTCAGTTTATAAAAACATGATCTCACGTGCGAATAATATTGATAATCAGACATTGAAATCACATTTGCAAGAGGCGAACTGGTGTATTAAAAACTTGCAAAATAGAGGTGAAACATTAAAAAAAGTTACTGAATGTATCGTTGAGTATCAACGTGATTTTCTTGAGCATGGTGAAATGGCGATGAAGCCATTAATATTGCAAGATATTGCTGATAAATTAGGAATGCATGAATCAACAATTTCAAGGGCGACAACTCGTAAATATATGCATACCCCGAGAGGAACTTATGAGCTTAAATATTTTTTTCCTAGCCACGTCACAACAAACGATGGAGGGTCATGCTCGTCAACGGCAATACACGCTTTAATAAAAAAATTAATAGATGATGAATTACCAAATAAACCTCTTAGTGATAATAAAATTTCAGCCTTATTAAAAGAAGATGGTATTAATGTAGCTAGAAGAACTATCGCAAAATATAGAGAGACTATGACTATCCCTCCTTCCAATGAAAGAAAAAGATTCTAAAAATAAAATAATGAAAATTAACGTAACTGGCCGTCATATTCACATTACTGAAGCTTTGCAATTACATATAGAGAATAAATTTAAAAAAATAGAGAAACATTTTGAAAATATTATAGATATTCATGTTATTTTGACTGTTGAAAAAATAAGAATGGAAGCTGAGGCTACTTTAAAGATAAATAAAGGTAATATATTTGCAAATAGCGAAAAAAAAGATATGTATATGGCTATTGATGAACTTGTTGACAAATTGGATAGGCAATTAAAAAAACAGAAAGAAAAGAAAATAAGTCATCGTCGTAATGAATGATAGAAAATATACTATATAAATTAAATAATATTTAAAAAGTTAATGAAAATTTTAGACATTTTATCCCCAACTCAAGTATTTTCAAATGTCGAATGTAATAGCAAAAAAGCTGCTATGGAATTGTTAGCTAAAAATATTGCTAGTTCTAATAATGGGATTGATCAAATAGACGTTATTGACTGTTTAATTGCTCGTGAAAGATTAGGAAGTACAGGGCTAGGAAATGGTATAGCAATACCTCATGGACGATTAAAATATTGCGAGAAGTCAGTAGCTGCTTTTATACAGCTTAAAAATGGAATTGATTACGGGGCTATTGATAGTATACCCGTCGATTTGATCTTTGCTTTAATTGTCCCAGAAGAATCAACTGATGAACATTTACAAATATTAGCAATACTCGCGAAAATGCTAAGTGAGACAGAAACTATTAATAAATTGAGAAACTCAAAAACAGAAAAAGAAATATTTTCTATTCTAACAAATTAAAAAATGTCAGACGTTACCAATAAATTAAGTATTGAAGAGTTCTTTAGTATCCAACATGAGAGATTGCAGCTTAAATGGATATCGGGGGTGGGTGGAGCCAAAAATACTATTGCCCGAGAGAATATAATAACGACAAAAACTAGTAATGCTAAAAAAAAGGGAGCTACATCAAAGAAGAAGAAAAATGAAAATATACCATCAGATCTTTCTTTAATTGGCCATTTAAATTTAATTCACCCCCAACAAATACAAATTATCGGCAGCATGGAAATAAAATACTTAGAAGAGTTAAGAGATATCTCTATGCAAGACGCAATAAAACAAATTTTTAGTGGTCAAACAGTCTGTATAATTATTTCTGATAATTGTAATGTTCCTGAATTGCTTAAAAATAAAAGCAATGAATATGATATTCCATTATTTTCCTCCCCGGTTAATGGAAATAAATTGGCTGACGCACTTCACTACTACTTAACAAATTTATTTGCAGACAGGCTGACGTTGCATGGAGTTTATATGGAAGTTATGGCGATTGGGGTACTAATAACCGGGTCCAGCGGAATAGGTAAAAGTGAATTAGCATTAGAATTGATTTCCCGAGGTCATCGCCTAATTGCAGATGATGCCCCACAATTTTCAAAGATCGCGCCCGATATAATTAATGGTACTTGCCCAAAATCACTTCAAGATTTTCTTGAAGTTAGAGGCCTTGGAATATTGAATGTTCGTGAATTATTCGGCGATAGCGCAATTAAAAAAAATAAATATTTAAAACTAATTGTTCAATTACAATCAATGGATATGAAAAATCATTCACTGATAGACCGACTAGAGGGTAGTTACAATACACGAAATCTACTTGATATGAATATCCCCGAAATAACACTACCTGTCGCGCCCGGACGAAATCTTGCGGTAATGATGGAATGTGCGGCGCGAAATCATATTTTACGCGATGATGGTTATAACGCTACTGAAATATTTGCAAAACGACAAGAAAAGTTGATTACCCCAATAGAGAAATAAATTAAAAAATTATTTAATAATTGGTCTGATTTAAAAAAATATTAGGAATTCCAAAATGAGCGTAAGTTTATTAATAATTTCACATAATAATATAGGGGAATCTTTGATTAACAGTGCAAATTTAATGATCAAAGAGAATCCCTTAACCACAAAAATTATTTCGGCAGTTTTAGAATCTACGTCTGATGAATTATATGAAAATGCTGCCTCGCTCATTAATGAGCTAGACCAAGGTGATGGCGTTCTTATCTTGACTGATCTTTTTGGCTCAACACCAAGTAATATTGCGCATCGACTTCTTGAGAAAGAAAACGTGAGTATTGTTAGTGGAATTAATTTATCAATGCTAATACGGATATTTAACTACCCGCATTTAAACTTAAAAGAAATTACAAAAAAAGCATACAGCGGTGGAATAGATGGAATAAAAATTAACGGGGTTAGCAGCGGTGATATTGAGTGAAAAATAAGAAAATAATAATAAATAATAAATTAGGCTTACACGCGCGTGCGGCTGCAAAATTTGTCCGCATTGCCTCAGGGTTCCAATCTGAAATTATGATACATTTAGGAAGTCGTGAAGTAAGTGGTAAAAGTATTATGGGAATAATGATGTTGGCGGCAGGAAAAGGAACGGAAATAAATATTATAACTATTGGCCCTGACGAAAATGAGGCCATGGCCTCTCTAGAAGACCTAATTATTAATAAGTTTGGTGAGCCTGAGTGACAATTTCAATACAAGGCATTAGTGTTTCTCGGGGTATTGCTATTGGACGGGTACACTGTATAAAACGTGATCAAATCGATACGCCTGAATATCTTATACGCAAAACTCAAATCGATAGTGAAATATTGCGCCTCGATAACGCTATAACAAAAGCACGTAAAGAGTTACGTGCGATACGTGACCATATTCCTAGCTCGACTTCAATTAATATTTCTGAATTTATAAATACACATTTATTAATGCTTGAAGATAATGCATTAACAGAAGAACCTAAAAAAATAATAAAAGATCGCTTGTGTAATGCAGAATGGGCGCTCAAATTACAGCGGGATGCATTAGTTAATGTTTTTGATGAAATGGCTGATGCTTATTTAAGCACAAGAAAAGATGATGTTGGCCATGTAGTAAATAGAATTTTGCGTATTCTTTTAAAACAAAAACCTTTGCTAGATGAATTACCTGATGAACATTTAAGAGGCAAAGTGATAGCGGCTGATGACTTGACGCCGGCAGATACTGTCTTAATGAAACATTATGGCATTGCTGCTTTTGCAACCGAATTTGGTGGCTCAACATCACATACAGCGATTCTTGCACGAAACCTAAGAATTCCTGCAGTAGTAGGACTACATAGCGCAAAAAAACTTATCAAAAACGATGATTTAGTAATTCTTGATGGTGGTTCTGGTATTGTCTTGGTCAACCCAGATAAAACCGTACTAAGTTATTACATAAAAAAACAAAATGAAGTAAAAAAATATTACTCTTCACTCGAAAAACTTAAAGATTCACCCGCAAGATCGATTGATGGTATACCAATCACATTAATGGCTAATATTGAACTCCCCGAAGATTTTGAAACAGTCAGAGATATTGGTGCTTCTGGTGTAGGGTTATATAGAACAGAATTTCTCTATATGAATCGAAACAATCCTCCAGATGAAGAAGAGCATTTTCAAACTTATATAAAAGTAATAGAAGCGTTACGTGGATTACCCTTGACAATACGAACAGTTGATTTAGGCGCTGATAAAGAAGTCGATGGTGTTGGTCGTCAAACAAGCAATATAAGATCAAATCCTGCGCTTGGTCTACGTGCAGTAAGGTTATGCTTAAAAGAGCCAGAATTTTTTAGGCCACAATTGAGAGCAATTCTAAGAGCTTCTGCTCACGGACCAATCCGAATTATGATACCTATGCTTACAAACACACAAGAAATGCAGCAAGTCTTATTTATTATTGACGATCTTAAGCTAGAGCTAAAAAATAAATTAATTAAATTCGATCAGGAAATAAAAGTTGGCGGTATGATTGAAGTGCCTGCATCTGCAATTTGTGCTGATATTTTTGCAGATAAACTCGATTTCTTATCAATTGGAACAAACGATCTTATTCAATATACAATGGCAATTGATAGAATAAATGATGAAGTTAATTATTTATATGACCCGCTACACCCCGCGGTTTTAAGACTTATACAGGCAACAATAGTTGCTGGTCAAAAAGCTAATATACCCATCTCGATGTGCGGAGAAATGGCTGGTGAAAAAGAATACACGCCATTACTGCTTGGGTTAGGGCTCCGAGAGTTTAGCATGCATCCTGCTACTTTGCTCGAGGTTAAAGAAATTATAAATAAAACAAATATTAATGAGCTTGTAGAGTTAACAAAAAAAGCATTAATGGTTGATGGAAATTATTAAAAGTAAACATGCCATTTAAGTAGAATAAATATACTTTTATTTTATTTATTTCATCGTTATTAATTAATATAATTTAGCATTGCTTTCCTGTCACTGATAAACTCTTGTTTATTAATAAATAGCTTTTTAAAATGAACGAAGCTTCAAAACAAAAACTACCTGTTATCGATGCTCTACATGGAGCATTAGAAAAGAATAACCGCGAAAACGCGAAAACGGTTATAGCGACTCTACACCCATCAGAAATTGCTGATATTTTAGAAAGCGTCCCGGGACGAGAACGAAAAGAACTATGGAGTCTTATCGACACTGAAATCGAAGGTGATGTTCTTTCGCATATGCAGGATGCGGTGAGAGCTGAGTTGCTTGAGCATATGCCTCCTGATGAAGTAATTGATGCAACTAAAGATTTAGAGGCTGATGATGTTGCTGACATTCTACAAGACTTACCTGAAGATATTGCTGAGACAATACTTCAGTCAATGGATGAACAAAATAGGCAGCGATTATCATCTGTACTAACATACCCTGAAGATACTGCTGGCGGCTTAATGAATGTTGATGTTGTTGCCATACGGGCCGATGTCCCTCTTGATGTTGTAACTCGTTATTTACGTCTGTTAGGAAAAATTCCATTAAAAACAGATAATATTATGGTTGTTGATCGAAAAAATAAATATTTGGGTGTCCTGCCACTAACTGAATTATTAATACGAGATCAAGAAACAAAAGTAAACCAATGGATGGAAGAAGAGCCTTATGTTTTTGTTAATACCCCAACAAAAGAAGTTGCAAAAACGTTTGAACAGCGCGATCTAGTTTCTGCCGCAGTCATTAATGAAAAGGGTTTTTTACTTGGGCGCATTACCATTGATGATGTAGTAGACGTTATACAAAAAGAAGCTGAACAAACATTACGAAATATGGCGGGCTTAAGCAATGAAGAAATGTTTTCGCCAATTATTTCTAGCACAAAGCGTAGAGCAATTTGGTTAGGCATCAATCTATTAACGGCTTTTCTAGGCGCATGGGTAATCGGTCGATTTGAAGACACGATACAGCAGCTTGTTGCTTTAGCTATTCTTATGCCAGTTGTTGCTGGCATGGGTGGTATTGCTGGCAGTCAAACACTAACTATTGCTATCAGAGGTATTGCGCTGGGCCACATAGCAAAAACAAATATAAAGCCACTGCTTATCAAAGAGTTATCTATTGGCGTATTAAATGGTATTTTTTGGTCCTCCGTAGTGGCTATTATAGTCATTGTATGGTTCGGGCAATTTTCTCTCGGCATAATTATTGGTGCATCAATGATTATTAACCTTATTATTGCTGCGTTAGCAGGCGCAACTATACCTATTATTCTGAAACACTATGGAATAGACCCGGCTATAGCAGGTGGCGTAATATTAACAACGGTTACCGATGTTGTTGGTTTTATTACTTTCTTAGGATTAGCAACTATTTTTCTTATAGGCTAAATGCGTTATTCTATAATTTAACAAACATCCCAGATACTCATTATCTCGTCTTGGTTGTTAAAACGGTCTTCGATTATTGCTTTAAATCTATTTGGGTCTTTAGTGTGGGTGATTTCGCCGCTGCGTGGAAAATATTTATCCTGCAGTCTAGATAGCCAAAATCTTAATGCCGCTAAACGCAAAACATAAATCCAAGCATTTCGTTCGTTTTCCTCTATATAACGTATGGTCTGATAAGCCGTTAAGAAAGCAACTAGATTTTCTTTGTCGCGATTATTATCTCCGCTTGTACACCAATCATTAACGGTAACTGCTAAATCATAAATTGAAAAACCATTATAAGCATAATAAAAATCTATTACCCCTGTAAGTTCATCGTCAATAAATAAAACATTATCGCGAAATAAATCTGCATGAATAACAGAAGTATGCAAATGCCCAACTTTTGTGGTCTTTATGTAATTAAGCTCTTGGTTTAACAGGTCTTGTTCATCTTTATTCAATTTCGGCATTACAAGTTTTGACGTTTGTATTCGCCAGTCTTCATTACGCGATGCTTCGCGTGAAAATTTAAACTGCTTACTTGAGAGATGCATTTTTGCCATTTGTACCCCTATTTCCTTACACTGTTTAACATTTGCTATATCGATACTCACACCATTTAATCTTTTCACTAATGCCGCAGGTTTGCTATTTAAAATGCGAATATATTCATTCTGATTATCAGCAATTGGATGTGCAGTTGGTATGTTTACTTCTGAAAAAAAAGCCATCAGTTCGAGAAAATATGGAAGATCATCTAAAGTTAACTGCTCAAAAATTGTCAAAACATACTGGCCTTTGCTTGTAGTGACAAAATAATTTGTGTTTTCAATGCCATTACTGATGCCGGCAAATTGCTGTAATTGGCCAAGCGAATAATTTTCCAAAAACTCATCGAGCTCATGTGGTAGTACGTTCGTATAAACCGACATAGTGTTTTCTAATTAAAAATAATTTGGATCTGAATCAAGATTATTATTAGGCGCTATATTTAAAAATTAAATAATATTATTTAGTTCTTAAAAAAATAAAAAATGGGTTCTTACCATGTAATTAATACCCACTGAGGAACAATAACATCATCAAGCTCATTCTTTCTCACATCTAATTTTCCGTCTCCATCATGATCAATTAAATAATAAGTCATGCCAATGACAGGGGTAATCTTTACCATATATAGGTTATTATTAATTCTATATTCTTCAATTATTTTGTCTTCTTGACGTATTATCGTAATCTGGGGTTCAATTTGTTCGCCTGACTCAATACTACCTGGGAGCTCTGGAGACTCTATAACAGGAGCAAGCACATCTGCTTTTACAATGGCCATCATCAAAATAAAAAAAATAAAAAATAGCATAAGTAGTATTGCTGACTTTCCCATGACCATCCTGTCCTTAGTAAGTATTATCCCCATACTTTACCATCTCATTTTAGCCATATGAAGAATTATCTGAAAGGGTGAAATTGCCAGAAGATTCTTGGTCTTAAATATAAACCCCTGAACATTATCCGTTTATCCTGTCATAATTTGTGTTATCCAAAATGTTAGTTAATTACA
>PVBE010147308.1_pt1 | contig 15311 bp, 14 predicted proteins | sample 1631181 | NCBI WGS metagenome assembly PVBE01 (sample SAMN08397723, study PRJNA350692) | Marine metagenome, whole genome shotgun sequencing project. | isolation source: water | place: Pacific Ocean | collected 2012-04 | reverse complement strand
TACCTCCGGAGATGTCCGTTCAAATCGGCGGTCTTTGAAGGTGCGCATTGCATTACATGCATACCGACGGCGTTTTCTCTTGATGCCTCTACGGACCGACAATGGGAGATTCCGAACTGTGCCATTTCGGGGTTCTGACTGCATCTGATAGAGCTAGTTCGGGAGAGTACGAGGACCTCAGTGGCCCGGCTATCGAGTTATTCCTCCAAGAAGCTGTGACGTCCCGGTGGAAAGTCATTAGGAGACTTGTAGCCGATGAAAGAGGCGCCATCGAGGAGGCTATCATAGATCTAATCGATAATCACGGGTGCTCTGTAGTAGTCACCACTGGTGGTACTGGACCTTCACCAAGGGACGTAACTCCAGAGGCGACCGAGTCAGTATGTGATAGGATGCTGCCAGGTTTCGGGGAGCAGATGCGCTCCATTTCCATGAATTACGTCCCTACTGCGATGCTCTCAAGGCAAACCGCGGGAGTCCGGGGATCATCATTGGTGATCAATCTCCCCGGCTCACCCAGGTCAATAAGGGAGATACTCGACTCGGTATTTGCCGCTGTCCCGTACTGCGTAGATCTGATTGGGGGGCCTTACATTACGACCAACTCCGAGGTTGTCGAATCATTCCGACCTCCACACGCGCGACGCGAATGATTCATCCGAGGAACTGGTTTCGGAAGGCCATGGCGAAGATGAAGACGGGTGTCGGCAGTACCGACAGAGAAAATGACGAGATCCGAGAAATCGAGGTCAAGCTAGACTTCACCCCCAATGCCCTGGCATCCATACTCTACCATCAGGGCAACACGCAGGTGCTGGTGTGCGTCACAAAGGCTCCATCACTTCCCAGATGGTTCCCAAGGGACTCCGATCGTGGTTGGGTTCATGCAGAGTACTCCCTTCTTCCGGGTTCTACAGATACTAGATTCCGCAGAGAAAGAAGCGGGGCCAAGGGTAGGACGATGGAGATCGAGAGGCTAGTGGCCAGGTCCCTCAGAGGAGCGGTCGACCTAGAGCAATTGGGCCCCGTGGCCCTGACCGTTGACTGTGACATCCTGAATGCCGATGGGGGGACGAGGTGCGCATCAATCACAGCTGCAAACATTGCTCTAAGGCTCGCTGTGAGGCGACTTATCGCCAACGGAGAGTGCATTCCGAAGAGCAAGAGGCTGACTAGGGAGGAGATTAGGAAGGGGGCCAATCCGGAATCACTGAGCCAGGAAGAGATGGAATCGCACGAGATGGATGTGATGCCAAACGATGTTGCCGCCATCAGTGTGGGAATGGTAGATGGAGAGGTTTGGACTGATCTGGATTACATACTAGACAGCAATGCGGATGTGGACATGAACGTAGTGATGACAAGCGCAGGAGAATTCGTAGAAGTCCAGGGAACGGGTGAAGAGGCGACGTACTCTAGGAAGAATTTGGACTCTCTAATCGATGCGGCAGAGATTGGAATATCCAAACTTCACCAACTGCAGACGGACATCCTCTCGGATGCGAGTTGATGGTGGGACTGGCCGGACTTGAACCAGCGGCCTCCGCATCTTCAGTGCGGCGCTCTCCCAGCTGAGCTACAGTCCCGTAGCATTCTCGCCACCACCGTCCCGACTTCAAGCCTTCCTAGGACAAGGGGTGGGGAAATCCCCTCGTTCCGGGATTAAGTAGAAAGCCCCCTCGTCACAAGAACTACCATGAGTCAGAGCCCAGAAAACACAGTCTTACGTTCGGATTACGATGCTTCGATATTCGGATTATACGCATCTTTAGTTGCAGGTGGGCTAATGCTTGCCTATGCGATATACTACGTCACGGTGGTAAATGTCACTGACGACTACTCGTTCTTGACGCTGGGAGTCATAACCGGTGCCACTGCAGTTTCCGTGATTGGGATGCATGAGTGGTTCAGGCATCAATACGGGAAAGACAGGGTGGAGAACCCCATTGAGGAGTACGGTGGGGCTATTGCGGTACTGATGGGGGCACTTTCAGCAGTGTGGCTATCCAGATTCGCCGTTTTCTACGCAGGACCGGAGAAGGGGTGGATAGAATACCAAGACGGAGAGGTTTGGATGCCAGTCTGGCTGTCCGCATTGCAGACCGCTGCAATACTCGTTGTAATGGAGGTGAGCACTCGATCAATACGCAGGCATTCTCTGGGGACACTCCCGAGAACGGTGGTGGTTCTGGCCCCGTTGGCTGTGGTGTTTAGCGGGATCAAGATATGGCTGGAATACTCAAGAGGTGAGTTGGAGGAGTTCATCACCATATCCGTCGTGCTTCTAACCGGTTCTGCTATCCTTTATTCCCTCAGGCTAGACAGGGCCGTACTGTACCTCCTCGCATCCGGTGCTGCAGTCGGCCTCCCGATATTCATGGCTCTGAGTAATTGGGGGGAAACAGAGCACGCTGGCCTCCTGGTCCCCGCCGTTGTAATGGTGGGGATCACAGCCACCGATCGGAGCCTATCCAAGAGAATGATTGAGAATGGCTCAGGAGCGGTAGTGGCAGCTATCCTATTCTGCCAGATTATCGCCGCTGATGGTACGGAGTTCCTAATCGCAGGCCAGCCGGTTTCCTCGCAACCATTCGGCCTCACCTTCTGGCTCTGGGTAGCCTTGCTCGTCGGCTGGTTTGCACCGACCACCATGCAGAGGACCCCTGCGATGCCTGTGGGCCTGGCTCTCGCACTGGCACTGCTCAACGAAGAGGCGGCATTGGTTGCATGGTTCGTGGGCCTGTCCGCATTCGTCTACCTCGAGACACACCCTCTGGCGAGGGACTGGGTAGTCAGAGCCACTTATGTCGCCATGGTGGCCTCATGGACAGTTTCCTCGTTCATAGGGGCTGGACAAACAGATGGCAACCTTATCGAAATTGGAGGATTCTCTCTTGGGGTCATCGATGGCCTTACCCTAGTCCTGTTCCCAGCTCTTCTGGCTCTGGGGGTATGGGCCCAATCAAGGGCGAGGCTAAGGTTCTACGAGGGCCCCTCGGTTCTCCTCTTGCTAGCTTCCTTCAACGTGGGGCTCATAGAGGAGGCCGGCCTTCTCTTTGTGGTAATAATCTCAGGAGCATCACTCTATCAACTGAACCTTTTCCTTAGCACGAGGTCGGAAAGGAAGGAAGCCCTCCTGGTTGACTGGGCAACTGAGTTCGTGCAACTGTCCCTGATAGTCTCCCCAGTAGTCCTATCCCTGCTATTCTCGTCCTTCGAACTAGATGGATACATTACTAGGGCCCTCCCGATTCTCGGAGTAGTCGGCCTGTTAGCAATTTGCCACAGATGGAGGATAGAGGGGGAGAGCCTCTCACTGAGGCCAGAGATGGCTGCAATGCTCTCCCTATTGCTCGTCTTCCTGATTTCCAACATCGGCTGGTCAGGGTTCGAAGTCACCGACGCCACGGTCATCCGACTCACTCTGGCATACACCGCTCTGTCAGTGGCTCTACTCGCCCTAGAAGGAGGGGCAGTATTCCGAACAACGCCCCTGGAGAGGCTGGTCGGGATTATCTATCTCTCAATCGTCTCCTTGGTATCCGCCGTGCTTCTTGTCGAATCGACTGAATCCGGCCTCATAGAGAGATCCGCCAGGGACCTCTTGATCATCTCAGCGCCTTTACTGGTGCACCTTCGACTAAAGACGCTGCTGGACCTATCCCAGGAGGCACGCAACTTCGGAACCATGACCCTTATTGCATTGCTATTCGTTGGGCTGACTGACTCTTCCGGAGGCCTACTGGCCATCCCAGTATTCGCCATTGCGGTTCAGAGGGCGGCCAAGCACGTTTCCACTCCCGTGCTGGCATCACTTCCAGTCTTCGCCATAATTTACGCTTCCTTCTTCGGGGCAGATCCGGATGCCAACGAAATCGTATGGCCTTTCTTGGCGGAATTGACTTACCTTGGAGAAACAACCGACTTGCTATTCGAATCGCCTAGGTGGGCTTCGATCCTGCTGTTCTCGATTCCCGCTGCAGTTGCCTTCTACATACCATCCGAGCAAGCCCGTGAGGAGGGATCTCGATATGGGCCCGAGCAACTTTTCGGACCCGGTTTAGCGCTTCTGATGGGAATCGCCTTCCTTCTTCCAGACACCAGAACTGCACCGATAATGATAGTGGCAGCGCTGTCATTTGCCGCTTGGAGGAATGGGGTTGTGCTTTGGTTCTGGGCATCTCCTATGGCATGGTTCTGGGCAACGTCGCAACTCATCGATTACGCCAATTCCAACTCAGTGTCAATCGATTCGGATTTCGCATTGGTAGTGGGTGGATTGGCAGGTCTAGTCCAGTACGTACTATTGCAGCAAGGGATTCTACTCCAGAATGCCGTTCGAGAAGCCTCCAACCAAGATCCCGCTTTCTATGACCACGTAGGAACAGTGTCGCGCTTGTATGGCTACTCTTTCTTCCTTCTGTCGGGAGGGGTCACAGGGGCCCTTCCTTTCTTATCAGCTCTAGCCGCAGGTTGGGATGGGCTCAACAGGGGTTTCCCGGTCCTGCTTCACGGCTCAGTATTCTTGCAGACTCTGACACTTTCTTGGTGGTTCGAAGACGACTTCTCTTTCCCGGCCGACAACGCTCTACTTTGGCCAATCGCCATTGGGTTGGTCATGGTATACATCTCCTGGTCAAAGAAGGACCCATATGGGCACGACATAGAGGAAATGTCGACAATTACAGCTGCTAAATATGTCGGCGAAGACTTCGACATGGAGAAGGACTTCGGCCTGTTCGGCTCGGCGTTTTTCCTAGGAGCAATGCTATTCTATACTGAATTCATCGGTTTAGAGGTCGTCTTCGGATTCTCGATCGTGGCCCTATGCATCCATCACGTGCTCGTAGGATTCAGCCGAGATCACGGATGGAGGAGGATGATCAGCCTAGTAGGCATGCCTTCCGGACTGATATACACCGGAGCCAATCTGTCCGAACTGGCGATGGTGATCATGCTATTCCTGGCGGCACTGACTCTGATCGGACAAGCCGTCCTCTATGCCTCGCGTGGAGGGCTAGAGATAGGTAGCACCATCGAGGGTGCCACTCCATTCGTCTCGGATGTCGGAGTCCCAAAAAACCAGCCAGAAGAACCTCCTGCTCCGAAAGAAGAGACCTCCGAGCCTGTGGCCGCCGAATCGCCCGATTCCTCGGATGAAATCGAAGCCCCGCCAGTGGTGGAGCCAGAGCCAGTTCTGGCTCGCCCCCCCTCTCCGCTATTCGCATCAGACAAGGCGCCCTTCGGGATACGATTGGATCCCCCCTTGATCTCAAACCTAAGCTCAATGATTGACGCTAACAACACCGTCGACTTCAGCAAGTGGTCTCCGGTATTGGGGATAAGTAGCAACGGTGCTATAGTTCTGAATTGGGAGCGAGTAGGCTCCGAGGAAGAGTAAGCAGCATAGGTGGGGCCAGATCCCCCTTGTGATTAGAGTCGGATTCACTCTTCTTCTGCATCGCCGATCTTTCTGACGTTGATCGCATTGGGCCCCTTTGGGCTGTCACCGACTTCAAACTCGACTAGGTCTCCCTCGCCGATCCTTCCGTCTACTTCGGTAGTGTGGACGAAGAGGTCGTCGCCTTCTTCACGTCCAATGAAACCAAATCCTTTCACATAGTTGAACCACTTCACAGTTCCTGTCGCCATGAACCCATGCTCCCAAAACAGGTTATTGAACTAGACTGCTGATTGGGGTCACTGGACCTAGAACACATCATCCTCGTCCGCAGCCTCGTCGAACGAAATCATCCCTCCGGACTTGCTATTATTTGCCTTGGCTGCAGTCTTCTTTGCCGGGGCCTTCTTCGGCGGCTCCTCGGCATCCCCTGTCAACTGGCCCTTCCTGGCAGCCGCAGCCTCCTCCTCCCTCCTCTTCAACTCCTCTGGGTCGATTCCCTGCTGGGCAGCAAGCTTTGCTCTACGTTCGTCTCGAGCCCTGATCTCGAGTAGCCTCTGCCTGGCTTTGTCATAGTGCTGCAGCATGTACATCGCATCGTGCTCTAGTAGTGGTGAATCGGAAATAATCGTGATGTCCATCCAATCGCCTTCCTCAGCCAGGTACTCTGCGAATGGTTCGAACTTCAGGTCCGACTTCTTGATCTGGGTGTAGTGGAGTGCATTGCCCATCCTGTGCTCGACACCCGCGAAGTGACAATAGAATGTGGACCCACCATAGGTCTCCCTGGCTTGGTCGAATAGCTCCGCGTAATCCTCGCTGGTCCTCAGTCTGCCATGACCTCGAGCGTGAATATGGCCCATATTCAGCACTGGTACCGTTCCTTCTACGTGGTTGCAGACTTCCAGAACTTCCTCGACGGTCCCCCAAAGCTCCTGCCTCCCCGAGGTCTCAATCCCTACCAGCGATGGCTCCGACTCGTGAACCCATGGGAAGGCGGCGTAGTCCTCCTCTTCCTCTTCTACCCCCCATACCTCTCTGACCCTCTCGACAATTCCAGACATGACGTTCGCAACCTGCTCGTTCGCCTCAGTGCCAGGTTCATACTCGCCGTACGGCCCTACGTGGAAAGTCAGGTGCCTAGCATTGATTATCTTGCCAGCCTGCAGGCTCGTCTCCATCTTGGAGAGGGTCCTGTTCCGCTCTCTCTTATTCCCTAGAAGCTCTGCATAGTAAGGCCCATGCATGTTCATCTCAAAGTCAGATTTCCACGACAGGATGCCTGCCCGCCAGTATTGGTCGAAGTGCTGGGGTTGGATAGTCCGCACGGTCTGGACCTCCATTGCATCCAAGCCCAGTACGGTGATGTCGTCCATCCCCTCGACAATGGTTCGGCCCTTGCAGGAGAGGGGTACCCCTGCTGGCCCTAGTTTGAGTGGCATCCCTTTGGCCTCGCGGGTCCGGCCGAACGGGTGCCCCTTCAAAAGGGGTTTCAGGAGTTGACTTCGAAGTTAGCGGGATTGGCCCGGGGAGGACCTAGCCGCAGAGATGATTCCCGACGCTCCAGAACCAGATTGGGGTAGATTGCAGAGAAATCCCGCTAGCCATCTTTCCAAACCCAATTCCCTGCCTACTTCTATGGTTTCCTGACCCAGTGCGTGAGACACTCTCGCAACTCCATTGTCTGGATCGAATGAGCACACTATGGGGACAAGGCCCGTGCTCCTTATTTCCCGTAGCAGCAGGCTTTCCTCCAAGCCCTCCAGTTCCGCTACTGCTCTCATCGCATCAGGCCCAATGAAGAGAATGTGTATCTGCCTAATTCGCTCAATCACAGAACCCCATGCCTCTCCCATCCGAACCGAATCCTCAGGAACATCGACCACCATGGCAGTCTTGCAACCCTCCAACTCAGCGAATGTCAGTGACGAACCCCATGCCCACTTCATGGCATCCCCATCTAACGTGCAGGAAGATGATGCCACTAGCCAGTGCTTAGACTCGAGCACCCCCCTCCAGTCAATGAGACCCTGGTCGAATTCGCCCTCTCCTAGATCGATAATGAATTGAGCATCGGCCCCTAGTTCCAGGGCATGCTTCACCACTGCCGAGGCCCCATCGCTCCTGTCTTGCCGCCCAAGACCAACAATCCTCACGGGAGCGCTGGCCATGTAGCCCCCTCCGCACTCCGGTGAAGAGGATTGCCTATTCCAACTTCCACCTAAGTAGGGCGATTGCCCCGCCCATCCCTTCCAGCTGCTTGCCCGCATCGTGCTCTGTAGAAGCCTGAATCACCCTCCCGCCCGATGCCTCCACCGCTTCCGCTATGGACGACCAGCCTGACCCCCCTTCTTCTGCACGAAGAAGCCCAGCCTCAATGACCAGCGTCTCAACGGCGCCTTGTGATGCTGCATCTGAAACCATAGTCATGCCATAGGTGACTGCACCATCCATGGAGACCCTCTTCAGACCTTCCTCAATTACTCGAACCTGATCGACGATAGCATGCTCGCCCAGCAGGGAGTCAGCCAACCCATCTGCCAGAACCTCGTTCGCCGCTGCCCTACCGCCAATCGAGGTTGGTGCGTTGACTATCTTGTTTCCAGCTCCCAAGCCCCTCAACAGTTTTTCAAAACCCTCTCTGGCCATTCCCGGGCCACAGATGATCAAGGGCATATCATCAGGGAATACCATTCTCGTCTCCTTGGAAACCGACTCGAAGAACTCCTTGCTAACCGCAGATGAGTCACCCGTCCTCTTCCCCCCTCCCCTCAAATTGAACTGCGAAACGTCCCTGATTCCATGAGTCGCCACTTCGAAGATCAGAACTTCGTCGTTCTCGACAACTATGAGCCCCGATCTAGCCCTTCTTCCCGATGAGATCGCCTCCTTGATCAGCGATTCATCGGCCTTCGACAATCCCCCCTCTCGAGTCAGCTCTATCTCGTTACCTGATGAGATCACGTGCGTGTGATGGCTGCCAATGTCGATCTTCGCCTCCTTGATTACTCCATGGACCCTGAGGTTGTCGGTGAATGGCTGGAACGCTGTCTCGGAACACTCGAGTACTATCCACATCGGCTTCCTCTCCGCACTCTTAGCCCTCCCATCCTCCTTCGTACCCGTGGTAGAGTCTCTACGATGGGACAGCATGCCAACCATGCAGCCAGTGCCACAAACCTGGGATAGGACCCACAGGTCGTCCTCGCTCTCAACCCTCAGCCTAAGACCTTCGTCCAGCCTCTTGACGCGACGCATTGCTCCATCCTCCGACACTCTCCGTGAAGCGACGCTCTTGAAACCTTCATCGCCAATCACTAGTTGCGAGGGCCATGGTCAGTCCTGGGTCATGGGGCATCGCAGGAAATCCGATCTCCCATTCCCCTACTCCAAGGTTGTTCTCGATGGTGGGGGAGTTCCTGGGGATGGAGGCGCAGCAGGTATACATCGAGTGCAGCAGCATAGAGGATTTCGGGGCGAAGGCATCCCAGATGGAAGGGGATATTTGGGTTTCATGCACCTCGCCTCTCAAGCACTCGGCACCATCTGGCCTGGGCGTCAAGAGCCCCAATGGAGTGGGTGCAGTAAACCAACTTATGAGATCGGGAGGCCATTGGTCCGGTACAAATACTGATGGTTCGGGTTTCGTATCCGCCTGCAGGCACATAGGCATTGACCCCTCCACCTCGACTCTGAGAATCAGGGGGGGCGGGTCTGCCGCTAGATCGATTGCAGCGGCATGGTCATCAGAAGGCGGCTCCATAATACCCGAAACCGGTCGAAGGCCTCTGGTGAGTGGCCCATGGGACACTAGAATATTGGAAACAGGTCATGCAGACATAGCAGTTGACTTAGACGCCCCTCCCGCAGGAGGCGAGTCAGTCGAGCTCGAGGGGGAAATTCAGGTTTCGGTTTCCTACGCGGAGGGTGCTTCTGCTGACGAATTCGCAGTAATGATGTTGGCAGCGCAACACCTCCATGCGTGGGAATCCCTCTTCACCCCATCAAGGAGGGATGATCTGCCCAACCTAGCGGAGTTCCTGTCTCTACTATGAATGGGAACTCTCGTACCCCAGGCATGGTACTAGGGTGAATATTCCGGCCATTGATAGTGACCATAGCATCTCCAATGGATCGATTTCGGACATTCCGCCGGTCATTGTTACCTCAAATACGTATGAGCAAATTACCATACAACCCCCTAGGAGGACTCCGAAGTGCCACGGACGAGCCGGACCCAACTCCATCCTTGCCATGGCTGTTAGGATAAAGCCGACTATCCCAATAACAGCCATAGCAAGGGAGACTTGTGCAAGCGTTTGCTCAGTCGATCCCACATCGTATATCTGCTCATTATCCCCTTCTCCTTCTGTGACCTCCCCGTCCAAAGCTATGTCCGTAATGCCCATCATCATGAATATGAAGAACAAAGCGAAGACGATGTATAACGCCCCCATTCTATTAATCCTGGTCTCATCATCCAGGCCCAGCGATGGATCTCCCATTGCCATATCTGGGAGATAAGCTGGAGCTCCGATCATTATGACCATGAAAAGAGCCCAAATCGCATCCTCGCTCTGCCCGGTTGCGACCATCGCTATTCCAACAATTGCCGGTAGTCCGAAAGTAACTGCCTTTCTTGCATTGGGGACTGATAGGAATAGTGACAACGCCCCGATAGCCAGTAATGTCCCTATTAAGTAATCAGCCGCCCCTGCCTCAGCATCTTCTGGAAATATGGTCCAGTAAACAAACGTGGACATAAATCCCAACTGAGCTAGCTTCAGCAGGAACGTGCTCGTAAACTCAATCTCTGGCATTTTGTACATGGTATCTTCTCCCATGCCGTTAATTGAATCTGCTAGTATATTACTGGAATCCAGAAAATCCCACTAAAGAGGGATGTTTCCGTGCTTCTTGGGCAGGACCAACTCCCTCTTCGAGAGGAGGGGCCTCAATGCCCTGACTAGGCACATCCTGGTCTGGGAAGGCTCTATCACATCATCCAACCAACCATGTTTGGCAGCCACGTAGGGGTCGCCGAACTTCTCCCTGTACTCCCCTACTAACTTCTCGTGCATTCCAGAACTGTCTTCCGACTCGGACAACTCTGCCCTGTGGATGATGTTCACCGCTCCCTCGGCCCCCATCACCGCCAACTCTCCCGTGGGCCATGAAACGTTGTAGTCAGATCCAAGGTGCTTGCAACTCATGGCGAGGTACGCACCACCGTATGCCTTCCTGGTGACAACTGTGAGCTTGGGTATTGTTGCCTCTGCATATGCATACAGTAACTTGGCCCCGTGCCTGATTATTCCGCCCCACTCCTGCACGGTCCCTGGGAGGAAACCCGGGACGTCTACGAAAGTAACTACAGGGATGTTGAAGCAGTCGCAGGTCCTGATGAATCGCGCGGCCTTTACCGATGCGTCGATGTCCAAGCAGCCGGCTAGGACCGACGGCTGATTCCCGATCACCCCGACAGGGTTTCCATCGAGCCTTGCGAAGCCTATGACGACATTCTCTGCGTAGGAAGGGGACAACTCCAGGAATCGTTTGTCATCGAAAACCTGGCTGATCACCTCCCTCATGTCATATGGCCTGTCTGAGTCCTGTGGGACCAGCTTCTCCATCCCCTTGCACTTCCTGCCCCATTTGTCCCCACTATTCAGAATTGGAGGGTCCGACATGGTGTGATCTGGCATGTGCGATAGGATCTCTGCTGCCATGTCGAATGCCTCCCTCTCGCTATCGGATACAAGGCAAGCAACACCACTCCTGCTGGCATGGTGATTAGCACCCCCCAAGGCGTCCTCGTCTACTTCTCCCGACACAATCTCTGGGATGACGTAGGGGCTGCGCATGAACATCCTGCCCCTTTTCTTCCCCAGGATGACGAAGTCAGAGAGCCCCGCTGCCAGGGCGCTCGTTCCAGATACAGTTCCAAGGATGATCGAGATCATAGGCACCTTCCCTGAGCAGGACACGAGGTTGTCCAGAAGGTCGCCATTCGGGCCAAGCGAGGTCACTCCCTCTTGTGCACGCTGACCATCCCCGTCCCATATTCCGATGATGGGGATGCAAGCTTTGTCGGCGAACTCGACAACCTTGCTGATCTTCTTCGCATGCATTTCACCCATTGTCCCGGAGAAGACGGAGAAGTCCTGGGAGAAGCAAGCAACCCTCCTGCCGTCCAGCATTCCATGTCCAGCGACGACACCATCCCCGAGGGGGGTGTGCAGATGCATCCCATGGTCGCCAGACCTGTGCCTGACGAATGCATCCACCTCCACGAAGCTGCCATCATCAAGAAGCTCGAGTATCCTCTCTCTAGCCGTCTGTGAACCCGATTCCCTCATCTCTTTGATTACGCTTCTATCGCCCGGTGACAATGAATCCTGCCTGATGGCATCCAGATTGTCGCTCGGGTTTAGTCCTGCCACGATACTCCCAAGTGCAAGTCGGTTCATCAGCAAACCGGAGAGACTAGGACCTGGAGAACGTGGGGTTCTCACCAACCAGGTCCATCCCCCACCCACTCTCTACCGACTCTTTGCCGCCGACTGAGAGAAGATGGTGCAGCTTCACCAAGGCCGAACCGGGCGGGCATAGTGAGCCATGCCCGATTATCCCTATTTCTTGTTGGTCCCTTCCCTTGGAATAGACGTTCATGTTGACAGGGCCGTGGATTGCATTCGTCACCATGACCACGACTCCTCCGTCGTCTATGTGGTCCTCTAGCATCACTCTCAACCTCGTGTTTTCCAAGCTGTCATCCTCCGGATTGGAAATGGGAAGATGGCCTAGGCCAGTTCCATGGAAGAGCAATGCGTCGAATCCAGAGTCTATTGCACCTTGGACTTGGTCTGGATGCAAGTGTGGGTCCGAGATGAACTGGGCAATTCGTATCGACTCGTCGAACAGCTTCGGCGATATCGCCTCGATCCTAGCGTCGTGTGCCTCCGGAGAGTAGTCTATCCTTGCTCCCTTTCCATCGATGAAGACATGGCCCAGGACATCTTGGTTGATCGGCTTGAATGCATCCCTACGGGAAGAGTGGTACTTTCTGCAGGCACATCCCGGAAGAACTGCGCAGGCTCCATCGGATGAGCTCGCATGGACGATAACCACTGATGAGTCTCGGTATCCAGAGGGGGCGGGTCCATGAGCCGCCCATTGCACCGATGCGATAAGGTTCTCAGTGGCATCCGAAGAACCCCTGTCTGGGGATCTCTGGGAACCAGTAAGGACGATTCTTCCGGGAGGCCTCCCCCCCTGTCCAGACCATCCGTAGGAGATCGCTGCAGATGATAGGTGCAGAGTGTCGGTGCCATGTGTGATGACGCATCCAACCGCTCCTTCCGCGAAGGCCTCCTCGGTAGCCTTCAGCATTCTATTCCAATGCCTTGGACGAAGGTCGTCCGACCACATGTTCCCCAGTTTGACCGCACGAATCCTTGCTATGCCGCGCAACTCCGGCACGGCATCTAGTAGCTCGTGTGGGTCGAACCTCGCTGTGACCGCTCCAGTAGCATAGTCAACTTTGCTTGCAATGGTTCCACCTGTGTGGATTAGGTGAACGAGAGGGAGGGACTCGTCCTGGGGTTCGCCTTGCTCTACCTCTTCTTCGATAGACGGCATTTCGTCTAGTATTTCGAACGAATCCACGTACGATTCTGGGAAAGAAACGTTGTACCCGTTTTGAAGTTTCATCGTGATTAGATTGTTCCCTGAACTGGGCAGCGCGATTCCCGTGTGCTCCGCCTTTCCAGACCATGTCTTAACCACCAGTTTGACGGGGGTTCCGGGCTTTGGCCAATCATCCATGGTGACGGGCAGAGAGCCTCGGTCCATCAAAGGCTCGCTCGATCAGGTTTTGGTGCCGGGAGCGGGACTTGAACCCGCGACCTTCGGATGTCTCAGACATTTTCGGCTAGGCATGATGCGCTCATCGATCGCGTCAGCAGAGAAATCTCCGCCAACTGTTCCCTATGAGTCCGACGCGCTACCAACTACGCCACCCCGGCATATCACCAAGGCGGGAGAATAGGCCATTTGAGCATTGCCAGTAATGCAACAGCAACATTGCTGCTCACACGCAGGGTTGATGTGTCGTCCTCCCTCGCCAGAGCCAACCATGGTCGATGTCGATACCGCGCTAAAGGCCAGTGCCTATTCCGGCAGGAAGGGCAGTGGTTCTAAGGGAGCAGACAAGAAGTCAAGCACTCTCGAGCCATTCGACCCATCTGCTCATGCCGAGAAGGAGAAGGCTGAAGCGATTTCCATGTGGCTAGTAATCTTGTTCGGGCTATCTGTTGCTTTGTTGATGAGGTTCTACATGATGCCTGGAATGGATAGTTCTCAGCAGATTCTGTGGCTCCTTCCTGTGCTAATGATAGCTCTAATCAGGCCTCTTCACCAACTATTTGTTCCGAGCAGGTTCTACGAGCTTTTCAGTACAGGAAACTGGGTCAGGGCCTCTTTCCTCTACCTGTTCACGTGGCTCGCCCTGTCCTTTGCTTTGGTCAACCCCCCAATAGCAGACATAGCAGCCCCACATCTCGCTGGGGCAATCGACATCGCTAGCAGCGAGGGTATTTCAGACTCAGATCTGGATGGCAGGGTCTACGAGATTAGGATTTCACAGGATTCAATTCCGGTTATTCTGGGACTGGCAGTCAGAGACAACGTAGATGCGCGCAACTCGACCATGAATATCACTATCCACAAGGTCGGCCAGATGGACCCCATTGTCAGCGAAACTGGGTTGGTTTCCGAGATTGCGTCCTCGGGACCCGCTGACACTTTCGAGTCCGTAGATCCCAACGACTGGGTCAGGGGCCTGAAGAAGAATACGCTAACCGGAGATTACTCAGGGCCCAAGGTAGCCCCTCATTCGGAGGATGTCTCCATGGCATGGGACATTTGCCCAGAAGGTGGATGTGGCCCGGGCGAGTACGTGGTCCAAATCACACTCGTTGAAGAGGGGGAAATGGTCCCTTGGAAGGACGGCGACAATGTTTGGGAGAGGGTGTACTCGCTCGTAATACTCCAGTCCTCTTCCTAGTTCCCTATCAGTCCGCATATCCTAGCAGCCATGGCATCGAGTTGCAGGGACTCCCCTCCTCCCTCGACCATTCTGAAGTCGCATTCAGCCATCGCCTCGGTCACTGCGAGCTTCTGCTTCTCGTCCAGGAAAGTGACACTCCCCAGCTCTCTATGCAGCTGGTTCACAAGGTCCGTCCCCGCTAGCCCGAATCTGTCCAGTATGCCCCTCATCCTCCTCCTGGCTGGCTGGAAGCCATCCTCCTTACAGGCCAAGAAGAAACCATGCAACTCCTCGGGGGGTGCCGTGGCAGTCGTCTCGTAGACCAGGTCCCTTGTCACGTTCGAATCCAGCGATGCCGCAACTTGCAGGGACGTGATCGCCTTCCTGAGGTCACCTAAGCTGACGTTGGCTATTGCCTGCGCTGCTTCCTGTTCAAGATCGACACCTTCGCTACCGGCCACTTCGATGACCACTTGCCGTTGAATTCTATCCATTTTGCTCCTTCGGGGTCAGTGTCAGGCAGTATGGCATCTTCTGGACATTCCGGCTCGCAAACGCCACAGTCAATGCACTCGTCAGGATTGATCACGAGCATGTTTTCTCCCTCGTAGAAACAATCCACCGGACATACCTCAACGCAGTCTGTGTGTTTACACATGATACACTTGTCGTTTACTGTGTATGTCATTTTTTCCCAACCAAGGCCATGGTCATTTTATAATGTTTATAAGCCTCTCTGACGGCCGGATATTTTTTCCTAAGATTTCTTTCTAACTTTTCTCTGCTACGGACTTCATGTAATTGACGCTTCATGTCGTTGTAATCGTTCTTACGTGAATTTTTTACAATCAATCTCCTTGT
>PVBE011884431.1_pt1 | contig 15314 bp, 14 predicted proteins | sample 1631181 | NCBI WGS metagenome assembly PVBE01 (sample SAMN08397723, study PRJNA350692) | Marine metagenome, whole genome shotgun sequencing project. | isolation source: water | place: Pacific Ocean | collected 2012-04 | reverse complement strand
CCATCACTTCCATACCTACAGCCGCGCATTGTTCAACCAGGGCGTTTATCTGATCAAAGTGGCTTGCATCTGCCTTACCGATTTCGTACATAACAAGCATCATGATAGGAGAATCGTGATGCAATACAGCATCCGTCAGATCGTTTCCGGCCACATCCATAATCGAAAAATCGTGGATGGGTGGTTCGTAGCCTTTCTGGACAAGTTCGCTCCTCGTTTTATCTTTCAGCAACTCAAGGTTTTTGTCTTCCCAGAGTTTGTCTTCAATGTATTGTTTGTCTGTAACTTCCTTTTCCTCACCAGTTGTTTTGTTCTTCAATGTATAGAACACTTGGTAAACATCAACAGGGGCCCCTTCGGGAATTTCCATTTGATCAGGAATGTTTTTGCCAATGGCATAGGGCCTGAAATCTTTCACCGGTAAATGAGCAAGGCAGTAGTAGTTCAACCCAAACGTAAATAGAGTGGCCCAAACAGTAATAGTCATGTGTGTTTGAGCTTTGGGCAGCAGGTATTTCAGTATGGCCCCCAATATCAACATAATAGCCGCAAAATAGATTGGCAATGGCCAGTTGATCATCATAATGGAGAAAGCCGAAATAAGGATGAGCGACAAAACAATATAGACACGGTCTTTAGCCTGGCTGTTTATTTCAATGGACTTTCTGTTGAAGAAAATAATGATCGTGAACACCAGCAGAACGATATCCTTGTAGAACGATTCCCAGGGAGTCAATTTCAGTGCATCACCAAAACAACCGCAATCTTTCACGGTATCAGTTATTGCCGAAAATCCAGTGAGAAAGGTGAAAAACACGATCAACAGCAGCAAGAGCCAGGCAGTAATTAATGGGAACGCACCCAACAACAAAGTTGCTCCCAACACAATTTCAAGTACCGACATGAACATGCTAAGGAACAATGCGGCTGGTGAGAAAGCATCCCCAAATCCAAAATATTCCTGGAACACTGTAAAGTACTCGTCTAATTTGTAGCTGAATCCAAGCGGGTCAACCACTTTCACCATTCCGGAAACGATAAACAGCGACCCAACAAAGATCCGGCTGATATCAGTCAGTTTCTGCATTCTCATTCAGTTTTATCATTGCAAAAATTGCGTAGTTCACAATGTCGGTATAGTGCGAATCTATACCTTCGGAAATCTCTGTTGTCCCCTCATTGTCTTCGATCTGCTTTATTCGCATCAGTTTCATCAGAATCAAATCAGTGAATGAACTCACCCGCATATCTCGCCAGGCTTCACCATAATCATGGTTCTTGTCAGACATCACCTTGAAAGTGATTTGCACTTTGGCATTATATAATTCCTCAGCTTCTTCGGGTGTGAGATCAAACGGCAAATCTTCTTTTTGTTCCAATTGAATCAGGCCCATCAAACCATAATTGATAATGCCCATGAATTCAGGCTCAATACCTTCATCAACTTTTTGAATGCCATAACTCTCAATGTTTTTGATTCGTTGAGCTTTTATAAAAATTTGGTCGGTGAGAGAACTTGGGCGCATTACCCGCCAGGAGGTTCCATAGTCTCCAATCTTCTTGAGGAAAATGTTGCGGCAAGCTGAAATCACTTCGAAATATTGGCGGTCGGTGTTGTGGCTCAAGGTATTCTGTAAATTTGCCGGATTAGCTTCGATTTCGGAATTCATTAACAAATGTTGCCCTGGTTTTAACTTTGTTTAATGCTATTCAAACACTAAGTTTCAAAATCTACATGTGTGGTTAAACCTGCACCCGACAAGCGTTTTGAACAATTAAACAAGTCCAAAAATGGCATCCAAAAATACATTTTTTTCAACCAAAACCACTTTGAACTGTGGGGGCCAATTGTTGGATTTGAGAACGCCCAGAGTAATGGGCATACTGAACGTAACACCCGATTCATTTTTCGATGGTGGAAAATTTCAGGAAGAATCCTCCATTCTTTTTCAGGTTGAAAAGATGCTCAAGGAAGGCGCAACCATTATAGATGTAGGAGCGGTTTCTTCAAGACCAAGCGCCCCGGACATTTCTGAGAATGAAGAATGCAATCGGTTGGTTCCAGCGATTAAATCCATATGTCAGCAATTCCCTGACTGTTTGATTTCAATCGACACTTTCAGGGCGAACGTTGCCCGACAATGCCTCGATTTGGGAGGGCACATGATCAACGATATTGGTGCCGGGCGATTAGATGCTGAAATGTTCGCAACCATTGAAGAATTTAGAGTGCCTTATGTCATGATGCACATGAAGGGCCTGCCTTCCACCATGCAGCAAAACCCGGAGTACATCGATGTGATGGAGGAGGTGCAAACATTTTTTACTGAGCAACTTTCGAAATTGAATATCCCGGATGTAATCATCGATCCTGGATTTGGATTTGGCAAAACCGTAGAGCATAATTATGAGATGCTCAACCGGCTTTCGGAATTCCGAATTCATGGAAAGCCGGTATTGGCAGGCGTTTCCCGAAAATCAATGATCTTCAAACCCTTGAAGATTAACCCGGAAAAAGCCTTGAACGCAACAACAGCACTGCACATGATGGCTTTGGAAGGTGGTGCGCAAATCCTCAGGGCACACGATGTAAAAGAGGCGATGGAAGCCATCCAAATCCAACGGTTATACCACGGTAAGGGTTAATTACTTGGAACTTCCGGTATCTCAAATCAGCTATATTCGCTTCTTATGATGCCCATTGACTTGTTCATCAAAATCGGTTTCCTCGACATTCGTTTGCTCGATGTGGTTGATGTGCTCCTGGTAGCATTTCTACTCTTCCAACTTTATCGACTATTGAGAGGCAGCCTGGCCGTCAACATCTTCATTGGCATATTGCTCGTTTACCTGGTTTGGTTTGTGGTGCAAGCACTGGACATGCGTTTGCTGGAAGGAATCCTCGGACAATTCATTGGCGTGGGTGTGATTGCCCTGCTCATCGTTTTCCAGCCGGAAGTAAGGCGTTTTCTTCTTTACCTTGGAAGAAGTAGTACCATGCGCAGAACAGCATTCTGGCGAAAAATGACCAGCAGCCAGTGGAACGCACGCGAAGAACATGAAAAATCCAGTCGATCAATCCTTTCTGCAATGGCAAGGTTTGCCTCAACTCGGACTGGGGCGTTGATAATAATGGCAGATTCTTCAAGGCTACAGGGCATTGCTGAGACTGGAGTGAAGATTGAAGGAGAAATAAGCGGCAAATTAATCGAAAGTATTTTCCAGAAAAACAGCCCTCTTCACGATGGTGCCGTGATTATTGCTGAAAACAAAATTATTGCGGCAGGATGCGTTCTGCCGGTTTCTGAAAACAACCAATTACCTTCAAGGGTAGGTTTGCGCCACCGGGCAGCTGTTGGAATCACCGAAAACAGCGATGCACTTGCTCTTATCGTTTCAGAAGAAACCGGTGAAATTTCGTATGCAAGGGCTGGCCAGTTACATCTTGACGTTGACAAAAACCGACAACGCCAACTCATACGCGAATACTGGAAACGGAATTAAAAGTCTCGACTCAAACTAGCTTGACTTTTGGTCTGATGCAGCCTTTTCGGTCTCTTCGGGCTCTGATGCACCCTCTTCAGCCTCTCCATCCTTGGGCGCGTCTTCAAACTGCTTGATGATCTCTTCAGGAGATTTACCGAGATATTTCAGCGAGAATTGCACATCATCAGCCAAATCGTGTTCCGGGTACTTTTCAAGGAAGGCTTCATATTTTTCACGTGCTTTATCCAGATCTGCAAGGTCATTTTCATAGACAAATCCCTGTAGAAATACACTGTGTGGTACTTTAGGATAATCGGGGAAATCGGTACAGATTTTTTCGTAATAAACCAGGGCATCACCAGGTTTTCTCAAAGCCCTCAACAAGTCGGCAGCTTTAAACATATAGTCAGGTGCATCTTCTCGATCACCAAATTTTTCGCAATACGCAAGGTAAGCAGCTACGCAATCCTGCGCTTTAACTTCATCAAACCTGAACTCATTGTTTTCACCATATAAAGCCTTTTCCGACTTATCAATATCATCGGTGACTACTGCAAAACTCAATGCTTCATAAGCGTTGGCATTAATTGTGTTACCAGAAATTTCGTGTCCTGAAGCTTTGAGTAGCTCAGAAATTTCTGCTTCCGATCTGTTGAACTCAGTAGCGGCATCGCTCAAAGTTTTGTCAGAACTACAGCTTACAGCAAACAGGGCAAGCGCTAACAATAATAATTTAGTTTTCATTTGGATTGTGATTTCAATATTTTGTAGGAACATCAGTAAAATAAAATGAACCGATTATTCCGTTTGCTTGGCGTTTCGTGGAACAGGTTTATTTTAGTCGCGCAAATTTAAGTGAAAATCGAATTGAAACAGGACTGAAATCAAAAACATGAAAGATTTGAATCACTTGATAAAATTTGGGGCAGGCAGTTTTTTACTGGCCTTACTGGTTGTTTTATCCTTTCAAAACTGCAATCGCAAAGTGCAATCGCATTTCGTTTTGAAAGAAGAAGTAATATACCAGGAACCGGAAAAACCAACTGAACATAACTGCGCTGATCGTGAAAACCATGCGCCCGATGCCTCAAATGCGGCTCATACGCCCATTAGATGGGTAAGGGTGAATTTCCACTTTGTCAGCGATGAATCTGACACCAATAATTTCACGGGTGAAGCTGGAAAGCAATATACAAAAGAGATTCTCTATGAAGCCAACCTAAAATTGTCCAACAATTGTCAGATGAAGCTTCCTCCGGAAAACAATACTGATGTTTTGCCTTTGCGCTGGCAATATGTTCTGGCGGGTGATGCATCAATTCCTGGGGATGATGGCATTTATTTTCATTCCGAGGCATCCGATTTGGCATACCACATTAAAAAGGGGGCAAAGGAAAATCGATACAGTTCAGGTTTGTTTAACAAATACAAAGTGAGGCCTGGTGAAGTACTCAATATTTTCATGATCGAACATCCACCTGACAGTATTGAATCACCAACCTACAAAGCCTCGGCCGATGGTCTTGGTTTTCCAAGATGGGTGAAAGTGGCCGGTAGCTTCGATAAATATCACCGCATTCATTATTTAAACAATGGTAAGGAATTCAGAAAAGGTCCCAAGTACATGGCCAACCTGTTGAACCATGAAATCGGTCATTCTCTTGGCCTGGCACATACCTGGAATCAAAATGACGGGTGCGATGACACACCGAAAAATCCAGGATGTTGGGGATGGACCGGCAAGCCACCTTGTGATAAAAAAGTTTCGAACAACCTGATGGATTATAATGGTAGCCGATGTGCTATTTCACCGTGTCAGATTTGGCGGGTTCAGTCAAATTTTGCGCGCGATAATTCTAGCCAACGGAAACTTTTGATGCCTTCATGGTGCGACTATAAACCAGAGGATAAAATTGTGATAGGTCCATTTCAGAACATAGTCTGGAAAGGATCGAAAGACCTGGAAAGTGATATTGAAGTTAGAGGTACATTGACATTGAAATGTCGAGTTGCATTGCCAAAAGATGCCAGGATCATAATTGCGCCAAAAGGCAAATTGGTACTGGATGGCTGCACCATCACCAATTTGTGTGGCGAAAAATGGAGAGGAATAGAAATACAAGAAGGTGAACAATCAAAAGCACAAGTCATCTGGATGAACAATCCGAAACTGGAAAACATGAGCGAATCATTTGAAATACCCGAAGCAAACTGAGCGTGATTCCAGATTGTGTAAATCGTTAACTGCTTACCTAATCTGGATAAACCAGAATAAATTGAACCACAAAGACACCAAGACTCAAAGTATTATTGCCCAATTTTCTTCGAGCCTTTGTGGTTCAGTTTTCTGCCAGAAAAAACACGAAACAAATTGTAACGAACTAAAAGCGAAAAATCAAATTCAGAACGATGTCAACAACAGATTTTATCAAACAATATGAAGCCGCACTGGCTGCCCAGGATTGGAAAAAAGTAGAATCACTACTTCTGCCGGAAGCTTGTGTAACATTTTCAAACGGCACATCACACAAAGGTCGCGAGCAAGTGCAGAAGGCTTTCGAAGGAAATTTTGAGATGATAGAAGACGAAACCTACACCATGAGCGATGTGCATATCATCACTGAAACAGACCTGTTTTCGGTGTTCACATTTCGTTACGATTGGAGCGGAAACGTTAATGACCAATTCATGCAAGGCCATGGCCTTGGAACCTCAAGCCTTGTAAAAGTTGGTGATGAATGGAAATTGATAGCAGAACATTTGGGGCCGGGCGGATAACCTTTATGCTCCTCTCAACCTCAACTTCAGCTCCTCTGCTACTCCAAAAACCGAACGATAGTTTAGAGGAAACTCATAGAAAACGTGGAGTGTACTGAGGAAGATTAACACCACCACCCCGACCTTATAATTGTACAAGTAGATACCGACTGAAAGCAGCCAAATACCAATGGTTGCAGCCAATTTTGCTTTTGAAATCTGGTGCCATTTAATGATGGAGGTTTTCGAAAACCAATTCAGATAATGATAGGTGTAAGCAAAAGCCACGAGTTGGGCTACCATCACACCCAGTTTTTTAAACGTTTGTTGATCACTATGTAAAGGGGCGATGGCTTGCACAAGGCTTAGGTTTAAAAAGTGAATTTTGGTCTCAGTGTAATTAGCCCACACTTCATCGCTTACAGTGTATCCGGCATTTTCAAAACCTATAAGAAAAAAACTGGCCGCACAGATCAGGTAAATTCCAAAGGATAAATAGCCCGTGCGGCTTTTCCCTTTTAAGGCACCAAACAAAATAAATATGCCCGTAAAAATCAGCACATGAACAATGGTGGGCAGGAACACACCAACCAGAATGATATAGGCATCAACTTCCTGGAAAGCCATAGCCACAACCGTGCTCAGGGCAATCAGGATAATTTTAAGCCGAACGTTTTGCACCACCACCATGATGAGCGAACTTGCAAAAGCCACGAAAACCAGGTGCACTGTCCAGGGTTGAATCCAATCGCCCCATCCGGCAATGCTCAGGCCCGTGGTTCTATCCAGAAAAGTGATATATGCTTCGTTATGCCCAAACAAAAAGACCACATACAAAACGAAAAATGCAGCGCAAAGCCCCAGCAAAACCAGGTAATCGTTAGGTGAATTGGTGAAGTATTTCCTTTTGTGTAGCCAATTGATTTCTGTGAGATAATGCAGCGGGCCCAAAACCGTGTAAGAGAATAGAAACAACTCAAACGGCAACATGAAAGCCAATCCAGCCGATAAGATCATCAGGCCAATGTTGAGATAATTGATCTGGTCTGTGGTCATCGATCCAAAAACAGGATTTGCAGATGGTAAGCCCCTGAAATTAATGTCAGAAACTCCGGGATGAGATCATCAAAATTCAGCAAGTGGTTTACCTACTTTTGCAGCGTGAATGAAGGGAGCAAAATACCGGAGAAACCATTCAGAGGACCAGTCTTTGTGGTCGGCATGCCACGAAGCGGAACCAAGCTGCTTCGCGATCTGCTGAACCGTCATCCACAGATTTCCATACCCGTTTGCGAAACGCATTTCATACCCTATTTCTTCGAAAAGTATGGGGATGATCCGCCTTTCAAAACCAATGAGGCATTCCAGGAATTCCTGGATGAATTACTCGAAACCAATTTCATTACGGATTTAAAGGAGGAAGGAATTCAGCTGAATTCTGCGGCTTATTTTCAGCAGGTTGACATCCGTTCCTGGCAATCTATCTATGAACATTTGTTCAAACAATTGGGGCCAAAAAATTCTAATGATGAAACCATTTGGGGCGACAAGACCCCGGGCTACCTGATGCATTTGCCGCTACTTAAGCAAATGTTCCCAGAGGCACGGTTCATACACATTTTGCGCGATCCCCGCGACTATTGCAATTCTGTTAGAAACACATGGGGTAAAAGTCTTTACAGGGCCGCCCAGCGTTGGGTGGCAGCCATTCAACAGGCGCGAAATGAGGTAGCCGACTTTTCATCCGATTATTCTGAGGTTCAGTATGAGCAGCTCCTTGATTCTCCAGCAAATGTTCTGAATAATTTGTGCGGATTTCTGAACTGCGAATATCACAACGTGATGACAACCCTGGAAAAACCTTCCGAAAACCTGGGTGATGCAAAGGGTCAGGCTCAAATCGTAAGTGGCAACAAAATGAAATTCCTGAAAACAATGACTGCATCGGAGATCAGGAAGATTGAAGAACTCACTTTTCCTGTATTGTCATCCCTGAATTATCAGTTGGTACATGCTAGTTCTGCCGGAACCCTTTCGCCCGTGCAAATGAAACTGCTGAAACTTTATGATGGTTGGAAAGTGATGTGGTTTATGATGCGGGAAAAAGGCTGGTCAACTGGTATTCGCTATTTCATCAACTCGCGAAAAGTGATAAGCTGGAAATAGCTATGAGCGTTTTCAAGAAAGCACGAAATCTTTTTGTTCATGCGCATTGGAACATCGGAATTGTTCGCGCACCTATTCAAGATTTTCTGGTTCAGGAAAAGAAACCTGAAGTTATCTGGTTAAACGATTCAGACAAATCAGGTTTTATTTCCGATCCGTTTGGAATCGAAAGAAATGGTCAGCTCTTCCTTTTTTTTGAATTTCTGGACTACAAAACCTGGAAAGGCGAAATCCGATGCAAGGTTTTCGACATGAATAACTTGAAGGAATTAGAACAACAAACCGTCTTCAATCTCGATTGCCACCTCTCCTACCCGTTCTTGTTGGAGCATAATGGCGAAGTTTATTGCATTCCGGAAATGGCAGGAAGTGGCCAGGTTTGCTTATATCGCGCGTCACGTTTTCCTTTTGAATGGAAAAAAGAAATAGTACTGCTTGAAGATTTTCCAGGAATTGACAACACGCTTTTCCAACATGATGGTTTATGGTGGATGTTCAGCAGTCACCTCCAGGACCTACCGAAAGAGAAAGTTTTTTTATGGTATGCCAAAGATCTTGAGGGACCCTGGAAACCACATAAAAATTATCCCCTGAAACGAAACATAAAATCGGCTCGGCCCGGTGGTTCAATATTTAAACACGAAAATCAAATTTACCGCCCCACACAGGATTGCAGTATTCGATACGGTGAGGCCATGACGATCAATCGAATTACAACATTGAATCCAGAAGAATTTGAAGAGGAAGTTGCAAGGGTCATTCATCCCTACAACAACACAATCTACAACCAGGCACTGCACACCTTGGCAGACGTATCACCCAACTGCACATTAGTTGATGGGCGTACAGAAATGTTTCTCTGGTCTGCCTTCAAAGGCAAATTGAAGAAAAGGTTGTAAAATGAAACTTGCCTAAAAAAGGGTGTAAATAAACGGAGCTACTGCCGATCCCTGTGTAAGCACGATTAAAGCTGCGAACAGAACCAGGAAAATTACGATTGGAAACAACCACCATTTCTTGCGGTATTTCAAAAATTCCCAGAATTCGACAAAAATGGAGAGTTTACTCATCGGAGTGTTTGTTAAGGTAAATTGCGCTGCAAAGTTCGGAAAATTTAATACTGCATTTCGTATCGTTTCTTATCCTCTTCAGTTTTCTCCCTGATGTTCCAATACGATTTGGCCGAACGGTCGAGTTTACGATCCAAAAGGTCTTTTCCCATTATTCGTGTGGTGAGCCCTATTGCCGTGAAAACGACATAATACAGAAGAAAGAGAATGACACGCGACATGATGAAACCCAGCACGACCGCAATGCCCATCCAAACTTTTTGAAAAGGAATCAACACGATTGGTATCACGGTACCCAAAGCAACCAGGGCGCCACCTATCTCAACAAGATACATCCAGGCTGAATTTTCTTTGTACCAAAGCCAGCCACCAATCGCCAACAAAACACCTCCTACAACCCAACCAAATTCGCGGAGTTGTTTCTTTTCACTTTTAATGTTCTTAATGTCCTCAATGATGTTCAACATGAGCTTCCGGATTTTCGACCAGGAGGGAATCTATGACATCTGATTCGCCATTCCAGATCAGGTGATTTTCAAAAATGTATTCTGCCAATTTTTCACCTGAAACACGGTGCGCTACTTCTGACCAGTGCCTCGCCCCATGCGGGCGGTGAATGTCTTCTCTATCGTTCAATGGTTGCAAATCCACCAGGCTGTTATAGTAGAAACCACATAATCCCATCGAATGCGCATCTACCCCCAAAGAGGAGCCTTCCAAACTGGGCTTCGTGATATCCAACACAATGAAATGTGTTTCGTTAGCAGCAGCCACCTCGTAAATTCGTTTCAGAATGGCATAAGCCAATTCCTTCTGATCATTTGAAGCTTGGCCAGTTCCGGCATCGATAGCAACGTTTTCCGCAGCTTTTTTTTGTAGCAACGTTCTCTTCTTGAAGAAGGCGGTGGCACGGTAATTCAGAAAATTATGCAAATAGCTGTGCTGACTCAACCACCTGTACAGGCCAAAGGAGTTTAGGAAATCACGTTCCTCAATTGCCGGTTGATACTTCTTTTTACTTATAACCAATTCGCCATTTCCCAGTTTGAACAAATCGGCCCTAAGGTTGTCATTAAAATCATTGAGGTAAAACCCGAGGATCAATACATCAGGTGCGAATTTCAGGCCTTCCTGTTCGAAGTAAACGAGTTGCTCAGCATTCGAATAACCTGAAACACCAGCATTGATCACTTCAGTCTTGAGCCCTTTTTGATTCAGCGCATCCTCTATAACGCTAGCATAGGTTTCTTCCTGCGCAACCTCATATCCCATGGTGTATGAATCGCCAATGGTCATTACACGGAAAACGTCAGCCGGCTTTTCGTATTCGTATTCTTTCTCTGAACGATAGCCCTGATTGTTCACTTTAAACTGCCATTTACCGTCATAAGATTTGTGTTGGTACTCTGCATTTGGTTCGTTCATCCTGATTTTCCAACCATTGTAATCAACTCCGGTAACGAAACGGGGAAAACAAGGAACCTCTTTTTGGAAAAGCAGATAAACAGTCATTTCGCCAAGGCCGAAACAAGCTGCAATGACGAACAACACCATCACTATTCCAAAAATGAAATTCTTCATGAAACCAGTTGTTGATTAATCGAGTTCAAATTCGTTTCGCCAATCGCTGTCACCTTCCAGGTCCTTTTGCTGGGTTTTGTCAAGCAGGTATTCACCCAGGATCAGGAAATCCATATTCGTCCTCATGAAACAACGATAAGCATCTTCAGGAGTGCACACAATCGGTTCTCCCCGAACATTAAAGGATGTGTTAATCACTACCGGGCAGCCATGATTGTCGTCAAGCGACTTAATCATGTGGTAGTAGTTGGGATGGGTTTGTTCATGAACGGTTTGAACACGAGCCGAGTAGTCCACGTGTGTAATGGCCGGAAGATCACTTCTCAGAATATTGAGTTTGTCGATTCCGAATAGCGCTTCTTGTTCCTTCGACATTTCTTTCTGTCGATGTTTGGCGACTGGTGCCACTAGAAGCATGTATGGGCTTTCGCCTTCCAACTCAAAATAGTCACTCACTTTCGAATCGAGCACCGATGGTGCAAACGGCCGGAAACTTTCGCGAAACTTGATTTTCAGGTTCATCGTTTCCTGCATCTCAGAAGATCGTGCATCACCAATGATGGATCTTCCACCCAAAGCTCTGGGTCCAAATTCCATTCGACCCTGGAACCAGCCAATCACTTTTTCACTATCGATTAGCTCAGCTATTTTGGCAGGCATGGAACCATTCTGAAGTTTTTCGAACGGTATATTTTTCTCCCTTAAGTAAGCCTCAATTTCGTTGGCTTTAAATTCCGGCCCCAGGTAAGAGCCTTTCATGAAGTCAGTTTTCCCGTTTGCGGTTCTTTCGTTTTCAAGATATTGATACCAAATAAAAAGAGCAGCACCCAAAGCTCCCCCCGCATCTCCTGCTGCTGGTTGAATCCAGATATTGTCGAAAATATTTTCACGCAACAGTTTACCATTTGCCACACAATTCAAAGCCACACCGCCTGCCAAAACCAGGTTTTTCTGACCAGTGGTTTTCCTGATATGCCTGCCCATACGAATCATCACTTCCTCGGTTACCTCCTGCACCGATCTGGCCAAATCCATCTCGCGTTGCGTTATCCTCGATTCGGGTTTCCTTGGCGGGCCACCCATCAATTTGTCGAACTTGGAGTTGGTCATTGTTAAACCAGCTGGATAGTTGAAGTAGCTCATGTCCAGCTTAAAAGAACCATCCTCCTTCAAATCCATGAGGTTCTCGATGATCAGATCCTTGTATTTGGGCTCACCGTAAGGCGCAAGGCCCATCACTTTATATTCACCTGAATTGACCTTAAAACCAGTGTAATAGGTGAACGCAGAATAAAGCAAGCCGATTGAATGCGGAAAGTTGATATCCGCCTCAATTTCCATCTTGTTGTCGCGACCAACACCATAACTTGTCGTGCACCACTCGCCCACCCCATCAAGCGTCAAAAAAGCGCTTTCCTGGAACGGAGATGGAAAAAATGCAGATGCCGCATGCGATTCATGATGTTCGGGAAAAATGATCTTGCCCTCAAATTCAGGAAACTCATCCTGGATCATTTGCTTCATCCAAATTTTTTGCTGTATCCAAAGAGGAATCGCCTTGATGAATGATTTGAATCCCATTGGAGCATAGGCCAGGTATGTGTCAAGAATTCGCTCGAATTTTAAAAATGGCTTGTCGTAAAAACCAACATAGTCCAAATCTTTAGCTTCAATATTTGCTTCTTTTAAGCAATATTCAATGGCATTTGTTGGAAACCTGAAGTCATGTTTTTTTCTACTGAAGCGCTCTTCCTGGGCAGCAGCGATGATTTCACCATCCTGCACAAGGCTGGCCGCACTGTCGTGATAATAAGCTGAGATTCCTAAAATATTGATGGCCATATTGCAATCATTTTATCAACCGAATTGAAGGCTCAATTTTCGGGCTGCAAAAGTAAGGAATTAGAAGGGTTTGAGCTAAGACTCAACCAAGCTCATTACTTTATGATTCAACGGTTACATAAGGGGCAAAATAGAATAGTGTGGGAAGTTGAAATGTGATCAGTAGGCATTATCCTCGCCTTTCAACATATTCCAGGTGGTGATGGATATGATCTTCAGATCTAATAGAAAACTCCAGTTTTCGATGTACCAAACGTCAGCCACCACCCGCTTTTGCATCATACCCGGATCCTGGGTACCTCCTCTAAAACCTTTAATTTGAGCAACACCTGTAATGCCAGGCTTTACAAGGTGGCGCACCATATATTGGTCTATTATTTTAGAATATTCCGCTGTGTGTTGCAGCATATGAGGTCTTGGGCCAACCACTGACATATTGCCCAACAACACGTTGAAGAACTGTGGCAACTCATCCAAAGAGGTTTTCCTTAACAACTTACCAATTCGAGTAATCCTCGGATCGTCTTTCTCCGCCTGGTGCGACTCAGATGGGTTATCAACAAACATGGTCCTGAACTTGTAGCAGGCGAAAGATTGGTTGAGAAGACCAGATCGTTCCTGTTTAAAGAGAATTGGTCCTTTGGAGCTAAACTTGATTACAATCGCAATCAACGGATAAAGCCAACTTAAAACAAGGAACATAACCGACATGGAAAATGCTACATCGAAAGCGCGTTTGATCACCCGGTTGTAAACATTCTCAAGGGGTTCATTCCTGACAGTAAGTACCGGCAGAAATCCATAGAAATCAATTTTCACTTGTTTGTTGAGCAAACCTTTAAAATCCGGCACAATCTTGAACCTTATCATTTGCTCATCGGAAAATTCTATGAGGTTCTTTATTTTGTGTGAAGCTGAGGTTGGCAAAGCGCAATAAACTTCATCCACGTTGTTCTTCAGACAAAAATCTTTTACATCTCCCACCCCACCCTTTATTAATTCCTTAACGCTGTTGCCATCAGGATTATCATCGAAGAAACCCATAAATTTATAGCCATATTCGGCATGCCGCTGTAACTGACGGAGGAAGTGTTTCCCCACAGGACCAGCCCCCACTATGATAATTCTTCGGAAGTTGAAACCTGATGCCCTTACCACCCTCAAAAAATACAGGAAGCCCAATCGCCAAATTGAGATCAGTACTACAAAAGGAATATAGGTAAATAGCAGTTGTTCCCTGGAATAGTAATAGCCTTTGATCATGAAGATGAGAGCAAACACCAGCAAAACGTGCAGAATAGTTGCTTTCACCAACTGCGAAAAAATCTTTTCAACTAGTGCAACTCGATAGATATCATACAAACTCATGAGCTGTGATGAGAGGAACCAAAGCAGATTTACAAACACCAAAAGTTGCAGATATTCCTGATCATTGAGCTTTTGAATATTCCCGAATCTGAAAAAATGCCCTAAGACGAAGGAGAAGTTGAGCAGCAGAACATCACCACCAAGGTGAATGAATTTCAGAAAGCGAGAGTATCTGGTGTGCATGCTGGGGATTTCTGGTTTGTCTGAGTAAAAAGAGCGGTGAATATACTAAGAATTTATATGGAGTAAAAACATCACTTACAAATCCACTTTAATCAAGGTGTTGCCTAAGTTTCCATCGAAATTACGTTCCCAAAAATCATTTCCACCAGACAATATTTAACAATGTAGTAAGGAAATTAGCCGGATTAAACTGATGTGGTGTGGATTGATTGCGCAAAATCACCGAATCTTTCAGCCTGATGCGGTTGCCATCAAACAGATTGCCGACTTCCAGGGGTTGCTCATTTCTTACGGTTTGAATGGCAACCGAAAGATCAATTTGTAGAAATTTACCCAATTTTCGAAGCGTGTCTTCAGGGGAACTTACGAATTCCTCATACTGTAAGTTGTAAACAGGAAATCTCTTCTTCAATTGACTCCGAGCAATTCTGCTTAAGAAATTCGCTCCGAAATAATAAACATTCGCCCCAAGCCATGATTTCGATTTCTGTTCAATCTTCTCCTTGGCGAAGCTGTTTACCACATTCACAGGGTGCCGCTTCAGGTAAATAAATTTCAGTTCATAACCTACCAACTTGGTGAGCGAAAGCGCTCTTGCCGGATACTTCGATGAATCGATGATCATATCCGTTTCACTTAATTCAAATACCGACTTGTAAAACTTTTCAAGATTTCCCAGGTAGAGTTTGAATGTTTCAGGATTGGAGCCAAAATAGTTCCTGAAAAAGGAAGAGTGATATTCGAATTTTCGTTCGAGACGGTACATTTCGTTGTAATTGACATCGCCCACGAATTGTGCTTCAAAATTGGCCTTGAATTTTTTCCAGAAAACATCTTTGCGCGAACCTTCAGGATATTGGT
>PVBE010241743.1_pt1 | contig 15315 bp, 19 predicted proteins | sample 1631181 | NCBI WGS metagenome assembly PVBE01 (sample SAMN08397723, study PRJNA350692) | Marine metagenome, whole genome shotgun sequencing project. | isolation source: water | place: Pacific Ocean | collected 2012-04 | reverse complement strand
GCTTATAGAGATGTAGATGTAGTAGTCCCCAACCTTAAGAAGGCAAAGAAAGAATTAGGATGGGAGCCTTCAACTCCTCTTTCAAAAGGTATAGAGAGTACAGTAGCCTGGTGTATAGAAGAGTTTCAATTGTTAAGCAAAATAGATTATCTGTATGAGGGGGAAAAGAAGTCTGATGAAAATTAGTTCAGCAATAATCACTGGAGGCGCTGGATTTATAGGCTCACACCTGATTGATGCATTACTCAATGACGGCTGTAGTAAAATTCTCGTAATCGATGATTTGTCTACTGGTAAAAAAAGGAATATAGAAAAACATATAAAATCTGGAAATGTTGAGCTTATAAATAAGAAAGTTGAAGATGTTGAAGATATAAAAGGTGAGATTAAAGGCTATGATATCTGTTTCCATCTAGCAGCAGGTGTAGGAGTTCAATATATCATGGAGAATGTGAGCAGTTCTTTATTAACAAACATAGAGGCAACCCATAAGATGATTGAGGCCTGTAGTGAAAATCAAATACCCCTATTATTAACTTCTACTTCAGAAGTCTATGGAGTATCAACTGATGAGGTCTGGAATGAAGAGACACGGAGTCTTATTGGCCCACCCACTAAATTACGATGGTCTTATGCTACATCAAAATTGATAGATGAGTTCTTAGCACTTTCTGAATATGAGAGTGGAAACCTAAAACCAATAATCGTTAGGCTTTTTAATATCATTGGCCCAAGGCAAGTTGGAGAGTTTGGAATGGTGGTTCCTAAGTTTATTGCGCAAGCACAAAAAGATGAGGCGCTAGTTGTTCATGGAGCAGCTTGTAAACAGGCTTTTTCTAATTTGTAATATTTGCCTTCATAATCTACAGTGTTATCAGGATCTGAATGGTATAATGTTTTAATGACTTCAATTTGTTCTGCCCATTTAGAAACAGGTTTTTCAAATGGTATACAAAATTCTTTAAGATTTTGTGCCTCTCCAGCACCAATACCAAGAATTGCTCGACCTTTAGAAACCCTATCAAGTGTAATTGCAGCTAATGCAATATTCGATGGATGTCTTCTAATTGCATCAGTGACACAAGTTCCTAATTCAACATTTTGTGTTACAGAAGCAATTGCAGATAACATAACCCATGGATCTAAAACAGTTGCATTTTTCCATTGTGGGACATTTGTATGGTCCATATAGAAAATTGAATCATAACCAGTTCTATCAGCAAGTTGACAAGCAGTAAGTATCTGATCTTCAGTATATCCGGCTCTAGCAACATTTAGTCCATTTTGAATACCAAATTTGAGATTTTTATGTGCCAATTGAGATCATTCTAAATCATTATAATAAAAAGTTTGGTGAAGCTGCCAATTTCGTAGTAGTAAATAAAAGAAAAAGAGGTAAAAATTAAATTTTTACAGGTTACCTGCTTTGATATCATTAAGACATTTTACGACATCGTCTTTAGAGATAGGAATTGGATTTGGATCCAAATGACCTCTATCTGTCATGACAGTATCAGCAGCTTCAGAAACATCAGCTTTGAGTTCTAATTTATCAAAGCCAAGTTTATCCATTGCTTCTTTGAATCTATCATAGAAGATTGATTTGTTATGCTTATGTGCAACTGTAGTACAAGATGACAAGGAGTAACCGTGTGGTACACCTTCATTTGAGAAGACGTAAGACAATGCATGTCCTAATGTTGTAGAGCAATTTCCGAATCCCATTCCAGATAACATTGAACCGTATGGATAGTTTTCTGGTTTATCATTCATGATTGCATCATAAAGAATCTCAAATGCTTGTTTACATAATGTTCTAGTCAAGTCATTACCGAGTTTGCTATCATAGCCTTCAGTAGCTTGAGCACATGCATCACAGACAGAACTTTTGATGACTTGTTCTGGAGTTCCATCCATAAAATATGAATCGACTACAGCCATATCAGCTAAGAATCTGTCTTCACGTAACAATTTCTTTTTTCCATCAAATTTTAGAACACAGTATGTTGTCATTTCAGCTCCAGTTCCAAAGGTTGTTGGAATTAGAATTTTTTCTTTATTCATTTCTGGTGCAGCGTATTTTACTACATCCATAGAACTACCACCACCCAGTCCGATTAGAACTGAGGGATTTTTGTCTTTGAATTTAGAAATGACAGTAGTGACATCATCAATTGATGGTTCAGGTTTTACTTGGTCATATAACATATAATCCTGAATCCCCATTCGTGCTAACCATTTATCAGACAATGCTGGTGGGACGGTTGTAACAACTAGAGCATTTTTTGGATATTCTGTTTCACCAAGTGCGTTTTCTCCAAAATTAATAACTTTTGGAATGCGTACTGTATGCATAAAACAACATCATTGGTTTGTTTATTATATCTTACAGTGATGTAGATTGTATGATCATTCAGAATTTTGAAGAATTATCAATTACAGATAAAAAAAGAGATTGTTTAGATATTTTAGAATCAGGTCTCCAAGCAGCAAATCCTCAAAACATATTACCAAAGTATGTTACACCAAATGAAATTAAAATTGATGGGAAAAAAATCAATCTTTCAAAATACGCCAATATTTACTCAGTAGCCTTTGGAAAAGCAGGGGATTCAATGACTAGATCATTAAATTCAATCATTTCAATCAAAAGTGGGATAATTGTGATTCCGAAAGGATCAAAAGCAAAAATCAAAGGTAAAAAATTTCAAATTTTTAATTCAAGTCACCCCAAACCGGACAAAACAAGTGTAAAGGCAGCAAAAGAAGTTATGAAATTTGTTGAAAATAAAAAAAATAATGAATTAATTATTTTTCTTGTTTCAGGTGGAGGATCATCATTATTGACAATGCCAGATGGAATTACATTAAATGATAAAATTCACGTTACAGAGTTGTTATTAAAATCAGGAGCAACAATTCAAGAATTCAATTGTATTAGAAAACATCTATCAAAAATCAAAGGAGGTAAACTAGTGGAGAATATGAATTGTGATGGAATAAGTTTGATTATGTCAGATGTTGAAAATGATGATCCATCATCAATTGCTTCAGGTACAACATACATGGATAATACAACATATCAAGATGCAATGGACATAATAGAGAAATATAGATTAAAAAGAAAAATTCCTATCGAAGTATTGCAAGTATTAGGAAACAGATTACATGATCAAAAATCTGAAACTCCAAAGCATGCAAAAATTGAAAATTATATAATTGCAAATAACAATAATTGTTTGGAATCAATGGAAAAAACAGCAAAAACAAAAGGATACAAAGTAATGAAGATGCAGAATTTTGGAGATATTAAGGAAGTTGTTAAAAAAATTTTAGAAAATATTTCAGAACAACAAAAAACATGTTTAATTTTTGGTGGAGAACCCACAGTCAAAGTATTAGGAAAAGGACAAGGAGGAAGAAATCAAGAACTAGTATTAAGAATCTTAAAAAATACTCAAAAATTTAAAAAAATAACAATTGCATCAATGGGAACTGATGGAATAGATGGAAATTCAAATTTTGCGGGTGCCATAATAGAAAATATCAAAATTGATTTGAATATCATGAAAGAATTTTTAAAAAATAGCGATTCGGCAAGATTTTTTCAAAAACAAAAGGGGAATATTAAAACGGACTATACACACATGAATTTAATGGATATAGGCATAATTTTGAGGTAAATCTTCAACGTAGTTTTTCATAAAATTCAACAGGGTGATCAAATTGACGATTATGATCAACTTCCAACCAAAATTTTTCTTCATCAATTTCCTTGCCTTCAGAAATCCAGGTATTTAGAATTTTTTGCATAAACATTTGCGTAGTATTATCTATTTGAGGCCGGACTCCAGTTTCATTTTCAATTCTATCTCGTTCTTCTTTAAATTTTGTAAGTAATCCTTTGAGATGTTTTCCATTAATTTTTGCAGCCTTTTCTCTTTTTGCAATTTCCAGATCCTTTTTAAAATTAGATAAAAACCCCATGTTTGTTTTACAAAGTTTTTTTTAAAAAGATTTTCCTTATGAGTGTATTTAGATTAATTTTAAAAAAAATCAGATCATTCAACTAATCTAATATCCTCTTTGACAGTATTCAAAACAAGATGAGTAAGGGTATTTTCAACATTGGATATTGCAGATATTTTTTTTATGAAATTACTTAAAAATTCACGTGTTTTGAATTTTGCAATAATCATCATATCAGCATCTCCAGTCACATCATAAACTGCAATCACACTTTCATGTTTTGCAATTTCATTTTCAATATCAAGCATTTTGCCTTTGTTAGTTTTAATTTCTATTATAGCTGTAATATCATAACCAAGTAATTCATGATTAAGACGAACAGAATATCCTTGAATAATTTTTTCCTCTTCTAATTTTTTTATTCTTGATAAAATTGTTACAGTTGATACACCCAATCTGTGAGATAATTGCCTTGCAGATTGTCTACCATCAACTGAAAGATGTTTAAGAATTTCAATATCTTTATTATCCATGATTAACAAATTTTAATGCTAAACATATATTTAAAAATATTGAAGATTCTCAAATGAATTTCATTAAAATGTTAAAAATTATAACAATAATTTAAGAAAAAATCATTATAAGTTAAATATGTTAAAATCTATTTTAGATATAATGGAGTTAATTTAATTGTCTACAGCATATGTTCTAATCAATTGTGATCTTGGTTCTGAAGAAAAAGTAATTTCAGAACTTAAATCAATTGAAGGGGTAGTTGAAGTGCATGGAACATTTGGGGCATATGATATTCTAGCAAAAGTTGAAGCAGGATTAGTTGAAAAATTACGAGAAACAATTACCTGGAAAATCAGAAAAATTGAAAAGATTCGTTCCACTCTTACATTAATGGGAATTCAAGGTCAAGGTTAAATCACAAGAAATTTGAAACATTAAATTTGACTAAAAACACAGATGGTTGTAAATTAGTATGTACTTAAATTAAACAAATTTAAAGTATTTTTGTAATATAATTTAAATTCGATTTCAACAAATTATGTTATGAGCTATTGTGTCAAATGCTTTGAATCGGCAGATGTGTGTTTCTGTGAATTAGAGAAAGTGATTCTTAGTGAATACGTAGATGGAATGAGAGAATGCTCTGAACTGAAATGTTATTGTAAGAAACACATTCCCAAAAGGTGATTTTTTGGATACCAATCCAAAATTCACCATTTGTACGTTTTGTAAAATGCTATTTGAAAAGTGTGATTGTAAATGCAGTTATTGCGACCAAAGAGATTCATGCGAATGCGGTTTATTCAATTCTATGACTGGTGGATGAATTTCAATAATAAGATCAACCTTTTATTTTATAATCACTAAATGTAGTTTGAAGCCAACACAGTACCCCATTGTCATGAATTCCCCATCGAGTTACTGGTGTAAGCCTACCTGCTACATTACGTAAAGGGTGTGAACAGTTGGCTTTGATTTTCATTATGTTTAAAATTTAAAAAAACATCGAATAAATTTTTATTTTTAGTCACAGTTGATTTTAATATCTTATTACCAATAATTATTATTGAAAACTTCAGGTAGATAATTAAAGTGAAATGTTACTCCAGAGTAATTTCAACTCAAATTATCTATCTTATAACGATAAAAATACAACAGTAAATACCCAGTAAATTATTTTGTGATTGTCATATGAGTAAAATTTCTGGATTATACTAAAAAAATATTTAAAAAATTTAAAAATAATAAACATAAGATAAGAAAAAAATAGGAGGATTTGAAATATCATAATCACATATTCATTGTAGATGGTTTTCCAAATTCAAGAATGCAAAGAAAGTAAATGTGATTGTAAAGACCATGAAAAACCAAATTTTAGGCGTGGGAATAGGAGAAAATAATTGCTAGAAAAGCAATTTAATCCAAATTTTATGTATAATGGAATAGTTCATTTTTACATAGATAAAAAAGGATATTCGAAAAAAAAAGCAAATGATATTGCACAAGCAATTGTCAAAAGAGAGATAGAAAAAAGAATTTGCAAAAATGAATCATGTAAACATTTTTCACATGATCATATCAGAAATGGAGAGATCTGTTTAATTGCAAATTGTAGATGTAGAGAATTTACTAAAATCTAAACTAAAATTCATGTGAAATTAGAGAAAAATAAACAAGCATAACATTATTGAAATTTAGATGACGTGAATAATTCAATATTTATTTAATCAAATATAGTATGAATACTATATGCCAAAAAATAGAAACTATACAAATCTCACAGTAGATCGAATAAGATCTGAAAAAAACAGAGAAAATTTTAAAAAACTCAAAATTGATCAATCATTTAATACATGGACGTTAGACCTGCAAGAAGCAGCCATTGTTAAATTAAAATATCTAAAACAAAATTATCCAGACTATGCATTTGCAAAATTAGGTCAAGAAGGATTTGCATTTATGGATAAATCAAAAGATGAAATATTTAGAATTCATTTTGAAGGAGCACGGGTTATCTGTTCTAAACACGGAAAAGAACAATGTGATCATAAAACTTTTGCAGCATTCCACCCACAATTTTCAGGAGGAAGAAAATGATCATAACAAGCCACATTCGTAATTTTGGTGTAATTTCTTAAGTAAAATCATCTAAAGAATTTTTTAGCAAAGGTTGAGCATTTATGCCCATTTTATTCAAATGTGCTGCAAATTCATCAACAAAACCATGTATAGTGTAAACTTGTTCTGCACCAGACTTAACTACCATCTCTACAAGTTCATTAAAATCACAATGATCACTCATTGTTACAGAATAATCAGCACGTCGACCAAAAGAAAATTTCTTTGATTGAGCCCATCCACTGAAACCAATTGTTACAGCACCATATTTTGATTTCATTTCTTGAAGAAATTTATTTTTTGCAGATAGTACAGGTGCAATCATAATCCATGGTCTTTTTTCTAATAAACCATCATTTTGAGCTTCAGAATGACCCATACAATTTTTTAAAGGAATTCCAAATTTTTGATGAAGGGAATTCATTTCTTTGATAGAATCATGAAGATAAAGAGGGCCCCAATGACCAAACATTTGTGTTAAAGTTTGAGCTTTTCCAAGCTGATAACCCATCAAAATTACAGGTATTCCTTTAGCATAAAGATCACTAATTAATTGATTGACCTGATTTTGAATTTCATCCATTTGAGGAAATGTGAATTCAGGCAAACCAAAAGTACATTCAGTGATCAATATTTTACATTTAGGGATTTTTGCAGCTTTTAAAAATCCCCTATCACGAGTACATATATCGCCAGTATAGAAAATATCATCAAATAAAAGTCCCTTAGAACCTAATACATGGCCGCTATCAATTAATGAAAAACCATCAATAGATTCAACATGATTCTCCATTGTAAAGCCACGAATTCCAGAAATTTCATTTGTTTCGATTGACGATAGGATCATACCACCATTTTTTGATGGTAAATGATCAGTATGAGCATGAGAAACAAAATTGATCCCATTTACATCAGTTTTTTTTGGATCCAAGAAAACATGTTTATCATTAACTTCACACAGGATTCCATTTTTCGTCATCCTGACTTTACTAGGCAATAAAAACAAAAAATAATAGATTTGATATAAATGGCAGGATTAACTTACTATTGACTAGTTGCTAAATCTCGGAATTCTAATATCAGGACGTGGGAGCAATATGGAGTCCATTTTAAAATCAATTAAAACAAAAAAAATTCCAATCCATCCAGCAGTAGTTATTTCAAATACATCAAATGCAAAAGGTCTAACAATTGCAAAAAAAATGGGAGTAAATGTAGAAATTATTGAAAGTAAAAATTTCAAAGGCAGTAGAATTGAATTTGACAAAAAAATTATGAATACGCTTCAAAAACATGGTGTGACTCCAAAAAACGGATTAGTATGTCTTGCAGGATTCATGAGAATAATTAGTCCAGAATTTGTAAAGAAATACAAAAATAGAATTATCAATATCCATCCATCATTATTACCAGCATTTCCAGGATTAGATTCACAAAAACAAGCATTAGATTATGGTGCAAAATTTTCAGGGTGTACAGTTCATTTTGTAGATTCAGGGATGGATACAGGTCCAGTAATAATTCAATCTGTGGTAGAAATAAAAAGAAAAGATACAGAAAAAACATTATCTAAAAAAATTCTAAAAGAAGAACATAGAATTTATTCTGAAGCAGTAAATTTGTTTGCAAAGAAAAAAATTAAGATTTCAGGAAGAAAAACAATAATAGGTTAATTATCAGGCCCGCCAAAAAAATACAATACTTTTAGCTCTTTTGTATTACTATGAAAATGATGTTCAATATTTTTAGCAACAAAAAATAATTTATCTTTTGAAACACGATAATCTTTATTTCTAATTCTTAAAAATCCATTTCCTGAAATTACAAAATATATTTCATCGTTAACATGAGGGATTTGAGTATCTTCTTCCCCAGATTGTAAAACTAAAAGCCCAACAGCAAGACTATCCCTATTAATAAAAGTATGAAAATAAGAACTGCTTTTTTTGATCTTCTTTAGATAAGAAGATAAATCAAAATCTAGTTTCAATTTTATTCTGCAGCTACTGTGTAGGTTTTTCTTTGAGGAGGTCCACTCATAAAAGCGTGTCCAGTAGGATGAAGTTGTTCATGTTCAGGACTGTTATGCATTTTAATGAAAGTTTCTTTGCTTTCATGTTCCACAACAATTCTATAACTCCCATCATTGGATTTTAGAAATTTTCTAGATACAAATCCAGGAAACCCAGATAAGACCTTGTTTGATTCAGAAAACCAACTTTTGAAATCATCCTCTGCACCGTCCTTAAGTTGAACGTCTGCGATCATTACAAACATATCATCAATGAAAAAATTGCCATTTAATTTCTTTTCTAAGATTTTCACACGATATTCCAAGAATTAAATATCAATAAATCAAAAAAAGAGCATGACTGGAACAAAGATTGATGGGAATAATATTGCTCAAACCGTAAAAGATAGAGTCAAAAAAGCCACATCTGAGCTAAAAATAGAAGGAATTAACCCTTGCTTAGCCACAATTTTGATTGGAAGTAATCCAGCTTCTGCAACATATGTAAAAAATAAGCACAAGGCATGTGAAGAAGTGGGAATAATTACTAAAGATCATAAATTAGACGAAAATGTAACTCAACAAGAACTCAATAAAATTATTGATGAATTAAATGCAGATGTTTCAGTACATGGGATTTTAGTTCAATTACCATTACCAAAGCATCTAAATGAATTTGCAACAACATCACGCATATCTCCGATAAAAGATGTTGATGGTCTTACACCATATAATGCAGGGTTATTAGCTATGAAAAAAGCTGCACTTGTTGCATGTACTCCATCAGGAGTTATGGAAATGTTTGAACATCATGATATTGAACTTGAAGGCAAGAATGTTGTATTGATCAACAGAAGTAATCTTGTAGGAAAACCACTATATCATTTATTATTAGAAAAAAATGCAACAGTTATCACATGTCATTCTAGAACAAAAAATATTGAAAAATTTTGTCAAGCAGCTGATATAATTATCACCGCAGTGGGAGATAGAACAAAATTTATTCTTACTCCAGAAATGATTAAAGAAGAATCAATTGTAATTGATGTGGCAATTTCAAGATCAGAGAATAAATTAGTAGGCGATTGTGATTATGAAAAAATTATTGAAAAAGCATCATTTGCTACTCCAGTTCCAGGAGGAGTAGGTCCAATGACAGTTGCAATGTTATTAAAAAATACAATTACTGCGGCATCACTTGGAACTCAAATTGGAAGACAATAATAAAAAATCACTAAGAGAACATCTTTTAGAAAGAAGAGACAATACATCTTTTGATTTATTAAAAATTGCAAGTAAAAAAATGCAAAAAAGAATCAATAAAGTATATGCATTCAAAGATGCTCAAAAAGTAGGACTCTATTATCCAATTGGAAGTGAAATTCTAACACAAGATATAATTCAAGAATTAATCAGTAAAGGAAAGCAAGTATTTTTGCCAAAAATGATTGGGGAAAATTTGGAATTTAGAAAAATTGAAGATTTTAGTAGCCTAGAAATTGGAAGGTTTGACATAATGGAGCCAAAAGACGACTGTCCTTCAGATGAAGATTTAGACATCATAGTTGTCCCAACTGTAGGAATTTCACCATCAGGAGTCAGATTAGGATATGGTCATGGATTTTATGATAGATTTCTAGCAGGGAAGAAAATAATCACAATCTCTTTAGTATTAGAAAAACAGATTATCAAAAATATTCCAAAATCAGATCACGATATAAACATGGATTGGATAATTACTGAAGATAGAATGTTTCAAACTGAAAAATAAGATAGACCTTTTTTACCAATATCGGTTCTACAATATTTGTTTGGCCAATTAATTTTCTCGATTGCAGAATAAGCATTGTTTATTGCAGATTCTAAAGAATCACCTAAAGAAGTAATTCCTAAAACACGTCCGCCGTTTGACAAAATTTTTCCATCAGATTTCTTGGTTCCAGCATGAAAGACATTAGTATTATTTGAAATAGAATCAAATCCAATAATTTCATCATTTGTATGATATGATCCTGGATATCCATTAGATGCTAAAACTACACATACTGCAAATTCGTCTTTCCAAGAAAGAGAAGGCATCGAAGATAATGTCCCATCAACACTTGCAGAAAAATAATCATACAAATCAAAATTCATTCTCATTGTAATTGGTTGACATTCAGGATCACCCATACGAACATTGTATTCTAAAACATATGGGATGTTATCTTTAATCATTATTCCAGCATACAAAAATCCCTTAAAAGAAATTCCTTCATTTTTCATTGCATGAATTGTTTTTTCAATTACTTCTTCTTGAATTTTTTTTGCTAAAGCATCAGTCACAATAGGGGTTGGAGAATAAGCACCCATTCCACCGGTATTTGGACCTTTATCATCATCAAAAACTCGTTTATGATCTTGACTAGATGCCATTGGGAATGCTACATTTCCATCAGATAGAGCAATGTATGAAGCCTCAATGCCATCAATTCTTTCTTCAACAATTATTTTATTTCCAGCATCACCAAATGTTTTTTTTACTAAAATTGTTTCAATAGCAGAAATAGCTTCATCATCATCATTACATACAATCACACCTTTTCCAGCAGCTAATCCATCAGCTTTGACTACAACATTGAAATCAATAGATTTGACATATTCAATAGCTTTTTGAGCATCATCAAATATTTCAAATCTAGCAGTCGAGATATTATTTCTCTTCATGAAATTTTTTGCCCAGATTTTACTTGATTCAAGTTGTGCAGCTGCTTGAGAAGGACCAAAAACTTTGAGATTTAATTTATTGAATTTATCAACAATTCCATCAGCCAGTGGGTCTTCAGGACCAACTACAGTAAAACAATTATTTTTTTGTGCAAATTCAGCTAATCCATCTAAATTGTTGGCATCTATTGAAACATTATTCTCAGTACCACCATTTCCAGGAGCAGTGTAAACAGTTTCAACTTTACTACTTTGAGATAATTTCCATGATAATGCATGCTCCCTTCCACCAGAACCAATAACAAGTACATTTACCAATAAAAAATACTAGCAGCCCAACAATATAATCCAATTCTCAGAAAATCTTATATTTATAATGCCACAAACATATCAAAATCCAGATGGAATTAAATTCAAAATTTGATGCAAAAGCAATAGAGACTGAAATTAAAAAATATACAAAATCAATAGACATTGAAAAGTTGATTTTTGCATCCGACAAGCCTGAAAAAATAAGATTCATTGAAGGTCCTCCAACAATGAACGGAATTCCACATGCAGGTCATCTCAGAGGCAGAGTAATCAAAGATTTATGGTATAGATTTAATACATTACAAGGCAAAAAAATTGAATTTAATGGAGGGTGGGATACTCAAGGACTTCCAGTAGAATTACAAGTTGAAAAAGAATTAGGGGTTTCAGGTGGAAAGACTGAAGCAATCAAAGAATTTGGCGTAGAAAAAATAGTTTCAGAATGTAAGAAAGTTGTAGAGAAATTTAACAAAACATGGATAGAAGTTGATAATGCACTTGGAATGTCATTTAATCATGAAAAGGCATATTGGACTTTCAAAGATGAATTCATAGAAAGGGAGTGGCAAGTTCTCAAAAAGGCATATGAAAATAAAATTTTAGAAGAAGATTTTACAGTAATTGCATATTGTCCAAGTTGTCAAACATCACTTAGTCATGCAGAAGTTAATCAAGGATATGAAGAAGTTAAAGATCCATCATTATTTTATAAAGTGAAATTAGTAAATGAGGATGCATTTTTGATTGTATGGACAACAATGCCATTTACACTTGTTACAGATGCAATGGTAGGGTTAAATCCAGATGAAGATTATGTATATGTTAAAATTGAAAATGAGACATGGGTAATAGGAAAAACACGATTAGAAGAATTTATGTTAGAAATAAAAATGGAGAAATATGAAATTCAAAAAACAATTAAAGGTTCAGAATTTGAAGGAAAAAAATACATTCATCCATTATTAAATTTAATTCCAGAATTAAATGAGTATTCAAAATCAGATAATTATCATGTAGCAGTTTCAGAATCATTTGTTGATGCAAGTACTGGTAGTGGATTAGTACACTTATCACCAGCAAACGGAGAAGAAGATATCAAAATAGCTAATAAGAGAAAAGTGAAAATTTTCAGTCCAATAAATGATGAAGTGAAATTTACAAATCAGGCAGGCAAATATGAGGGGATGTTTGTCAGAGATGCAGATAGACCAATAGTAGAGGATCTCAAAGAATGCAATGCATTAGTAAAAATTGGAAAGATTAAACACAAGTATCCGCTTTGTTGGAGATCACATCATCCAATTGTTTGGCTTGCAAGAAAAGGATGGTTTTACAAATTAGATAGATTAGATAACAAGGCAATAGATGCGGCAGAAAGTGTAGAATATTTTTTTGAACAACCAAAAAATAGATTTTTAGGAATTATCAAAGAGAGACACCCATGGTGTATTTCACGAGAAAGAATTTGGGGGTGCCCATTACCAGTATGGAGTTGTGAAGATTGTGGAGAGAAAAATTGGTTTTTTACAAGAAAAGAAATTGTTGATTCAGCTGATAAATTACCAGATGGACCAGACTTTGAATTACACAGACCTTGGATTGATAACATTACAATCAAATGCAAAAAATGTAACAGTGTTAAAACAAAAAGAGAAGAGTATGTATTAGATACATGGCACAATAGTGGTTCTGCACCATACTCGTCATTAACAAATAAAGAATATGAAAATGAAATTCCTGCACCATTTTTTACAGAAGGTATTGATCAAACAAGAGGTTGGGCATATACATTACTAATTGAAAATGTAATTCTAAACAACAGTGCAACCCCACCATACAAATCATTTTTGTTTCAGGGACATGTGTTAGATGAAAAAGGTGGGAAAATGAGTAAAAGTAAAGGAAATGTATTGGAGGGAGCAGAATTATTAGAAAAATATCCAGTGGATCTGATACGATTTTATTTTATGTGGAAAGCAAGTCCAATAGAACCACTAAGTTTCAGTACAGATGAATTAATGTCAAGACCATATCAGGTAATCAACACACTATTCAATCTACATCTATACTTTAAACAAAATAGTCAATTTGATAATTTCAATAATACGAACACAATAGAATGGGCCAAAGATAATAATTCGTTAACATCACCAGACATTTGGCTACTTTCAAAACTTCAAAAATTAATTCAAAAGATTACAGAAAAAAATCAGACTTGTAAATTCCACGAAGGTGCAAAAGCAATAGATGATTTCATCATCAATAATCTCAGTCAAATATACATTCCAATTACTAGAGGAGAATTATGGGATGAGTCTGAAGAAAAAAAGAATCGACGTCTTGCAATTTATGCAGTATTAAATGAAGTTCTCAAGACATTAGATATTTTGATTCATCCATTTTGTCCATTTACAAGTGAACATCTTTACCAAACAGTCTTTGAAGGGAAACAAAGTATCTTACTAGATAAGTGGCCACAATATCAGCAATCTCTAGTTAATGAAAAAATCGAAGAATCATTTGACATCATGAAAGATGTAGTATCAATTTCATCTGCGGCAAGAATGAAAGGAAAATTAAAACGTAGGTGGCCATTGAATGAAGCACAAATTTGTGTCAAAAAAGGTCAACAAGCAAAATTAGAATCATTATCAGACTTGTTACTATCTCAACTTAATGTTGAAAAATTCAACATTATTGAAATAGAAAAAGAAAGTGGTTTAGAATTATTATCAGAATTAAAAGGATTGCATTTACCAGTCAAATCAACATTAGAATTAGAAAGAAAAAAGATAGGCCCTAAAGCAAAACAACACATGGGCAAATTAGTCAATTTGTTTTCAGAAACAAATCCAGATGAAATTATTTCAGGATTACAACAAAATGGAAAATATGATTTCAAAATTGATAATGAAGTAATTTCATTAGATTTTGAAGATTTCATTATAGATTTTGATGCAGAGGAAAATTTTGCAGTTGCAAAAAGAGATGAATTTACAGTATTCATTTCGACATCAAGAAATAAAGAAATGATGGCAAAAGGTTTGATTAAAGATATTGCACGAAGATTGCAAACTCTTAGAAAAGAAAGGGGGTATAATCCAACTGATGTCCTAGAAGTAGCTTCAATTTTAGAATTAGATGAAGAATCATTAGAAATGATTAAAGAAAGAAGCGATGAATTAGCATTTTTAGTAAGAGTAAAAAAAATAAATTTTGAAGAATCCTGTAGAGAATACAAAGATGATGACATTGACGGTCAGAAAATCAAGATATCAGTCGAATAAAATTTGATGGAATATTTTTATTTGAATTAATTCTATACAAAGGGATGTCTGAATCAAAACCAAACGTTGTTGGAATTAACGTTTTAAAACAAAATGGTCTAGATGTAGAAGAATTAGTGAAAGAATTAATTAAAAATGCTGCAGTTGAATTTACAGCATATTATTACTTCACTAATCTAAGAGCACATTGCACAGGCATGGAAGGAGAAGGACTCAAAGGGATAGAACAAAAAGCGAAGACATAATCGAGCGTGAAATGATATGAAATGAAGACAAAGCCGTTTAGAATAAGTATGAACAGTAAGTACTATTAAAAAATAAAAAGAGAAACTACATTAGAGCCTGTATATTGACTAGGTCAATTTCTGGTAGTGAATATAATTTCCATTTCTTAAT
>PVBE011274205.1_pt1 | contig 15316 bp, 16 predicted proteins | sample 1631181 | NCBI WGS metagenome assembly PVBE01 (sample SAMN08397723, study PRJNA350692) | Marine metagenome, whole genome shotgun sequencing project. | isolation source: water | place: Pacific Ocean | collected 2012-04 | reverse complement strand
TGGGGGCCGCCGGCTGCCTCTTGTTGCCGTCCTTTTACGTCGATCCCTTCACCGGCAACGTCTTCGTCATTATCGCCTTCACCGTTGTCGTGCTGGGGGGCATGGGCAGTTTTGTCGGTGCCCTGGTCGGCGGCTTCATCATCGGCGTGACAGAATCGGTCGGCGGCCTCTTTCTGGGTGAGAGCCTGGGCCAAATCGGCATCTCACTGATCTTCATTCTGATCCTGCTGTTTCGCCCCACCGGCCTCTTTGGGATGAAGCAATGATGGGCCTGAGCAAGCCCAGCGTCGCGCTGGTGCTGGGCGGTAGCTTGCTGGCTCTGGCCCTGCCGGGGCTGGTCGGCAACCGCTTCATCGTCGATATCCTGACCCTCATCCTGTTTTCCGCATTCCTGGGTCAGTCATGGAACATCCTGGGCGGTTACGCCGGCCAATTCTCGTTCGGCGGCGTGGTGTTTTTCGGCACCGGAGCCTACGCCTCGACGATCCTGCTGCAGGACTTTGGCATCAGTCCCTGGTTCGGGGTGTTGGCGGCTATCGCGGCGGGGGCCGGCGTGGGCGCCTTCATCGGCTTTCTCAGTTTTCGCTATGGCTTGCGCGGCTCCTATTTCGCGCTGATAACCTTGGCCTTCGCCGAGGTCTTCAAGGTTATCGCCAATTCGGTCGAGTTCACCGGTGCCGGTGTGGGTATTTTCATCGAGCATAAACCCAGCCTGGCGCGCCTGCAGTTCGACGACCCGGCGGACTACTACTACGTGGCCTTGGGCATGACGATGATCTCGTTGCTGATCGCCTGGTGGCTCGAGCGCTCGCGCTTCGGAGCCTATCTGGTGGCCATACGCGAAAACGAGGATGCGGCCGAGGCGCTCGGCGTCAACGCCTTTCGCTGCAAGATGTATGCGATCATGATCGCCGGCGGCATGGGCGGCGCGGGGGGCACCTTTTACGCCCAGAAATTCCTCTATATCGATCCACCCATCGCTTACGGTATCGGGCAGTCGGTGGAGATGCTTCTGGTCACCATCGTCGGCGGCATGGGTACCGTCTTCGGCCCGTTGGTCGGATCCTTCGTGCTGCACGGCGTCAACGAGGTCTCGCGCCACTACATCGAAACCCCGGGGCTCAGCCTGATCATCTACGGCATCATTCTGATTGCCATCATCGGCTACCTGCCCAACGGCCTGATCGGCTTGTTCAAAATGCTGCGGCACAAGTCCACGGGGGGCGGCGATGCTTGAGGTCCGGGGGATTGCCAAAACCTTTGGCGGGGTGAGCGCGGTCAGCGGCGTGGATATGTCCGTCGACGAGGGCAAGATCGTCTCGCTGATCGGGCCCAACGGTGCCGGCAAGACCACGCTGTTTGCCATTGTTGCGGGCTTTCTCAAACCCGACGGCGGCACGGTCCATTTCCAGGGCCAGGACATCACCGGCTTGAAGCCGCATCGGATTTGCGAGTTGGGCATGGTGCGAACATTCCAGGTGACGCAGCCCTTCGCCACGCTGAGCACCCTGGAGAACATCATGGTCGGCGCCTATCACGGCACGGCCGACCGCCACGATGCCATGCTGCGGGCTCGGGCCGTGGCCGAACGGATTGGCATGGCCGCGCTCTTGGAGCAACCCGCCGAGGGCCTCACCGTGGCCGGGCGCAAGCGTCTGGAATTGGCCCGTGCCCTGGCCACCGAACCCCGCCTGTTGCTGCTCGACGAGGTCATGGCGGGGCTCAATCCCACGGAAATCGACGAGATCGTCAAGATCATCAAGGGTATCCGCGATTCCGGCGTCACCATTTTCCTGATCGAACACGTCATGAAGGTCGTCATGAACCTCTCGGATCATACCTATGTGCTGAATGACGGCGTGCTGATCGCCGAGGGAACGCCGACGGCCATCGCCGGCCATCCCGATGTGGTCGAAGCCTACCTGGGTCACGGGGCCGCCGAGCGCATGGCGGACCAGGACATTGCGGCCCAGCCGGAGCCAGGGGGCGGCGATGCTTGAGGTCAGCGCCCTGGAAGCCGGCTACGGCCAGGTGCAGGTTCTGCGCGGTATCGATATCAATGTCCAGGAAGGTGAGATCGTCGCGGTTTTGGGCAGCAACGGGGCGGGAAAATCGACCCTCAACAACAACGTCAGCGGCCTTTTCAAACCCTTTGCCGGCACCATCCGCTTCCTGGGCCACGACATCGTCGGCAACGACCCCACCGATATCGTGGCCAGCGGCCTGGTCCAGGTGCCCGAAGGCCGGCGGATTTTTCCCAATCTGACGGTGCGCGAAAACTTGGAAATGGGCAGCTACCGGCGCGGCAAGCAAAACCGCAAGGCCAACCTGGAACAGGTTATCGACATCTTTCCCCGGCTTAGCGAACGCCTGGGCCAATTGGGCGGCACGCTGTCCGGTGGCGAGCAGCAGATGGTGGCGATCGGCCGCGGCCTGATGGCCGAACCCTTGTTGCTCATTCTCGATGAGCCCTCGCTGGGCCTGGCGCCGCTTCTGGTCGAGCAGATGTTCGAGCTCATCGGGCGCATCAACGGTGACGGTCTCTCGGTGGTTCTGGTGGAACAGAACGTCATGCAATCCCTGGCCCTGGCCGACCGGGCCTACGTCATCGAAAACGGCGAAATCGCGCTTTCAGGTACGGCCTCGGAATTGCTCGAAAATTCCCAACTGAAGAAATCCTACCTGGGGATATAGCGGCCCCGGGGGAGGGCCGTACTATTTGGCCGTATAGCCGCCATCGGCACACAGCACCTGTCCCGTGATGTAAGAGGCCGCGTCCGAAAGCAGGAACAGAATAACACTGGCGATCTCCTCGGGCTCGCCGAAGCGGCCCATGGGGATGCCCTGCATCAGATATTCCCGGCGTTCCGGATCGGCCCTCGTTTCGGCCGTCATATCGGTGTTGATGGGGCCGGGGCCGACGGCGTTGACGCGCACGTTGTCGGCGGCCAGTTCCACAGCCATGGTTTTGGTCAGGCCATTTATGCCCGCCTTGGAAGCCGCGTAGGCCGCGGCCCGGCGGTGCCCGGTCAGGCCGATCTGGCTCGACACCATGACAAGAGAGCCCGCACCCCGGGCCTGCATGTGCCGGGCACCGGCCCGGACCAGATGGAAACACCCTGTCAGATTGACCTCGAGCACGCGCTGCCAGACTTCGTCGCTGGTTTCGGTCGAGGCCAGCAGCTCGATGATACCGGCGCAGGCCACGGCTCCATCCAAGCCGCCAAAGGCCTCGATGGTCGCTCGCACGGCCTGATCGACGGCGGCCGAATCGCGGACATCGAGATCGAATATGACAGCCTCGTCCAGATGCCGCGCCAAGGCCGCCCGCTGCGCCTCGCCCTGCACCGTGCCGGCCACCCGGGCGCCCAGCGCCTTGGCGCCGGCGACGGTGGCCAGGCCGATCCCCGATCCGGCTCCGGAAATGATCAGCGCATGGCCCTTCAGATCGATCATGGGCGGCCTCCTTCAAGTTTTCTTCGGCACGTAGCGGCAGCAGGGCACCTATCGATGCCATAGCGGAAACCGGCCGGCAAGATTGACAGGGCCCGGAGCCAGCGAAATGTTATGGTCGCCGTTGCCGATGTCACGGATGAGGGGGGTGGTCGATGGCCAAAGTCCTGGTAGTGGTTCCCTTTCCCATGAGCGACGCCAACCGCGCCCAGCGGCGGCAACAGCTCGAGGGGGTTCGCTTGGGGCCTGATATCGATTTCGAGTTTGAATCGGTGCGTCTGGCGCCCAAGAACTACGTCGGCCAGGACGACATGGTGCTGGCCGATGTGGGCATCATGGAAGCCGGCCTGGGGGCCCAGGAACGGGGCTTCGATGCGGTTTGCATCGATACCATGAGCGATTCCGGCGTTGCCGCCCTGCGCGCGGTGCTGGATATCCCGGTTGTCGGGGCCGGCCGCAGCTCGATGTTGATGGCGCTGATGCTGGGGGAGCGTTTTTCCATCCTCTCCATGTGGAGCCATTGGCGCCATCTCTACAGCAAGACCTTGAAGGATTTGAACATGGTCGGGCATTGCGCCTCGGTCCGCGCCATCGATATCCAGCCCGACAACCAAAGCCTGTTGAGCGGCAAGGAAGACGAAGTCTTTCCCCTGCTGGCCGAGGCGGCGCGGCTCTGCATCGAGGAAGACGGCGCCGAGGTCATCGTGCTCGGCTCGACGACCATGCATCAGGCCCACGCCTATCTGTGCGAACACCTGGAGGTGCCCGTCATCAATCCCGGGCCCCTGACCTACAAACTGGCCGAGGGCATGTTGGCTCTGGGCCTGAGCCACAGCCGCAAGGCCTACCCCCGCTCGCCGGCGCCGAAACACCAAGTGGTTAGGGCCATGTTGGACGCCGCCGGCGAATTCGAGCACTGACGGGCTAGCCATATTGCCCTAACCGGAAGAAAGAGCGATTGCCATGAGACATCCCCCCCTGGGCGCCCAACTGGCCGCCGCGTCTATCGTTGTGGCGCCAGGAATATTCGATGGCTTCAGCGGCGCCATGGCCGAACAGGCCGGCTTCAGCGCCGCTTACCTGTCCGGTGCCAGTATCGCCTACACGCGCTTCGGCCGGCCCGACATCGGCCTGATCGGCATGAGCGAGGTGGCCGAAACGCTATCCGCCATCCGCGAACGCATCGAGCTGCCGATCATCGTCGATGCCGACACCGGTTTCGGCAACGCCCTCAACGTCCAGCGCACGGTGCGCCTGTTCGAGCGCTCTGGAGCCAATGCCATCCAACTGGAAGACTAGACCCTGCCCAAGCGCTGTGGCCACCTGAAGGGCAAGACCCTGGTGAGTGCTGCCGAGATGGTGGGCAAGATCAAGGCCGCAACCGACGCCCGGGCCAGCGACCAAACCCTGATCGTGGCCCGCACCGATGCCATCGCCGTGGAAGGCTTCGAGCCCGCCCTGGAACGTGCCGAGCGTTTCGCAGACGCCGGGGCCGACGTCCTCTTCGTCGAAGCGCCCAGGTCGGAAGCGGAGATGCGGACGATCAGCGAGCGCTTCGCGGGCCGGGTGCCGCTGCTGGCCAATATGGTCGAAGGCGGCAGCACGCCCATGTTCGATGCCGCCCAGCTTCAGGACCTGGGTTTCTCGCTGGTCATCTTCCCCGGCGGCCTGGTCCGCGCCATGGCCCGCCTGCAGCAGGAATATTTCGCCAGCCTCAAGAGCCATGGCTGGAACCAGCCCTTTCGCGATCGCATGCTGGACCTCGGGGAGCTCAACGGCGTGCTCGGCACCAGCCAAACCCTGGAACAGGGTGCCGCTTACGATGCCGCCAATTTCCAGGAACCCGCCGATTGAACGGCGGACAGTCTTTGTCCCACGCATTGTGGCTACCGCAAGTCGTTTCAATGCTAAAACCATCCCACAGCCCACCACCAAGAGGGAGCGCCCGGCCATGGAACTTTCCGATCTGACACCGCGCCAGTACTTCGAGCAAGTGAAGGCCAACCCGGCCCGGGCCCGTTTCGGATTTGGCCGCAAGGCGGCCATCATCAACATCGATCTGCAGTGCGCCTACACGCGGGTCGACGAATTCAAGACGGCCTACGAAACCGATCCCAAACAGTTGGAGTACATCAACCAGATCACCGATGTGGCCCACGCTAAGAACCTGCCGGTGGTCTGGACGCACGTGGGCTACATGGCCTCGGGGGAGGATGCCGGGGTCTGGGGCACCCGCACCGATACGCCCGATTCCCTGCAAAACATCAAGGTCGGCTCGCGGCGTTTCGAGATCGACGACCGCCTGCACCTGGATGCCGAACGCGATCCCGTCTACATCAAGCGCATGGCCTCGGCCTTCCACGAGACGCCCCTGCAATCGCTGCTGGTCTGGCATAGGGTGGACACGCTGATCATCTGTGGCGGTTCGACCTCGGGCTGCATCCGGGCCACTGCCGTCGATAGCCTGTCGCACGGCTACCGCACCATCGTTCCCGAGGAATGCGTCGCCGACAAACACGAGATCCCACATTTCGCCAACCTCGCCGACATGTTGCTCAAGTATGCCGACGTGGTCCCGGTGGCCGAGGTCTTCACCTACCTGGATGCCTACGAAGCGGCCAACCTATGAGGGGGACAGTGCCATGAAAAGCGACCTCGGGCTGTATGACTACAACCCCTATGTGGAGCGGCCCAAGATCACCTGGCCGAACGGCGCACGCCTGGCCTTTTGGGTCGCTCCCAACCTCGAGTTCTACGAACTGGAGCCGCCGCCCAACCCGACGCGCAAGGCCTGGGCCCGGCCCCATCCCGACGTGCTGTCCTATGCCCAGCGTGACTACGGCAATCGGGTCGGCCATTGGCGCATGATGGAGGCCATGGACCGCCACGGCGTGCGCGGCAGCGTTTCGCTGAATGTCGCCGTCTGCGATCACCATCCGGAAATCATCAAGGCCTGCGCCGACAGGGGCTGGGAATTCTATTCTCATGGCATCTACAACACCCGTTTCGTCTTCGACATGGACCAAGCCCAGGAACGGGCCATGATCCAGGACGCCTTCGAGACCATCGAGAAGCACACCGGCCAGACCCTGGCCGGCTGGTTGTCGCCGGCCCTGACCTACAACGAATGGTCCATGGACCTGCTGGCCGAAGCCGGCGTGAAGTACATATGCGACCTCTTCCATGACGATCAGCCGCAGCCCGTGAAGGTGCGCCAGGGCCGCCTGATCAGCGTTCCTTATTCGCTCGAGATGAACGACATCATCGTCTACAACGTCAACCAGATCCCGCCGCGGCGCTATCTCGACCAGCTCAAGGCCTGCTTCGACCAGCTCTACGAGGAAGGCGCCGCCTCGGGAACGGTCATGTGCATACCACTGCACGCCTACGCCGTCGGCCACCCCCACCGCATCGCCGCCTTCGAGGCAGCACTGGAATACATCACCGGCCACGACGATGTCTGGGTCACCACGGGGCGCGAAATCGCCGATTGGTACTACCAGCACCATTACGAAGAAGCCCTGGCCCACATCGAACTGGTGAAGGGAGCCTGACGCCATGGCCTTGCCCGAAGACTATCTGGTCTATCCCAAGCGCGCCCATGGCATGGATCACGACCGCTACGACTGGTCGATGATGCCTGACCGCAAGCCTTTGAAATGGCCGGGCGACGCCCGGGTCGCGTTTTGCGTCATGGTGGCGCTGGAATACTATCCTCTGGATCAGCCGGCGACGCCGTTCAAGGCTCCGGGTGGCATGGTCACGCCCTATCCCGACCTGCGCCACTACACGCTACGCGATTATGGCAACAGGGTGGGCGTCTTTCGCGTTTTCAAAGTACTCGACGCGCTCGGCATCAAGGCCTCGGTAGCCTTCAACTCGGCCGTCGCCGAGCGCTATCCGCGGCTGGTCCAGGAGGCCGTGCGCCGGGACTGGGAGATCCTCGCCTACGGTGTCGATATGGGCCGCCTGCACCACGGCGACATGGACCGCGACGAAGAGGCCGCCCTGGTCCGGCAATCGCTTTCCACCTTGCGCCAGGCTTCCGGGCAACCGGTTAGCGGCTGGTGGTCGCCGGCCCGATCGCAATCCATGAACACCCTGGACCTGGTGGCTGGCGAGGGCATCGAATACGTCTGCGACTGGATCAACGACGACCTGCCTTATGCCATGCGGACGGCAAACGGCCCGATCCACTCGCTGCCGATTTCGCACGACATAGACGACCAGACCATCATCCTGGGCTACCACCAATCGGAAGAGGATTTCGTCAACCAGGTGTGCGATGCCTTTGACGTGCACCTGGCCGAGTCCGAAAGCCAGGGCGGGCGCGTCTTCACGCTGACCATCCACCCCTGGATGTCGGGCCAGCCCCACCGCATCAAAGCCCTGGAGGCGGCGCTCTCCTACGTCTGCGGCTTCGAAGGCGTCTGGTCGGCCCGGGCCGGCGACATCCTGGCCGCCTTCAAGGATCAAGGCTGAGCTGGCCATGGCGATCCTGGCGCCCGAGGGCATGACATTCGAGATCTCGGTACCCGTCCTCATCATCGGCGGCGGGGCCTGTGGCCTGGTGGCCGCCTTGGCGGCCCATGACGAAGGGGCCGAGGTGCTGGTGCTGGAACGCGATCCCATCCCCAGCGGCTCGACGGCGCTCTCGTCGGGCATGATCCCGGCCGCCGGAACCGGCCTGCAACGCCGGGCCGGGGTCGAGGACAGCGCAGAATTGATGGCCTCCGACATCCAGGCCAAGGCCCTGGATCGGGCGCCGCCGGAAATTGTCGAAGCGGTTTCGCGGATTTCCGGACCGACCATCGATTGGCTAATGGCGGACCACGCCATCGAATTGGAACTGGTGGGCGGATTTCTCTATCCCAAACATTCGGCGTTGCGCATGCACGCGCCGCCTTCGAAGACCGGCGCGGCGTTGATCGGCAACCTGCTGGGAGCCGTCGAGGCGGCTGGCATCGATGTGGTCACTGATGCCCACGTCACGGACCTTTATGCCGAGGCGGATGGGCTGGTGCGGGGCGTGCGCCTGCAACGGCCCGACGGCAGCGTCGAGGACCTGGGCTGCGAAACCCTGGTGCTGGCCTGCAACGGCTTTGGCGGCAATGCCGAAATGGTCAGGCGCTACATTCCCGAAATGGCCGAAGCGGGATATTTCGGCCACACCGGAAACCAGGGCGACGCCGTAATCTGGGGAGAGGCCCTGGGCGGCGAAGTCCAACACATGACCGCCTATCAGGGGCATGGCTCGGTGGCCACGCCCCACGGGATATTGATCACCTGGGCCCTGATGATGGACGGCGGTATTCAGGTCAATTCCCTGGGCCAAAGGTTCTCCAACGAACATCACGGCTATTCGGAGCAGTCGGTGGCGGTGCTTGACCAGCCCGGCAAGATCGCCTGGAACATCTTCGACGAACGCCTGCATGCCATGGGCCAGACCTTCGAGGACTATCGCGAAGCCGTTACCCACGACGCCATCAAACGGGCCGACACGGTGGCGGCGCTGGCCGAAATCATCGCTGCGCCCAGCGCCGTCCTGGCGGCCAGCATCAATGAGACCAAGGAAAATGGTATCGACCGTTTTGGCCGCGATTTGTCCGCCACGGCAGCCCTGGAGGCGCCCTTTTTTACGGTCAAGGTCACCGGCACGCTGTTCCACACCCAGGGCGGGCTTCGCATCGACGGCCAGGCCCGGGTGCTGCGCAAGGGCGGAAGCGAGGCGCTGGGCAATCTTTTTGCCGGCGGCGGGGCGGCCTGCGGCGTCTCGGGCCCCGAGGTTTCCGGTTATCTGTCGGGAAACGGCTTGCTGACCGCCGTCATGCTGGGCCGCATCGCCGGAACCAACGCGGCAGGCCAAGGGCGGGCGAAACTTCATGGTGGCGCCACATGGTAACCGACACAGGACTGAAATCGGCAGCGGGGGAGCGCTGGATCAAGAGCCACTGCCAGCAGTGTTTCAATTCCTGCGGTATCGTGGTTCAGGTCAGCGAGGGAAATCCCCTCAAGATCATTGGCGACGTCGATGATCCGAATACCCTGGGCCACCTCTGCGCCCGTGGCTTGGCCGGGGTGGCGAAGTTCTATGATCCACACCGGGTCAAGACACCGCTCATCCGCGGCAACCCCGAAAAGGGTAAAGGCGTCGATGCCAAGTGGCGCGAGGCCAGTTGGGACGAGGCGCTGGACCTGATCGCCGCCAAGCTCAAGACCATCCGCCAGGATAATCCCGACAAGCTGATCTGTTCGCTTTGGCCCTACGAGAAATATGTCCAGACCATCGCCTGGGGCACGGCGTTCGGCACCACCAACGGCGGCTTCTGCTTCAGCGGCGTGAGCAACCAGTGCGCCAATCCCAACCATTTCGTGGGCATGATCACCCACGGCGCCCTGGTCGAATTTCCCGACCTGGAATACTGCAACTATCTTATCCTGCTGGGATCGGAATACGGCTTCGGGGCCTATCAGTCGTTCGTCAGGATCTCGCGCGAGTTGGCCGAGGCCCGGGAAAGGGGGCTGCGCCTGGTGGTCGCCGATCCCCGCCTGTCGGTGGCCGCGGGAAAGGCCGATGACTGGCTTCCCGTCAAGCCGGCGACGGACCTGGCCTTGCTGCTGGCCATGATCCACCTGATGATCCATGAATACGGAATCTACGATACCGAGTGGCTCAAGAAGGGCACCAACGCACCCTATCTTCTCGGCCCCGAGCACAATTTCATGCTCGATCCCGGAAGCGCCAAGCCCCTGGTTTGGGATGCCGCAGCGGGGCTGGCGAAAGCCTTCGACGACCCGACCATCGAGGATTGCGCCCTGGAGGGCGAATATGACGTGGACGGCGTCCGTTGCGTCCCTTCGTTCCAATATCTCAGGGACGAGACCAGGGGCTATTCGGCCGAATGGGCGGCGGAAATCTGCGATATCCCGGCCGCCACGATCCGCCGCATAACCCGCGAATTCGGCGCCGCCGCCTGTATCGGCCAGACCATCACCATCGAGGGTGTCGAATATCCCTACCGCCCGGTGGCCCTGCTTTCCTACCGCGGGCTGCAGGCCCACACCAACGGCACCCTGGCCATGATGGCACAAGAGACGGTGATGATGCTGGTCGGCGCCCACGGCGTTCCCGGCGGCCTGCTGCCCAAAAGCATGGACGCCCGGCGCTATGGCGGCGAGCCGCGCCTACTGTCAAAGGGCGCTGACGGCATGATCCAGCCGCACGCCACCGGCTGGCATCTCTTCACCCCGTTCTCCTATCCGCCCCGCAGCCTGGAGCTGAGAGATTATGGACCGCTAGCCTGCGACATGGGGCATCTGGTGCCGTTGACGACGCTGGATCCGCAGAAGTACGGCTTCGACTACGCGCCCGAGGCGCTGATCATCTACCACAGCAATCCCTTCACCAACAGCGGCGACAGCGCCGTCGTGGCCCAGGCCCTGAAAAAGCTGGAGCTGGTCGTCAGCATCAACATCTACCTCGACGAGGCCACCGATTTCGCCGACGTGGTGCTGCCCGAACACTGCAATCTGGAGCGCTACAACCTGATCAACTGGAGCCACGACATGCAGGGTCTGCAGGTCAGCCAGCCGGTCGTCGAGCCGCTCCACGATACCAGGGATGGCATGGACATCCTGATTGAACTGGCCCAGCGGGCGGACTTCCTGTTCGGCGAGGACGGTTTCAACGCCGCCCTGAACCGGACCTTGGGGCTGGAAGCCCCGTATGAACTCGAGCTGTCCGTGAAATACAGCTACCAGGAGATCCTGGATATCCAGGCCAAGTGCCATTCCCGGGGCGCCCGGGACCTGGCCTGGTACCAGACCCACGGCAACGATTTCCGGGCCCTCAGGCCGGAGCAGAAATACCGCACCTACGGCGACGGCCGGCTGCCGCTTTTCTTCAACTACATCAAGACCGTGGGCGACGGCCTGAAGGAGAACCTGGAAAAGCATGACATCGAGCGCCGGCACGGGCTGAAGATCGACACCGAGGTCTATAAGGGTCTGCCCTATTGGCAGGCCAGCCCGGTGCACGCGCCGGACGGTGAGTATGACTTCTATGTCATCTCCTACAAATCCTACATGACCACCTATGCCGATACGGCGACCAATCCCATCCTCATGGATGTAGCCAAACGCACCCCGCAGCTGATGCAGGTGGTGATAAATAGGGCCAGCGCGGAGGCCCGGGGTTTGCGCGATGGCGATGCGGTGTGGCTGGAATCGCGCTACGCCAAGGCCCGCGGCGTGGTCGCCCTGACAGAGGGAATTCACCCCCAAACGGCGGCCATCTCCGGCGGCTTCGGCCGCTGGACCGGGCATCCCGTGGCAGCGGGCACGGGAACCAGCCACAACATCCACCTGGCCATCGACCTTGAGCACACCAGCATGCTGGGGGGCGCCATGGAGACCGTCGGCAAGATCAAGATCGTCAAGGCAGAGAGCCACTGATGGCGAGATGGGGAATGGTCTTCGATCTAAAGCGCTGCATCGGCTGCAACGCCTGTGTGGTGGCTTGCAAGATGGAAAATCTGCTGCCCGCCGAGGTCTTTTTCACGCGCACGTTCGTCGCGGAAGTGGGCTCGTTTCCCCATGTCAAACGGCTCTACATCCCAACGCTTTGCAATCAATGCGAGGACGCGCCCTGTGAAAAGGTCTGCCCCAGCGCTGCCACCCAGACCCGGGCGGACGGCATCGTCATGGTCGATCAGGAAAAGTGCATCGGCTGCGGTGCCTGCGCCGTGGCCTGCCCCTATGACAATCGCACCCAACTGAGCGGCGAAGCACTGGCGGCGGGTTACTTCGGTGGCGCCGGCCTGGCCGCTTTCGAGCAACAGCGAGAGGAGCGCTGGCGGCCCGGAACCTTCACCAAGTGCGACTTTTGCAGCCGCCGACTGGATGCCGGCCTGAAACCGGCCTGCGTCGTGAGTTGTCCAACGGATGCGCGGATCTTCGATGATCTGGACGATCCCGACGGTAGGGTCGCGAAACTGATCCGGCAGCGCAACGCCAGACCGCCGCTGCCCGAGAAGAACACCCGGCCCAAGGTCTTTTACGTTGATTAGGAAACTTATTCGTTGCCGGCGATGACGGGGTAGATAGGGCCATGGCGCATTCTCAAATGGTTGGCGACAGCTTTCGTCTGGGCTACCGCTTTCAACGGCACTGGGATACGGCCATGGCCGGCGCTTTCTTCTGCGGCGAACTGGGCGCCGGCTTGTTCGTTGTCTCGATGTTTTTTGAAAACGCCATCGGCCTGGTGCTGGGATTGGCCATCACCGGCATCTGCAAGCCGCTGTTTCATCTCAGCCACATGGGCGTGCCGGAGAAATCCTGGCGCGCCCTATTGCGCCCGGACCGCTCCTGGATCAGCCGCGGGCTGATCGCCATCGTGGTATTTTTCGCGGCCGGTACCGGGCATGCCATCAACCTGATTTGGGGCGCTGTCCTGCCCTTTGACGGGGTCTTGCAGGTGCTGGCCGGTGGGGCAGCGCTCGTCGTCATGACCTATCAGGGTTTCGCCATGTCCCATTCCACGGCAATCGCGCTTTGGAACACCGCCATGATGCCTCTCTCGAGCCTGCTCTATGCTTTGACGGGCGGCCTGATCGTGATCCTGCAATTACCCTGGCCAGGCCTGACGGCTGGCACGGACCAGTTGCCGTTATTCCTGGCGCGGGGGTTTTTGCTGGCCGACCTGGTGCTGGTCTTGGGCATCGTTTACGCCGCCTATCATGGCTCTCCGGGAGCCAAGTTGTCGGCGGATCTGCTGATCCGGGGGCGCTATGCCAGGTGGTTCCTGGGGCTGGTGGTGGGACTGGGCCTGATCGGGCCCTGGGCCCTGTTGACGCTGGGCAGCGGAGCGGCGCTCGCGCGCCTGGCCGCCCTGGCTGGCACGCTGGCCGGCTTCTACGCCTTTCGCCTGCTGATCTTCAAGGCCGGTGTCTATGAGCCGGTCATGAGTTTCGATTTCCTGGCCGCCAAGCAAGACGCCTGAGCCCCTTGTGCGGGCCGAGCCGGGCCATGTTCTAGTCGAAATCGAAGCCCAACTGTTTCAGCCCGGCCCGCAGATCCGTGCGGCCGGGGCTGGAGAAGGTCTCTGCCATGCTTTGGCTCCATGAGGTGCCGTCGAACATGGGCCGGTCGTTTCCCGGAATGGTTTCCGCATCGGCCGGCTTGGTGATGGTGCGAAAGTATTCGGCCAGTACGTCATCATAGGCTTCCAGGGCGGGAAGCGTCTTGGCAGGGTCGTAGCGTTCGAAATGGATGGCCGCCTCGCGGGGTTTTCGGGGTTTCGGGGCTGAGCGGTAGGCCGGCCAACCCAGACAAAGCCCAAAGGCCACAAATGCCGACCGAGGCAAATCAAGCAATTGGGCCGCACCGACCGAATCGCTCCGTATGCCGCCGATGAAAACGGATCCCAGGCCCAGGGATTGCGCCACCAGCGAGGCAGTCATGCCGGCCAACGCCGCGTCGATCACCGCCCGCATGCCGATGTCCAGCGATTGCCCGGAAAGCGTCTTTCCGTATTTCTCGCAGACGCAGGCGATCTGCGAGAGATCGGCGCAAACGGCAACGAATACCGGCGCCTTGGCGACAAACGGCTGGTTGCCCGCGAGGACAGAGAGTTTGCGCCGGGTTTCCTCCTCGCGCACGACGACGAAGCTATAGGCCTGCATGTTGGATGACGTGGGGGCGCGACGGGCCGCCTCCAGAACCGCCACGATCATTTCCTCGGACACCGGATCGGGGGTGAAAGAGCGGACGCTGCTCCGTGTCTCCAGAAGACGGATTGTCTCGTTCGAAGCCCCGTTCTCAGCCAATGCCACCTTCAATCCTCCAACTGTGATTCGGTTTTGCCAGCGATTGTCGGGGCGGGCAGCGCTTCCGCCGCGTGGTTTCATACTTCCCGCGAGTTGATCGGGCCGTCGAGCCGCACAAACCGATCGATGAAACGGATGCCCCCAAAGGCCTGACCTCACCGGGGAAGTTCCGATGCCAGCATGGTGCCTCAGGCGATGCCGGCCGGCAACGCCCGATCGGGGCTAGGAAGGGCAAATTTCCGTTTCTGATGCTGTGGACGGCACCGGCCAACGGTTTCGCGGTGTGCCAAAATGCGGTTGCTATTGAAGTGTGGCTTGAGTCCGGTGTTGGCTAATCGCTACGGTTCGGCCTGGTCCCCGGCACAGCCGCTTTGACCCTGAGAGCTGACCTCCAAGCCGCCAGGTCGGCTTTGGCCGTCTGGGCGTCCGGTGCTGGAGGGATACCGACTGTAGTTGGGACGGGCCGGAAACGTCGCTCGTGATCCGATGCGGACACTGGCGGCGATGGGCCTCGCCGGGCTAGATGCAGCTGGCGATGGCCGAGCGCAGCAGGCCCCACCCCCAGGGGCGGCGAATGTGGTTCCGCGTCGGCATCAACCTCGGCGAAGTGATCATGGACGGCGACGACATCCATGGCGACTGCATCCGCACGGTACCGCAGCTATCATGGCGGCATGGCGGGGCGGGACATCATGATGTGGACGAGGAGGATCGTTGGCACGCTCGCCTTGGCGTACGCGCTGCTGCTCGCGGGCTGCTCCGCCGTGCAGCGCTCGCTCATGTACTTTCCGGTGCACGACCTGCCTGGTCCCGTCACGGTCGGCGTGCCGGAGATGGAGGTGGTGAGGCTCGGCTTCCGCTCCGTTCCCGGTGAACAGTGCCGCCAACCTATCCCGTAGAGCCTGTTCAAGAGCCTCTGGGGCGTGGCCGCTCCCTTGTTCCAACTCGATGCGCTCCTGGAACGCCTTGTTGTCCCGCTAGAGGCGCTGGAACTTGGTGTTCGTGGGGTCTTTGTGGGCGTTGCCGATGTACCTCGG
>PVBE011473032.1_pt1 | contig 15317 bp, 10 predicted proteins | sample 1631181 | NCBI WGS metagenome assembly PVBE01 (sample SAMN08397723, study PRJNA350692) | Marine metagenome, whole genome shotgun sequencing project. | isolation source: water | place: Pacific Ocean | collected 2012-04 | reverse complement strand
TCTGGGTCGAGGCTGGGGTAATCGAGATTCCCGCGTTGCCATGCTCTTGCAACAGGAAAGAGCAGGTATCGATCTTGCGGTAGACCCTGGAGACGTCCAGAGTGTAATCGAGGCCGATTAAGCTTTCGGGGGGCACTACTGTGCCGGTATCGCTGAACCTGTTTTTTCGCCGATCACATGAGCCGCTTATCGTTCATACTCCTCCCCACTGTCAAGAGGAGCAGGGAAAACGCGAGTGTTCTCGATCCGAGAAACATAATGAATCCCGAAAAATTATGACACGCACCAAGGAGAATAAAAGTCTTTCTAAAAGGGCGTCAGCAGTTTGTGGAGGTGGCAGTAAGATGACCCGAACACGACCAACCCAAGTTAAGATCGAGTAGTAGTTCACGAACCAGCCCTGGCGACAGCGGGAGAGTGACTTCTGTCCATGGCCGCTTTCTGCCGCGGCCCACCCGGCATCGAGTATCCCAGCCATTGAAATAAGATAGGAGACCGAACGATGAACGGTACCAATCAAAAGTTATATTTCGGTCTCTGCACTGATCAGAATCTCAGTTTTGATACTCTGGTCGAACGCTGGCAATATTTTGAGGAACTCGGATTCGACAGCGTCTGGGACTGCGATCACTTCAACCAGACCAGCGATCCAGACAGCCCCTACTTTGAGGGCTGGACGCTACTGGCAGGGCTCGCGGTACAAACGAAGCGCATTCGCATAGGTGTACTCGTAAGTTGCAACACGTTCAGGCACCCAGCGCTACTCGCACAGCAGGCGCTCACTGTCGATCACATTTCCAACGGCCGACTGGAACTTGGCATTGGGGCTGGTTACCAGGAGGGAGAACACGCACGTTTCGGTATACCGCTTCCACCACCCGGTGATCGCCGCCGCGCGTTTCACGAGGCAGTACAGATCGTTGACAGCCTGCTACGCAATGAGACCACGACTTTCCAAGGGCGCTACTACCAACTCGCGGGAGCATACGTGCGGCCAGCCCCGGTGCAGAAGCCGAGGCCGCCGCTGACGCTCGCCGCACACAAAAAACTAATGCTTCGTGTCTGTGCTGAGTTCGCCGACACCTGGAACTCGTCGGGGTCAATCGACGAGATGCGTGAGCGTAACTCGATACTCAACGAGCATTGCGCAGCCATAGGGCGCGACCCAACTCAGATCCGGCGGTCATGGTACGGATGGATGTCAAAGATGGCCGCTCAAGGACTGCCCGACCCATGGGAGAGTGTGGGTGCATTTGAGGAAGTCATAGGCCGGTACCACGAGTCCGGCATCAACGAGTTCATCATCGATCAGCCCCGACCCGAGCAGTTTGGGGTGTTAGAAACGATAGCTACAGATCTGATTCCGCAACTTCGAAAATCGGGCAGCCTATGATGCCCCGCCGAATATAACGAAGCTACTGTGGGCTCTAATCTATTTCACGAATCCATCAGAATGGTCGAATTTGAGTCGTGAGGCGCCCTTGCTGACTGTATATACCCGAATCATCGAGCCGGTCACTGACTGACACACATCAGAGCCGCTGAAACAGCACCTCAACCTCACACTTACGAAACCAGTTGGGTCAACCGCTTTGAGAGCGTTTTGAGCAGTTCCATCCCGATCGTCGGTTGCTTGAGCAGCGCTTCTCGAAACACTCTGCCGTCGAGCACCAGCGTCTGGGCTCCATTTTTGCCAGCGACAACCGTCGCTGATCGTGGCTGGTCCGCTAGGATTGCCATCTCACCAAAGCATGCCCCAGGCTCGAGTGAGACCTGGTCAATCTGCCCATCCTCCGACGCGTGGACAACGGCCTGACCGTCGACCAGCAAAAACACTTCGCTGCTATCAACTCCCTTCTCGCAGATTAGCTCACTCGCCAGATACGATCGTTCCTCCATGAAGCTGGAGATAACCTCCAGGCTGTCACTACCACATCCGGAAAACAGGTCGGTCTGCTTCAACCAATTCAAGCGTGTCGTGGTGGGAATCTCCCCCAACCGCCGTGACAACTTCATGTTCTCGTCGTAATCAACAGGGCAGTCGATAACGACCACGTCGTCGGCCTCAAGCGCCTCGCTCAGAACCCCCGGCAACTGGTCGGCCGATTGGATCCTCTTTCCAATCGCACCGAAGGCTTCGGCAAGCTTCACGAAGTCCGGGTTCTGGAAATCGATGTGCGAGTTCTTCCCAAACTGGGCCTCCTGCTTCCAGCGAATCAGTCCGTACTGAGAGTCGGTCCAGATCAGTATCACCATGGGTAGCTTCAGCCGCACGGCCGTCTCCAGGTCCTGAACGTTCATCATGAAGCCGCCGTCACCACTGATCGCCAATACTCTGCGGTCGGGGCAGCTCAACTTCGCCCCGATCGCACCGGGAAGGGCGAACCCCATCGAACAGAAACCGTTCGAGATCAGACAGGTGTTGGGCCCTTCACACTGGTAATAACGTCCGATCCACATTTTATGGGCTCCGACATCCGACAGAAGGATGTCGTCTGGCCCGAGCGCTTTACGAACGTCTGAAAGGATTCGCTGCGGCTTGACCGGGAACCCGGTATCCTCGGCGTATTGTTCGAACTCCTGTTGCATCGTTTGACGATAGGATAGGTACTGCTCGCGTTTCACCAACACTTGGTCCCCGATCTCTTCCGCGAGGGCCTCAAGTGCTGCCGTGATATCTCCTGGAATATCGACCTCCGGCGCAAAATGGGCATCGACCTCAGCGGCCGTTGTATCGATATTGATCACCTGTTTGGGTCGCCCGCGATTCCATAATTTCGGGTGGTACTCGACCAAGTCATAGCCAACGGCCAGTACAATGTCAGCCTCCTCGATTGCCAGCGCCACCACATCCCGCGCCTGAAGTCCTACAGTGAACAAGCAATTGGGGTGCGACGCGGGAATCGCACCCTTACCCATGAACGTATTGGCCACCGGTATCCCGGTCGACTCACTCAGGTTGATCAACTGATCGGTGGCCTGAGCTCTCAGCACACCGTTACCAGCCAGGATCACTGGAAATTCGGCCCCTCTCAGCAACGTGGCCGCCTTAGCGATCTCGCCAGCATTCGGCTCTGGTTGAACCGACGATGCCGGGACTAGCGGGCTGATCAGCGAACGGTGTTTAGCGATGTCCTCGGGCAACTCGATATGAACGGCCCCGGGCTTCTCGACCTGGGCCAGGTGAAAGGCCTTGCGAATGATCTCCGGAATTGTATCGGCATTGGCGATTGTGGTTGTCCACTTGACAATCGGACGGAACATCGACACGACGTCCATTGCCTGATGGGATTCCTTGTGCAAGCGGGTGGTAGACCCTTGACCGGTCAAAGCGATCAGAGGGGCTCGGTCCATGTTGGCATCAGCCACTCCAGTTAACAGGTTAGTTGCTCCCGGACCCAGCGTGCCCAGACACACTCCCGGCTTGCCCGTCAAGCGGCCGTAGACGTCAGCAATGAATGCCGCTCCCTGCTCGTGTCGACAGACAACGAATTCGATTGATGAATCCAACAACGACATCATGATGTCTGCATTCTCTTCCCCGGGCACACCAAAGATGTACTCCACACCCTCCTGCTCGAGGCAGCGAACAAACAGATCGGAAGCTTTCATGCCGAGTTTCTCTTTCGAACTTGATGATGAAGCGGTCACCCACAACCACAGAGGACCGGACCGACAGGAGAGGCTATTGTAGGATTACCGGGCCCGGTATAGAAAGTGTAAACACCCGGTTTTGCTCTGATCATTATTGAAATGGCCCCGAATCTCTGGGGTCTGGCAAGAATAAGGTCCTCTTTTCCGCCTCGGACCTCGAATCCCTCTTGGCAAAATTCTTTTCTACACTAGGCATTGCTTTCGTGGTTATTTAATGGCCATGCTCGCCTGATTTCGGCTAGCACCTTTTTGCCGGCCTGAGCCCAATACTCTTGTTTGATGTGATGGTGCATTTGCAGTCTGCCGGGTAAAGTCCGGCCATGGAATGGACAGTATTCTGGTCGCAGTTTTTCTTCTACCTCGCTTTATTGAATCTCATCGGCGTTGTCAGCATGGTCGTTATCCTATTATCTGGTTTGCGGCAAATCGAGAAACTTGTTGATCTCCCGACAAACCTAAACCTTGATCAGAAAGTTTCGATCATCGTCGCAGCTCGCAATGAAGAACGACACATTCGACCCGCTATCGAATCGCTTTTGCAACAGGAATATGGCAATCTGGAATTGCTTGCTATCAACGATCGGTCGACAGACAAGACGGGGAGAATCCTCGATGAGTTGGCAGATGACGACAGTCGACTGCAGGTGATGCACCTGAATGAGCTTCCTTCCGGATGGCTGGGAAAGAACCACGCGCTGCAGTACGGTGCAACCCGTGCCAGTGGTAAATGGCTACTTTTTACAGATGCAGACGTTGTCATGAGTCCGACGACTCTTCGGCGTGCGGTCTCTTTTGCAGTCAACGATAAATTGGATCACCTGGCCATGATGCCCGAGGTCCGCATGCCCAGCCTGTTCCTCGAATCGTTCGTTGCGGTGTTTGTCGTCGGCTTCAGTTTGTTCTTTCGCCCATGGAAAGCACGAGACCCGAACAGCGATTCATACCTTGGTGTTGGCGCATTCAATCTAATACGTTCCAAAACCTATCGGGCAATCGATGGGCATAAGCCGTTGAGGATGCGGCCAGATGACGATGTGATGCTGGGAAAACTCGTCAAGCTGCATCAACACAGGCAGGGCGTCGTCAACGGAGTCGGGCTAATTTACGTGCCCTGGTATTTGTCCGTACGGGAAGTTGTCGTGGGGTTGGAGAAGAATATGTTTGCAGTCATGGATTACAGTATTCCAAAGAACGTGTTTTGGTCGGTTGTATCCTTGCTTTTTTTCCTATTACCGTGCGGGGCAGTAAGTTTTACCTCTGGCATCACGCAAATTTTTTATCTGGTCATTATTATTGTTCTGTTATCACTCGGCTGGAGGGTGGCGTCTGAAATCAATGTCCGAAAATTAAGTATCATATTTTTTCCGGTAGTAATATCGCTTCTGGCCTACATTCAGTGGCGCACCATGCTTGTCACCATAATCAACGGTGGAATTCACTGGCGAGAAACTTTTTATCCGTTGGCCGATCTAAAATCGAATAAGTTGTGATACGCGGGTGGGTGTAGGCGGCAACTTGAGCGGATCGCAATCGACTATTTTACGGGCGTTTAGTCGAATCGATATAAGTCACGACGATAGAATAAGAGCGGCTAATAATCCATCGCTTAAAGACTCGGACTCATTCAGGCCATATTCGGTTTTTTTATTCCGAACGATTACCGATGTTCGGCGAGAACCATATCTGCAGCTTTTTCCCCGATCATGATACAGGCAGCATTCGTGTTGCCGGAGATCAGCGTCGGCATGATGGAGCCATCGGCGATGCGTAAGCCTTCAATTCCGTGTACCAGTAGTTGGTCGTTGACGACTGCATTATCATCGCTGCCCATGCGGCAGGTGCCGATCGGATGGTAAGCCGTTTCTGCGGTCTTTCCAATCCACTCGATTATGTCGGCATCACTTTGTACGTCGGATCCGGGCTTGAACTCGATGCCGCGAAAGCGATCCATCGCCGCTGCCTGCATCAGATGCCTGGCGAAACGGACGGCATCTACCAGCGTCTGTCGGTCGAGCGGGTCGGAGAGAAAACTAAAACGAATTGCCGGTGCTTCACTTGGATCCGCCGACTTGATGTGAATTGACCCCAGGCTTTCTGGGCGCAATTGGTAAACAGTAATCGTCATGCCAGGTTCATCAAGCAACTGACGCTTGGTTGGAGAGAACGTGTACGGGACCAAATGGAGCTGCGCGTCGGGACTCTCCAGGTCGGCACGGGTCTTAATAAATGCCAGGAGCGGAGCCGACGGAAGACTCAAAAAGCCGTCCTTTCTTATTGCGTATCTGAGAACTTGCCACAGTAACCCGAGACCACGAGCCCGATCGTTGAACGTCACACCGCGTTCGCTGACTGTCCAACCCATGCGCGGAGCAATATGATCCCGCAAACTCTCACCAACTCCGGGCAAGACGTGGCGCACTTCAATGCCATGCGATTCCAACAAGGCGGGTTGCCCAATCCCGGATAGTTCCAGAAGCTGCGGAGAATTGATCGTCCCGCAACACACGATAACCTCCGTGCGGGCCTGAACATCGACAGGACGACCTCCTACCGAATAGCTGATACCAGTGCATCGTTTCCCTTCTAACGTCAAACGATGTACCAATGCGTCGGTGACGATCTCCAGGTTCGGGCGAGACCTGGCTGGTGCCAGATAGGCCACCGCTGTACTTATTCGTCTGCCATCTCGAATGGTGGTCTGGGTCCTGCAGATTCCCATCTGGTCGGCACCGTTGTAGTCTGGGTTGTTGGGCAACCCGACCTCTTCACCGGCCCCAAGCAAGGCATCGTACAGCGGGTTCTGATCCGTAACCTCGCTAATATGTAATGGCCCACCTTGACGGCGCCATTCATCCGCGCCCGACTCATAGTTCTCGATACGCTGGAAGATTGGCAGGATATCATCGAAGCTCCAGCCCCGATTACCCAATTGTGCCCAGGCATCGTAATCCATAGGCTGACCGCGCACGTAGACCAGACCATTTATGGCACTCGAACCGCCAAGCAGCCGGCCACGGGGAACTGGAATTGACCGTTCGGCCATCATCGGTTCGGGCTCGGACGCGTAGCACCAATTGACTTTTGGATTAACGATGAGCTTGCTGTAACTCATCGGCACCGGGGTAAGCGGATGACTCACCTTCCCCGCTTCGATTAACAGAACCGTGAAACGTCGATCTGCGCTCAACCGGTTCGCCAGTACACAGCCGGCCGAACCAGCGCCGACAATGATGAAATCAAAAGTGTTATCCCCATTCATCGTAAGGTCATCTGTAACCACTTCTCAGCGTTTTAGGAAGACTCGCGAAGATCATCGACAATCCAGTCAAACCGAAAAGCCCAGCTCCACCCAACCAGATCCAGCTCCTTTGCTGGTAACTGTTACTACAAAGAGGGAAATCGAAAATTAACAAAAGAATATGTCGAAAACGAAACCATGAAAACAGTATCACTCAGAGGTACTCCAATCATTATTCATGTCTGATGAGTAATCAATTGGTTTGCGTTTATTGAATAACTGCATTGCAGGACTTAACTCAAGTAGTCACTCTTCAGGGTTCCAACCCGCCTTGATAAGGCCCTCGATGATGGGGTCGGCGAGGACAGAGTTCGGGAGAAAACTATTGCGGTAGTCATCACGTGTCTTGAGGTTGGGTCGCAACTCAAGGTAACGGTCCAGTGCCGCCTTGGCTTCAGAACCGCGTTCCAGATGCCCTAGAATTGCGGCCCGTATGCCCAAAACAGAACCCCTATCCGGATAATACTGTATGGTCTTCTCCATCGCCTCCGAGGCTTTTTCATACTCACCTTGGCCTAGATAGGATAAGAACAGCCCGGTATAAAAGTCCCCCAGTTCAGGATCAACCGGACTGAGCTCGAAGGTTTTAAGCGCACTGCTTTCTGCTTCCCGAAACTCCCCACAATGTGCCTGGGCCAATGAAAGCCGCCAATAGTTGAGAGCATAGCTGGGATTGAACCTTATTGCTTTTTTTGCATAGTCCCGTGATGTCGCATGATCTCCACGAAACATGTTGTAACTGGCAATTGCTCCCAACGCTAACGGATCCTCAGGATTCAGTGCTTGGGCCTGGTGTGCATGATCCAACATCGAATTCAGCGTTTGCTTGCCATCTTTGGTAATTCGATGAACGAGTTCCCAAAAGCTGCAAAACGCGAGATGGGAATGGGCATCTGAAAGAGTGGCGTCCAGTTTAATGGCCTGCTCAAAGTGCTGGCGCGCCTTGGCCAGCACAGGGTCCTCAAAATCCGTGCGCTGCCGTTCATGATAGCAACGCAACCCTTGCAAGTACTCCTCCCATGCACTGAGATTCTCCGGATGCTTGCGGATGAGCCGGTTCTGCTCGTGCCCGGTCACCGAAGGCGCTACCCGCCGAGCAATCGCTTCGGAGACCTCGTCCTGCACATCAAAGATGTCCTCCATTGTGCGGTCCAGCTTTTCAGACCAAAGGTGATGGTCCTCCTCCCCGTCAATTAGCTGTGCTGTGATGCGCACCCGGTTACCACCCTTGCGCACACTTCCCTGCACGATGTAGCGCGAACCAAGTTCTGTTGCGACCTCCCTGAGATTCACAGACTGACTCCGGTAGGCAAAACTGGAGTTCCTGGAGATCACCGGAAAGGTACGCCACAGGGAGAGATTGGTTATGATGTCCTCGGTGATGCCATCAGCGAAAAACTCCTGCTCGGCATCCCCGCTCATGTTGGCAAAGGGCAGCACCGCAATAGCCGGCACCTTGGTATCCGCCGCGGATGGTGATTCAGAAGACACCCCTGCCCCGGCAGCAGCCTGAGATGCCGCCGCTACGGCGTTCTCGAAAGCCTCCAGCACCTCGGCAGCAGTGCCCATCTCAACTTTGAAAGTGGGTACCGGGGCGGCGATGTTCTTCATCTCCTGCTCGCCCGTGTTGACAAAGTTCAGATCAAGCTTCCTGCAGACCTCCTCGTGAAACTTACCAGATAGGGCAATACCGCCCGGTTCCGCCGTCGCCTCAAGCCGCGCCGCCACGTTCACCCCATCGCCGTAAAGATTGTCACCCTCGACGATCACATCACCCAGGTTGAGCCCCACCCGGAACTGCATCCGTTCCTCCGGGTCCATCTTTTCGTTATGGCCCCGAAGGCTGTCTTGAAACGCCACTGCTGCCACAATTGCATCGACCGGGCTGGCAAACTCGGCAATTACCGAATCACCAGCGCTGCCAAAGATGCGCCCGTGGTGTCTGGCAATGGCCTCATCGGTAACACTCCGGCAGGTCTTTAAGTTTCGAAGAGTACGGTCTTCGTTCTCGCCCATCATGTGGCTGAAACCCACCGCATCGGCAGCCAGAATAGCTGCGAGCTTGCGTCTTGGGATTGATTCCACCATAAAAGCGCTTTGCCTTTTAATATCGTGAACCCATTAAACGACAAGTTTTAGATTAACGTTCAACAGCTATCTTTGTATAGATCAATCTGGGGAATTTCCTGAAAAGATCGATCTCGGCAGCCCAACAACGAGTTACACCGCAATCCATATCTTCAAACCGGGCTGAACTGGGAAGGAATTTCGTTCCAGTTGCGGGAGAGACAAATAGGGAACAGATGATCATCACTAAAGGAGAATATCAATGTCAGCTTGGATCAAGATGATTTCGGATGAGGAAGCCGATAAGGAACTGCTCGACATTCTCAAGCTCGTCCGGACTCCACATGGCACGGTAGACAATGTCATGCGTGCCCACACATTAAGACCAAACACCATGCGCGGGCATGTCATTCTCTACCGCGCGGTTTTACATGACGATGCTAATACTTTGCCCATGTGGTTACAGGAGACAATCGGCTCCTATGTGTCGATTCTCAATGATTGCACGTACTCACTGGCAAACCACTGGGCAAATGCCCGCCACCTCATAGATGATGACACGCGTGCTGACCGAATCGAAACAGCGCTTTACGCCCGCAAGCTGGATGATGAATTCGAAGGTCTGGAACTTGCTCTACTCCAATATGCTGAGAAACTGACGCTCAGTCCCGGTGGAATGGTTAAATCTGATGTCGAAGCGCTCGTACACGCGGGTGCCAATGACGGGCAGATCCTTGAAGCCAACCAAATCATTGGTTATTTCAATTATGTCAATCGTTGCCTAAATGGGCTGGGCGTAACAACCGAAGGGGATGTTGTTGGTTTCTACAAGAGCGATTAACATTCTGCATCCAAAGCAATTGGTTTCACCACGCGTTCCGCGCTCGTCACATACCCATAAAGACATTCTTCTGATGAACTACACCCAAGCTGGAATCGTAGATACAGACGTCATTCCGGTCATCGATATCACACCTTTGCGCGATGGTACGGATCCCGCAAAGGTCGGTCGGGCTTTGCATGCAGCAAGCCAGACCCTGGGTTTTATCTACATTAATGGGCACGATATTCCCAGCAATGTTATTGAAGCCGCTCGCAACTCAGCCTACGAGTTCTTTCGAAGTCCCGAAGTCAAGAAAAACACTGTGGGGTTGTCGTCAAAGCACCGCGGCTATCTTGGCCCCGGGGAGGCGAGAATGCACGATGGTGCGAAACCGGATCTAAAAGAGAGCTTCATCTGGGGCCACCCGAACAAGAATAAAGGCACGAGCGACGATCATCCTTTGCTTGGGGCAAATCGGTGGCCGGAATTTCTACCCAGCCTTAAAGCCCATGCGACAGATTATTTCTGCCATGCAAACAGGATCGCCTGTCATCTGATGCGTGGCTTTGCACTTGGCCTCAATCTCGACGAAGATTTTTTCCTTCGCTCACGTGCCAGACCCTTGAGTCGTGCATCCTTTGTTTACTACCCAGCGCAACCCGAAGACATGGGAATTGAACAGTTTGGTGTTGGGCCCCATACCGATTTTGGCGTGCTTACCGTTCTATGTCAGGACTCGGTTGGCGGCTTGCAAATCAAGAATATCAACGGTGAGTGGATCCATGCGCCGCCTATTGACGGAACGCTGATAGTCAACGTAGGAGATCTCCTCGCACGCTGGACGGATGGTGCCTACAGATCGACCCCACACCGGGTCGTGAATGACTCTGGGAGGGAACGGCTTTCACTGGTACTGGCATTTGACCCGGATCCCGATACGCTGATTGACGCACGAACTGTGTATGGACTGGACCACATCGCCCAGGAAAAATCCATAACATGCGGTAACTACTTGGTCTGGCGATTCAATAAGGCATTTCCCTATCGCACAAATGGACAGGATGGGTAGAACGATTGAAGTTTATTAAGATGGCAGATTCATACTTGCCCTCGGGCCTGCGGGAACCACCCGCGAGAGATCGGCAGGCTGGCCGACAACAGAACACAAAAGCTTCCAATCTGATCCAGTAGAGACCATGCAATGAAAGTAGATCCTGATCTTGCAAATGGCGCCCGCAATTTACTAATCAATTGTGCAGGTCTTAAAGAGGGTAGCACTCTACTGATCCTTCGCGAAAATCCGAGCCTCGGATGGTACGATCTTGAAGCGCCTCTGGCAGTCGCGTCAGAAGCTCAGAAAATGAACGTGCATCCCACGGTTCTCGAGGTTGGCGCACCGGGAAATCTTCCAGACCCATCCGTGGATGAAGAGATCGGCAACCACGACTGCATTATTTTTTTTGCACGACTGGGAGACCAAGAACGATTTACTGACACCATGCCGGGGAAAACAAGTGTCATGTGCTATGCGCGCAATGCGGAAATGCTTGCTTCAACTTACGGCCAAACCGACCATCGGGCGCTTGTGGACCTGAAAAACGCTGTCAACGACATCTTGCTGGGACCTGACAAAATCGATATTTCCTGCCCCATGGGCACCGCGTTTTCAGGTCGTCTTACCAAAGAAGAAACCTCCACTGATGTTTTTATCCACCGCTTCCCACTCGGAGTGACTCAGCCGATACCTGCGGACAATTATTCTGGCCGGGTAGTGCTGACGCGCTATTTGACACCGACCGGTTCCAAAGTCTACGAGCCTGCTTTCCTGAAGCTTGATTCACCCGTATTTGCCGAAGTCGAATTGGGACGAGTGATAGCATTTACCGGAGAACCAAGCGTTGTGAGACAGGTCCACGAACATTACAGGATGGTCGCTGACAAATTCAGCATAGAAAGTGATGTTGTTCATTCCTGGCATGCAGGCATTCATCCGGGTTGTAAGTACACCGCTGATGCTGCCGAGAATCCTGATCGCTGGTCCAATACAACTTTTACCAACCCCCGTTTTCTACATCTGCACACCTGCGGAAACTACGCCCCTGGAGAAATCTGTTGGATGGTACTGGATCCAACAGTCTCGATCGGTGCAAAAATTCTTTGGGAAAAAGGCCGCCTTCGCACCGATACATTTTCGGGGCTTCGTCGCTGCCTAGAGTCGTGGCCAGAACTCGGAATCTTGTTCGCAGAGCCATCTGATCTGATCGGGTTGCCGGATGAACAGTTCTAACTCTCAGCGTCACCCGCCAAGTGAAATCTGTCACCCTTTAGTTTGACAGCTGTTACGCAGTCAGATCCTCCAGTCCGTTGCTATAACGAAAGCTCGAATATCTGATTCTGGGAGTAGAGGCCGGTCCGGGAGTTCCAGAAGTTCTTCGCTCAGCGCTGGACCCGCTGAGATCGTTTATCTCGACCACTTAATATTATTCCTGTAGTTCGCCAAGATCGCGATGGCAAGCGATCTCATGATCCTTGACAGCCCGCTGTAGGAGAGGAGCTTTCCTATCACAAACATTTACGATTGCCAGTGAGCAACGGAAGATTGCCTGGAGCGACTGGAAAATCTGATCGATCCTTTGCCCTATCTTCGGGGTAATCGCCTGTCGCTTGCAGACTGCACCTATCCCACAACCCTTTTCATGATCCAGGATGTCTCTGCTGCGCTGCAACGAACAATAGAACTACCAGACAAAATCATGGCTTGTAGGAGGGCACTCTACAACAACGTCACCATTTTACAGATTGTTGATGAAAACCGAGATGCAGTCTCATCTTGGCTCATCTCAAAAACCGAAAGCGCCTAGCGATGTCTTCTTCATTTCCCTTACCGCAAAGTCCTCGTTCAACTCGCCAAGCATGTGGGGCTGATAAGAATCCCGCCCGATAATTCTTACTCTGCTGTGTCCTTAACGATGGGCGCTGCATCTGCGGAACCGTCACGTCCATAACGCGGGGCATTACCTCGGCCCTGAGACGCAAGATAAGCCCGATTGAACACGGCATAAGCACCGCAGCGGGTGCAATCTACGTCGTTGCCATAGCAGCAGAACGGTTTTTCGAACTGGCCGCCATCGCCCATATACAAGGGCAAGGTGTCCCGGCGAAGAATGCATTTTTCACCGTGCTCACCGGTCCATTCGATGGCCCGGTCCGATTTCATCATCTCCAACGTAGCGGTGTGCGATTTGATGACGTGGGGATATTTTTTCTTCAGTGCAATGACCCGCTCTAGAACCTTGTCTCGTTCTTTCAAGTCCTTCCAGCCCAGCCCGGTTTCATCATTCTTAACCGGGACATAAAAGCTAAAGGCAACGCCATCGATGGGCCATTCCGCGACCTGCTCAAGGAATTTCTCCAAACCAGGCGCATTCTCGCGCGTTACGGCCATTTGCAGTATCACTGTAGTGCAATCGCTGGCGTCGCGGGCGAAAACAGCTTCCTTCACTTTGGCGAAAACTCCCTTGCCCCGAATCAGATCGTTCAGATCAGCCGGACCGTCCAACGATACCGTGACCAGATGCCCGGGAATTGACGGGATGCCATAGGTACCGTTGGTGACAACAGCGCTTTCGGGAAATAGTTTGATGGCCTTGAGGACCATGTCCTTGCGAATCATGGGCTCGCCACCCATGAACAACATGGAGCGGATGCCGTGTTTGTCGCGCAGGGTTTCGAGCTGGTGCAGCATGGTGGCATCATTCATTTTGTTGCGCGGCGATTGCGGATTGTCGGCGCGGAAGACGAAACAATGGCGGCAATCCAGGTTGCAGACATTGGTCACGTTGACCAGAGCGTAGGGATACTGTCCCTCGCCAAAATTTGTCGGCTCCGCCAACGGCACTGGGTTGCTCATCGTGCTCAAATCCAGATTTCTTATCGCGTTTTTGGTCTGGCCGACAATCTAGCCCGGTTTGGTGTGAGAGTATGGTGAGTCTACTGCAAGATAGAAAGCTGATCTATTTGACTGACTTTGATCGCTGAGGTCACCGAAGCCGGAACCAGATGGAAGCGCTGGGGAATCTCCTCTGCGTATTCTTTTACCTAAGCAAGTGCCGCTTACACGACACGGTCAGCTTTCAACTCGGCCACGGCAGCTTCGCCATAACCCAGTTCAGTAAGAATCTGCTCGGTGTGCTCACCCAAGGTGGGTGGACGACAGCGAATCTCGCCTGGAGTTCGCGATAAACGCACGTGGGTCTCGGCGATCGGAGCAAGTGCAGCGGCACCCGGATATTCGATTTCTTTAAGGTACCCGGCGCCACGAACGTGAGGATCCTGCAAGGTTTCGGACGGTTTATATACATGGCCAACCGGGATTCGGGCCTCCTCCAGGGCGGCGATCGCTTCGTCCCTGCTCAGTTCGGCGCACCAACGTTGCATTCGTTCGGAGATCACCGCGCCATTATCCCCACGCGACATGTCATCCTGAAAACGAGGATCCGAAAGCCATTGTTCCTGCTCGCCCATAAGCCGCGTCCATCTCTCAAACAGAGGTTGGCCAATGACTTGCACAATTATCCATTGGCCATCCCTGCAGCAAAATGCATCCGACGGCGCAGCTATCTGTCCACGATTACCTGTTCCGATCCGATCCGGCCCGATCATCGCCTGCTCAACCAATAACGCGTTATTGAATGTCAGCGCGGTACCGAGAAGCGTGCCCTCAACAATCTGACCCTCACCAGTCTTGTCACGGTGCATTAACGCAGCCAGAGTACCGAAAGCAGCAGCCGACGCAGTGCCGTAGTCGACCCAAGGCGTATAAGCCTTCATTGGCTCATCCGAATGCCCAGTCAGATGCATCATACCGGACATTGCCGCCGCGACACCGTCAAAGCCCACTCGTCCGCTGTATGGCCCCGTCGAGCCAAATGCGGAAACGGTGGTTAGGATAATATCGGGCTTGATTGCACTCAGGCTTTCATAGTCCAGCCCCATCGTTTTGAGCGCTGGAGCCGGTAGGTTAGCGATCACGACATCAGCCGTAGCGACCAACTTGCGTACGATTTCACGACCCTTGGGCTTCATCGGGTTTAGCGTTAGGCCTAGTTTGTTCCGGTTTATCTGGAGGAACATAGCGCCAACGCTATATTCCCCTTCGGCACCCTCACCGACTGGAACGGTATACCGGTCTTCACTGCCGTCGATCTTTTCGATTCTTATAACTTCAGCCCCCATATCGGCCAATAGCATGCCACAGAAAGGCCCTGCGATATAACGACCAAAATCAAGGACGCGGATACCGTCCAGCACAGTTTCCACAATCTATCCTCCTAATTGCCGCTTTCGTGACGTTCATCTAGAACAAAATTGGCGTAACTTATTGCGCGACCTTGGGTTTAAGCCATCGAGAAGTCTGAATCTCAGTCTTCTTTTCGGTAGTTTGAATACCATGAGTCACGATTCTCTCCACTTCTT
>PVBE010568558.1_pt1 | contig 15317 bp, 18 predicted proteins | sample 1631181 | NCBI WGS metagenome assembly PVBE01 (sample SAMN08397723, study PRJNA350692) | Marine metagenome, whole genome shotgun sequencing project. | isolation source: water | place: Pacific Ocean | collected 2012-04 | reverse complement strand
CCACATCCAAATAGCCGCTAAATGTCGCAGAAACCAGCCATATATTGCAAACATAAAATTGGTCGAGAGAATTACGGGGGGTGTTTGGTGGGCCCGGTAGGACTCGAACCTACGACCAGACCGTTATGAGCGGCCGGCTCTAACCAACTGAGCTACGGGCCCCCACCAGTTTCGAGAGCGCCAACCTAGCGCTTTGGTTTGGTTGGTCAAGACTGAAAAAACTATTAACCGCCGCAACTTTCAGAATCTGTATTCGGTCATGTAGCGGCCGATGTTGCGGTCCATTTCTGAATTGAACTCGGCCATCATTTTTTCCATCATTTCATACCAGAGTCGGCGCCGGTCATTGATGGAGGTATCCTCCGGCATGGTCACGGACCGAGTGGCACGCGACGAGACGACGGCTTTTCTGATACCGCGCCGATCGAATATCTCCAGGCTGGCTTCGATGATGGCGTCATAGCGTTCCGACTGTTGTTTCTTGAACAAACCCGTTACCGTCTTGTCGACTTTCAGTGCTGTTTCCGTCACATCCGATTCTAGAATGGTAAAGCGGGCGGTGTTGTTATTGCCGGCAATCTGCAGCCGGTCCTCGGCCCAACGAGTCAACGCTTTGACCGGCGAAACGGGCATGAGATGGACGACATGCGGCGGATTGGTGCCGGGATTGGCTTTGTTCACCAATTGAATGTCAACAACACGAAGAGCAATGGCGGGTAAATGGCGGAAAGTCATCTGCGGCAGGTTGCTTTGCGGTAGGTGGGCATCGCAGGCAGGCAGCGACATTACCGCAAATGTTAGCGCCCAACCCCGAAAATTCCGTAATAACCTATTGAAAAAAAGCGTAAACATAACTCTATGTTGCACCGAGCGGGCATCCGTTGCAAGGCCCGGCAGACCAATTGATCAGGACGACCTGATCTTTTCCAGGCTCTCGTCGTCGAAGCTATAGTCAGTGCGACAGAATTCACAGGTGGCAACGATCAAGCCGTCTTCGGTTTTCATCTCCTGGAGATCTGCCGGGACAAACGAGGCCAATGTTTCCGCCACTTTTTCCATTGAGCAGCGGCAATGGAATGGCAGCGGCCGGGGATCATAAATCCGCACACCGTCCTCATGGTAAAGCCGGTAGAGCAGACCGGGAGAATCAATGGCCGAATCAAGGAGCTCATCGGTGGTCATGGAACTCATCAAAGCCACCGCCGTCCGCCATGCTTCGTCGGCCTTCTCATCCGTCAGATCAAGATAAGGTGCCGGCTGAATTCCGTCGTTACCATTTCTGGAATTATTTTTTGGCATTTTCTGGATCATCAGCGCCGCCGCTTTCGGGGTGCCGTCCGCGCTAACGTTATCCGAAGCCAGCAGGATCGCAGTCTCAATTTGTTCGGATTGGCGAAAATATGCTTGGGCGCATTCCGCCAGACTGCCGCCTTCCAACGCCGTTATACCCTGATAACGTTCGGTATCCTTGCCCTGATCGACCGTGAAAGCTAGATGTCCGGCACCCAGAAGATGCGGAATATTCTGATCGATCTGATTGCCACCCTGGAACGCCTCAGCATCATAACGCGCATAACCCCGCATGCCGCCGCCACTGACGATATTGGCGACCATCATGGATAAGGGGCCTTCACTTTGAGTTTGCAGGATAAAAATACCATCGTATTTGAGGGCATTGGCCAAGGCTGCCGTGAGAGCGCAGGTCTGACCCATCATCCGAACCACGGCATCGGGATAGCTGTGTGGTTCTATAATATGGGAAAAGGTTGAACCCAAGCGCACCAAACGCCCCCGGACATTGGCGCCTTCGACACTGAAAGGTTGAACTTCATCGGGAAAGGCCGGTGCCTGGGTCATAAACCTGCGGCGGCACCCATGTCTACTCTTCCAAGCACCAGGCGAGAATACCTTTCTGAGCGTGCAGCCTGTTTTCGGCCTGATCCCAAATGACCGATTGGGGACCGTCAATAACGCTGTCGGCGACTTCCTCACCCCGATGGGCGGGCAGGCAATGCATGAACAGGGCGTCATCTGCCGCTTTGGCCATCAGGGTGTCATCCACCTGATAGGGACCAAGCAGTTCCAGCCGCTGGTCCTGTTCGCCGTCATCGCCCATGGAGACCCAGGTGTCGGTGACGACGCAGGCAGCCCCGTCGACAGCCTCATTAGCATTATCAAAAATGTCAATGTCGCCGCCTCCCTTTCCGGCCCAATCGATCATGGCCGTCGGCAACCGCAGTTCCGGCGGCGTTGCAATTCTTAAGGTGAAACCGAATCGGACGGCCGCATGCAGCCAACTTGCCGCCACATTGTTGCCGTCACCGACCCATGCCACCGTCTGGCCTTCGATAGCACCCCGATGTTCCTCGAAGGTCATAATATCGGCCATGATCTGCACCGGGTGTGAAACGTCGGTCAGACCGTTGATCACCGGCACGGAGGCATATTCGGCCAGCCATTCCAGCTTCTGGTGGGTATCGGTCCGGATCATGATGGCATCGGCATACCGGGACAGCACACGCGCCGTATCAGCGATGCTTTCACCGCGGCCAAGCTGCGAGTCGCTTTCGCCTAAAACTACTACACTACCACCCAGCTGCTGCATCCCCACTTCGAAGGATACACGCGTCCGGGTCGATGGTTTTTCGAATATCAAGATCAAGGTTTTATCCAGAAGCGGTTTGTTGCCGATGCCACCATTTTTCAGTTCGGCGGCCCGATTAAGGATTTTCCGCAGCGTCGCCGGATCGAATTGATCAATGTCGAGAAAATGCCTCGGAAAAGATTTGCTGGAGGCTTTCGGGGCGCTCATTTTTCTCAGCCTTCCATCTCACCGCAAACGGCGTCGAGAATAGCAATTGCTTCCTCAATGTGAAATTCCTCGACGATCAGGGGCGGTAGGAAACGCACTACATTACCGCCGGCCGGGATGGTCAGAAGACCTTTGTCTTCCAAGGCTTTCACCACGTCCCCATTGCTCGGCACCGCTTCGATGCCCAGCAAAAGACCCTGACCCCGCACTGCACCCAGTAATTTCGGGTGAGCCTTGGCGGTATCCTCAAGCCTGGCCTTCAACAGGGCGCCCATTTCCTGAACATGGGTGAGAAAACCGCCGCCCGTTACGACATCGAACACGGCATTGGTTGCGGCGACGGCCAGCGGATTGCCGCCATATGTTGTTCCGTGGCTGCCCACCGACATGGCGGAGGCCACTTTCTCTGTCGCTAGGCAGGCCCCGATTGGAAATCCGCCACCTAGCCCTTTGGCCGATGCCATCACATCCGGCGTCACGCCGGACCATTCATGGGCAAACAGCTTGCCCGTTCGTCCCATGCCCGTCTGCACTTCATCAAAGAATAGCACCAGACCGAATTCGTCGGCAGCCTCCCGCAAACGCTTGAAATACGCGGGCTCGGCATAGTTGATGCCGCCTTCACCCTGGATGGGTTCCACCAATATGCCCGCTGTTTCCTCGGTAATGGCGGCGCGCATTTCATTGAGGTTGCCGAAAGGCACCTGATCGAAACCATCCATGACGGGCAGGAAACCCTGGACATGCTTTTCCTGATTGGTCGCCGAGATGGTGGCCAACGTCCGCCCATGAAAACTGTTGGCGCAGGTAATAACCCTATAGCGTTCAGGATGGCCGTTTTCGTGCTGATAGCGCCGCACGACCTTGAGGCCGCATTCGACGGCTTCAGCCCCAGAATTGCAGAAGAATACGGCGTCGGCAAAAGTGGCCGCCACCAGCCGTTCGGCCATCCTCTCCTGGCCCGGAATTCGATAGAGATTAGAGTAATGCAGCACCTTGCCCGCTTGTTCGCGAATGGCTTCAACCAGATGGGGATGGGAGTGGCCCAGGGCGCTGACGGCAATGCCGGCGCCAAAATCCAGATACTTCTTACCGTCTGTTGCGAAAAGATAAACGCCCTCACCATGATCGAAGGCAATATCCGCCGGCGCATAGGTCGGCATAATTGCTGAACTCACAATGCTCTCCTCAATTTAAAAAGGCGGCAATTCAACCGCCTGACTAGGAAAGCGGCGGAGTATCCAAATCATCGGCGTAAATGTCAATGATTATAGGCGGGGTAGTCAGGATCTCAGCTTGTAGCCGGAGGCGAACAAAAACTGGCAAAACACCCAAAGAACCACGTTCAGGACAAGCATGACGGCGATCCCTACTGCCAAAGATCCGTCCGCATGCCCCAGGAAACCGTAGCGAAAACCATCAATCATATAAAAAAACGGGTTGAATTGAGCGACAATCTGAAAGGTCTCCGGCAGATACTTTATGGAATAGAACGAGCCCGATAGGAAAGATAGAGGCATGATTACAAAATTGGTGATGGACGCGACATGATCAACTTTCTCGGCCCAGATAGAAGTGATCAATCCCAGGAGAGACAATGCCAAAGCGGCGGCAACAGCATGAAATAAAATAAAAGGCCAAGCGTAAATTTGAACAGGGACAAAAATGCTCATGCCGATGATCACCGCCAATCCGACCAGCAACCCCCGTGTGGTCGCGGCCAGGGTATACCCGGCAGTGTGTTCGAAGGGACTTAGGGGCGGCATCAGGCTATCGACAATTGTCTCCACCAATTTTTCGAACATGATGGAAAAAGAAGTGCCGGCAAAACTGGCTGTCAAAAGCGCCATCATGCTCAGCCCCGGCACCAGGAACTCGGTAAAAGGAACATTACCCAAAGACCGTCCGTCACCTTCGAAGGCAAAATTGAAAATGGATAGAAACAAAAGAGCCGTGATTACCGGCGCGATGAAGGTCTGGAGATAAATTTTAAAAAACCGTTTAACCTCGCGCCAGTAAAGAGACCAGAGACCAAGGCTGTTCCACTTTCCCCGCCGGGGTCTGGTCATGCCGCCCATAATTCCGTTGGGTCCAAGTACGGGCATCCTCTATTCCTTCAACTTGTAGCCGCTACGCAACATCATGAAACAGATGGTTGCGAGAGCCACATCGATTACGGTGACCAGGGCGATACCGATTTCCAACGACCCGTCGGCATGGCCGGTAAAGCCGTATCGGAACCCATCGATCAGATAGAAAAACGGGTTGACGTGGCTAAACGCCTGCAACAAGGGTGTAAATCGCTCAATGGAAAAAAATGTGCCGCTTAAGAATGAAAGAGGCAAAATAACAAAATTGGTAACAGTGGATATATGATCGAACTTCTCCGCCCAAATACCGGTAATCAGACCGATGGTCGACATCATCAGGGCCGCGGCGCAGCCATAGAAGATGATTAAACCGATATTGTGGATACCCACCGGCACGACCAAGGATAATGCGACACCGACGCCCATCGCGACCATGATGCCTCTGGTAGCACCGGAGAAAATAAAGGCCGCCGCATATTCAATGGCGCTGATCGGCGGCATCAGCGTATCGACAATATTTTCGTTGAGTTTCATCTGGATCAGCGAGGTCGACGTATTGGCAAAGGCATTTTGCAGGATCGACATCATGATCAGACCCGGTGTCAGAAACTGGATATAAGGAATCCCGGCAACTATGCGTCCGCCACCGAAGGCGACAGCAAATACGGTCAGAAACAGCAAAGTAGTAACCACCGGGGCTAGCAGTGTCTGCCCGAAGATTTTTAAATAACGCCGAACCTCTTTCAGATACAGTGTCCACAATCCCTGCCAATTGGCCAAGCCTCTGGCCGGGCGGGTATCAATCATTTGTCTGGATTGTTCTCCCACTGATCAAGCTTTCAGCTTATAGCCGCTGGCGAACAGGCGGCGGCAGATGATCCAAAGGATAAGGTTTACAGCAAACATCACCACAATACCCTGGATCGCCGGTAGATCAGACCGGCCGATGAAACCAGCGCGCAATCCGTCGATTGCATAGAAAAAGGGATTAAAGTGGGTGATGGTCTGAAGTAATTCGGGCAACCGGTCGATGGAATAAAAAGTGCCAGAAAGAAATGACAAAGGCGTCACGATAAAACTGGTGATCACCGCCATCTGATCGTTCTTCTCCGCCCAGACGCCACCAATGATGCCCAACAAAGCCATCATAAGAGACGCCGCGACGGCATGGAACAGCACCAGGAATATATTACTCGGCCAGAGGGGCACAAAGAAACTCATGGCCAGGGCGACAGCAACGCCGACGACCAAACCCCTGGTGGCACCGCCGCCGGAATAGGCCAACACCAGTTCCTGCGAGGTCAAAGGCGGCATCAACGTATCGATGATATTGCCCTGCATTTTGGCGCCCATCAGCGACGAGGAGGCATTGGCGAAGGCATTTTGAATTATCGCCATCATGATTAGGCCGGGGGCCAGAAACTCGATAAAGGGAACGCCGTTGATTTCGCCCCTGAGCTTGCCGATGGCCAGGGTAAAGATAGCGAGAAAAATCAACGTGGTGACCATGGGCGCCATGATGGTCTGGATATACACCTTGGAAAAACGGCGCACTTCGCGCAGATACAAGGTTTTCAACCCCAGCCAGTTTTTCAGCCCCTGTCGCGGCCGGGTATCGGGCTGGGATAAAGCCGTTTGGGATAGAGAAGGTAGTTCGCTCATCTCTCGCTACCGCATGCTCGTTTTTCGGGGGCGCTCTTGATATAACCGGGTGTTACAGAAAACCAAGCATTTTTAAGAATTATTATTCTAACGAGGTTCCGATTGCCAGAAAACGACCAACCCGATAAAGAGCCGGAGAAAAGAAAAAAGAAAAGACCTCGGAAGGCGACGGCCAAATCTCTGGAGAATGCCGCTCTTTATTATCTGCAGCGCTTCGCGTCATCGAACGAGAATTTGCGCCGTGTACTCATGCGCCGGGTCAGGCGGTCGGCCCAACATCACGGCACGGACCCGGAAGAAGGCACGGAATTTATCAATGACATAATCGCGCGCTATCAACGCTCCGGCCTGCTGGATGACGCCGGCTATGCCGAAATCCGAACAGCAAGCCTGGCTCGGCGGGGCAATTCGGCCCGGGCCATCCGTAACAAGCTGGTGGAGAAAGGCGTCGACAGCGATATCATTGATGAGACACTCACCAATCGACAAAATGAGGACGCGGACCCGGAATTGACGGCCGCCGTGTCATTGGCCCGCCGCCGCCGGTTGGGGCCTTTCCGCGAAGATGGCATTCGCCCTGAGTTTAAAGAAAAAGATCTTGCTGCCCTTGCCCGCGCCGGCTTTAACTACGATACCGCCCAAAAGGTCATCGAAGCAGTCCGCGTCGAGGATCTAGAAGAGGAAATTATCGCCAATCAAGATGTTTAATAATTTTAGGGTTGCTTTTTGCCTCGAAATTCAGTGATTCATCGTATTTGATTCTATTTGAAGATTGAAAAACATGGACGAGTTTAAAGCAGTTTGGACCAGCGACTTTTTTGGCGTGACCGTCGGCGAGATGGCGGTGGCAGCGTTTGTTCTGTTTATTTTTATCCTGATGCGCCGTTTCTTCGCCCGGACGATAATCGAGCGTCTCGAAAAATGGGCAAATTTGACCGATACAGATATCGACGATCAGATCATCAAGGCCCTGCAGCAGCCGCTGATGTTCTTGTTCCTAATCATTGGCTTGTCCTTCGTCGTTCAGTGGATACCCTTTTCGGCGAAAATAGAAAGCCACCTAGTCCAACTCCTGAAATCCTTGATCGCTTTCACGATTTTCTGGACCAGCTACCGCCTGATCGATCCCGTCTCAATATTCTTCGATCGCTTCATCGTTAAACTGGCCGGACCGGTGGCCAACGAAGCGAAGAATTATTTACTCAATGCTTTAAAAATATTCGTCGCCGGCTCAGGAATAATTGCTGTACTGGCTCAGTGGGGCATTGACCCCTGGCCCTATTTCGCCGGCATCGGTGTGCTGTCCTTGCCCTTTGCCTTTGCCGCCAAGGATTCAGTAGCCAATATATTTGGCGGCATCAAGTTGATCCTGATCGACCGGGTTTTCCGTGTGGGTGACTGGATTGAAACCCCGTCAATTGGCCACGGCACAGTCGAAGAGATTACCCTATCCACGGTAAAGATCCGGAAATTTTCAAAATCGATACAGACCGTCCCTAACGGCACCATCGCCTCCGAACCCATCACCAACTGGTCCCGCATGAGCAACCGCCGGATCAAGATGGATCTGGGTCTAGTATACGGCACTACATCGGACCAGTTTCAGAACATCCTCGCCCGTATCCGAGAATTTATCGCCAGCGACGACCGGATCGATCATTCGGTCACTGAAATGATCCACATGGTGCGCTTCAATGCCTCCAGCGTCGATATTAATCTTTATTACTTCACTAAAACCACCGATTGGGTGGCCTGGCGGGAATGCGTCGAGGATCACATGCTGAATTTCATGAGAATCGTCGAAGAAGAAGGCTCCGCCTTCGCCTTCCCCACCCAGTCAATCCATGTGGAAGGCCTGGAAGACACGTTAGGCATACCCACAGCCGATTGATTAGGCGCATTCACTAATGGAACGACCGATATCATCATTACCGTCTGCATTGGATTCCCGTGACGCTATTCTTGAGCAACTTCGGGAAAACGCTTGGTGGTATTTCTCGATTTCGACGGCACCTTGGCAGCCATCGCCAACCGGCCCTAACAAGACAAACTGTCCGACTCCATGCGGGATATTGTCCATCGACTGGGCGATCTCCACACGGTTACTGTCGTAAGCGACCGCGACCGTCCCAACGTAAAATCCCTCGTCGATCTGGACAATCTGATAGATGCCGCCAGCCACGGCTTCGATATTTCCGGCGACAAGGATTTGGTCTCACATGAAGCGGGTAACAGCTTTGATGAACTGATCAAGGATCATTGGCGACCTTCTTGAACAGCAACTGGCCGGAATCGACAGCTCTCTGGTGGAAACGAAAAAATTTTCCATCGTGGTTCACTACCAGCTCGTCGCTGCCGACCAGGTCGGTCGGGTGAATGAAGTGATTGACGCGTTGATGAAGGACTATCAGGATTTGGGTTTGATCGCCGGCAAAATTATTTTCGATATCCTGCCACCTGTGGACTGGGACAAGGGCCGCGCCGTTGAATGGATGTTGGAGTGTCTGGATATGAACCACCCATCCGTCTTGCCTATCTATATCAGCGATGATGTGACCGACGAAGCGGCGTTCCAGGCCTTGCGTGGAACTGGTGTCTGCATCTGCGTCAGAGGGGAAAACGACACCCGGATGACATGGGCGGATTACACGGTCAAGACACTTCCGAAGTCGGTGCTTTTTTATCAATGTTGATCCATCCGGCCTAACGGGATTAATTTTGCAGGCTTGTTTTTAATACCGTGCTCACCCATTATTCCGCCCAACCATATAACACTGGAGACCTATTCTTAATGTCAGCTAACGCCATCAAAGTTGAAATCGCGCCCGGCGAACTGATCGATAAGATCACTATTCTCGATATCAAATCGGAACGGATTGATGATCCGGAAAAATTAAAAAACGTTCGGCATGAGTTGGGTATTTTGAAGAAGACCCAGGAAGAATCTGTGCCATTATCTCCCAAACTGGACGAACTTACCGCCGGCCTGAAAGGTGTCAACGAACAGCTTTGGGAGATCGAGGACGACATCCGCCTCTGCGAAGGCGCCAAGGATTTTGGTAAGAAATTTATCGAACTTGCCCGCGCCGTCTATATCACCAACGATGAAAGGGCCCGTCTGAAGCGCCAGATCAACGAATTGCTGGGGTCGGCGATTGTTGAAGAGAAGTCTTACAAGCCCTATTAAAAATACCAATGGACCGCTATGGTAACCGCCTAAAAGATGTTACAAGGGCGGAACCATGAGCGTTGATTTTTTTGTCACTTCTTTGATCGTCGTGCTGATTCCGGGTACCGGCGTTATCTATACATTTTCCAATGGCATCTTCAGGGGCACCGTCGCCAGTGTTTTTGCCGCGTTCGGCTGCACTTTGGGAATTCTGCCCCACATTACCGCCAGCGTGCTGGGCCTGGCCGCCATTCTCCACGCCAGCGCCGTTGCCTTTCAGGTGGTTAAGTTCGCCGGCGTTGCCTATCTCTTTTATCTGGCTTGGGGTATCTGGCGGGATTCAGGAAAACTGGCCATCGACGATCCTGACCAGAATGGCGGAGCAAGCGCCGGCCGCTCGCAGATCGTCATCCGCGGTTTTCTCATCAACATTTTGAATCCCAAATTGTCTGTCTTCTTTCTTGCCTTTCTGCCGCAGTTTGTGCCCGTGGGCGAAGCCAATCCTCTGCCGCTGATGATCGGTCTCGGGGCTATTTTTATGCTGATGACTTTTATTATTTTCGTGGGCTATGGCATAGGCGCATCCCACGTTCGGTCCTATGTCCTTTCTTCACCGAAGATCATGACCTGGGTACGGGGCTCATTCGCCGCTGCGTTTGCCGCGTTCGGCGTGAAACTCGCCCTTAACGAGAGATAAATTTGTACCTGGGGGGAACCCAATGTCTCCAACGCTATACCATTTCAACAACTCAATTTATTCCCAGAAAATTCGTATGGTGCTGGAGGAAAAGAATGTCTCCGATTGGGAAAGCAAAGAGGTCGATCTGTTCCATGGTGGACAATTCGATCCGGAATACCTGAAGCTCAATCCGAAAGGCGTTGTGCCTACTTTGCTCCATAACGAGTGTGTTATGACGGAGTCCACACTGATTATCGAATATCTCAAAGAAATCTTCGCCGAAACGCCGCTTAAGCCAGCCGACGCTGCCGAACGGGCCGTTATGCGGCTCTATTCCTAGCTACAACACGCCGACCCGCCCGTTCTGGGCCGACCACTATAATTCCCGAAGTGATTTCCAAAACCATCTTAGCATGCAGGCGGGGGGGGCTATCAGAACTGCTGCTGGGTGGCTAGCACTGCCAAGGCCGGTATCGAGGATGGCGCCGGTCTGATCGGCGGTAGCGCTATTATTGCCCCCACGGGTGAAATTATCGCCCAATGCCTGCCCCGATTTTCCGCTACAGTAGACCCGTCACTTTTCGATCCCGATACAGCCCAGCGAAGGCGACATTACCACTTCTCAAGCTCCTTGAAGCGCTTAAGATGATTGCGGCTCATACCTCCATATTGTTTGCACCACCGATAATAAGTCTGCTCCATTGTGCCGACTTCACGAGTTGCTTGGGCTATCGGCAGGTCCTGGCCATTCAGCACCTCAATCTGGCGAAGCTTCGCAACAATCTCTTCTGATTTAACTAGCTTCTCTGGCTTTCTGCACTCCTCCTTTGTAACGGGATAATTCTATCCCGATGGCTGCACCGCTTCAGAAGGGGGTATTCAATTTAGTTCAGCCTTGAGGTACTCCGATCGCTACAGGACGGACCGGTGATCCAGCACCGCCTTTACTTCTAAGTGGTAGTATCATTGTGCATGATGTCCATACTTTATCAGCAGCAAGTGCTTTGAGGTTAGCATTCTGGATTTGGTGGATTCCGGAAACCGCCAAATTGTAGTGATGAATTGCGAAGGGCAATCCAGGAGGTGTGCCCTTTGCGGGAGGAGCCTTGCCAAATATCATTCCTTTCGCCGCGGGATCGGTGAAAGGATTATCTAGAGCCAATAGAGTAACACGCTTTTTTTGAAGATATTTAGCCGCATCAAAAGAAAGTCCGGGTCCCATCGTATAGTATGTCTTCGCCGTATCTGGATCGGACCAGTTATCAGACCAGCCAGTGTAAATGTATAATACATCGCCCGGAAGGATTCCACGCCATTCCAGACCCTGTTTCTTAATCATCGCTTCAATATCTTTGGCTGTAATTATCGCGCCGTCTTTCATTGGCTGACCGCCGCCGAGATACGTTTGAGCGTCCAATAGCACCGCACTGGTCACAATTGGCGGGACCTTATCAATTCCCAGTCTGAGTAATGGTGAAGATGGGCTTGGTTTAACATCTTTTTGCATATAACCACCGTAATACTTGGCCTTATCGGCAGGTATCGCTCCCTTACCTTTCCATAACTTTGGAAGAACGGCAAAGTGACCAAGCGCATCCATCTGAGTACCTTGAGCTCCCGGTTGTCCTGACTTAAGGACCTCGTCATTAAATGCGTGCTTACTGTATGGGATCGATTTAGTGGGAGTGTATTCATAATTTAACGGCACCCCGAACGGCGATTGCGGCATGGTGTTGGAGCGCAGGTGTGAAATTTCGTAGGATTTTGCACCTTTTTGACTGAGATGCCATGCACAGCGCCCCCATGTTCCATTACCAATCGCATTTGCCATGCCAACTTCATCGTCACTAGCCCAAGGCGGCGACGGAACCTTATCGAGGGATGCTTTTACTGCAGCGCGCTGACTGGCTGATTGGGCCAACGTTACATTATTATTTAGAATTAAAAGTGCCGATGTACCCAAGATAGTGATAAATACTATCGTAATAACCCGTTTCATGAATATCTCCCCGATGAGTTTATGATGCGATAATTTAATGCTTTGGTCTAAATTAGCATAAGTCTAGCTTAGTGATCAAAACTATTAGTTTGGGGTCAGAACATTTGCTAAAAGCGCAAATGACGATCGGGCTGGCTATCACAAATGGTCACAGAACTACAGCGATACTGGCTCAGCAGCTCCTGAAGTTCTGCCTCTACCACCTGGCAAATCAACTACTGGCACCCGATTTCGACAAATCTGTCAGGGGGGGATATAGCGTCTCGACCTGCAAATTCTAAAACGTTATTCTTCTTCATGGTGGCCTATCTCCTTTGGTTGGATTGATGTCTTGCAACAAAAAATCAACCTGATACGCCACTTTCTTTTAAATACCCCAACACCAGATTCAGTTATAACTCAAAATTTATGTCTACATAACTATATGAACTCAGCCTGGAATATGGCTCATTTTCTTCGATTTCTGACGGATTTCATTTTTTTGACGCATAAATTAGTACTTTTCGCTTTAAGGATCTAAGCGCGCCATGTTAAAATTTACTACTTTTTAACAGTGGATTAGCGATAAATCTCTCTAGGGTTACCGATTTATCATGGTAGCTATGCAAAATTTGCAGGGGTAATTTGAATCGAATTTCGCCTATAACACTCAACAGTATTTTCGGATACGGCCAAATCTAGGCAAACGCCCACACCAGAGGGCAGTTCGTGAGGAGCAGAAATTTGCGCTCCTGGGGCTTTTTTTGTCTTTCGCTGTAAGCCGGGGAGGAACGGAAGATTCCGTTTTTATATTTAAATAGATAATTGGAGGTGGTTTTATGGCCTCTCGCTCGGAAATGAATAAAAAACCTGTGTCGGACAAGCTTGTGCCGAAGCGACGGAAATGCCTGATGTGCCTGGATAACTTTCAATCCAACCATATCGGTGAACGCGTCTGCCCGGATTGCAAAGGCACGTCAACTTGGCGCCAGACCGGCATCGCCATTTAATTGTTGCTCGATAGAGCTTAATAAAATACCGCACAAGGGATAGGATTAATCCTGTCCCTTTGTGTTTGGAGAATCAATCGTTCGCCAAATCCACAATTTCAATCTCGTGGATGATCTCGGCGGTTTTCCCCAGCATGATCGAAGCCGAACAATATTTCTCGGCCGATAGATCAACCGCCCGTTCAACTTTCTTAGGGTTCAGGTTGCGCCCGCTGACAATATAGCGGAGTGTGATCCTGGTAAAAACCTTTGGTATCTCTTCTGCCCGATCGGCTACCATCTCAATGACACAGTCGGCGACGTCTTCCCGTGACTTGACCAGAATATCAACAACATCAAAAGCGCTGCATCCTCCCATACCCATTAACAACGTCTCCATCGGGCGGATGCCGAGATCTCGGCCTCCGGATGCCGGGTCGCCATCCATCACGAGGGAATGTCCGCTACCCGATTCTCCCAGGAATGTTCGGTCCTGGACCCATTTAATCCGTGCTTTCATTGCTGTTTTCCTACGGCCATATAAATCAATGTTGCGTTTCCATCGTCAAATTCCTTTTGACAGAGCTGAATATATTCCGATTATAATCCACAGCACTGTTTGTAATCACTATAACATTCTAATCCATTGGGGGGGGTAAATGCTATTCCAGCCTGCCGGTCTGACTTGTCACGATAAAGAACGCGCTACACCCGGATTCACACTGTTCGCACCGATCCATACGGAGACGGCCAAAATCATCAATATGGAAGGCGGGACCGTTCAACAGTGGGATTTGGAGAGAGGCGGTGTCAATTTGTGCCGGCTTCTCGACAACGGCAATCTGATTATCTCTGAGCTGTCGGAAGACGGTCCGATTATTCCAGCAGGTAAAGGTGGCCTTTTGCGGGAATATGATTGGGACGGCAATATCGTTTGGGAACATCACGATCCAAATCAGCACCATGACTTTAGGCGGTTACCTAACGGCAACACTGTATACATTGCCTGGAACCAACTTGATGACGAGACAGCCAAAAAGGTCAAAGGGGGAATGCCGGGAACCGAATACGAATACGGAGACGGTGGAATATTCGAAGACGTGCTCCGCGAAGTCGATCCGGATGGGAACATCGTCTGGGAATGGCATACCTCTGATCTCGACATGAACAAGTACGAAATATGCCCCCTTTGCAGAAGACATGAATGGGCCCACGCCAATACGTGTTCGGTGCTCCCCAATGGCGACATTATGGTGAGCTATCGGGTTTTGAACCTATTAATTATCGTCGACCGTCAGACCGGTAAGGTTAAATGGGAACATCACGACAATGACCTCGGCCACCAGCACGATTGCCATATGCTCGATAACGGTAACGTTTTAGTATTTTGTAACGGCTTTCATGGCGGACCCAAATTTTTCTCCACCATCCTGGAGTTCGACGCAGAAACCAGGGAAACGATCTGGGATTATCAGGCGCATCCCTCTCTCAGCTTCTATAGCCCCCATATCAGCGGCATGCAGCGGTTGTCCAGCGGCAACACTTTGATCTGCGAAGGAGGCAAGGGCTGCCTATTTGAAGTTACGCCGGAAGGCGAAACCGTGTGGGAATTCATCAACGATATTTTCGGTCCCAACCCCCTCCACGGGCGGATGAACTGGGTCTTCCGGGCCACACGGTATGCGCCTGATGACCCCCGGCTCAAGGGTCGGCTCTAGAGCATTTCCGGATTATCCGGACCCATAGCCGTCAGCGATAAAGTATTTTCTTCATTCTTCCGACTTGAAGAGATCACAGACCGTTCCGGTGGTTTTCCACAATTCTTCAACGCTTCGCGGCTTGAGGCGCTTGATGTGAGCCTTGAACTTAGCGAAAGCGATTTCGATGGGGTTGAAGTCAGGCGATCACGCCTAACCCGGCAATAAAGGTTATGCTCTT
>PVBE011145132.1_pt1 | contig 15321 bp, 8 predicted proteins | sample 1631181 | NCBI WGS metagenome assembly PVBE01 (sample SAMN08397723, study PRJNA350692) | Marine metagenome, whole genome shotgun sequencing project. | isolation source: water | place: Pacific Ocean | collected 2012-04 | reverse complement strand
CCTGGATCTAACGACGCATTGCCCCCCAACCTGTCGTTACCTGGCGTTAGACCTCCAGTCTGGCTCGAGGATGCTACACAACCGTGTAGCCCGCCCGGACCTCGGCGCGACCAGAAGCCGGCCGGCCAGACCTGGACCGCTGCCCGGCCAAAAGCCAGTGCCACGCTTCCCCCTTTATCAGCCCTCTTGGTGGCCATGGATGCACCCGGGCGCCAGCACCTCCAGAAGCGGCTAATCCCAATCTCGATCGATTAGTCGGCAACTGATCAGAAGCTTTCAACAATCCCGCCCCCCGCTTTTGGGCATTTCAATCCCGTCTGAGAGGATGGCGTCGAATCAGGCGCTGACGTAGGCATGGGTGGTGCCGGGCGGGGCGCCCCAGGGACCGTGACCGCACGGTCCCGCCGCTCGCGGCGTGGGCCCTGCCCCTGCCCCCGCCATTGCCCCCGCCCTCCTGATCCCCTGATCCTTTCACCGACAAAATTCGGAACTTTGCCCCTCTGCTGAGGTCAATACCCTCGCGACCCTCAAAGAGGAGACATCCCATGTTTCGGAGACGGCGACTCCCCGCGCTGGCGGGGTTCTCGGTATTGTTCTGTCTGGCCCTCGGGCCAACGCCGGCGCCCCGGGGCGACGCCCCGCAGAAGGTCCCGCGGCGGGCCGGAGTGGGCGCCTACGTGCTCGGCCCCACGTCGCTGGTGGCGGGCTCGCGAGCCTCCTACCGCGTGGCCGTGCACTGGGCCAGCGCTCCGGGCAAGACCGGGCCCCTGCCCGGCGCCCGGGTGAGCCTCACGCTGCGGCGGGGCAAACAGCTGTTGCCCCTGGCCAGCGGGGTCACCGACGTGGCGGGCAACGCCCGGCTGCGCTTCACCGTGCCCCGGGACAAGGGCGACCACGATCTCACCGCGCAGGTCCGGTCGCGTCTGGGCCACAAGACTTACGCCACCAGGGTGAGGCTGGTGCCCGGGGGCCGGGTGCTGCTCACCACAGACCGGTCCCTCTACCAGCCGTCCCAGACGATCCACGCCCGGGCCCTGGTGCTCGGCGCCATGGACCGCAAGCCGGTGGCCGGCCGGCCGGTGGTGCTGCGGGTATCGGATCCCAGGGGCAACGTGGTCTTCCACAAGGAGGCCAGGACCTCGCGCTTTGGCGTGGCCAGCCTGGACTTCGCCCTGGCCGACGAAATCAACCTCGGAGCCTACCGCGTCACGGCGCGCCTGCGCGGGGACGCCGAGCCCGCGGACAGGGTGGTCAAGGTGCAGCGCTACGTGCTGCCCCGCTTCAAGGTCACGGTGGAGACCGACCGGCCCTACTACAGACCGGGCGAGACCATCAAGGGCACCCTGCGCTGCCGCTACTTCTTCGGCAAGCCGGTGACCGGCGCCCGCGTGACCCTGCAGGCGCACACCAGCCGCGGGGGCTTTCAGGTGGCCACCGTCCACCGCACCGACGCAAAGGGTCGGATGAACGTGGACCTGCCGCTGACCGGCGGCGTGCTGCGCGGCCTGGAGGGAGAGCTGCGCCTGCGGGCCAGCGTCACCGACGCCGCGGGCCAGCGCCAGCGGGGCGAGACCTCGGTGGTGGTCACCTCCAGACCTTTGCGCCTGTCGGTGCTCGCCGAGGCGGACCGGCTGGTGCCCGGTGTGAAGAACCGGGTCTTCGTCATGGCCGGCTACCCCGACGGCAAGCCGGTGGCGGGCGCGGTGGTGACCCTGCGTGCGTCCTGGGGTACCTCCCGGGCGCGCACCGACGCGCTGGGCCTGGCCACCTTCGACGTGCGCCCCGGGCGGCGTTCGCTCAAGCGGTGGCGCTGTGAAGACCGCGACGACGCCGAGGCCGGGGGCCTGCTGCTGCGGGTCTCGGCCCGTGACAGGCAGGGCAACCGCGCTCGCGGGCGCCGCTGTCAGGCCACGGCCGCGCACGGGGCGGTGCTGTCCCGGGCCCGCAGCGCCATGGTGCCGGCGCGCGCCCCCCTGCAGGTGACCCTGCTCGGGCCCGCCGCGGTCAACGGCCGCGTGGTACACCTGGACGTGGTCAAGGGCGGCCAGACCATGCTCACCCTCAGCCGTCAGCAACAGCGCGGCGCGGCGCGCTTTACCATCAAACCCGACGCCAGCCTGGCCGGCCTGCTGGAGCTGCACAGCTACAGCCTCTCTCGCACCGGCCGCCGCCTCGGCACCTCGCGAATGATCTTCGTCGACCCGCCCGCGGGTCTGAAGGTCAAGATCTCCACGGACCGCCGACAGTACCGGCCCGGCCAGAAGGCCCGCGTCCGCTTTCAGGTGATCCGCCGCCACAGCGGCAAGGGCGTGCAGGCGGCCCTGGGGGTGGTGGCGGTGGACGAGGCCGCCCTGGCGCTCAGCGCCAACGACCTGGACGATCCGCGCCTCTTCTTCACTCTGGCCGGCTTCGCTCGGGAGACCGACGATCCGGAGGTGCTCCCCGGCGGGCGCGACCTGCGCTCCTGGCTCGGCGCCGCCTCCTCCACGCCCGCGCGCGCGGCCCTAAGAGCCCGCGCCGCCGAGGCCCTGCTGGCCGCCCTGCGCCCGCTGACGCCCCAGGTCTGGGAGACCAACCCCTGGTCCCGGCGGCGGGAAGACTGGCAGCGGCAGGCCGGCGCGCTCATCGCCGCGGCCTACACCTTCGCCAAGTCCCACAGCGTGGGCCAGCGTTCGGCCAGGGGCTGGCGCTTCCACCGTGAGTTGGTGCCGCGCATGGCGGCGGCCGGCGCCATCAAGAAGGCCCGGGTCCGCGACCCCTGGCAGCGGCTGGTGCGGCCGTGGCATCTGCGCAAGGTGGACCCCAAGTTCGCCTTCGGGCATCTGGCGGCCCGGCTGGCGCCCCAACGCCTGGAGCGAATCTACACGGTGCTCGACGAGCAGAAGCGCGCGCTCAAGCTGCGCCGGGAGCGGGCGCCGGGGCTGGCCCGCGCCATGGGCCCGCTGATCTTTCCGCAGGGGCTGGTCCGCCGCCTGGTGGGCGCCGGCAAGCTCGAGGCCCACGAGATCGTCGATCCCTGGGGCAAACCGTACCGCGTGGTGAAGCACACCAACCGCCTGGTGGTGCCCTATGAGCACTGCTGTTTGCTCTCGCGCCACGTCATCGTCTCGGCGGGACCCGACGGCGTGGTCGGCACCCGGGACGACGTTCGCCCGAAGATGATCACTTTTCGCGTGGCCACCAGCCCGGGCGGACGCCTGGGCCGGGCCGCCGCCCGGGTGCTGCGCCGGGTGCCCAACGAGCTGTGCTCCAAACGCTGCATCTCCTGCTGCTGCGACGGCTGGAAGACCTGCTGCGGCTGCGCAGCGGGCCACGGCATGGGGGGTAGCGGAGCGGCGTACGGCTCCGGGTACGGCTCCCTGTTGGGCCGCTCGGCCCGGGCGCCCGGCGTGGTGTCCATGCCGACGCGGGTGCGCGCTCACTTCCCGGAGACCCTGATCTGGAAGCCCCAGGTGATCACCGACGCCGCGGGCCGGGCCACCCTGGACGTGCCCCTGGCCGACAGCATCACCACCTGGCGGCTGGACGCCACCGCCTCATCGGCCACCGGCCTGTTAGGGGCAGCCTCCACCCGGCTCAAGGTCTTCGCTCCGTTCTTCGTGGACCTCGACCTGCCGTCCGAGCTGACCCAGGGGGACAGGGTCAGCCTGCCCGTGACCGTCTACAACTACCTCAAGACGGCGCAGACCGTGGACCTGCGTGTGGGCAACCAGCCCTGGTTCGCTGCCAGCGCTGCCTCCCTGCGCCGCCAGGTGCCCCTGGCGCCCGGCCAGGTGAAGGTGGTCCACTTCACCCTGGAGGCGCGCCGCGTGGGCCGCCACGACCTGACGGTGCACGCCCGCGCCGGCGCCGTCAGCGACGCCGTGCGCCGGACCACAAACATCATGCCCGACGGGGTGCAGCACGCCCGGTCCCACAGCGGCGATCTGAGCAAGCCCGCGGGGCACCTCGTCCACCTGCCGGCCTCGGCCATCAACGGCACCCGCAAGGTGGAGGTCAACCTCTACCCCGGGGCCATGAGTCAGGCCCTCGACGGCATGGACGGCATGCTGCGCAAGCCCCACGGCTGCTTCGAGCAGACCTCGTCGACCACCTACCCCAACGTGCTAATCCTCAGCTACCTCAAAAAGACCGGCAAGCTGACGCCGGCGGTGGAGCAGCGCGCCAGGCGCCTGATCGGCCTCGGCTACCAGAAGCTGGTCAGCTTCGAGGTCAAGGGCGGCGGCTTCTCCTGGTTCGGCAACGCGCCGGCCAACAAGATCCTCACGGCCTACGGCCTGATGGAGTTTTTCGACATGTCGCGAGTGCACACCGTGGACCGGCGGCTCATCCGGCGGACCCAGGCCTGGCTCACAGGCAAGCAGCGCAAGGACGGCAGCTGGGCGCCCGACGGCAAGTTCATCAACGAGGGGGCCACCAACCGCTACAACAGCGACCTGGTGCGCATCACGGCCTACATCGCCCACGCCCTGGAGCGCTCGGGTTACCGGGGCCCGGCCCTGACCCGCGCCCGCGCCTACATCCGGCGCAACGTCGATCGCGCCAGGGACCCGTACACGCTGGCCCTGCTGGGCAACCTGCTGGCCGGCGTCCGGGACCCGCTGCGAGCCAAGGTCTTCACCCGCCTGCGCCAGGCCCGGGTACGTACCCCCCGGGGAGTGGGCTTCGGCGCACCTGCCGCCACCCTGACCCACGGCGGTGGGCGCACCGCGGTCATCGAGACCACGGCCCTCGCCGCCCTGGCCCTGCTGCAGCGGGGCGCGCCGTCCCGCGAGATCCAGCCTTTGGTGAGCACGCTGTTGGCTCACAAGGACTCCATGGGTAGCTGGCACTCGACCCAGGCCACCATCCTCACGCTGCGGGCGCTGATCCTGCGCCAGGAGCGCTTCCGCTCATCGGTGCGCGGCGTGGCCGAGGTGCTGGTGGACGGCAAGCTGCGCCGCACCGTGCGCCTGACCCCCCGCCGGCTCACGGCCCACCGCCTGGACCTGTCGTCCCTGGCCGGCCGCGGGCGCCACCGGGTGGACCTGCGCTTCCGGGGCCAGGGGAACCTGCAGTACCACTTGACCAGCCGCTACTGGCTGCCCCGGGGCAAGCCGCGCAAGGCGGCCAGCGGCGCGCTCACCATCGACGCCTCCCTGGACCGCGCGGAGCTGGCGTCCGGCCAGCGGGCCCGCCTGCGGGTCGACGTGCGCAACAGGGGCAAGGGCGCCGTGGACATGCCGCTGGTGGACCTGGCCCTGCCGCCGTCCTTCACCGTGGAGGAGGACGACCTGACGCGGCTGGTGAACCAGGGGCGCGTGGACAAGCTGCAGCGCGTGGGCAACCGCGCCCTGCTCTACCTGACCAAGCTGGGCGGCGGCAAGCGGCTGTCGTTCTCCGTGCGGCTGCGCGCCAGGTTCCCGGCCCGGGTGCAGCTGCGCCCGTCGGTGGTCTACGAGTACTACAAGCCGGAGAATCGGGCCCAGAGCCAGCCTCGGCCGATCCGCGTCAGGTAATTTCTCGCACCTCGTGTTCTTGACGACCGGCGGTCGCTGCTGTTTCTAATGGGGCAACGAGTGTGCGGCCCGATCTGCGCGTGTCCGATGGCGCCGGCAGGCCGCGGCGGTTCGATGAGATGACCACCTCCACTGCACAGGCCGCGTTGCGCCGACACCAGGCGCCCCTGATCCTCGGCTTCCTCTACGCCGTTCACCTCACCGTTACGCTGTTGTGGCTGCAGGCCGACCGCCCCGGCGCCGTCTGGTTCGCCGACGACTTCGTGCACCTGGCCGGATTCCACCTGCTGCTGTCCGCCATGGAGCTGGAGGGGCCAACGGCGCTGCTGGCCTACCTCACCGAGGTCAACAGCCACTACCCGCTGGTGGGGCACTACCCCCTGGCGCTGGTGGCCTGGTTGATCGATCCGCCTCACGTGGCGGCGCGGCTGGGCAACAGCCTCTACTTCCTGGTGCTGCTCGTGTCGGTCTACCACATCGGCCGGCACTGCCAGGATCGGCGGGCCGGTCTGCTGGCCGCCGCGCTGGTGTCGTTGATGCCGGCGGCGTACGGCGGCATGCGCACCGTTGGCCTGGACTTCCCCGCCATGTGCCTCACCGCGCCGGCGGTGCTGATGTTGCTGCGCACCGAGCATTTCAGCCGCCCGCGGGCCGCGGCCCTCTTCGGATTGGTGGCCGGCCTCGCCGCGCTGGTCAAGGGGCAGGCTCTGATGTTCCTGGCCTGGCCGGCGGTCTACGCGCTGGGCGCCGGGCTGTGGCAGGCACGCGGCGATGGGGCCGCCCTCAGGCGCACTGCCCTGGCCGCCGCCGCCGCGGTGGGCGTGATGGCCCTGGTCACAGCCGTCTGGTGGACCGGCCGCGCGGGCCACCTCGTCGGCCTGGTGGGCGCTCACGCCACCGGCGAGGGCATGCGGGAGTACGAGGGAGACATCTCCCTGCTCAGCGGCGTGTGGTTCTTCTTCGGCGCGCTGCCCCTCGCCGCCACCGGCCTGATGACCGTTGCCACGGCGGCCCTGCTGCCGGTGGCGATGCGCACCCTGGGGCGCGGGCGCTGGGTGATCCTGATCTGGCTCGTGCTGCCCTTGCTGCTGCACATGACGCTCAAGGTGCGCAACGTGCGCTACATCTTCCCCCTGGTGCCTGCCATGGCCGTGCTGCTGGGCGCCGGGCTCAGCGGCCTGCGCTGGCCGCGGGTGCGCGCCGGCGTCGCGGCGGCCCTGGGCGTGGGGGCCGTGGGCCTCTGGCTCGCCTGCTCCGTGGTGGGCGAGGACCACCGCAGCGCCGCCCTCTCAACGCCGCTGGGGGTGGTGAACCTCCCCCGGAAACACCCCGAGGGCCTGGCGGCCTACTGCGCCACCTGCGGCCACGAGTTCTACGTCTTCCCGCGCCGCGCCGTGGACTTCACCGACGAGGTGAGCACCGAGAGCAGCCTGATGGCCAGGACCCTGGCGCGGAGCCATCCCGGCGGCCAGGGCCTGCTGCTCTACCACACCCTCGGCACCACCAACCTGGCCCTCTGGCTTCAGGATCGGTTGCCCGCCTCGCGGCTGATCCTCTACAGCGACTGCGACTGGTCCACATCGCGACGCCCGGCCCCCGCCTCGGGCTGGAGCCCGTACCTGTTGTTCACCTCCGGCGAGCTGTTCGAGGACCCCGACGTGGTCTACGAGAGCCACATCCGCAAGACCCGCCTGGACTGGCGGCGTGGCGATGGGGCGCCGTCGCTGGTGCACCTCGTCCTACAGCGCCGGGACCCCACCGCGGAGCCGGAGCTGCCCCTCTTTCGCTGCGAGTTCTTCCCCGACGTCGAGTAGCGGTCACAGGATCGCCACATTTTCGCCTCTGCCTCTCCTCAGCGGCTCAACGGGCGCGCCATGTCCCCCTCGTACAACAGGGACAGGAGGAAGACATGGAACAAAACACCGAGACCAAACCGCATCGCATCACCGTCCCGTACCTGCTGGCCGTGGGGTTCATCTACATCGTCACCGCCTGCGCCTGGCTCTACCTCGGCGCGGTCACCGAGAGCCGCACCAACGAGCGTGACAGCACGCTGCGCCAGGAGGTGGGCCGGCTCTGGGGCGGCGTCCACACCCAGGTGCCGCCCCGGGTGGTGCTCTGGGGTCAGCCGCCCCAGACCGCCAAGCCGAAGCAGCCGGCCGCTCCGACGGCCACCACCGCGCGGAAGACCGAGGCGGAGCAGGCCACGCAGCAGGACGACCAGAAGAAGGCCGAGGCGCTGGCCCTCGCCCTGGCCATGGCCAAGCTGCCGCCGGCCTGCCGCGAGGCCAAGGTGCTGGAGATGGAGGGCACCGACGCCCTGGCCAAGATCGACCTGGAGCACCGCCGCAAGGGGCTGCTGTGGTACAGCACGTTCGGCGTGGGCTTCGACGGCACCTACACGATCAAGAACGACACGCCCTGCGAGCGCAAGACCCGCCTGTGGGTTCCGTTTCCGGCCAGCGGCGCGGTGTATGACGAGTTCGCCATCGACCTCGACGGCAAGAAGGTGCCGCTGACCATCGGCAAGGATCCGGACAACGAGAACTCGTCGGTCTCCGGCGCCATGGCCTGGGTCAAGCTCAAGCCCAACGCCGAACACAAGGTGCGGCTACGCTACACCTCCCGGGGCCTGGACCGTTGGAACTACGCCATGGGCGAGAACACGTCGCGGGCCCGTAACTTCAAGCTGGTGGTCAAGACCAACTTCGACAAGGTGGACTTCCCCACCTCCAGCCTGTCGCCTTCGCTCAAGACTCCCTCCGACAACGGGTGGCAGCTGACCTGGAAGTTCGGCAACCTGCTGGCCGACTCGGGCATCGCCGTGGTCATGCCCCACAAGCTCAACCCCGGGCCGCTGTCGGCCGAGATGTCGCGCTTCGCGCCGGTGTCGCTCTTCTTCTTCTTCTTCGTGCTGCTGCTGGTGTCGGTGATCCGCAAGGTGCGCCTGCACCCGGTGCACTTCGGCATGCTGGCCGCGGCCTTCTTCGCCTTCCACCTGCTCATGGCCTACATGGTGGACCATGTGCCCCTGTGGCTGGCCTTCTCCATCTCATCGGTGACCTCGGTGGGGCTGGTAGTCTCGTACCTGCGCCTGGCCATCGGGGGCAAGTTCGCCCTCTTCTGGGCCGGCGGCGCCCAGCTGATGTACCTGGTGCTCTTCTCCCTGGCCTTCTTCCTCAAGGGGTACACGGGGCTGACCATCACCATCTTCTCCATCATCACCCTCTTCGTCGTGATGCAGCTCACCGCGCGCATCGACTGGTCCAGCAAGTTCGGCGGCGCGAAGAAGATCTTCCACGGCAACTACCCTGCCGGCACCGCGCAGTATTATGGCCAGCCGGCGGTGGCCTACGCCCAGCCCGGCCAGCATCCGGCCTACGCTCCGGCCCCGGCCCCCGCTCCGGCCCCACAGCCGGCGCCGGCCGCCGCGCCTGGCACCGGCGGGGAAGGGTCCTCCACGGAGCCGGTGTAGTATTAGGGTGCGCTGACGCGCGGAGACCAGACCTTGTCAGAGACTCAACCAAAGACCGTGCAGGTGGTGGGCACCGTGTCCCCGGGCCTCACCGTGGAGGCGCCGCTGTCCGGCGTGGCCTGCGTGCTCTACCAGTGTGAGCTCACCGCCATCCAGCGCCTGCTTGACGGCTGGGAGCGGGGCGAAAACGGCGAGATCGTCGGCGCCCGCTTCTGGGTCGACTGCCCCCTGGGCCAGGTGCTGGTGGATCCGACACACGCCGAGCTGACCCTCGGCCCGGTGCTGCGTCGGCGGGTGCTGCTGGGCCGCGACCCTGCCGTGGACGCCCGCATCGGCGCCCTGTACCAGCGCCTGGACCGCCCCCTGACCCGCCGCACCGTGGCTTGCCGCGAGCGCCTGCTCTGCGCCGGCCACCAGGTGGTGCTCTGGGGGGAGCTGTCCCACCAGCCCGACCCGCGGGGCGACTACGACGGCTACCGCGAGCCGCCGCGGGTGCCGGTGCTGGCCGCCGAGGGCGTGGAGTCGCTGGTCTAGCCAACCGTGTTCCCTGAAAATGTTGATTCGATTTCGACCACTGGGCGTCCTGGTGTCTTGGCGACAAGCGGTCAGCGGTCAGCGGTCAGCGGTCAGCTTGTTGGTCGCTCGTTCGCCGGCTGTAGCAGATCATCGATGCTGGGGCTTGGCGGCATCCCCCGCCTGCGCGGGCTCCGGAGGCAGTCTGCCGCAAAGAGCGTCAAGCGGCCGCCAAGAGGGCTGAAAGCTGAAAGCTGAAAGCTGAAAGCCGCGTGCTCCCTGAAAATGTTGATTCGATTTCGACCACTGGGCGTCCCGGTGTCTAGCCTACCTCTTCCGCCTCCTCTTCTCCCCAATGGCCACAGCCAGAGCCCTCGCATCCAGAGGGACTCATGGAGACCTCCTGGCGCCGACATGTTACTACAGTGTGGCGCCGGTCATGGCGAACCTTGAACGGCTCCGCTATAACTGGCAGGATCTTTGGCGGAAAGGGAGAGGCATGAAGAACAAACTCACGAGCACCTTGGCGATAGTGGCGCTGGTGGCCTGCTGGGCCGCCTGCGACGAGGCCCCCACCCCCTTCAAGCACCTGGACGGCCAGGCCGGCATCGAGGCCGGCGCGCAGCTGGACCACGGCGCGGCCGACGGGCCGGTCAAGCAGCTGGACAGCGGCGTGACCGACGGTCCGGTGACCAAGCCCGACACGGCCACGCCCGACGGGCCGGTGACCAAACCCGACGCGGCCAAGGCGTGGGTCAAGATCGTCTCGCCCAAGAACAACGCCTCGGTGAAGAACCCGGTGACCTTCACCGTGTCGGCCAGCAGCAAGGTCTCCAAGGTGGAGCTGTTCGCCAACCCGAACCCCTCCACCATGTTCTCCCTCGGCGCGGCCTTCGACCCCAAGGTCAAGACCACCCTGAGCTACAAGTTCAACTACACCAGCTACAAGCGGCACATCGTGCTGCTCGGCTACGACGGCAACAAGAAGCAGATCGCCAAGGACGAGGTCTACATCACCATCACCACCAGCTCCACGGGCCAGGACAAGGGGCAGTTCTTCGCCCAGATGATGCAGACCTACTACTACCTGGCACAGGAGGCCGACTACTCCGGCACGCCCGGCAGTAACATCGTCGACTCCGGCTGCAAGAAGGTCGCCACGGTGTCATCCAAGTTCTACACCGCGCTGTGCATCGAGGGCAGCGGCAAGCTCAAGGACGGCCGGGTGATCAACTACGCCAAGAAGTGCTCCTGCGCCTTGCCCTGCGGTTACAAGAGCAGCAAGATCTGCTACTCGGTGCTGGACAAGACCAAGTTCCCCTGGGGCGCGGGCTCCAAGAGCAACGCCCTGGTTCCCTTCCGCTCCCTGGCCGTGGACACCAGCCTCGTGGCCCACGGTACGGTGCTCTACATCAAGGAGTGGGACGGGGTGAAGATCCCGAAGCAGGGCGGCATCGGCGGCTTGACCCACGACGGCTGCTTCCGCGCCGACGACGTGGGCGGCGGCATCAAGGGCAAGCACTACGACTACTTTGCCGGCACCAAGGCGATGTACCACACCCTGAGCAAGGGGGGCCTCGCCTCGGGCAAGTACCTCACGGTGCACAAGAACGCGGGCAAGTGTAAGTACCTGGCGGCCCCCTGAGATGGAGATCCCCTCCTGCTGTCCCCACTGCGACGAGCCCTACCGCTGGGAGATCGACCTGCACGTGGACCGGGAGCTGGCCTGGGCCGCGCCCAACGGACCGGCCTTCGCCTTCCAGTGCGCCCACTGCGAGGAGTTGGTGGAGATCACCTTCCAGTGGAATCTGGAGCAGGGGTCGGACCCGCGGCGCCTGACCCTGGTGGGCGGCCCCACGGCCCAGCCGTCCCGGCCGTGCATCCTGCTCGTGGACCGCTGCCCCCACGGCTGCGGGGCCAGGCTCGGGCTGCAACTGGATCCCGACGATCCCTGGGCCCGGGACGTGGCCTGGCCCGACGAGTCGGTGGTGCTGGGCGGTTACCGCTGCTCCCGCTGCGACGGGGAGGGGCTGCTGCGGATCCAGCCCGTGGTGGGCGTGGTGGCGCAGGCATGATGATGACCTGTCGCCTGGTCTTCCTGTTGGTCTCGCTGGCGGCGGTTCCGTCCTGGGCCGATCCCACGCCGTCCGGCCTGTTGAAAAAGTACGGCAAGGGTGTGGTGTCCTGGTCCAGGCCGGTGGGCGGCCTCGCCCTGCTGCTGGCCCCGGGTACCCCCCCACTGGTGGAGGGGCGTGACCCGAGCACCAACGCGGCGGCCCACCTGGTCTGCAAGCTGCTGATCAAAAACGTGAGCAAGAAGACGCTGACCTTTCAGCGCCGGGTGTTCGCCGCCTTCCAGGTGCATTGGCAAATGGTGGACAGCGCCGGCAACCGCTGGGTCCCGACGTTCCTGCCGACGCCCATGCCCCGCCCCGGCATGAAGTACAAAACCCACCGCCTGGCGCCGGGCGAGGCCGCAGTGTTGGCCCAGCTCCACGGCATCTCGGGCTTTCGACGCGCGGGCAAGGCCGACGGCCGCTGGTATGGCGTACCCCCGGCAGGGACCTACAAGGTCACGGTCAGCGGCGTGCACGTCGGCAACACCAAGCGGATGCTGGCCAGCGGGCCCGCGCGCATCCGGGTGCTGCCAGCCGACCGGCCGGTCAAGGGGCTGAAGCTGCGACTCTCCGCGGCCAGCGCCACCACGCGCCGCACCCGCAAGGGGGCCGGGGCCCAGCCGGTGAAGCTGACCCTGACCTTCACCAACGTGGGAAAAAAAACCATCACCCTGGACGTCCACCGCATGGGGCTGGACCTGCTGCAGCCCCACGTCAGGGGCAACCTCTCCCACAGCGAGGTGCGCCGCCGCGCGCCGCCCCCGCGCCGGGCCGGCCAGGGCCTGGTCAAGCTCGGTCCGGGCAAGACCCATGTCCACACCCGGGGCCTCCAGGCGCCGGGGCCGCTGGGCAAGCGCCGTTACCGCTATTCCGGCCTGGGCTGGTACCAGCTCCGCCTGGAATATGCGCGCCGCGCGCCGCCGCTTAGCGGCTGCTGGACCGGCTCGCTGAGCAGCAACGTCGTCTGGTTGAAGGTGACGAAATAGCAAACACCGTTTGCCGGTCCAGGGCGGGGGCTCGTCCCCTCACGTCCTCGCCTTACCAGTAGAGCGTCACCTGCCAGTCGCGGGCCTTTGGCGCCCCCTTGACCTCCAGCGTGAAGAGCTCGGCGCCGCCGTCGGCCCCCGTGACCGTCAGCGCCTTCTTGCCGCTGATATACAGCTTGGCCGAGCCCTTGCCGTCATCGAGGCAGTCCTTGGTCACCCCGGCGGCGCAGGCGGGCCAGGCCTTGCCGTCCACCTTGAAGGTGCCCCCCTTGGCGGTCTTCTTGTGGGTCAGGGTGTACAAAACCCCGTCATATTGAGTCAACGCGCCGCTGGCCCCGAGGAAGACCCGCAGCGCCATGGGCCCGGCCTCGGCCTTCTTGATGTCAGCCACCGAGGCGTCCGTGGCCTCGGAGAGGGTGTCGACCCTGGCGGCGAACAGCGGGACGATGGCGCCGGCCCGGGCGAAGACCGGGATCTGCTCCAGGGCGGCGGGGACGGTGTGGGTCCTGCCGCCGTCGAACCACGCCCCGGAAAAATAGTCGTACCAGCCGCCGTCGGTTTTGGGCAGGTAGACCTTGCGCTGCCGCGCCTTGTCCTCCTGCACCGGCGCCACCAGCAGGCTCGGCCCGAGCATGAACTGGTCCTTGATCGCGGCCGCCTTGTCATCGCTGGCGAAGTGCAGCGCCATGTGCCGCATCATCGGCAGGCCCCTGTCCGAGGCGGCCTTGGCCAGGGTGTAGCGGTAGGGGAACATGGCCACGTGGAGGCGGGCCAGCTTGGCGAAGAAGGCCAGGGTGTCGGCGTCCTCGTCCCACTGCCAGTTCTTGTCCGCCGAGGCGCCATGGTGGGTGCGCATGACCGATGAGAAGGCGGCCAGCTCGGCCCAGCGGTAGAACAGCTCCTTGCCCCGCTCCTTGACGTTGACCGTGGAGTAGCCGCCGATGTCGTGGGTCGCGATGGGGATGCCGCTCATGCCGAGGTTGACGCAGATCGGGATCACCGACGCCATGCCGTCGTTGCCGGAAAACTCTGTCTGCTGGTCGCCGGCCCAGACCACCGGGGCGAGGCCGCCCGTGCCGGCCCAGCCCGAGCGTACGAAGAAGACGTAGTCGCCGTTTTTGCGCTCGGCGTCCCACAGCTCGCGGTGCAGTTTCTGCCACATCAGGGGGTAGAGGTTGTGGGCCTCGGTGCCCAGCTTGCCGTCGGACAGTTTGGCCTCCACCGGCAGCCACTCGGCGTAGTCGGCCATCCAGCCGTCGAAGCCGAGGTCCACCGCCTTCTTGAGGAAGCCGCGGATCCACTTCTTGACCTTGGGGTCGGTCAGGTCGGGCAGGGTGGTCTTCTTGAAGAAGACGCCGGAGAAGGTCAGCAGCTTGCCGTCGGCGTCCTTGATGGCGTAGCCCTTGGCCAGGGCCTCCTTGTAGTTGTCGAAGCCCTCCTCGAGGAACGGGTTGAAGTAGCCGAGGAAGCGGAAGCCGAGGGCCTTGAGCTGGCCGGCCAGCTTCTTCAGGTCGGGGTACATCTTGCTATCGGCGGTCCACTGGTATTTGAGGTGGTAGCCGCCCGACTTGGTGGTGCCGCCGATCCAGTCCTCGGTCCAGATGGCCGACGAGGGGATGCCCGCCTTGCGCAGCTTCTTGGCCCCGTCGAGCACCTTCTGCTGACCGTGGATGATGTCGATCCACGGCGCGAAGGCCCACTTGGGCAGCAGGCGCGGCCGCCCGGTGATCGACGTCAGCCGCTCGATCACCGTGGGCAGCTCGGGGCCGTCCACCAGCAGGTACTCCAGCTTGTGGGCCCAGGTCTCCACCGCCCAGCTGTCCTTGGCCTTGGGCGGGCAGAGGTGGAACAGGCTGCGGTGGCTGTTGCGCACCAGCAGGCCGTAGCCCTTGCTGCTCATGACGAAGGGCACGGGGTGGTAGCTGTCGTGGATGTCACCCTTGAGGGGGTAGCCGTCCATGTGGGTCTTTCGGCGGATCTTGCCGATGCCCTGCTCCGAGGTCCACGCGGGGATCGTCTCGCCGCGGTGGTCGGTGCCGTGCACCAGGGAGCCGAGGCCGAAGAAGCGCTCGTCTTTTTGGCAGGAGAACGTCTGGGCGAAGCGGTTGGCCTTTGCCGGGCCAGCCCAGGCCACCTTGAGCACGCCCTTCTTCTCCAGCGAAAAGACCACCGTGGCCTCCCCCGCCTTCACCGTCAGCTTGCCCGCCGCCCAGGACGACACCGTGATCTTATTCGGCGTGGTCCAGGCCGGGCCCTGGTCGTCGAAGAGGAACATGCCGACCATGGTCCTGACCTTGGCGTCGCGGGTGCGCCAGCCCGCCGCGCCGGGCACCAGCTCGGCGGCCTTGCCGTCGGCGGTGGTGCCGCCGAGCAGCACCGTGCCGTCGGCGCGCTTGACCGTGATGGAGGTGTCGGTCACCGCCACGGTGAAGCCGCCCAGCTCGTAGCTGCCCTTGGGGCCCTCGGGGTCGGGGTCGCCGCAGCCGGCGAGGGTCAACACGAGGAGCGTTGCCAGGAAGGGGATCGTCTTGTTGTTCGTCATGGCTTCGTCTCTATCAGGTTGCAGTTCGGTGCTCTGTTTCCAGAGTACGACGTCGGGGGAGTAAGTCCAACTCACCAGTGGCCATGATCACGATTGTGGTTATGTGGGCCTCCGAGGTGCCGATTCTGGGTAATGGGAGGTCGTCGATGAGGTGGTTCCATGGGCTGTGGGTTCTGTTTGCGGTGGCGCT
>PVBE010718669.1_pt1 | contig 15327 bp, 17 predicted proteins | sample 1631181 | NCBI WGS metagenome assembly PVBE01 (sample SAMN08397723, study PRJNA350692) | Marine metagenome, whole genome shotgun sequencing project. | isolation source: water | place: Pacific Ocean | collected 2012-04 | reverse complement strand
TGTGGCGTTTCCTGCCCATTCGACCTGCTCCTTGCTCGATCCGAATCTACATGCCGGATCGATATGAAGGGGTCAGGTCACGCACCTCGTCACAAGCTCTTGCGCTTCGCGGACAGTTCATTCATCCGGGGCCGGTCGTGTGTTTTTGGCGGGTGAATCAACTGCTGCTCCAGTTCCTTCATCGCCGCCACGTATTCGCCGTTGTCGCAGTTCCCCGTTTCGCTTCCGCCCCCGCCGGTCTCCTCTCCCGCGGACGCTACCTGCTTCTCTCCACCAGCGACTTCCCGGCCGGGCTCGGCCGTAATCGTTTCAGATTCGGAAGGAGTCGCGCTCTCGGCAAGACAATCCATGTAGACCCTCATCTTTCCCATACCCAATCCGGCGGGCCCAACACGACGCTCGCGACATCGCGTCCGCGGCGAGCGGCGATCAGCGGAGCTGGAAGACCACCTCGCCACTCCCTTGGAGCGTCCCGAATTGGGGTGTTTGGCGTTGATCCGACGCGGCCGACACCTGAGGCTTCACATAGGTGCCAAGCTCGCTGGCAGTAACAAAACCGTCACCATCGAAATCAGCATCACCGCTCCAAGCCTCCAGCAATTTGGCGGTAAACAGACCCTGTCCACCAGCCTCAATTGCTTCCTCTCCCTCGCCCCCCGCCGTGATCATTTGTACCGCACGCCGCGAAGTCATCTTCCGCACGTAGCCCGCGCCCTTGGGAGTCGGTGCGAGACCCCGCACAAAACCCAATCCTGAGTAACACGAGTCCATGACGTAGTAGATATGCTTCGCCGGGATACGATCCGACAGGTCTCGTAGCGTATCCATCGAAATCGCGGTTGCGAAAACTCTCGAAGGATCGCTGTCGACGGGAATGACGTACCCTCGCTTCTTGCCGCTTGACAGCGTCTCGGTCTGCCCGTGCCCTGCGAAATAGATCACCGCGAGGTCGTTCGAGCCCGTCTTTTCAGATAGATCCGTTCCGAGCGCGTCAAGAATGGCCGTGCGAGTGCCTTCTCGATCGTACAACTCAATGACCTCGTCGAATCCAAACCGACGAAACTCGTTCGCCACGCGCCGCGCATCGGAAGCGGCACCCTCGAGAACTGGCCAGTGCGCATATTCATTGATTCCAATCACCACTGCGACACGCCGACCGTAGTCCGGACCCAGATCTGCCGCCGGTAGATTGGACTGGGAAACCGCTGGCCCTTCAAGAGGAGCAGCCGATGAGAGAGCTCCCGTGTCGGAAGCCCGCCTCGCGATAGATAGATCCCTTTCTGAGATCTTGTCGAACACCGCGCTAGACGCCTTGACCGCTGCGTCCTCGAGAGACTTCAGGCTCGTGTCACTAACATCGGCTGAAAGACAAACCTCGGCTGTTTCGACCTTGATCAGACGAAAATTGAAACTTACCCGATAAACATCTTTATCAAAGGCTAAGAAAAAGAGGAACGGAATCGATCCGATTCGATACTGGCTTACCGTACCGACGATCACCGCGTCGACCCCGAGAATCCTTCCGATTTCTACTGCCGTTTGAACATCTACTGCCGACGACCGCTGGAATGATTGCTCCTCGAGGATCTGCGCGATCCTTTCTCTCTCCGATATCTGCCAACTCGGCACCCGAAGCGCTTGGCCCGTCATGACACCCGCCACGACCCGCCCCGAGTACCCAGCGTCGGCACCCGGGGCGTCCGTAAAGTCGAGAATCGCAACGCGCTTGATCGATGCTAACGCCGCGTCCTTCATCACAAGAGTCGGAGGCGAAGCGCAGCCTGTAAGTAGCGTAAGGATCAAGGCGATCGAGTACTTCTCAAGATGCCAAACCGCCCGGATCATCAGTCAACTTGCCTCTCGGCTTTGAGAAGATTTCTCTCGGTCATTTCGGCGTGAAGGAGCGTCATCTCTTTCTTGAATGCCTCAGAATCGATGAATTTTTCGAAGGAGTTGATTGTGAACCAGTAAGACGTGTTCATCGAAACCGGAATGTCCGCTCCGGGCGTCAGAGGCGTGAAGAAGCTGAACATGTACCCAAGGCCCCTCGCCTTCTTGCCGTACACGACCCGTCTCTGGGGGTCGATTGGATCGCACAACGAGATGTTTGTCGACATCCAGCTGTAGGATCCGAAATAACCATAGTCGGTCCAGAACTTGCGAATCCGAATGTCAACCACACCGTCGCAGTCGTCCGTCTTGAATTCTTTTCCCCAAGCGCTGACGGATTCCTCTTCGAGATCTTCTAGCGCCGAACCCTTCTTTTTCGCTTTCCGACCCTTCAGTTCCTCATCGTCTTGGCTCCTTCGCTCATCCCACGCCGCATCCTTATCGTCGTCGGAGATGTTCTCCTTATCCCACGGCTCTTCTGAGAGTTCGTCGGGTGGAACCGGGCTCGAGCGGACGACCGTATACCCCTGTCGCTCGAGATTCTTCTTGGCGTGATGAGCAACGATCGATTCGAGTCGGTCAGAGTGCGCGAGGAACGCGAAGGATGTAGGGATCATAAAGATCGAGGTCCTTGTAATGCCACTCATGTGGATCTTCTGAACCATTTCCGGACGTTCGTCTCTCACAAAAACACAGACACGCATTTCCTTTGGTGCCTTCGAATCTACCAGGTGTGGCTTGTTCAGGAGGCGGACGGGCGTTGGCACAAGCGTACATCCACCCAGCAGCAGCAGGATCGGCAGGAGTACAGCACTCGAGATTCGTGATAGGTTCATTTGAAATCCCTTTATGTTTCGTAGCGATTCGATAGATCTCCCAATCTGCGTGGGCCCCGTGAGTCGAACGAACTCCGGATCCCATTTTACTCTCGCGTTTGCGGAAAGGAACAGTTCTTTTGACTGGGTAAGCTGATCTGCGTCATACCCCCGCTCTGCCATTTGCGTATGAACCAGCACGGAAAATCGAGCGCGCGATCGATTCCGATCCGATGGGAGCCATTCATGTCGCGCCAATTTGCCTCACCGATCTTCGGAGTCCTCCAATCAATCGTGTTCCTGCTTACGCTTCCTGACCACCTGGATTCGATCGGCGGCCAACCGGGTCGCCGAGGCTCGGTACGGCGGAATGATCCAGGTGATTCGGCGATAGCGCTCGATCGCCTCGTCCCAGCGCTGCTGACGCTCCAGGTTCCAGGCCTGGAAGAGCTCGCGTTCGACGACTTCTACGATCCGGTCCGCCCGATCTTCGACATCGTCGGCCCCGTTTCGGCGGGCGGCAACGAGCGCATGAAAGCCCGCGGAATACTCGGTGGCGGAATCGACCTCGACCGCATCGATGTTGAACGCCACTAGCCCGGGGTCGCTGACCAGGAAGTCGCGGGTCTTACCAATCACCGCCTCTACGAGTTTCGGGTCGAGATCTCCGATGCCCGTGCCCGAGCCTCCCCCGCTCACCCACGCGAAGAAGGCGATGAGAAGCAGCAGGTATGCGCCGATTCCGCCGAGTACGAACGGATTCTCCCAAAGCTGCCTCTTCGTGCCGCCATCGCCAGCTGTCTTCTTCTTCTTGCCCTTTTGCTTGCCCTTGGGCTCGGTCACCCGGAACTCGAAGACCGCCTCGGCCCCAATCTGGACCTGATCTCCCGGAGCCAGCGTGCGCGCGCCCTCGATGCGGGCACCGTTTACCAGCGTTCCGTTCATGCCGCGGTTCACCGCCGCCCAGAGGCCTCCGCGCGGTTCGATCACCGTATGCACCGGAGCGACGAAGTCGTCATGCAGAACAATCTCACAAGAGGCTTCCCGGCCGATCCGGAACTCTGCGTCACCGAGCGTATACTTCTTCCCTTTCCGTGGTCCTCGGAGGCCGACGAGAGTCGCGTTGGGCTTTGCGTCGGCCACCGATTCTCCTAGAAGATTCCGCTCCGCATCACGCGGATGAAGGCGGGACCGAGGATGAGCAGAAACACCGACATCATCATCAACATCGTTGGCCCCTGGATGCGTACCTTGATCACCTCTGCCATGCGCTCCGCATTCTGCGAACGCTTGAAGCGCATCACGTCGCTCTGATCGCGAATGACCTGCCCGATCGGGGTTCCCATCTGATTCGCCTGAATCAGGGCATTCGCGGCGTTCTTGACGTCACCGATGGCCACGCGATCCCGGAAACCCTCGATGCCTTCCACCTGGGTCTTGCCCATGTTTACCTCGCCGATGAGAATGCGAATTTCTTCCGCGAGAGCGTCATCAGGATTGTCCCGCTGATAGATCTCCATGGTCTCGAGGAGAGACGAGCCCGCCTCCATGGTCATCACCGCTAGGTCCAGGAAGAACGGAAACTGCCGCTGAATCTGCCGTTGACGTTCCGAGACGGCATTGTCGAGCCAGACGTGAGGGATCCACAGCGAGAAACCGCCGATAACGAGCGCGAAGAACAGAACAAAGAGCGAGAACACCCCGGCCAGCGCGAATAGGCCCAGGACCATCAGCGCAGCGGCGAGGCCACAAAGCTGCGCCGCCGCCAGGAACTCGATCCCGATGATGTATCCGCCCGGCTTGCCCGCCTCGAGCAGCTTGCGCTCGATTCCGGCGGCGTAGTTCGCGAACAGGGGTCGGTCGTTCAGGTAGGCGAGGGCCCGGATCATGCCACCGACGGGTGAGTCCATCAGCGCATTGGAGGCCGCAACTCCCGCCAGAGCGGTCGCTCGGAACTCCTGGACCTGGCGCGCCACCCCCAGGAACAGACAGAACACAGTAGAGAAAGCCAGTATCGCGATGATTACAGCCATCACACGTCCGTATTCAGCACGCGCATCAACCACCAGAATCCCATGCCGTAGAGGAGCACCGAGATCACGAGGACGATCATGCCGATGAAATCGGTAGTGAGCGTCTTCGGGATCGAGGGCTGAAAGATCGAAACCATCACCATGATGAAGATCGGCATACCGCTGATCAGCCAGATTGCCTTCCGCCCTTCGGCCGACGCGGTGATCAGGCGCTGCTCGACCCGCCAGATCTCCTTGAGCGATCCCGACATTGTGTCCAGAGCTTCGGGGAGATTGCCGCCCTTCTCGCGATTCACCTGCAATGCCGTCGCCACCAGGCTGAAGTTGCGGCTTCCCAGGCGCGTGCGGGCTGCCTCGATGGCCCGCCCGAGATCCCAGCCCATATTGACCTGCTGCACGATCACGGCGAATTCCTGACTGACCGGCGGCTGCGAGTGTTTTGCGACCTGCTGGAGCGCCTGCGCGAGGCTTAATCCCGCCTTGGCGGAATTCGCGAGAACTGTGAGCGCATCCGGAAGCTGTTCTTCGATCTTCGCGATGCGCGCGTTGCGCAGATAGGTGAATACGGCCTTCGGGAGGAACCATGCCCCGACACCGGCGCCTAGCGCGAACACCAAATTGTTGGTTGTGAGCAGCAGAACGACTGCGACAAAGGCCGCTCCTCCCAGCACCAGCAGAGTCATTTGGCGCGGCGTCACGCCCCGGATGAAGAGTTCTTCCATCGCCCTTTGGTTCCGGGCTTCGCGTTCCGAGACCAGCTTCGCGGTGCGCGATCTGAGGAAATCGGGCAAGGCGAGCGCGATGAGAAGTACGCTCCCGAATGCCGACACGCAGATTGCCACCATAAGCAACGAATTCACGCTGTTTCCTCTAGAAGAACGTGTCCAACGACACGACTCCCTTGATCAACATCTCTTCGATGAACGTCGGGATGTAGCCGGTGTGAATGTGGTCCCCCCCGGAGAACTGCCCGCTACCCGGCGGCCGGTACACGAAGATGTCCTCGACCACGAGATTCCCCGTGTCCGGATCGATGCCCACCACCTCCGAAACGTGTGTGACACAGCGCGCGCCATCGGGGAATCGGTTGAGCTGAACCACCACATCCACCGCCGATGCGATCTGCTCGCGAATCGCGGAGACCGGCATCGTCATCCCGGTGAGCACCATCGTCTCGAGACGGCGCATCATGTCTTCTGGATTGTTCGCGTGGCCGGTGGTCATCGAACCGTCGTGCCCGGTGTTCATCGCCTGGAGCATGTCGAGGGTCTCGGCCCCCCGGCATTCGCCCACTATGACCCGGTCCGGCCGCATACGCAGCGCGTTCTTGACCAGATCGCGAATCGTGACTGCACCCTTCCCTTCCAGATTCGACGGACGCGCCTCGAGCGCCACCACGTGGCCCTGCTGGAGCTGTAGCTCCGCGGTGTCCTCGATCGTGATCACCCGCTCACCCTCGGAAATGAATCGGGTGATGCAGTTCAAGAGCGTCGTCTTTCCGGAGCCGGTGCCCCCCGAGACGACAATGTTCTTGTGACTCTCCACGCACGCCCGCAGAAACTTCACGATCGGCTCGGAAAGCGCCCCGAATTCGACCAGATCCTCCACCGTCAACGGCACCTTCGAAAACTTCCGGATCGTCAGGCACGGGCCCTTCAGCGCCAGCGGCGGAATGACCGCGTTGACTCGCGATCCATCGGGAAGATGTGCGTCGACGAGTGGCGAACTGACGTCGATGCGCCGTCCGATCGGTGCGACGATCTTGTCGATGATCGATTTCAGCAACTCGTCGGAGAAGAAGGCTCGGCGGGAGTTCTCGATCACACCGAACTTCTCGATGAAGATCTGGCTCCGCGAGATCACCATGATCTCGCTGATACTCTCCATTTCGATCAGATCCTGCAGCGGACCGAGCCCGAAGATCACGTCCATCAGATCGTTCTTGATCGCCGAGGTCACGAGGTAGTTGCGGAGCCCTTCGGAGAACTCCAGGGCGTGATTCGCGAAGGCCGCGTCGAATCCGCGAACGATGGCTTCGCTGTCCTCCTGCATCTTCTTCGGCTCGAACTTCACCCCGATCTCCGAGGCGATGCGCACCAGGACGTCGCTGATCAACTGCTCGAAGACCCGGTCACCGTAGGCGGAGTCCCGCCGTTCGACTGTGCCCCGGCGACCCCCTGCTGCCGCAATCCGCCAATCGAGGCGCCGACGCGCACTGGAGCGAATGACGTACTCGACGAACTCTGCGCCGCTTGTGGCAATGGCGGCCGTGATCAGATCGGACAGGTGCGACTCGACCTGGGAGCGGTTTTCCTCTGAAGCGAGGTCGCGTCTTGGATTTCGCTTTCGCAAGTCCATCTTGTCCAGCAGCTTCTCGTGGATCTCGTGTTCGAGCGCGATCAACTGCCGATCGAAGGCGCCGATTTCGGGCCCAGTATCCGTCCCACTAGGATCTTCCAGGGAGAGGACGAAGTGCGCGATTCGGATCTGGTCACCCGGGCGGATCTTGCACGGCTTCCCGCGCTCAAGCTCCAGATCTCCGAGCTTCGTGGCATGCCGGCCGAGATGCTCCACCAACCACGAACCGTTCTCACAGCGGAGAACCGCCTGCTGGCGCGAGATGAACTGTCCGAGCAGGGGGACGGTCGGCCTCTCACCATCCAGCTCGGGGCGGCCGATCGTGAGGATCTCTGCTTCGACGGGAACCTCGGTGCGTTTCCCCGCTAGCGTATCGTGGACGACGAGATTCATTGGTCCACCCGTCACTCGATCTGATCGATCGTATCCCACTCGACAGCGGGGATCTTTTCAGACTTCGTGTCCGCAGGATTCCGAAGAACCATTACCAGACTTCCGCGGGCGTGCTCGATCGCAAACACCAGCTTCTCGGCCTGGAGAGAATCCACTTCAACGGTCACCGTATTGAAGCCGCGGTCCGATTCACGCAGATAGTCTCCGCGCGTCGTCGAGCGCCCGACCGCCAGCACGCGGACGTTCTGGAGCAGCGTCTTCGTCGACACTTTCTCCGTTGCCATCGGCAATGCCGTGGGCATTGCCGAGCCTGGCGGCAGCTTCACACCGGGCGGTAGTTGCGGCATCGGGATCGACTCCTCTTCGACGGATTCGAGCGTAGCGAGAATGTCGACCCGGCTGCCCGGGCGAACGAAGAAGCCCACCGCACCGGCGGCATCGACGGGAATCGTGAGCGCCCGTTTGCCGTCTTCGATGCGGGCCGAGAAGCGTTCATCGAGGGATTCTTCGAAGTGCTCGTACAGCAGCAGACTGCCCGGTGCTATGTCGCGCGTTACCGGCCGCTCCGAGATCCAACCCGCGGAACGCGCATCTGCGGGAACGAGGGTGTTGAGCAGACCTTCGAACTTGGCCGGCAGCTCGACCGTCTCGAGCACATCGCTGCGGAGCTGCACGGTGTCACCCTTCGCTAGCGAAGCCCCTGGCGCGAGGCGGTAGACCTTCACCGAGCGCTGTTCGGCGTCGTACTGCCGAAGGTACATCGAGAGGAGAACCACGGTCAGGATTCCAAGGACCGCGCCGATGATCAGTAGTCGTTGGGAACTCATCCATCCTCCTCGGAGGTCTTGACCTGGACCAGATCGAGTGTCTTGCCGCTCTCGGTCCTCGAGACAAAAACCGTGACGTCGCGATCCTCGGAACCGAATTGTATCAGGGCTTCGTCACCGAGAATGGAGCTCTCTTGGACGGGACGAAGCTCAATCGCTCGGAGAATGCGCTCGTAGTGGTGAACGTGGCTGCGGATGGAGCCGCTGCCTTCGTACCCCACGACGTGTGAGTCGCCGACGTCACTGAACTCGGAAAGCGTCAGAACCCGGCGCGAGTCGGCGAAGCGCGGCAGGCCCGGAATGTCACCGCCCGGGACGTCTGCCGCCGATTCGCGCAGAAGCGAACGCCAGTTGAAATCCTCGTCGAAGCGGATCATCCACACGTCGGTCAGTGCGCTGCGGCGGCTACCGAAGGCCAGCGCCAGGAAACCGTTCGCTCCGGCGGGCCCGAACTTTCCAGTCTTCGCGAGCTCCGGCAGAAGCGGGGTGAAGTCGTCGAGCCTCCCCCCAGCGAGCTGTCCGAACGCTCCCCAGCCCTCGCCTTCGACGCGGAAGGGGCGCCGCAGAATCTTCGACACCTCGACGTCGACGGGGTTCCACTCCGGATCGGCACTCGCATCGAACTGCGCCTCGCTGCGATGCGCCAAGACCTCCATACGGTCGAGAAGCTCGGCAGGCAATAAGCGCGTGCTGCCCAGCTTGCAGTGGAGCAGGTTCCCGTTCAATACGATCAGACGCTCGCTACCGGGCCGGACCTCGCGTTCGAGAGCCCGCGCCAATGAAGAGACCTGGAACTCGAGAACGCGGTAGACCTCGGCCTGCGCCCGGCGTGGCCCGAAGGTCTCGCCGAGCCAGAACGTACCGATCCCCACGCCGATGATCGCTGCGATGCGAACGACTCGCACGCCCATCACGGAACCTTCGGGAAGAGATCGGGGAACAAGTGCCGGCCATCGTCCAGCTTGCGCTTCAAGAACCGGTCGTACCCAACGGGCAGGTCTTCGCGCTCCCAGGCCCGATTCGCGCTGAGCGTGTGGCTGTCGGAGAGCGTGACGGGAAGGAACCGCTCCGGCCCGAACGGCCAATAGGCCCCAAACCCGCGCGCGACCACCATGTGGGGCGGCGTTGCGGCCAGAAAGTCGTCGGTGAGGCGGCGCGCCTCCCCTCCGCCTTGCCTCTCCATGTCGGAAAGGAATCGCGTGGCGTCGTCGCCCGAATTTGGGCAGCCGTCGATCAAAAAGGTACCGCCAAAGCTCCGGGCTGGCCGCGTCGTCCTGCAACGAATGGTTGCCTTAGCGCCTTCGAAACGCGCCTGCTTCCAAGCCGCGACGCGGGTGCTGATCACCGCCTGCTCCTTGAAGAGCATGATGCGAGCCGAGTTCTCGGCCAGGATCACGAGGGTCAGGAGCAGCGGCATGACGAGAACCGCCTCGATGGATGCCTGACCGGCTGCGCGGCGCCGCTGGTGCTCAGTGGGCATTGACCCGCCTCAGCTCGTCGGGCGAGAGCGACCCGAACAGCTCGTGGAGAGTCGAGAACTCCTCGACCGCGCGTACGACCTCGTTCCTGCGCCGTTCCAGGAGCTTCGCGGGCACCAAACGGGCCCGCCAGTCCTGGGTGAAGAGGTCGTGGGCCGCCTGCTCCGTGTAGACCTCTGCCTGGGCGTAAGCGTAGGTGGCGCTCGGGGGGTTGGCGAAACGCCCGGGCACGACGGCCGCGCGAGCCCGGCGCCGCGTGAACGCCACGAGGCTCAGCCCATCGCGAGTCTCCTGAGATCTCGTATCGGGGTAGGGAGGGTTGGGGCGTACCGTGATCCTGTAGAGAGAGAGACTCGGGGGGGGCGGAATAGGAATCTCACCAGAAGGCCGCCACCGCAAAGAACACATCGTTTGCCAGAGAGGTTCGAGAGTTCGTGTGAACTCGTTATTTCCCCGCTGCTGTTCCCCTCGGTACCTGGGGTGGCGGTGGAGCCAGCCAGCAATGGCCTCAAGGGGCTTAGAGATACGCTGGTCTGCGTTGTTTCTGGCGATCGTATACGGCCCTTCGTCGCGCTGATAACCATGCTCGATGAAGTTCTCGAAGTAATCGATGATGCCCAAGGGGAGCCCGTGAGTTCCATACTCCCCGGCGCTGCACAGCCGCCACTTGGGAGGAAGTTTGGTAGTAAGGATGGGAAACACGTCGAGAAGAGGGTCGCTGTCTTCGACCGGCAACGGCGTCGCTGACAAGTTCGACCCGCGCGAGGGTGCTGGCGGGTAGAAGAGCGGCGGGTCCACGTCGTTTTCGTCGGCGATCCCGCGTTGAATGCCGTCGGTAAAGTCCGGAAACGAACTCGCAATGTGGTCGTTCATATCGCTGAAGGCAATGGCGAGGTTCCCAAACCGGCTCGGTAGACTGAAGTTCTCATCGATGATCTTGCCTGTTGGCCACATGACCTTTTCGATAATTTTTTCTGCCTTAAAGACGTACCAGCCGCAGGGTATGCAACTGAGGCCTCCTGTGGCCAAGCAGGCGGCGCATGGCGCCGATGCCTTCTCCCCGTATTCCACCAGGCGGAGGCTGGCGTGTCCCTCGAGTTCAATGGCAGTCGCGTTCAAGACGGCACTCACAACGGAGACCGCAAACGCCTGGGTGAGCGCCACGTTGTTCATGGCCATCACGTTCAGTGAGCGCGCCGTCCAGCTCGCCTGGGTGATGGCGGCGGCATCCGCCGCGTTCTGGACCTCGGTTCGATTGACGATGTTCTGCCCGGTGTTGAGCAGCATCACGATCAACATCACGAGGGAGACGAGGCCCAGGATGAACATCGGAACGATCTGGCCGTGCTCGTCGCGGTGAAGCCTCGCGAGGATCCGCTTCACAACAGCGTCACCTCCGCTGTGATCGGCGTGACGTAGACGTTATCGCCGCGATTGGTTCCAAAGACCCGGCCGATCAGGATTCCGCACGGCTGCTGAAAAACGACCGTTGCCGTTACTTCCGGCGACCTCGACAGAAGCGAGTAGGAGATGTCGACATCCACGTTGCCCGGGTCAAAGGCGTAGCCTGCTTTGCGACCGAGGACTTCCGAGCGACTCGGTCGCCCCCCGGCCTCCGCCATCTTCGCCAACACCTGCTTGGGAGCGCTGCTGGGGGCGGTTCGGATCTCGGGGTCCGCCGGCGCCGCCGCGATCAGCGCGAAGCGGGCCGCCAGTTCAGCGTTCCTCTTCGCATCCGGGGAGAGATACATGAAGTCGCCCAGCTGCAGAGAGTTGGCAGTCGATTCTACGATCCACACCCGGGCGCTTCGCGCGGCGGCGAACGCCGAGTAATGGACGATCATCGAGGCGTTCAGCAGCACAGCGAACTGCACCGAGAGGAGGATCACGGTCAGGAAGAACGGAAGTGTCAGGATGAAGTCGACTGCCGACGCGACACCCCGCACGTCGGAGTGGAGGCGTCGCAACGGTACGCGGCCTGCGATTCGCCGCATGAGCCCTGCAGCAACGAGAACACAAGCCAGGCTAAGGCCGCCCCACACACCGAGCGCTCGCAGGAAAGTCGCCGAAGCGAAGAGAGCATCGAGAAACTCGGTGTCGAGGTAGGAATTCATCAGCGACTACACCGGGCCCACCAGACGGGCGCTGATCCGGAGCGACGGGGCTACGATCGTCCATACCGTACCGGCGAGCACCGCCGGACCGAAGGGAACCCGCAGGTCGGTGAGCGGAACGACCTTCGGCACGCCTTTCGCGGGCAGCGAGGCAATCAGCCGCCCGAAGCCGCGCACCGCTTCGCTCGATCGCCCCTTCCAGATGATGATCCCGAGCGAGATCGCCGCGCCAACGAGGATGGTGTAGAAGAGCACGTCCAAGATCAGCGGGTATCCCACGACTGCACCCATAGCAGCCAGCAACTTCACGTCGCCGCCCCCCACACTACCGGCGGCGAAGAGAGCCGCCGCCGGTAGGAAGGCCGTAATCAGCCCGACCACTCGAGCCGAGAGCGCCGGCTGCGCCTCGGGGGTCAGACCGAGGCAGAGGCCTGCCACGACCGCTGAATAGGTCAAGACGTTGGGAATCCGCCCGGTGCGCAAGTCGGTGCCCGCAGCCAGAGCCGATACGAGCACGGCGAACATCAGCGAGTAAAGGTCCATCGGGCTGAGCGCACCCTTCAGGGCTCGAAGTTCATATTATCCGTATCAGAGTCGGTGACCTTGCCCCACCTCTTCTCCAGCCAGTTCATCACCTCCTCACCGAAAGTGATGAGACCGATCACGAGGGGAATCACGATCAGACCGATGACCAACAGCGGACCGATCGGGATGTCGCCGCTTTCGTCGCGATGAATTTCAGCGAGCGCGTTTCTTGCACCGTCGAATGTCATCAACCTTCCTCCTTGGCGGCCCAAAGGGCCTCGGTCATGTCGATTCGATCCACCAGCTCCGAAGCGAAGGGCTGGCTGCGAAAAGTAGGCTGGGCTCCCGTCCACGCCAGTGTCGGAGCCGTGGCCCCAGCACCGCGCGCCGCGGACGCATCATACAGGAATAGGTCTTTCACCTGGTATGCCGAGTCATCCGAGAGGGGAAGCACCTCCGAGATGTGGGTCAGGCGGCGGGCTCCATCGGCAAACCGGGAGATCTGGACGATCAGGTCGATAGCCGACACCACCTGCGAGCGGAGTGCATGAAGCGGAATTTCGACACCCGCCGTCAGCGCCATCGTCTCCAGCCGGTTGAGGGCGTCGAAGGGGGTGTTGGCGTGGCATGTCGAGAGGGAACCGCTGTGGCCCGAGGTCATCGCCTGGATCATGTCGAGGGCCTCGCCTCCGCGGCACTCGCCTACGATGACCCGATCCGGCCGCATGCGCAGCGAAGCGCGAAAGAGGTCGCGAATGGTGATGCCCCCGCGACCGTGGCGGTCCGGAGGCTGCGCCTCGAACGGGACGACGTGCTCTTGGAGTAGCTGCAGCTCCGACGAATCTTCTAGTACGATGATGCGTTCGCCCGGCGAAATCAGGCCGGAAAGGCAGTTCAACAGCGTCGTCTTGCCGGAGCCTGTTCCGCCGGAAACGATGATGTTCTTGTGCAGTCCCACGCAGATTCCGAGGAATTCGGCGGCTTCGGGGCTGAGCGATCCGCGTTCGACGAGCGATTGCAGGTCCAGTTTCGCTTTCTCGAACTTTCGGATCGTGACACAGAGCCCCTTCCGGGCGGCCGGGGGTTGCACGATGTGAACCCGCGAACCATCCGGCAGCCGCGCCTCGATGCTGGGAGTTTCGGGGGTGAGGCGCTTGCCCACGAACTGGGCCACGTTGCGGATCGCCGCCTCCAGCGCTGTCTCGTCGCCAAAGCTGGCATCGGTTCGCTCGAGGAGCCCCCGGCGTTCGACGTAGATCTCATCGAAGCCGTTGATCAACACCTCGGATACGGTGGGGTCGTTCAGGTACTCGCCTACCGGCCCGAGGAAGTGCTCGAGCGTCCGCTCATAGATCTGGGTGACGTTGCTATTCATGGCATCTCACGGAAACGGGAACGAGAGAAGGATCGACTGGTTTTCGAAGACAGCGTACATGATCCTTTCCGCGAGCTGAATCGCTCCGTACGCGGGAAAGACGAATAGACCGAGAATCAAGATATAGCCGACGACGTCACTCACGGTTCAAACTCCAGATCGTTTTCGCCCTCCAGGACCTCGATCCAGCGATCGATAAGCCAACCGTACAACTCGACCCGAAAAGTGATCAACCCGATCAGCAGCAACGGCCCCATCGGGATGCCCCCGCGTTCGCCGCTGCTCAACGCAGTGAGTGTTCGCTTTATGTACTTCATGCGGCAACGGCACGGACCAGTACGAATCGCCTTCGCATCGAGCGCGACCGGCCCCGAAACGGCGCCCAGCTGACGTCGGCGAACCCCGACTCACCGAGAACCCCACAGGTCACCTCGGGATCCAGGCCTCGAGTTCCGTTCAGCCAACGCCCGAGGCGCGCGGCACCGCGGGCCACGACAGCGCCGAGCATAAGCACCCCACCACGGCGAAGTACGCGCCGCATCTCATTGAACGCTCGCTGGGGCGATTCCAGATGACCGAACGTGTATTGGCAAACGACCACCGCCGCGGCTCCCGATTGCAGCGGAATTCCTTCACACGCGTCCCCCACCAACCAGTCCACTGAGGGCCCGGTCCGGCCTCGGGCAATCCGCAGCATCTTCATCGAGAGATCGACCCCAATGATCCGCCGACCGGGGCAAGCCCCAGCCAGCGCCTGCGTGAGGAGACCCGTCCCAGGCCCCACTTCCACGACCGGTCCCGCAAGGCTCCTGGGGATGTGCTCCAGATAGGTCTCCGCTACCGAACGGGCATACCCGGGAAAGGAGAGGTGGATCAGCGGATCGTACACATCGCCGAAGAACTGATACGCCACCCGGACACGACCGGCAGTTGCCAGGTAGGGTGACGCCCGAATCTCCGCCATGGTACACAGGGTATCACGAACCAGAGACTCAGAGCCTCGAACAAATTCGGCTAGCGGTGAGAAGAATTGCCAGACTACCATCAAGGCGAAGGGGCTTGGCACGAGGGGGCTAACCGGCCCGATTACTGGGGATCAAGCGTCGCCGCTTCGCCACATCGAGCCCGAACCGGCGCGGGCTCTCGATGAGACTATCATCGGGCGCAACCTGAGATTCGGGACGTCGGATCCGCTCGCTCGGAGCCCGCGGGACCGGGTGCGACGAAGACGACCGACAAGGGACGCTGCGCGATGCCTGAAAGCATACGAGATCTCGAACGCTACCGGATCGAAGAGACCTTCGAAGGTGGACAATCGACTGTCCACAAGGCGCGCGACACGGTCCTCGGGCGAGACGTCGCGCTCCGCACACCCAATGACGCAACCCGGAGCGATCCCCGGCGACTCGATCGTTTCTTGGAATCCGCCCGCGCGTTGGCGAGCATCCACCACGAGAACGTCCTCAAGGTCCACGACGTTCACGTCCAAGATCCCATCTACCTCGCGACCGAGTGGATG
>PVBE012028722.1_pt1 | contig 15328 bp, 12 predicted proteins | sample 1631181 | NCBI WGS metagenome assembly PVBE01 (sample SAMN08397723, study PRJNA350692) | Marine metagenome, whole genome shotgun sequencing project. | isolation source: water | place: Pacific Ocean | collected 2012-04 | reverse complement strand
CTGACCGATCATCTCGGCATCAAGGGCGTCAAGGGCGTCGCGATGCACGAGCCGCTGACCAATTTGCGCCGCGTCTTGTTCGTCCAGTTCGAGCCCGGCGTGCCGCGGACCGAGATCTGGCGAGCGCTCTACGGTGCGGCGACGCTGCAGTCGGCGATCGGCAAGTACGTCATCGCGGTCAGCGAGGACATCGATCCGGGGAACCTCGACGCGGTGTTCTGGTCCTTGGCCTACCGCGCCGATCCGGCCCGCGACAGCCAGGTTCTCAAGCATCGCGATCGGGGTCACGTGCCGCGTATCGGTGCCGCCGACGCCGAGGATTCGACGCTGCTGATCGACGCCACGCTCAAGCGCCCGATGCCGCCGCTGGCGCTGCCCAAGCGCCAGTACATGGAGCACGCGCGCGAGCTGTGGGACGAGCTCGGACTGCCGCCGCTCACACCCGAGGCGCCGTGGCACGGCTATTCGCTGGGCGACTGGACCGAAGCCTGGGACCAGGCCGCCGAGCGCGCCGTCGCCGGCGACTATCTGGAGAACGGTCGGCGCACAGCGCAGCGCCGGCAGAAGGGGGTCGATCCGGAGACGCCCGTCCGATCGGTCGAGGACGGCTGGGACTGAACCGGGCACGGCTCGATCCCGCGTCACCCAAGAGATATCCGTAGCAGTATATGTAGGACCAGATGGCGACCAGGCTGAAACGCGATTACCCCGACCTCCACGACCACTTGAGAGCGCTCGACGAGGCCGGGTTGCTGGTCACCGTCGACCGTCCCATCAACAAGGACACCGAGATGCACCCCCTGGTGCGCTGGCAGTTCCGGGGCGGCATCGCGGAGAAGGACAGGAAGGCGTTCCTGTTCACCAACGTGGTCGATTCCAAGGGGCGCAAATACGATATCCCGGTCGCCGTCGGCGCGCTTGCCGCCAACCGCGAGATCTATCGCGCAGGAATGGGCTGCGAGCTCGACCAGATCGAGGCGACATGGGCGCGCGCCATCGCTCACCCGATCGCGCCCAACGTCGTCGACGCGGCGCCGTGTCAGGAGATCGTGTTCGAGGGCGCCGACCTCGACCGCATCGGACAGGGGCTGGACGCGATCCCGGTGCCGATCTCGACGCCGGGCTGGGACAACGCGCCCTATACGACACTGTCGCAATACATCACCAAGGACCCGGACAGCGGGCTTCAAAATATGGGCAACTACCGGGGCCAGGTGAAGGCGCAGCGCCGGCTCGGCATGAACCCGTCGCTCGAGCTGCGCCCCGGCATCTATACCCACTGGCAGAAATACCGCGCCCGGGGCGAACGCATGCCGGCCGCCGTCATCCTCGGCGCGCCGCCGGTGATCACGTTCACCTCGGTGCTCAAACTGCCGGAAACGCTGGATGAGCTCACCGTCGCCGGCGGGCTCGCCGGCGGGCCGATCAACGTGGTCAAGGCGCGCACCGTCGATCTCCTGGTGCCGGCCGAGGCCGAGGTGGTGGTCGAGGGCTATATCGACACCGAATACCTTGAGCCCGAGGCGCCGTTCGGCGAGAGCCATGGCCACGTCAACCTGCAGGAATACAACGCCTTCATGGACGTGACCGCGATCACGCGGCGCTCCGACGCCATCCTGACCTCGATCATCTCTCAGGTGACGCCTTCGGAATCGAGCACCATCAAGCGCGTCGGCATGGAGCCTTTGTTTCTCGAACACCTGCGCGACAAGCTCGGCATCAAGGGCGTCATCGGCGTCTCGATGCACGAGCCCTTGACCAACATCCGCAAGGTGATCATCGTCCAGGTCGAGCGCGACATGCCGAGGACCGAGATCTGGCGTGCGCTTTACGGCGCGGCCTCGCTGCACCGCGCCGCCGGCAAGTTCGTCATCGCGGTCAACGACGACATCGATCCCAATAACGCGGATGCGCTGTTCTGGGTGATGGCCTACCGCGCCAATCCGGCGCTCGATTTCGAGATCCTCAAGCACCGCGACCAGGGCCATGGGCCGCGCAGCCTGCGTAACGACGGCGAGGATGCCGCGGTGCTGATCGACGCGACCTTGAAAGAGGATTTCCCGCCGATCTCGCTGCCCAAGCGCGAGTTCATGGAGAACGCCAAGGTGATCTGGGAAGAGCTCGGCCTGCCCGAGCTCACTCCGCAAGCGCCGTGGCACGGCTACTCGCTTGGTGAGTGGTCGGACGAGTTCGACCGCGCCGCCAAGCTCGCCACCGACGGCGAATATTTCCGCACCGGCGAGCTGATCGCCCAACGCCGGCGCAAGGACGTCGCCATGAATACCGAGGTGCGACGGCTGGAAGATCCGCCGGAGGAGTAGGGCGACCGGGGCGAATGGATTCGCGCCACGCACCCCATAGCGTCCGGCGCAAACCCCTGGACAAGGCCGAGTCCACTCGGCTAGATGGGCACCCAAGGGGATACAGGGAATTCAGGGAGGCAGCGGGCGTTGTCCGAGTTCTTGACACTACATGAAATCGTCGCCCAGGCGCGGTCCAACCTGTCGGACGGCGTTTGGGACTATCTGACCGGCGGCGCCGATACCGAGACCACGCTGCTGCGCAACCGCCAGGGGCTCGATGCGATCGCGTTCCGGCCGCGGGTGCTGCGCGACGTGCGCGAGATCGATACCACCGGCCGGGCGATGGGTCACGAGACGCGGCTGCCGGTGGCGCTGGCGCCGATGGGGTCGCTGCAGTCGATGGAGCCGGGCGGCGCGATGAGCGTCGCCAAGGCGGCCGAGGAGTTCGGCATTGCCAGCTTTCTGAGCTCGGTGACGGTGCCGGGCCTGGAAGAGATCGCCGAGAGCACCGGTCATCCCAAGATCTATCAGCTCTACGTCCGGGGCGACCGCGACTGGGTCGCCGATTACGCCCGGCGCGCCATCGAGCACGGCTACACCGCGTTCTGCCTGACCGTCGACGTCGCGCTCTACAGCCGGCGCGAGCGCGACATCATCAAACGCTACATGCCGGCCGGGCGGCGGCGCGGCGTCGAGGGCTGGGACTTCCAGGCCGGGCTCGACTGGGACCTGGTCAAGTGGTTCAAGGATTCGTTCGACATCCCGCTCGTGATCAAGGGCATCGCGACCGCAGAGGACGCCCATCTCTGCATCGATCACGGCATCGCGGGAGTCTATGTCTCGAACCACGGTGGGCGTCAGCTCGATCATGGCCGCGCCTCGATCGACGTCCTTCCCGAGATCGTCGAGGCGGTCGGCGGGCGCGCCCAAATCATCATCGACGGCGGCTTCATGCGCGGCGCCGACATTTTGAAGGCGCTTGCGCTCGGCGCCGACACGGTCTCCATCGGCAAGCTGCAGGGCTTCGGCCTCGCCGCCGCCGGCACCGCCGGCATCGTTCGCGTGCTCGAGCTGCTCGAGATCGAGATGCGGACGAGCCTTGGCCTGCTCGGCGTGAGTTCCGCGAGTCAGCTCGACGCCTCGTTCCTCCATCCCGCGCAGCCGGTCTACCAGCCGAGCGCGCTCAACGCCTTCCCCTTCCTCAACCCCCGTTCGCCGGAGTACTGAGCATGAACCAGTTGAACAAGATCGATCGCCCCGTAATCGGCGACAATTTGCGCATGGCGTGGACCAGCGATGTCGCCGCCGAGATGCTGCGCCGCCTTGGCGTCAAGTACGTCTCGCTCAACCCCGGCGCCAGCTATCGCGGTTTTCACGACAGCCTGGTCAACTACCTCGGCAACGAGGGGCCGCAGATGCTGCTCTGCCTGCACGAAGACCACGCGATCTCGATCGCCCATGGTTATGCCAAGGTGACCGAGGAGCCGATGGGCGCGATCGTCCATTCCAATGTCGGGCTGCTGCACGGGCTGATGGGCATCTTCAACGCCTGGTGCGACCGCGCGCCGATGATCGTCATGGGCGCGACGGGCCCGGTCGACGCGCCGCTGCGCCGGCCGTGGATTGACTGGATCCACACGGCCAAGGACCAGGGCATGCTGCTCCGCAACTTCACCAAATGGGACGACGAGCCGCGCTCGGCCGAGGCCATCGTCGAGACCATGCTGCGCGCCAACATCATGACGCGGACGCCACCCAGGGGCCCGGTCTACGTATGCTTCGACGCCGGGCTGCAGGAGGCCGAGCTGACCAATCCGCCGACCATTCCCGACGTCTCACGCTTCGAGGCGCCGGAGGCGCCGCGCGCCTCGGTCGAGACGGTCAACCAGGCGGCTTCCATGCTGGCCGAGGCCGAGAACCCGGTCATCCTGTTCGGCCGCGTCTCGCGCAAACAGGACGACTGGGACCGCCGCGTCCGCCTCGCCGAGATGCTCGGTGCCAAGGTCATCACCGACATCAAGACCTCCGCCTCGTTCCCGACCAACCACGGCCTCCACGTCGGCGCGCCGTCCAACTGGATTCGCGACGAAGCCAAGGACGCCGTCCTCGAGGCCGACGTGATCCTGGCGCTCGACTGGATCGATCTCGCCGGCGGCTTCAAGGGCGTCGGCGTCGGCAACAATCCACCCGGCAAGGTGATCAGCTGTACGCTCGATTCCTATGTCCACAACGGCTGGTCGATGGACTATTTCGGCCTGTCGGCGAGCGATCTGTCGGTGTTGAGCGAGCCCGATCCCTTCATTGCCCAGCTTCTCGACGTGATCGAGGCCCGGCTTGACGGCAAGCCCAAATGGGACGGCACGCGGGTCGCGGGCGCGCTCGGCGACGAGGTCACGACCACCGACAAGGATCCGGGCGAGGCGATCGCGCCGCGCGACATTGCGATCGCGCTCAACGCGGTCAAGTCGGGTCGCGAGATCACGCTGACCCGGGTGCCGCTCGGCTGGGCCGGAGAGGCCTATCACTTCACCGGCCCGCTCGACTATCTTGGCAACGACGGCGGCGGCGGGCTCGGCTCGGGCGCCGGCAACGCGGTCGGCGCGGCGCTGGCGCTGTTGGACAGCGAGCGCGTCGTCATCGGCATCCTCGGCGACGGCGACTTCATGCAGGGTGGAACGGCGCTGTGGACGGCGGCGCACTACAAGTTGCCGCTGCTGTTCATCATTTCCAACAACCGGTCCAACTTCAACGACGAGGTTCACCAGGAGGCGGTGGCCAAGCAGCGCGGCCGGCCCGTGGAGAACCGCTGGATCGGCCAGCGCATCGACGATCCGGCGCTCGACCTCGCCGGCTTCGCGCGCTCGCAGGGGCTGAAGGCGAACGGTCCGATCGAGACCGTCGGCGAGTTGGTGCCGGCGCTGGAGGAGGTGCTCAAGTGCGTCGAGGCGGGCGAGCCTTACTTCCTCGACGTGGTCGTTCAGCCCGGCTACTCGTCGCCGATGGTGACGCGTGCGAGCGGCGAGGCCTCCACGGGGACGGCGAGTTAGAGTCCGGGAGGGACAGCCATGGCCAAGACTATTCGAGATGCAGCGCCCGACGGCGCAATCGGCGGCAACGTGCGCCCGGTGCTGGCGTACAACGATTTGCGCGAATGGCTCGCCGAGGCCGAGCGGCTCGGCGAGGTGACCGTCGTCAAGGGTCTCGACAAGGAGGAGGAGATCGGCCTCGCGGCGGAGGTGGTGATGCACTCCGACGCGGCCGACTGCGTCGTGTTCGACGACATCAAGGGCCACGAGCCGGGCTGGCGCGTGCTGGTCAACTTCTTCGGCGCCAAGCGCAAGAACATGACTCTCGGATTCCCGACCGAGCTCGACAAGCTCGAACTGTCCGAGGCCTACTACGACACCCAGCTCAAGGACCTCACGCCGATCCCCTACGAGGTCGTCGACAGCGGCCCGGTGATGGAGAACGTCATGGAGGGCGACGGCGTCGATCTGTCAAAGTTCCCGGCGCCGTTCTGGCATCCGGACGACGGCGGCACCTACATCGGCACCGGCAGCTACGACGTCACCGTCGATCCCGATACCGGGTGGATGAATCTCGGCACCTACCGCGTGATGGTGCACGACGAGAAAACCGTCGGATACTACATCTCGCCCGGTAAGCACGGCCGGGTCCATCGCGACAAGTATCTCGACCGTGGCGAGCGCATGCCGACGGTGATCGTCATCGGCGGCGATCCGATGACGTTCCTGACCTCGTGCACCGAGATGCCGCAAGGGGTGTGCGAATACGACATCGTCGGCGCCATGCGGGGCGAGGCGCTGAAGGTGATCAAGGGCAAGCACACGGGGATCCCGTTCCCGGCCGATGCCGAGATCGTCCTCGAGGGTTTCGTCGGTCCCCATGAACGCCGGGTCGAGGGGCCGTTCGGCGAATGGACCGGCTACTACGGCTCCGACATGCGGCCCGAGCCGGTGATGCATGTCGAGGCGATCTATCATCGCAACGACCCCATCATCCTCGGCTGCCCGCCGCAGCGCCCGCCCGACGAGATGTGCCGCTACCGCGCGGTGACGCGCTCGGCCATGCTGCGGGACGAGATCCAGAAGGCCGGCGTCCCAGACATCACCGCCGCCTGGGCCCACGAGGTCGGCAACAGCCGGCTGCTGCTCGCGGTCTCGATCAAGCAGCGCTATCCCGGCCATTCCAAGCAGGCCGGCCACGTCGCCGCCATGTGCCATGTCGGCGCCTATGCCGGGCGCTACGTCATCGTCACCGATGAGGACGTCGACGTCTCGGACCTACAGGAGCTGACCTGGGCGATGATCACGCGGTCCGACCCGGCGACCTCGATCGACATCATCAAGGACGCCTGGTCGACGCCGTTGGATCCCCGCATTCCGCCGTGGGAGAAGGAGCGCGGCAACATGACCAACAGCCGCGCCATCATCGACGCCTGCCGGCCGTATCACTGGCGCGATCAGTATCCCAAGGTCAACGCGCCGTCTCCCGAAGTGGCGCGCAAGGCGCGCGAGCGCTTCGACTATCTGCTGGACGGCAAGGACGCGCCCTGACGGGCGGGGCCGGGGGCAGGGACCGTCAGGCGACCAGCCAGGTTTCGGTGTCGGTCGTCTCACCGGCCCACGCGTCGACGATGAGTCGCTGCTGGAGCTTCTTGTCGTCGGTCCTCATGGCCTCGACGCAGACCGCCAGCATGTCGCGCACGCTGAGGAGGCCGACCACCTCGGGCCCGTCGACGACCGGCAGGTGTCGGATCCGCCCGAGGTTCATCGTCGCCAGCGCATCGACGACACTGTCGCCAATTTCGCAGGTGATCAGGTCTCCCGTCATCAAGTCGCTCACCCGCCGTCTTAGGAGATTTTCGCCGAATTCGATCGCTCCATTCGAGATATCCCGTTCGGTGACGATTCCCGCGAGGTTTCCCTCGTTGTCGGCCACCAGCAGGGCGCCGATGCCATGTTCGCCCATCTTGACCAGCGCCTGTAGCACGGTGCAGCGCGGGTCGATCATGACGATCTTGGCGGGCTTGCGGATCACGAGATCCTTGACGGTGTGCATGAAATGGGCTCCGCGGGCATGTACGGCTGGATCGGGAAGAACTGACGAATAGTGATTAACTATTGTATCTGTCGGATCTTGTTCTCTGGTTAAGAACGGTGGGTCACGCCGGGTCTCCTTTTGCGGCAAGATTAACGTCGATAGGGGAATTCGGGCAATGCGCCATGGCGGACGTGGACGCGCCGGGCGGGCGCTTGTAGGCTGGACCGGTGGACCGAGCGCCAGGGCGGACGGAGGCGAGATGGATATCTCCGGGTGGATCGAACGCTGGGCGGATTTCGCGCCCGACAAGACGGCGATCCTGTTCGGCGACGAAGATCTGAGCTATCTGGCCCTGCGCGACCGGATCCGGGGCTATGCCCGCATGCTCGGCGGCGGCCTCGGAATCGGGCGCGGCGACCGCATTGCGTTCCTCGGCTACAACAGCGCCGATATGCTGGTCCTGATGTTCGCCTGCGCCCGTCTCGGTGCGATGCTGGTGCCGCTGAACTGGCGCCTCGCGCCGGGCGAGCACGCCTACATCCTCGATCATTCGGGCGCTTCCGCCGTACTGGTCGAGCCCGAGTTCGAAGCCGCCGTGGCGGAGATTCGCGGTCGCATCGGCGGTTGCCGGCCGATCCGATATGGCGCCGCCGGAGACGGCTGGGAGTCCTTCGAGGCGTTGCTCGCGGCCGCCGACGGCCCCGACCGCGATCCCCGCATCGGTCCCGATGATCCGGCGCTGATCGTCTACACGTCCGGTACCACCGGCCGGCCCAAGGGCGCCGTGCTGACGCAACAGGCGTTGGTCTTCAACGCCGTCAACAGCGCCGCCGCGCAGGATATGACCAGCAACGACGTCGTGCTCACCAACCTGCCCATGTTTCACGTCGGCGGGCTCAACATCCAGACCACGCCCGCGCTACATGCCGGCGCGAGCGTCATCTTGCACCGCCGCTTCGAGCCCGATCCGACGGTGGCGGCCATCCGCGACCATCGCCCGACGCTGATGATCCTGGTGCCGGCGATGTTGCAGGCGATGATCGACCACCCGGCATGGCCCGAGATCGATTTTTCATGCTTGAGATGCGTCGTTACCGGTTCGACCACGGTGCCGCAGCCGGTGCTGCGGGCCTATCTCGACCGCGGGATCCCGATCGTCCAGGTCTATGGATCGACCGAGACGGCGCCGATCGTGATCCACCAGCGGATCGCCGACGCCTTCGATGGCGCGGGCTCGACCGGCAAGGCGGCGCTCCATTGCGAGGCCGAGATCCGCGGCCCGGACGGGGCCTCGCTGCCGCCCGGCGAGAACGGCGAGATCGTCGTCCGCGGGCCCAACATCATGACCGGCTACTGGAACGACGCGGAGGCAACGGCCGAGGTCATGCGTGACGGCTGGTTCCACACCGGCGACGTGGGCTACGTCGATTCGCCCGGCAATTTCCATGTCGTCGACCGGACCAAGGACGTCATTATTTCAGGCAGCGAGAACGTCTATCCCGCCGAGGTCGAGATCCCGCTCGACGAGTGCCCCGACATCGCCGAGGCCGCCATCGTCGCCCGGCCCGACGCGCGCTGGGGCGAGGTGCCCGTGGCTTGCGTCGTCCGGCGCAAGGGAAGCGAGATCACCAAGGACGACGTGCTCGCCCTCTATAGCGGCCGTCTCGCCCGATACAAACACCCGCACGACGTCATCTTCATGGAGGCGCTGCCGCGCAACGTCATGGGCAAGATCCTCAAATTCGAGCTCCGCGAAACGGTCAAGCGTTGATCCGGACCATGAAGCTGATCCTGATTAGCATCGCCGGGGCCTATGTGATTTTCGTCGGCGCGCTTTATCTGTTTCAGCGCAGCGTGCTCTATCAGCCCGACCGGACGCGGCCCGAGCCGGGGTATTACGGCGTTCCGGAGATGACGGCGGTGGACCTCGAAACCGAGGACGGGCTCGACCTGCTCGCCTGGTGGCGCCCGCCAAGCGACGGGACCCAGCCGGTTCTCGTGTTCTTTCACGGCAACGCCGGTCACATCGGCCATCGCGGCGATAAAGTGAGATACTATCTCGGTCGTGGCTGGGGGGTCCTGCTCGTGGCGTGGCGCGGATATGGCGGAAATCCCGGAAATCCGACCGAGAAGGGACTCTACGCCGATGGTCGGGCGGCACTCGGGTTTCTGCGCGACCGCGAAATTTCGCCGTCACGCCAGGTGGCCTACGGCGAATCCCTGGGCGCGGCCGTCGTCGTCGAGCTGGCCCGTGAGACAAGGTTCGGCGCGGTCGTCCTCGAGGCACCTTTCACCTCGGTCGCCGATGTCGCCCAGGCCATGTATCGGTTCGTTCCCGTCAGGCCGCTGGTCCGCGATCGCTTCGATTCGATCGACAAGATCTCGCAGGTCTCCTCGCCGCTGCTGGTGATCCACGGCGAGGCCGACAAGATCATTCCGGTTGGCCACGGGCGTCGCCTCCACGGTGCGGCCAACGATCCTAAAACGGCCCATTTCGTGCCGGCGGGCGGGCACAATGACTTGCAGGGTTTCGGTATCGCGAAAGAGGTCGCTGCTTTCGTCGAACGCCATCTGTCTCCCAACTGAAGCATAAAATTTTATTTGAATTATAGAATAATATAAAATAATTTTTGTATTTACTAATTACTTGTTTTAGTCAAGTCGAAACTACTTTTATCTTGACATCTATTTCACATCGTGTATAGTGAGGTTGGTTGGGAAATCCGACTTCTGCGTTTCAAGTAGGAACGTTCCATGGTGTCTGCTACGAGATCGTCTTCCTCTTCATTGCGAGCCGCCTCTCGCGTGGTTGGGGTGGCATCGGCGAACATCGCCAACGCTCGCACCTCGGTAAAGCCCGAGGATCTCGAGGTTGAGGCGAGCTCGGCGGGTCGGCAGACGGGCAAGCAAGACGCGCAGCCGGACTCCGGGGGGTATGCTCCGGTTCGCGTCGCGCAGGACAGCCTCGAGGGCGGCGGCGTTCGCGCCAGGGTCCGATCGCCCCGCCCCACCTGCTGGTGGTGGATCCTAGCGATCCGGCCGCCAACCAGGAGGGGCTCGTCGCTCGGCCCAATGTGGACACCGAAGCCGAGCTTCTCAACGTTTCGCGGGCGCGCCGCGCCTACCAGTCGAGCCTCAAGGTGATCGAGACCGAAGACGAGATGGCGGGCGGTTTGATCGACAATCCGACTTAGGAAGGGATGGATCGTTCTTTGCCGGTGTGTGGCAGCCGGCGGGAGACAAGGAAGAATGGGATGAGGTCACACGGGGCCGGGGCGCGCGAGCGTCCCGGCCCCGACTTTTTTTGCGACCCGCCGTGTTGGAGGTCGACGAACCCCGCCTTCAACCGCCGGTATTAGGCGTATGGATGCGCTCGAGCAGGCGGATCAGGGTCTCGCGTTCACCGTCCTCCAGGGCGCGCGCGATCTCGTCCTCGTGCTCGCGCGCAAGTGATTTCAGCGTCGCGAGCAGGGCCGTTCCCTGTTCGGTCAGCTTGAGCGCATGCGAGCGCCGGTCGTGCGCCGCGACCGCACGGACCACCAAATCCCGGTTCTCCAGCCGGTCGATGATCTGAACCAGCGTCGAGCGGTCGAAGCGCAAGGCCTCGGCGACCGAGCTTTGGCTGACGCCGGGGTTGGCATCGATCAGCAGCATCGTGCCGAACTGCGGCGCCGAAATTCCGTAGACTCCGAGTTTCTCGGAAAAATGCTGAAACACCGCGACATGGGCAAATCTCAAATTGTAGCCGATGAGTTGCGGCAAGAGCCCCATGTCGATGGCCGCGCTGCGCCCGCCCGCTCGGCCGGCGGCGCGTTTGCCGCGCGTCCGCGACGGGCCTTGTTTTTCTCCCGGACCGGGGGCCTTTTCCGCCTCGTCCATAGTCGGTTCCTACTGATACCCGTGCCGTTGATGACGTGGCGGCGTGGGGCGATGACTAAAGAACGTAATAGGTATCATGGACGATGGCGCGCGGCCAACGCCCTCCCTCGAACAGCCCAAACTTGATTTCGAGGGCGTGACCATCCGCGCCAACGCCCCATGGTGAAGAGCCAGGATCGCCGCCCTGCCGATCGCGCCGGTGATCAGGCCGCCTGTGCGGTATCGGGGAGCTTGAGCCCAAGCTTTTCGACCAGCGCGCCCGCCCGGCTCACGTAGTCTTCGCGCATTGCCTCGTTGGTCCGCACCTTGATGCCCCATTTGCGGAAGATCGCGTTGTTGCGCGACTTGTCGGCGCCGAAAAACGCCGGCAGCTGCGGATAGATGCGGTCGATCGCGGCCTGGACCTGCTCGCTGGTCTCGTCCTCCTGAACCAGGTCGGTGCAGAAGTCCTCGCCGAACTGGGCGTGGAAGCGCTCCTCCGGCATGGTCATGCGGGCGAGGTTGCGCAGCGGATGGAAGCTGCACTGGATCAGGTCCTCGACCTGAAGAATCTCCGCCAGGTCGCCGAGCAGCTTGAGCACGCAGAACTCCGGCCAGGTGCGCATGGCGAAGTCGAAGATCGACAGCGGCCGCTTGCCGCCGAAGCGTGGCAGCAGGTCCTCGTGCGCGATCCCGATGGCTTCGCCGAGCTCGGCGAAGCGGACGTGATGGCCGTACTCCTCCATCGCGACGCGGCAGGTCAGCCACTTGGCGTAGGGCGTCGGCGCCAGCGCGATCGCCGGCTCGTCGAACACCTGCGAGCCGAAGAGCTCGTTGATGGCGTGGCTCTGGACGATCTTGCGGACGGCGGTCTGGAATTCCTCGGGCTGGCGGAAGAACTCTTCGACGGTCTTGACTTGAGGCTTCTCGGTGTCGGCCATTTCGTCTCCCTCCGATTTCCGCCTCAGACCAGGGGCTCCATGTTGAAGAACTCAAGATCGGTGGTGAGCTCCGCGAAATGCGATCTCAGCTCGTTGTCGACGGCGCGCGCGAGATCGTCGACGTCCCAGCGCTTGCCCTCGGCGATCACCCGTGCCAGCGGCTGAGGCCGGGCGAAGACGAACACCTCGCGCCCGCGGACACCGAACACCTGGCTCGTGACGTCCGCCGCCGCCGGCGAGCACAGATAGGCGACCAGGTCGGCGACGTTCTCCGTCGGCACCTTCATGGCGCGCTCCTTGTAGACCTCCTGCTCCGGGTTGGCGGATTGGATAATGTCGGTCACCCGGGTATGGGCGAACGGCGCGACGGCGTTGCACGTCACGCCGGAGCGCGCCATGTCGAGCGCGACGATTCGGCTCAGCGTCGCGAGCCCGCCCTTGGCGCTGGCATAGGACGCCTGGCCGTAATTGCCGAAGAATGCCGCCGTCGAGATGATGTTGACGATACGGCCCCAGCTGTAGGCGCCATCGTCGCCGTCCACGCCTCGTTTCGCCTTGGCCTGGTCGCGCATGATCGGGGTCGCGGCGCGCAGCAGGTAGAACGCCGCCGACAGGTTGTTGCGGATCACCGTGTCCCAGTCGTCGGGGCTGGCCTTGAAGACGAAGTCGTCGCGCAGGATGGCCGCGTTGTTGACGATGATGTCGATGCCGCCGAACTCGTCCATCGCCAGCTCGACGACCTGTCCCGCCGCCGCCGGGATCGCCATGTCTTCGGTATAGGCTCGGGCGCGCTCGCCGAGGGCGCCGGCGAATGCCGCGGCGACGGACGGATCCTTGTCGCGGCCGTCGATCGAAGCGCCGTTGTCGGCGATCACCACCGAGGCGCCGCAGCCGATCAGCATCTCGCTGATGGCGGCGCCGATGCCGCGTGCGCCGCCGGTGACGATGGCGACGCGGCCGTCGAGTAAATCGGTCGCCGTCATGGCGTCTCCTCCAGTCCGGCCTTGTCGGCCTCGGTATAGAACGCGTCGGCGTGGACGTCCTTGCGCCGCATGCCGCGCTCCAACAACAATGCCGTCGCCGCTTCGACCATCGGCGGCGGACCGGCGAGATACGCCTTGCAGCCGTCGAGGTCGTCGAGATCGGCGGCCAGCGCCCGGTGCAGGTACCCCGTCCGCCGCGCGCACGGCCCACTCGGCTCCGACAATACCGGAATGAACGTGAGATTGGTATGGCGTGCGGAGAGCGCCCCGAAATGCTCCTCGAGGTAGAGGTCACGCTCGTCACGGACGCCCAAATAGAGCCGGATGCTCTGCGCCATGCCGAGATCGAGGGCGCGCTCGACCATCGATTTGATGGGCGCGAGCCCGGATCCTCCGGCCAGCGCATAGATGGCCCCGCGATGCGCCTCGCGCAGCCAAGAGGTCCCGAACGGGCCCTCGACCGCGACCTCCTCGCCGACGGCGAGCCGGTCGGCGACATAGGCGCTCGACGCGCCGCCGGCGACATGGCGGACATGGAACTCGATGCGCTCGTCTTTGGGCGTGTTGGCCATCGAGTAGTCGCGCGGCGCCAGATCGGCGAATCTCACGGCGCAGTACTGCCCGGCCGAGAACGAGAACGGCCCACCGGCGACGACGTCGAGCCGGATCCGCTTGATGTCGTGCGTCATGTCGTCGAGCGCCACGACCCGGCACGTCATGCGGCGGACCGGGTGGTGGACGGTCTCGTCCTCGCCCAGCCAAGCAACCTCGACGTCCTCCCACGGCACCGACCGGCAGGCCAGGATCAGACCCTGGTCGCGTTCGTCCTCGGTCAGCGCGAACTCGGAATAGGGCGACATCTCGACCTCGCCCGAGATCAGCCGCGACTTGCACGCGCCGCAATTGCCCGACCGGCAGCCGTGCGGGTAGGGGATGCCTTGCGCGATCGCCGCTTCGAGGATGGTCTGGCCCATCTCGACGACGACCGGCGCTTCGGCCTGCGCGACGGAGACGGAGAACGTCACAACGGCTCAGCCCCAGACCTTCTCCGCCGTCTCGACCACGAGGCGGAGCTTGGCGATCTGGTCGTCATAGGTCACCGGGTTGCCGGTCACGGCGCTCGCAAAGCCGCATTGTGGGCTGATGCCGAGACGCTCCAGCGCCGTGTGGCCGGCCGCCTCGTCGATGCGGCGGCGAAGCTCGTCCACGTCCTCCAACACCGGTGTCTTGGAGCTGATCAGGCCAAGCACGACCGATTTACTTGCCGGCACGTGCCGGAGCGGGGCGAAGTCGCCGGCCCGCGGCGTGTCGTACTCCATGAAAAAGACGTCGACGTCGAGCTCGTTGAACATGCGTTCGGCGACGAAGTCGTAGCCGCCCTCGGTCAGCCACTGGCCCCTGAAGTTGCCGCGGCACAGATGCAGCCCGATCGTGACGGCGCCGCGGTCGCGGAAGCAGGCGTTCATCAGGTCGATATACTGGTTGACCCGCCGGCCCGGGTCCTCGCCGTCGACCTGCAGCGCCTCGCGCAGGCTCGGGTCGCACAGCATGGCGAGCGGCACCTCGTCGACCTGGATGTAGCGCGCGCCGGCGCCGGCGACGTCGGCGATCTCGTCGCGGTAGACCTTGATCAGGTCGTCGAAATAGGCCTCCTCGCTGGGATAGATGCCGTTGTCTACGAACTTGGAGCCGGCCCAGAAATGCATGGTCGGCGGCGACGGCATGGTGAGTTTCGGGGTGCGATCGGTGACGGAGAGTAGGAATTGAAGCTCCTCGGTCGAATAGCTCCGCAATCGCCGCACCGGGCCCTCGACGTGGGGCGACAGAAACTCCATTTCTTCGCCCGCGTCGTCGCGAAAGCGAAACCGCGCCGGCGCGACGCCGAGCCCGTCGACGGCCTCGACGAAATGCGACCAATACGATGTCCGCCGGAACTCGCCATCGGTGATGCTTTGGAGGCCGATTTCCTCCTGCATGGTGACGGCGTCGCGAATGCACCGGTCCTGGACCGCCTTGAACGCGTCCGCCGTCATCTCGCCCGTCGAGAACGAGCGGAACGCCTGGCGCATCTCGTCCGGGCGCAGCAGGCTTCCGATGTGCTCGGCATGGAATGGCGGGTTCGATCTGGCTGTCATGGCGGTCGGGTCCGGATTGTTGTGATCGTGGGGAAATTCGCACG